>Ga0209148_1000076_pt1 | contig 301449 bp, 264 predicted proteins | sample AraplaCol_mMF_r2_2_FD_184288 | JGI IMG/M metagenome (GOLD analysis project Ga0209148, IMG submission 184288) | Arabidopsis root microbial communities from North Carolina, USA - plate scrape CL_Col_mMF_r2 (SPAdes) (version 2) | ecosystem: Host-associated > Plants > Roots > Endosphere | place... | reverse complement strand
AGACAGCGGCGGTTGCGCAGCAGCGCGTCGTCGACGGCCTCGCCGAGTGCCGCACCGACGGCACAGCCAGCGATGCCGCCGCTCAGGCCACCGAGGATCGCGCCAGCCACGACGCCCAGTGGCGTTGTGGCGGTAGCGACCGCAGCAGCGACGGCTGCGCCAAGCTCGGCCCCTGTGATCGCACCGGACAGTGCGCCAGAGATGCCGCCTGCCGTGCCGGCGACGGTGCCAATGGCGGCACCGGCCTTCTTTCCTGTCTCGCGTCGAACCGTTCTGCGCGAGGGGCACGCAGGGCAGTCGAGGTTCGGTGATGTCGCAAATGGCTCTTGGTGCTGAAAGGGTTCATCGTCAAAAGTGGTGGATGGGAAGTCGTGATCCATGAAGTGCGGGATGCAAGGCATCCCCCGGATGAAGGAGAAAAACTCGTCAGGCAAAGCCAGACGGCACAAAGCCCAGCGCGGCGGTCACACCGGGCTGGGCTTTGTTGAACAAGGACGAACAGTTCTGCTGTCTGTCCAAGGCAGTCATATGTGGCTGAGAATTTCTGCAATCGTCCTGTGCATTGGCTGTGATGGGGTTGCGTGCACCCCGCACACTCGCTCGACGCGCTAAGCGACCAAGTCACGTTCACCGCAATGGCGCCGCGAAGCAGTTCGAGTCGGATGTCGCCATAGGGCGGTTGGCCTGGAGCCAGCGCGACGGCCACGAACTCGTCTTGCTGGCTACCACCTGCCGTGCGAGCGACTCTCATAGGCAGGCGCTGCCACTTGTGCACGAGATTGGCGTTGAGGCCATTCGCCAACGCCACCTGCGCCATCGACAGGCTCGGCGCGGGCCGCCAGCACCCTCTTCTTCAGGTCTTCCGTGTGGCGCCGACGGCCCAGGCGTTTGGAGCCTTCCATGTGCTCGGGAACCTCCGAGGCGAGGCTTGCGGCTGATCGGCCAGTACTTCCATTGATCGCCAGCGCAGCAGGTCGGAGATTCCAGGCATCCCACTTTACTTTCACGCGGAGTCGACGGACTGATCAATCGTCACACCCAGCACCTCTTCCGACAGGTGCTCGAGTTGCCGAATGGTCCACTCGATCACCTCGGTCTCGCTGAGTGCCTTGTCAGCCAGCAGGCCGCCCCTGGCGCCTCCACTATGCGACAAAGGATGTCGCCGAGATGGACCACTATCATCCCTCCAGCTTCAACTACGCTTTGGTTCCATCATGAGTGAGGTAGAAAGCCAGCCGTCACGCCTGCAGCGACGAATCGACGAGCAGATTCCGACTCCTTCTGCCGTGCGACAGGGCATATGGGTTCGGTCGCGACCAAGCCTGATCGCCTCGCGTTGCTGACTCCGGAGGTATCCCCGGCGTAAAAGTAGTGCTAGCTCGACTGCTTCGCAGGCTAAGCCTCGACACGTGGCTTTGACCCACGGCTATTCCGCCCATTGCTTTCGGAGCGTCCCGCGAACACGCCCTTGACGCAGCGCCGGCTATGTCGACTTCGTTTGTGCGTCCAGGAACGCGTCCATGGCGCCATCGCGTTCATCCGCGAGTTCGAGCGCCAGCCTCAGTGCGTCCGCAGGTTCCGAGCACATGGAAGAACGATTCAGCGACGCAAAGAATTTTCTTGTCGCCTTGCAACACGACGCGTTCTCGTTGACCAGTAAGGGCAACAGTCCGAACAAAGCGAACTCGTGACGCCGTCTGGACTTGACGGCCTCAAGGAGGCATCCCGATGCGCCAGGATCGTTGAGGAAGAGATCGGTATCCTTCTGGGTGTGTCTTTCCTTCCACTCCAGGAACCATCGGCTCTGACGTGGGAAGCCCGCCGAGGCAAAGTGGGCTGCAGGGTGATCGATCAGCTTCCTCCTGGACGGAAGCGCGGCCGCTTCTTCAACTCGAGTTCGGGTTGCATGATGCGAGCTCCTGGCTCTCAAATAGAGTCGCGTTGTCTCCGCGAACAGCTCGTCGCCGGCGTCGTCGAACTCCCGCTGATGGCCACCCCAGGCGAAGTAGTCTCCCAGCCGGAACGCGCAGATCTTGTCGTCAAGCACCACGTCGTTGGCGCCCTCTGCTAGGAGCGGGTCCATTTCGCAATCAATCTTTCTGCTGAGCGCGTCATATTCCGGATAGCGTTGTGCAAACTCGCGCGCGGTTATCGCTGCGCCTTCGACAATCGTCATGGAAGGCGCTGCATTGACTTGCGCGCACATGTGGTGCACGTACCCGGATAAATAAATGGTGTCCGCGTCTGCCTGAAGCAGGATGACCTGGCCAAGGTCCAGTTTCCGGTGCGTGGCAACGTCAAGGCAGGCCAAGGCTCCTGCGTGCCGCGCGAACACATACCCCCTTCGAGACTCCTCCACGACGATCACGCGACCAGGCGGAGCCGCTCTCTGGATACTGGCCATTACGTCCAGCGTTCGGTCCTCGGAGCCGTTGTCGACGAGGACCAGCGTCGTATGGAGCGGAGAGTCTTCGGGGAATCCGAGCGATCGGCAAGTCGCTGCCAGACAGCCCTCTTCATTGAGACAGGGGATGACAACGAACGCGTCCATCGAGCACCTTCCCTTTCTTCACCTTGGACGTGCGCAATTGATGCCGGGCTCGCACGACAAGCCGAGCCATCTGCAGCGATCTTGTGCACCGCGGGCCGCAAGGGATATGGCTGAGCATGCTCTTCCCGTCGGCGTACCCGGCGGGATCCAGCATTCGCGAAAAGCCGGAAGGCCGGGAACGGGAGTAGGTCGCGGCCCACTGGTCCAGCTGGCCGTCTCCCCTCTTTGCTGCTTCTCGACAACAGCACCTAGGGTAGCCCAGCGCAAGGCCGAGCGCACGTGTGTGGTTGCCCTCGGACCGATCGATCGCCATCGTCCTTCTTGCCCGGAATGCATTCCAGGCAATGACGACGAAGCCCTGGTCATCAACGACACATGCCAGTCCCTGGCGACGGATCCATCTCTTGGCAGCCCATGCCGAACCCAGGTCGAGCAGCTGGGTTCGAATCACAGGCCGTATCCCGGTCAGAAGATGCAACCAGTCGACTTTCCAGGAAAGCGGGAAGAACACGGAAACTTCAAGTCGAGCGATGAGCGCGAGTCGATGCTCGCCTGACCAAGATGAGCTGGATGAGGCCGGGAGGCGACACGTCGACAAAGCCTGCGTTCTCTGCGGCTCGGCGAGATGCCGTGTTCGACTTTCGCATGTGTGCATAGATCACATGATGCTGGCTGGCTTCACATGCCTTGCGGTAGGCGACGCTGCCGATGCCTCGTCCCTGACTCTTGACGTTCAGGTAAATCTGAATCGATGCGTGGGGCCCGAGTGGCGGCTCATCGATCAGATTGATGAACACTTCCCCCGCGCGCAGGTCGTTGACATCAATGCGCCATTTCTCCCCGCCAGGTCCATCGCCCTTTCCACGGGTTCCGGGAACACTCACGAGCTGCACGTCTTGTGCGTCGACCTTCTCGCTATGGGCCTGAGGCTTGACGCTCCTGGGCTTGGGGGTCGGCCGGGTCGGGCGGCGCTTCGCTGGGCGCGCCGAGGGTTTCTTCGTGCTCACAAGATCTCCTCAAGACCACGCCGGAGTCGCTCGTCGGCCTCCCGCCACAATTCGGCAGGAAAGAAGCCTGGCGAGAACGCAATCGTCACGTCCTCGAGGCGCTGGCCCAGCGCGTGACGTGCCAAGGCGGCAGTGAGCGCATCGATCCTCTCTCCGACCGAGCGCGAATCGGGGTTCAGGACCTCCGATCTTGTTTTCCAGTCGCTGTCCCCGTCGTAGCGATTGTTGAAGTAGTCCATGTCGATATGCAGGAGAACCGGTTGATCACCGATGCCGGCGAGCCAGGTGTCCATATCGGGCGTCGCAAGGTAGGTTCCCAGTCCCTCGGATTTCTCTTGCAATTCGATAGCCGGACGGAGGCTTCCCGGATCCAGCAGGGTGTCTGGTTCTGTCCTCGCACGAAAACTGCAGCGACGCGTTGCGCTCGTCTTCGGCGGTTGGCACAGATGCCGGACATCCGCCTGCGGGAAGAGGTGGAGAAAGGGTGTCATGAAGCTGCCCATTCCAACGGCGCCGCTCTGGATGCTTTGCTCTACAGACGCTGGGGCGCGAAGGTCGAATGCCTGCAGCGTGACGGCATCGAGCCATTTCCCATCGCGAAGAAAAAGCCTCGGGGAACCCAGGTCGCGATGGTCATCGACATGGAGAATGACGATGCCGTCGCAGGGGTGGGCGCCGGTTCTTTCCAGCCACTCGCTCCAACTGTGAAGGGTCCACGTGTCGTAGAGCGCCGTCAGGATCTTTCCCTCGCGCCGCCTCGCGAAAGGCATGTCGCCAAGGTCCAGATTGCCTCCCCACCAGCGAAGCCCCAGATTCAAGGCCGGATCAACGTGCCTGTCTTTTCCCGTCGGCCATGCCAGCTCGAGTTCCCATCCACCCTGGGCCGGGCTGGGCAAGGCGTCCTTGTCGCAGAAATAGGTACGCAGCACTGCGTGGCGTTCGTTCTCGTCGCTGGGAAGCCGATCTGCCGGAACGAAGTGCATTGCAGCCTCCTCACCCGGCTCGCGCTGCGTCGAGGACTGCGAGCAAGGACTTGCCCGTCGCTGTCAACCGGCTGGAGGCCAGGGTCACGAACGCCTCGCTCAGGTTCCGATCCGTATCTTCCAGTTGGGACTGCGCTCTGGTGCGCAGATACGCGGGCCCATCGGCGAGGACGAACCGCCAGAACCGCCGTAACTCCACGAACACGAAAACGGCGTGAAACAAGCCCGAGATAGGACGCAGATCTTCCCTCCAGGGGGACTTCACCTTCTGCGGGCCAGCTTCGGCGACAGGCGCCACTCGCTCGAGCAGATATAGCTTCTGATGCCGGTGCTCATGAATCAGCGAGTCCGCCAGATCATAGGGATCGATGAGGTCCGTGCCGCGATGCACGGAGACAAAGAGCGCGCCAGGCACTGTGTTGTCGCTGAAAGAGACGATCTTGTCGGGATGCGCGCTAGGGTCGCGGACGAACTGAACCGCCGAGCACGCCAGCATCATTTCCGTCATCAGCGCCGGCCGCCACTGCTCGATGATTCGGCAGGCTGCATCAAATACCGGACGCGCCTGCCGCGCTTCGTCCTCCGTTGCGAAGACAACGGACTTTCCAAACGGAAGTCTCAGCCACGGGTCCGGCATATGCACTTCAAACATCGCCTGATCGGAGATCGCTTGCGTTTTCAACCATGCCGCATACCCGACATCCCGCGATATCGCAGATCCGTCAACAGCATGTACGGCACGCCTTTGGTCTAGGAGCAGCATCGCACGGCTCCAGGCCACGGCGCCTGGTCTGCGAGCGAGGCTTTCGACGAGTCGTTCCGACACCGCCCCCATGGCCATGTCCGCACTCTCCGCTTTGCCCGTTGCATCGCTGGAATCCGCAAAGATTCCAAAGGCACTGCGCAGATCCGTCGCCTGGCTCGCACAGGCCAGCGACCAGAGCATTGTCATGTCGGGCAATGCGCTTTCCGCGAGCTCGAACCGGGACATCTCGCCGTTCCAAGGGTGTTCCTCGACAATATCCGCCTCTGCTGGCGGCACATCCAGCGACAGTGCCTGCGCTAGCCTGTGCCTGACGTGCCTGACCAGCGAGCGCATCTCATGGCAATAAACCGTAGGATTGCGAAAGCCGTTGAGATGATGCCGATGAGGCAGTGAGCCGCCTCCACACACCTCCACGACATCGCACTGTTGGCATGTCTTGCAAAGGCCCTCTTTCCGCAGCAATTGCCGATGGGTCTGGATGTGCGGTGAGCGAGCAACTTCGAGGATCGACGTATCGTGCACCGAGCCGGAAAGACGTGTCGCTCCCTGTCCGACCACCTTCAACACGTCAAGATCATGGTAAGTCCCGTCGGTCTCGACCGTGATGAGGCTCACATCTCCAAATCCGAATGCGTCGGTCTGAGACGACAACCCCGCTGACGCGTCAAGCAGCGCCTCAAAGGTACGCACGCGCAACTGGGGGTATTCGTCGAGCCACAGGTCGAATGCAGAAAGCAGCCATCGTTCGTAGAGGTCCGGCTGCTCGGGCCGGCCGGGCGGCGGGCGTAAATGATGGGCGTCGGGCAACAGAAAATCGAGTTTCGGCACGTCGTGAGCCGCGAAAAAATCGAACAGGACCCGCGGCTCGATCCTGGGGTCTATCACAGCGATGACGCCGGCAAATACTTCTGGAACGGATTTGAGCGCCTCAAGGCCCGCCAAAGCCTTCTTGAAGCTGGATCGCCCGGTTTTGGAAGTTCGGTGCAGATCGTTGGCTTCGGCCGGTCCGTCCAAGCTCAACGAAACGGCGATCTTTGCTTCCTCGAACTGCGCAAGGATTTCGCGGGTAAGCAGCAGCCCGTTTGTTTGAAGGCCAAGGTCCAGCTGAACATCAGGACCTACAGCGTCGCGCAGTTGCGATGCGAAACCAACTAGCGCCTCCGCCCCCATCAACAGAGGCTCGCCTCCGTGGAACACGACAACGCAGTGTTTGAGCTCTGCGGCGCGCACGTACTCGGCGAGGCGACTAGCAAAAGCCGCCCGCTCATGCACACCAAGCAACTTGGGCATCGAACGCCAACTTTGATCGGCGTGATGATAGACATAGCAATAGTCGCAATCCAGATTGCATCTGGAGGCGACCTTCAGCAGAAACGAGGTGAGTTTTGCCTCACCCAAAACTGCAGGCACTACGAGCGGCTGTGCCGATGATGCATACGGTCGTAGCTGGTGATGACTTCGCTCGGATCAGCACTCTGCAGGACACGTGCCTGGAGCCGCTGAAGGGCTGGATTGGTTGGCTTCCCTCGCAGCACAGCATCCCGCACGCTGTTCTTCTCAGTCTCACCGATTTGCGGTTGATCTTCCACGAAGTCCATCGAGTGCTCCTTTCGAGTCGCTGCATGCTAACTCTGGCCTAATAAATAGGCAATAGCCGACGCGAGGACTGCCGAAAACACCGCTCGATCAAAAATGCCTTAGAAGTCCTTGAGGGAGCGCGGCTTCGAGCTTCTCTGTCCCAGCTTTGCTCGCAATACAGCGACAACGAGTAGTTGATACCGCTCGTGCGGCTGCCATGAAGGCCTTCGTGGAATTTTGCCGATCGGCGGCGATGCAAATGCCAGGCTCGACCCACCTCGATTGAGCACTTGTCCTCGGAACGTGCTTGTCCCATGTCGGTGTCCCGATGCACCCGTCGCGCCTGCGGCCGGATGCCCGGACTTTGATCGCATCCGGACTCGACCACCGGGCGCCCAAGCCGTCATGACACCTCCGGCGCGCACCTGTTCAGACACATGACGCTCAGGATCGACGGTGGCATCTCGTCGAAGGCCTCCGTCGCCCCTTGCGGCGGAGTGCGACGTCCGCTTCACTGCGTGGCAAGCGCAATGACCCGATTTCAGTCGATTCCCGGTCCGGCAAGGAGTTCGTTGACGAGTGCGCGTGGCGTCACGCCGGCAATCCAGCGTCGGAATCCAGAGCCCCCTCGCACCCCTATACGGGAGCAGGCAGCTCGTGCCTGCGCCACGAAATACACCTTTCAGAGTCCACCTGGAGGTTTTTAGCCAGAACGCGACGGGGGCACCGCGCAGGTGGTGAGCGGCGGCCTGGGCTCTTAACGCTGGGAGGCCGATGCCTCGCGGATGTTGCGCAACGATTCTTGGCAGCCGTTCGCTTCGAGCAGGCTGACGCGGTAGGCGATCAGGCGCCGCAAGTCCCAGTCGGGATGTCGCGCTGCCCCCCAATCGACGAAGCGCTGGGTTTCAGCTTTGCGCGCCGCGTCGTTCGGCAGGGACTCGGGGCACCTGAAGCTCTTCGCATACTGAGCGTCCGTCATGGGCTTGGCGGGCTCGCGCGCTGCGGCCCCGAGAGGGGCGAGTGCGACGAGGACGATCAAGGCAAGGGCTTTGTTCATAAGGTGCTTCTGGTATTGCGGGAACCCGGCAGTTATACCCCGCAGCGACAAGAGCCGGCACATCGCCGGCGTGCACGGCCCAGTACAGACCAAACGTCACATCAGCGCTCACAAGCATATTGGCGGAGCCGGGCACGCGCGCCAAGAAGTCATTCAATCGCGCTTAAGAACGATACGACCAATGGGCTGCTGCCGGTTTCAAAAGACACCTTGTTATGGTGTGAAATGAAACCGGAGGTGGTTCATGGGAACGAGAAGGCAATTGAGCCGAGAGTTCAAGCTTGAGGCAGTCAAGCTGGTGAAGGAACAAGGCGTGTCGGTGCGCAGGCTGCGCGCAAGCTGCGCATGGAGCGTGACCTGTTGAAAAATGCGGCGGCCTACTTCGCCAAGGAGTCGATGTGAAGTTCGGCTTCGTTGCGAAACACCGAGGGACGTGGCCGTTGGCAATGATGTGCGAGGCGCTCGGTGTCTCGCGAAGCGGCTTCTACGCGTGGCTCAGCGGGCCCCGAAGCCAACGGAGTCTGGAAGACGAGGTGCTCGGCAGCCAGGTGCGTCAGAGCTTCCTGGACAGCGACCGCACCTATGGCGCCCGGCGCGTGTGGCATGACGTGCTGGCACTGGGTCAAAGATGCGGATTGCATCGCGTTGAACGGCTCATGCGTGAACAGGCCCTGCGTGCGAGGCCACGACGCCGAGACTTGCCGCAAGACCGAGGTCAGCGCGGCGCTATCGCCGACAACGTGTTGGACCGTCAGTTCCAGGCTGATGCGCCCAACCAGAAGTGGGTGGCCGACTTCACGTACATATGGACGGCCGAGGGCTGGCTGTATGCCGCTGTGGTGCTCGACTTGTACTCGCGTCGCATCGTCGGCTGGTCGATGCAAGACTGCATGACCTCGCAGCTCGCGGCCGATGCGTTGATGATGGCAGTGTGGCGCGGGAGCAAGCCGGTCGCGTTGCTGCATCACTCCGACCAAGGAAGCCAAGGCGGATTCAGCCGGTCGTCGCAACACCTTCAATCATGGAGGTGTTATGGGAAGACATACAGGGTGGATGCAGAAGTCAATGGGGCGCGCAGCCATGCGCTCACCAGGTGCGCCTTCGCTTCGACGTGACGTGGAGCGGCAGCTTTGGAAGCAGATTGCCACCGGAATCACGAGCGAGAAGGCAGCTGAAGCCGTTGGCGTGTCACAGCCGGTGGGCACGCGCTGGTTCCGTCATCGTGGTGGCATGCCGCTGTTCATGTCCAAGCCTGTGTCCGGAGAGATATCTGTCGTTCGCCGAGCGAGAAGAGATCGCTCTTCTGCGGGCGCAAGACATTGGAGTGCGAGAGATCGCTCGCCTGATCGGACGAAGTCCTTCGACGGTCTCACGGGAGTTGATCCGCAACGCTGCAACTCGCGGCGGCAAGCTTGAGTACCGCGCGTCGGTGGCGCAGTGGAAGTCCGAGTTGGTAGCCAGAAGGCCCAAGCCAGCCAAGCTGCTCGCCAATCCGCAACTGCGCAAGTATGTTCAATACCGCCTAGAGGGCAAGATCCATGATGCTCAGGGGCGCGAGGTCGCCGGACCTCGGCAAGCTCCGTTCATCGGCCGCAACAAGCCGCATCGGGGTGACCGCAAGTGGGTCAATGGCTGGTCGCCGGAGCAGATTGCAAACCGTCTGCAGGTCGACTTCCCGGATGATCGGTCCACGCGCATTTCCCACGAAGCCATCTACCAGGCGCTCTACATCCAGGGCTGAGGTGCTCTCAAGCGCGAACTGGTGAGCTATCTGCGGATGGGGCGTGCGTTGCCTTGGCGCTGGTGCTCAGGGCCTCGCGAAACGCATGACGGAGGCGAAAGGCGGCTTCACGCTCCTCGCAAGCAAACCTTCGACCGAAATGTTAGCGGTCGCCTAAAGGCTACACAGCGCACGCCCGGGGGCTGAGGGCGCACTAAAGGCTGTACAGCACCAAAATTCGGTTGTAATGGCCTCCAGCGGGTCGTAAATAGGCGCTTCGAAAGGATGATGTGGCGCAATCTGTGCGCCGTGGGCCTTTATTCCGATAGGATGCATCGTCGCTCTTTTCGTCTCTTCAAAACACGCTTCTATGGCATCAGCGCACGAACCGATACCAGACCGCATCGAGTTGCCCGCTGGACTGACAGCGAATGCCTCATGGATTTCTCAGGCGAGCGCGGCAACAACGCTTAATTTGATCGTTCCCGCAGACTACGAAGCAAAAATTGCGGGGGGTCTAGGGCAATCAGAAGTACTTGGTATCCAGCGAGTATTGACACTTGCGCGTCTGGGTGTGCGGCTCCTCGTTTCGTGGGATGAGAGCTTCGCGAAGCGTGTCGCATCCGGAGCATCGATGTTTCCGCTGCTTGCCGTTCTCCTCCTAATGCGGAACTCTGCGCACAAGGTGATTGCCGAGAACGGAGAATCAGCAGACCTTCCACTTGAACGGATTCGCCGAGCAATTCTCTCGCACCGGCTCGCTCGAGACTTCTTCGCTGATAGCGACACCATTATCTGCGCAGACAGCGCAGGAGAGCCACTGCCCGAGGACCTATACGACCCAGCTACTCTAAGGCTGCATGCTCGTGAAGACTTTGAGACGCTAGTCGTAGACGCCCTGCTGGCTCAGGTGGGCGACAGCTCCCGTCGTTCCGAAATCTATAGCCGAGCAAGCACGCTCGGGGTGGTTCTCGCAGAGCTGTTCGAAAACACTGATATGCACGGTCGGCTAGACAGCATCGGGAGGCCGCTGGGCGAAGACAGCCTACGCGGACTAATTTTCAAGAGGGTAAAGGTCGAGGTGCCCGTCCTACGCCCTCCTATCGGCGCCCCTAAGACCAGGATACTTGAATGCTTTGAGGCTTCGGTCTTTGACTCCGGCATCGGCTATTTTGCTTCTTATACCCGTGGCGCGCTCAGCGAAGCAACCTCGCTTGAAGAAGAATGGAAGGTTCTCCACAACTGCCTAGAGCGTCACTACTACCCCGAACTCCTCGATAGCCGAGCTGGCCATCGCGCACTAGGACTCTATGAGGTCTTGAGAGGCTTGCAGTCCCTTCATGGACGAATCGAGATTCGTACTGGCCGATTATTTGCGTATCGCACCTTCCTAGATGGAGAGCTCCAAGCAAAGATGAAGCCGCGTGCTGCGTACGCTCATTTCTCGTGGCCAGCTCCGAAGCTGCTAGACGTCGGAAAAAGGTATCGCGCCCAACCTTCGGAGCATGAGTTTCTCGTCGGCTCATCTGTACGGATCATCATCCCGCTAACAGAAGCATGAAAGCACTCCTCTTAACAACAAGGTTTCGAGAAGGCGACCTAGAAGGCGACGCATGCCTGCTGGTGTACGACGCTCCACGACTCAGTGGAATCGCGCTCGGAGATGATGTTCGAGACGTATTGGAGCGACGGCCGAACACTCTCCGCATCTACGTACTTGCGCCGTTCCTACCCGATACGGCTACGCTGGCAGCTCTCTCAGAAGGCTCGGCACTCATGCGAGCTGGCGCAGTCGACGGGGTCGGCTCGGTCAAAGTCGCCGCACTGAATCTGGCCACCGAGACCGGCGTCGGCTCAGTGAGTAGCATCGAGTACTTTCTTGACGGCGGAAAACCTGCGGCAAAGGAGCCCGCAGTTCTAGACGATGAATTGAAGCAGGGCTGGCTTTTCAATCTATTTGACCAAGGGAAAGGACTGGTCGATGCCCCAATCGGCGTTCATTTTTCGAAGGCTTCAGGAAAGCACGCTAGCAAATTCTTACGCACTAACAGCGTTCTTCTGACCTCGTCGGCATGCGCCGTTGTCGCCTTCTTTGGCCTAGCAGCGATTCGCCAAGTCGAGCCTCGCCGCATATTCGTCGACACTGCGCCGCTTCTGATGCTTGGATTCGCGATGCAACGAATCGCCACGGTGCGCAGGCTTTGGAACGATATGCCAGCAGCAAAGTCCTTCAGTTCGTACGGAGGGGTCGGGAGCCTGCCGCGCCTCGGCAACAGTGACTTGGTGCTCGTATCGGCTTCGACGTCGGGCGGGCTCGCGGCACGCCTTGTAGATATGGGGGTCGCGACGGACATGCTCGTAACGATCTTCCTTCTAAAGTCATCGAAGGAAATGACCACCAAGGGGAGCGTGCTTTGCGACCTTAGCTATCACCCAGGGAGGAGCTTCGGCTACCCCTATATCGAGAATCACGCACAGGAGACGTGTGCCCTCTGTGCAAAGGGATACATACTTGCAGAGCTTGAAGGTGACCAGTTCTTAATTGAGAAGCGGGCGATAAAGCGGCTCAGGGTGGGCCAAGCTTCTCAATCTGCAGCTTCACGTGCAACGATGGAGACATTAGCACGTACCGGCACCATTAGTGTCCGTCTCTATCGACGGGACACTCGACGAACTGACATCGATATCGCTCTAGCTAGTGGCTTGGCGCCGAAAGGCTATTTAGAAAAGACTTTCTCGCGTCTGTTGACGAGATTCACGCCTACTCCGCTAAGGTTTGTTGTGGCCGTCGGGCTATCCGTCGCGGATGTAAAATCCTATTGCCGACGTGCCGGTCTAGGGAAGCTCCCTTCGACGAAATTTGTCACTGGCGATCAAGTTAGCCAACTTCCGTCAGAGTCGGGGGCCAATGCCCTGGTTCTGATAGGTCATCTATGCGACCACGCCACTATCAGGGGAATCAATGCTCAGCTTCGTCCAAAAGTAAATGGCGGATGCGTTACTTACCTATCGGCAGTGACGGTCGCAGATTCCGCGCGGAATTTGAGCGACCTAAAGATTTTTTTGACCTACGGAGAGCTGGGCCCTGACACCTTCACGTTTCGCTCGGCGCTCGAACTAATGCTGCCTTGGATTGGAGAGCATCCGTCTCCTTGGGAGCAAGAGCTGAAGCTCTGGCAAAAGCTCACAGATTTGAATGTCCTTCCAACGTCGCTTGGTCCACGGCTCGATTGGCTGAAAAAGACCGCGACGGCATCTAGTGGGCTGTTCCTGCCTGACTTCAAGGGGAAACCACTTGCCATCGCACCTGATTTTGTTCTCCTCGACACTTCCAAAGATAGGGAGAAGATTTCGCAGGCCGATGTCTATGCAGTTGTGTGCAATGCTCTGGCCGCCGCGCGCTGTGACAATATTGGTATCGAAGCAAAGGTACAGCGAGCGACGCCATCGCCCACATGGGGACAATCTGTTTATGCCCAGTGCATCCTCTGTCCTTCAAACTTCCGAGATTTCAACGACGCTGTATTGAGAGCCGCGTTGATTCGTGCCGCAAGCATGCAAGAGTTGAACTACTCGGTTGATGAAGCAAGTAGCGAGGAAATGCGAGATGTCATATTGGCCGACATCCACTCGTGGAGCCAAGGGCGCGGAGACGCCCTCCCAGAGTTCTTGATCGCCATGGCCTCTGGCCGTCTTCGCCTAATGCCCCGTCACCTGGAGCAAGTGCGAGAAGGTGCGGGTAGTGCCGACCTGCCACCCGTGTTCCGCCTACTTGCTCAGGAAGCCGCCACTTTCTAGAGTCGTCGTCGCAATCTCTGGGATGCCGAAAGGCTGGTATTCAGTATCACCTTAAGGGCCGACCAGGAATGCACCGAGCCAGCCTTGCTACAAGAGTCCCAGCCTTCGTTTTAAGATGCTACACAGTAGGCAGCCCTCGGCATCGTCAGATACCGCGGCTACACTAGGATAGCCATCGGAAATCTCAAGGCTCCCCACGTGAGTAGGGGGTCGACTTTCCTTCCGAGAATTTGAGCAGGCATGCCTACGTCTGTAAGTGTTCTGTCCGACCATCTTGAAAGCCGGCTCGGAGCATAGGAGCCTCGTGTCCACCTCAAACTCTTGGCGAACACGTGAACACTATCCCCGATCAGCAAACCGGCAGTGGCCGGCGGCATCGCATGCACAGTGACGAGTTCAAAGCCGATGCAGTGGCGGCCTGCTCGCAGCTTGGCCGGTCAGTGGCCGCGGTGGCAATGGCCCAAGGCATCAATGCCAAGCTGCTGCGGCGACGGGCGTACGAGTCCGAGATGAGGCCAAGAAGCGAGGTGGTGCGCGCAGACGTGGTGGATGCAGTCAAGGCGCAAGTGCCCGAGACCGTCTTCGTGCCGGTCGGCTTGCCAGCACCGGCGCCACTTGCTCAGCCCCGGACATTCGCAGCGAGCTCCGGCTTGGGCCCACAATGGTCACGGTGACCTGGCTCGCAGGTGCCGCCAGCGAGTGTGCGGCCTGGGCGTGAACTGCTTCGGTGATCCGCACGCGATGTGGCTGGCGGCAGATCCCATCGACATGCGTGCCGATGCCCAGCGCCTGTTGGCGCGCGTCGTGCAAGTCTTCGGCGCGCATCACAGGCGCACCGTGGCTACTTGTTCGCGAACGCTCGCGACACGCGCGTCAAGCTGCTGGTGCGCGACGGCTTCGGCGTGTGGTGCGCGGCACGTCGGCTCAACGCCGGGCGCTTCGTCTGGCCCAGCACGAGCGACGCCCTTGCTGTCGATCACACCTGCGCAGTTCAACGCCTTGGACCTGGGCCTGCCGTGGCAGCGTCCTCCTGAGCTGAGCGTCATCGGGCGGGCATAGGGCTCAGTGCTCAGGCCTCGCGCCGCGCGTTGACAGGGCATCTGCCGAAGGCTCCATCGACACACGCTCTGGCACCACGCACTGCATGCTTGGCGCGCGCTCTTCGTTCTGCGAATCCATCCGGGCCCTCCGCCGCAGCGGCCGCAACCTCCGAGTATTCAAGTTTTCGTCTCCCGATCTCGGCGGCATTGCGCGGCCAAGCATCCTGATAGTGCAAGGCGGCGCCTGGTCGCGCGGCAGCCCAGAGCAGCGCGACTTGAGAAAGAATTTAGATCCGAGGCGCTCGAGTACAGATTGGCGGACGCGACGAACTCGCCAGTGGAGTCTTTCTCGGATCTGTGTCATGCGCTTGTATTCATGAGAATGGATGCAGAGATCGTCGCCGTCGCGATCAAGGCACTCGCCGACGAAGTGCGTCCTCCGTCGCGCAGATGGCGGCCGTTCCGGTAGGCAAGGCCGAGGCCCGCCGGACCTCCGCGCAGCCTTCGGGCGCGCGCAGCGCTATCCTCGCATCCGGTCCGATGCTCGCGCCAGCCATGGCCGCCGTGGAGGAGCTTGACGCGACAGTCGTCAAAATGCGTTTCGTGAAGCCTATCGACGCGGAACTGGTCCATCGGATGGCGCTCACGCACGACTCCCTTTTCACGGTCGAGGAAGGCAGCGTCATCAGCGGCGCGGATTTCGCTTGCGTGGAGGCGATGCTCGCAGGCGGCAGGGTACGCCCCGTGCTGCAGCTCGGACTGCCGGACTGCTTAATCGATATGGCGAACGCGGCTCCTTGCTGGCCGATGCGGTCTGGATGGCGCAGGCATCGTCCGCTCCATCCGCGAACGGTTTTCGGCCTTGTTGGCGGAGAAGTCGGCAGGATCGCTCATGCGACGCCTCGTGCGGCCGACGCAGCACGACGGCACTGGAGCCCGTCAGCCGCAAGAGTCCGGTACATTGCCTGCCTCCCGCGTGATCGTGCGATGACCAACTACCGGTTCTGAAGGAAAGAAATCCATGAGTACATCGATCGGCTTCATCGGCCTGGGCGTGATGGGTACGCCTATGGCTCTCAACCTCGCGCGCAGCGGCGTGCCGCTCGTCGTCTGGAGTCGCTCCAGCACGCATTACGAAACCCTGCGCAGCGCAGGGGCCATCGTGGCCGAAAGCCTGGACGCGCTTTTCTCCAAGTGCGAGACCGCGGTGCTGATGCTCGCTCACGAAGAGGCGATCGACGAGGTTCTGGGCCGGCACACGCCCATGTTCGCGCAGAGGGTGGCGCAGCGATCGATCGTCAACATGAGCACCACGTCGCCCGGCTATTCACGCTCGCTGGCCGATGAGATCGGCGCATGCCGGGGACGGTATGTCGAAGCCCCCGTGTCGGGTTCGCGCAAGCCCGCTGAAGCCGGCCAGCTTGTCGTCATGCTAGCGGGCCAGCCTGAAGAGGTCGAGCGGGCGCAGCACCTGGTCCAGCCCATGTGCCGGGACAGCCTCGTTTGCGGCGACGTGCCGGCTGCGCTGACGATGAAGCTCGCGGTGAATCTATTTCTCATCACCATGGTCACCGGCCTGGCCGAGGCCACGCATTTCGCCCAGCGCCACGGCATCGACCTGGCGCAGTTTGCACGCGCCCTGAATGCGGGGCCGATGGCCAGCGACGTCTCCCGCATCAAGCTGGACAAGCTGGTGACGCAGGATTTCTCCGTGCAGGCCGCCATCACCGACGTTCTCAAGAACAGCCGCCTCGTGGCGGAGGCGGCACGCAGCGCCGGCATCTCATCGCCGCTGCTGGATGCGAGCCATGCGCTCTACGGCGAAACCGAAACGATGGGGCACGGCGGGTTGGACATGGTGGCGGTGATCCATGCGCTCTCGCAGCGCAGTGCCCAGACAACTGGCGAAGCACTTCCCAGCCGCTGAAAGCGGGATTTCGCACATATGAACGGCCAAACCCGACGTGCATGTCAATGTGAACACCGGCTGGCTGCGCAGCCTGGGCCTCTATCGCCTAAATATGGGATGCCCCAGGAGTAACCGGAGATTACATTCATGCCGCATGAAACTGCTGTTCCGTACTCGGTTCGTGTTCGCACTTTGTGCAATCGTGATGGTGGCCGCTTGCGGCCGAGCAACTCTTCCAGCGCTCCCCTACCCTGCTGTCCAGAGTTCGAGCCTTCTGAACCAGTACGTTTTCGCGCTACGTGCGTTGGAGAAGCGACAGATTGCCTACCCCGACGAGCCCCTGTGGCTGCGAGATGAAGGTGGCAGGAGCGTCGATACGGTCCTAAACGCGGACAACGCAGCAATGATCTTCTATGGCCTTGCGCACGCAGGCGTTGGCAGCGAGAAGGTCACGAACGAAATTCTCAACGGCCTGCCGTCGATTCTGCAGCGCTACGAAATAGCATTCGAGAAGAGCCAGGGCAAGTGGTATCAGGACGAGTATGTCGAGACGATCGGCATCCAGCTTGCAATGCTGACTGTGCTTCAGCCCAAGCTTTCCAACGTTCTGCCAGGTCCGGAGCGCATGGTCTATCGCGGGGCGTCAAAAGCTGTCCCCCCGCCTGTCTCCGACAACGCCCAGCAACTTCTCCAGTTCTACAAAACATCTCAAACCGAAGCGAAGAACAGCATCCTCGCCAAAGCCCGCGAGCTTACGGGATCAGAACGGCTGAAGCCTGCAGCCAAGGATCGTCTGCAGGCGATCCTTGCCAGATACAGCTGATTGACTCACCACACGTCGGGCTTTTGCAGCTGGGACGATAGGGAGAAGAGCATGCAATGCAGAGCGGTCCCAAGGCATCTGCACCGTCTCTTGCTGAAGAAGCTTGCGAATGAATTCGTCATCCACGAGCGGTGAGACGCGCGTCGCGGTCCTCGTTGACTGCGACAACGTCACACCAGAGATTCTCGAGTATGCATTGCGCGTGATCGCGCAGTTCGGTCGTGTTGTCTTGCGTCGTGGCTACGGGAATCACGGCACTCTGGCGCACAAATGGCAGGATGCGCTAGTTCGCTTGGCATTCACCCCCTGCCTGCAGTATCAGTACGCGGCCGGCAAGAACACCGCAGACATCGCACTGGCTCTCGATGCAATGGAGGCGATGTTTGATCGTCGGGCCGACACCTTTTGCTTGGTCACCAGTGACTCCGACTTTGCGTACCTGTGCCGCAAGTTACGCGAACGCGGCGCGACCGTCTGTATCGTTGGCGAAGCCAAGACACCAGACGCATTGCGCAATGCCAGCGACCAATTCTTCGAGTGGGTGAAACCAGAAGCGTCTGAACTGCCACCGGACACGGCCGAAAAAGCAATCGTGAAGGCAGCGATGGTGAAGCCGGAAGCGACGAAGCCGGCCGCCAAACGTAGGCCACGTTTCCTCGTCGATGCAGTCAGCCTGCTCGCCAGCGATACCTCCGAAGGCAAAGTCGGTCTCGGGGCCCTCGGGCAGTATCTCAAGCGCACCGATCCTGCCTTCTCGCCAAAGCTCTATGGTCATTCAGGGCTGCTCGACATGGTGCGGACCTATGACCTTCTGGTACTGCAGCAGGAGGCCGAGGGACTTTGGTCCGTGAGTTTGGCTACGGTTGATGAAACGAAGTAGCTCGAATCTTGCCAAGCAGAAGCGTCCGCCGGCAAGGCTCTCTATCGGGGGAGATTCGCCGAGTGCTCGAGAACTTCATCGATCGCGAGTTCCAGATGAGGCCCTGACGAGAAATGGCTTGCCCTCAAATTCTCTAGATGCCGCTAGAAGAGAGGTTTGTTACCATTTGTCTTCCTCGGGAGGGAGTGATGAAAGAAATTGTTGGCTTCCTTGCATGCTTGGCCGCGGTCGTGGTGATTCTGGATCCCACCACCGCAAAGGTTGATCGGCGGTTTCGAACGGGCTACAAGAACAACGAGGTTCCCGTCCATACGCCCTGGAGCAGCAGATTGAGGCGAGCCGGATTTTTGGCTTGCTTGGCATTTCTATGCTTTGCTGCGCCAAGCACACTCGTAGCGTTGGCCGGTGGCGCTGCCGCGTTGGTGGGCCTAATAGCGACGTGGCATCTCTATCCGCAGTTCTGGTCCCGCTACCAGCGCAACGGCACCTCAAATGCGAAGTTCCTCGCCGCACGAACGTCGATGACCTTGGCCATCGGTGGTCTGGCCGGGTATACAGCTTTTCAGGCCGCGTCGAGTATGTCGACGGGGGATCCGTCTACTGCAGTGCCTCCGACAACTGCCTCGACGCCCGCGACGGTCCGCCCTAAGCCCTCCGTTGCCGCAGCGGCGCCACCAGATCAACGCCGCGCACCTCCTCCCGCGCCGGAGCCCCGGTCCTCCGTGGAATCTGTAGCGACATCTTCGCAGGGTCCCAGCATGCCGTTGGCGCATACAGCACCGACGCCAACCCGAGTGCCTGCAGCTAGATCTGTTTCGAATGCACGCGATGAAGATGACGCGGACGGTGACGAATCGTCGGCTCGCGTAGCTGAAAGTCCACGGGGATTGCTTGGACCAGGTGTACGAGGGATTCCTGGCGTACGCCCTCGAAGCGAAATTCCATTTCCTCCCGCCTACGCGCGGGGGGCGCTGCGATCCAACGCCAACGCATCCGCAGATCAACCGAATGCGCGCGATCAGTCAGATGTTGGTCCGATGGGTGAAGGTCCTTGACAACCCGCTTGATAGACGCTGCCTGACGAGTACCTCCACCGATTCATCAATTGCCTCCAAGCCACCATGACAGATCAAATCAGCTTCGGCCAGTTCAATTTCGATCCCAACAACAATTTTGCAGACAATGCGGAGCCGCGGTGTCCGCTCGTGCTGCTCCTCGATGTCTCGGGCTCTATGTCAGGCGCACCGCTACAGGCGCTGAACGAAGGCCTGGTGACGTTGAAAGATGAATTGGCTGCAGATTCTCTGGCCATGAAGCGCGTCGAGATCTCCATCGTTACGTTCGGTCCTGCGCAGATCCACACGCCGTTCACGAGCGCGTCTTCGTTCTATCCACCGGTGCTGACGGCGCAAGGCGACACGCCGATGGGTGAGGCCATCAGGCAAGGCGTCGAACTCGTGCGCCAGCGCAAAGAAGATTACCGGGCGAACGGCGTCCCTTACTACCGTCCGTGGATCTTCCTGATCACCGATGGGGGGCCGACCGACGAATGGCACTCGGCAGCGGCACAGGTGCGGGAGGGAGAGGAGAGCAAGAAGTTCGCCTTCTTCTCTATTGGCGTCCAGGGCGCCAACATGGATGTCCTCAGGCAAATCAGCAGTCGTGCACCGCTCTCGTTGCAGGGCCTGAAATTCCGCGAGCTCTTCAGCTGGCTTTCCTCCTCCCTGAAGTCGGTCTCCCAGTCAACGCCTGGCGAACTGGTTGCCCTCCCCCCACCCTCGGGCTGGAGCTCGGTGTGACCTGGCGGGTAGTCAGCGCTACAGCGATCGGAACATCTCATCAAACTAACGGAACAGACTGCCAAGACGAATGTTGGGCTTTTGTCGAGAGCCTCGGCGGTGAGGACGTTCTAACCGTCTTTGTATCTGACGGAGCAGGCTCCGCACTCAAGGGCGGCGAGGGTGCGAACTTGGCCATCCAAGCGGCTGTCCGGTTTATCGTTGAGGCGCTTTCCGAGCCGCACGTGCCGCTCACGACAGTATTGGCACAAGCATGCGCCCAATCGGTTCATGATGCGATCGCGGCAGAGGCGGCAACGCGCGAACTGACGCCGCGAGACTACGCCTGCACACTCCTCGGAGTGATCTCTCGCAGGGATTCCACCCTCGTCTTTCAGATCGGCGATGGCGCCATCGTCCTGGACACCGGCAACGGCTTGGAGGTCGCCGTCGAACCAATGACAGGCGAGTACGCCAACATGACGAACTTCGTGACGCAGGCAGATCATGCGAAGGTGCTCGTCGCGCGCGTCTATCCAGCGCCCGCGCTGCATGTAGCTGCATTCAGTGATGGCCTTCAACGTCTCGCGCTGAATATGTCAGCGGGCACAGCACATGCGCCATTCTTCCGACCCTTCTTCGATGTACTTGCCGCAGCCTCGCTGGAGCAAGAGGATGCACTCCAGGTCCAACTGGCGGAGTTCTTGAAGAGCAAAGCTGTCAACGAGCGGACGGACGACGATAAGAGTTTGGCACTGGCGTCCTGGATCGGTGGTGACAGTCTGAAAACGATGGCTGAAACGCCCACGTCAAGCGAACTATGACGATGAGGCGCAAGCTTTGGACAGGCGCCGGCGCGATCCTCGAACTCGGGGCTGAACTCGGAAAAGGGGGCGAAGGCAGTGTGTTCGAGGTGCCAGCTGATGGCAAGTCGGTTGCGAAGATCTACCACCAAGGGTTGGACGCCAAGAAGCAGCAGAAGCTCGCTTTCATGGTTGCGAATGCTGACAAGGAACTGCTCGCCTATTCAGCCTGGCCCAGTCAGACGCTCCATTCAAGTCAAGGCGGCCCCGTCGTTGGCTTTTTGATGGAGCGTGTGGCCAATCGCAAGCCGATTCACATGCTCTACGGTCCGGCGCACAGAAAGCAGGACTATCCGAAGGCCGCCTGGGACTTCCTTCTCTACGCAGCCCGAAACACCGCGTCGGCGTTCGAAGCAATTCATCGCCACGGTCATGTCCTTGGCGATGTGAATCAAGGCAACGTCCTGGTGGGAACCGACAGCAAGGTGATGCTGATCGACAGCGATTCGATGCAGATCACCGCCGCTGGCCAAATCCACCTGTGCGAGGTGGGTGTCTCGCACTTCACACCACCTGAGCTTCAGGGTGCAAGCAATTTTTCGTCAGTTGCACGTACACCGAATCATGACGCCTTTGGACTCTCGCTGCTGATTTTTCATCTGCTCTTCGGCGGCAGACATCCTTTTGCTGGACGCCCCCTACTTGATTCGGTGGGGAACTCGCTTGAAGAGGACATCAAGGGCTTCAGGTTCGCCTATGGCATCGATGCGGGAAGGCGAGGGTTTGCTCCCCCTCCCCGCTCGATCGCAATGGACCTGGTTCCTGCGCAGACGCAGGCAATGTTTCAGCGCTCGTTCACAGAGCTGGGTGCTGCGCCGAGCGGTCGCCCCACTGCAACGCAATGGGTCGCAGAGCTGGATCGTGTTCGGGGAACCCTGAAAACTTGCTCCAAGTCCAGGATGCATGTCTTTCCCGGGCATCTGACATCTTGTCCATGGTGCGCGCTGGATCAGTCCGGGGTGGTCTTCTTCATTGACCTGGCGGTCTACACCACCAATGTCGGCAGTACGTTCGTCTTGGCGCAGGTGTGGGCGGCCATCGAAGCGGTGAAAGCGCCGAGTTTGCCTGCGGCCCCCAAGCCCAGCGACTTCACCTCTGCACCCATGCCGCTTCCGGATGGGATGACCAAGAAGAGCAATCGTGCTGCCCTCTGGATCGCAACAGCCCTCGTGCTGGTCTTGTTGATCGTGGTCTTTCCCCAGATCTGGCCGCTATTCTGCCTGCTGGGTGTTGGCATATGGCTAACGACCAAGGACACCGAGAGCAAGGCCTATTCGGAGGAAATGAATCGCCGGCGGGCAAACCATCGGGCTGCTCAGGCTGCCTACGACAAACTGCTGGATGGCTGGCAGAAGGCAAACGCTGCGCAGCGTTTTTCTTCTGAAAAGCAGGGGCTTGCCTCGATCCGCGACACCTACAACCACTTGCCCGCAGCCGAAAAGAGGTTGCTTGACCAGGTCAACTCGCAAGCTCGCGCGCGACAATTGAAGGACCACCTCGACCGATTCTTCATCGATGATGCCTCCATCTCCGGGCTGGGTCCCGCCAAGAAGGCAGCCCTGCGATCGTTCGGCGTTGAGACTGCCGCTGATGTCGACTGGGAAAGCGTCATGGCGGTACGAGGATTCGGGCAGAAGCTTACGGCGTCTGTCGTGGCTTGGAGGTCCAGCTGTGAGAGGTCCTTCCGGTTCGACGGCTCTCCGAAAGCACTGCAGGTCGATATCGCACGCGTTAAGTCGGCAATTGCCAATGAGAGGACAAAGCTGGAGTCGGAGTTGCGCAGCGGCCCCGAGCGCCTCGGCCGCATCAAGGTTGAGACCGAAGCAGCACTGACAGGGATGAGATTGAGCCTGTCAGCTGCAGCAAAGGCCCTGTCGCAAGCAGAGGCGGATTTGCTCGTTTAGTCAACTCTGAGCAATGCCCAAGCAGATCGGGCCTGAGTTGGCCCCAGAGCCGACGATCGATGGCCGAAAAAAGGCGCAATCACAATCTGCCGGAAGCCGAGAATGATCAAATCAACTGAAAAACCGGCACGGTCACAGAGGGCATTGGAGGAAGAATGGGGAATAGGGTCGAAGTTCATGAAGGTTTACCTTGCGATGCCGGGGTTCGACCATGCATTCACCGAAAAATGCTCAGTAGTTGTCATGGCTTCGACAAACGATTGGAACGACCTCGGCAGTCGCTTTCTTGCAAGGATCGTGGTCAGAATCAGCAGCAACGACAAGATCTTCTCCACCGACGCGCTAGTTGGCTGCCAAGGAACGTGACAGCTTGATTTCTTTCACGGGAGCAAGAACAACTGGGAATCGGTGTTCAAGACCGGACTACTGGAGCACCTACCCCCGAATGGCTATTCTGACAACTGGCCCGGACCGGTCGTAACCCAAACGAGGCCTTAGAGTGGCGAGAGTCCCAGGCCTTGTCGCATCGAATCCTTGGAGAGATGATGAACGCTCCCGTATTTTTCTCAGGACAGAAAGAACACTTCTTTCGACCACTTACCTGGGAAGATCGCGAGTGCTGTGCAGCCACCCTTCGCAGCCTTCACGATCGGATCCACGGGCCGAACGCTGACTACTCCGAGGCACTGACTCGAGAGCTCATCGTCGACATCGTGTTGCGCCTTCTTAGCCAGCCCGAGTACCGTATCGGCGCCTTCGGACTTGCCAAGGGTGTCAGCGCCGAAGAGGAGCGCGCATACGCACTCGGTTTGCTGCGCGCGTTGAAGGAATATGGTTGGATCGAGGACCACAAAGATCCGATTGACCTGCGCCCGACACTGAAGCTCACGCGAGCAGGTAAGGAGTTCGCCGAGGTCTTCTCAAACCTGGACAATTCCCGCTCGAAGACAAGACAGCGCAACATGCGCTCAGCAAAAAAGTCGCTTTCCGCTTTTCTCGAAAGCAAGGATGAGGACGAACTGCTCGACGGGTACGACTACGCCACCAGAGTGGTCCAGGACCTCCAAGAAGACATCGAATATTTTCGATCCCTAATGCAGAGCTTGACGCGCGAAGCCTTGGAGCAAAAAGTGGCGTGGGGCGAGTTCAACGAGTTCCTTGAGAAGCGCTTTTCAAAGGAAATGTCGGTTCGGCTTGTTGCCGACTCCGTAGAGCGCCATCGCGGTCACATCGTCGAGATGCTCGATCAGATCCGATCTTTGCCCGCAGAGACGCGCACCTTGGTGGACATATCGATCTTACAACGGGCGAGTTGGCTCGAAGACCAGCTTCAGGGACGCAGTCCGACACATTGGCTATGCGAACGGATCGAGATGATGGTGGAAGCGGCCTGCGAACTTAAGCTGCCGATGCTGCGCACGGAGATGCACAACTACGTGCGTCGCTTCACCAGCCTATTGCGACAAGCGCTTTCCCTCGACTACGGCTCGGAATCGGCACTGGGCCGCGCGATGTCACTGATGAAGGATGGCGATGATGAAGATCGGGGCGATTTTCTGGACTTGCTGACAGCAAGACTCGGCTGTGCGGAGGTCCGCCTGCACACGGGAAGTGTGCGCTGGTCGCAGCGGATTCGCGACGAAGAGGAGCACGCGGAAGACGAACTCCTAGTCAACGAAGACAGCCGCCTTGACGCCGCCATGCGCCGCGCCGAGGCTCAAGCCTTCATTATTAGCGAGACCGAAATGCTCGCGACTCTGAACGCCAGGGCAAACGGCAGCACGATCCGCCTGTCCGAGCTGGTCGCTCAGGATGCAAGCGCTGTCCTCACAACGATGCACGCCGTTGGCGCCGTTCGCTCCCAGGACGGAAAGAGGCTGTTCTCAGCCACCAGGCTTGCTCAGACCTTCGAGACCGACTACTTCACTGCGACAGACTACGAGTTAACCCCCCTGCCATCATCGTCGGCCGAACAGGGCGAGCCCATCCGACCATGAACCTTTCTCAAGTTGCGGCCCAGGAGTTCCTCGATGAACGACTCAAAGCCCTCGGCGTCGGCTCAGTATCCAGGCGCCGATTCGCGGAGCTATGCGGCCGCCTTCTGGCCAGCGGCATCATCTGGCGCGAGTATTCTCGACCGGAAGCAACACTCTACGATGATGCATCCGTGGTCGAAGAGCTCCTTCGAGAATGGTTCGACTCGATGGGGTTCGTGCTTGTTCATGACATCGATGCGTCGCTATTTCGGCTTTATCCTCCCGGTGAGGATGGTGACGACGATGAGGGCGTGAAGCGCCTGCGCGCCAAGCTATCGCGCGACTTCGGCGCAGCGGCGCTTGCACTTCGATTCCTGTACACAGAAGCTCTTACCGGAAAGCGGCAGCTTGTGAACCAAGAGCTCGCGCTCAGCTTGGAGGAGCTGTCGCAGTCAGTCGTTTCGCTGCTCGGGACCACCTTACCAGGGTCCGTCGCAGATCGCGCCAGCCTCCTGCGCGAACTGCGCAAGCATCGACTCGTCAGGTTCAAGGACATAGACGGCCTTGGCAGCATGGAGACCATCTTCAGCGTTCTGCGCCCCGTAATGTCGTACGTCAGTGACGAAGCACTGAACGAAGTGCTCCACCTTGCCACTGCGCGCCAGGAACTTCGGCGCGCCAAGCTCGGCCACATCGCCGAACAGACACCGAACCCTCAGGCAGGCGTGTATTCCCCTCCGGACGAGGGGCCGGCTAGCGAGCTGGCCGAATAGACGATGAAAATCCAAAAGCTAATCACGTTGAACTGGGGAACGATCGAATCCCGAGAATGGAACTTCAGCGATTCGACCTTGCTCACAGGTGAGTCGGGATCGGGGAAATCGACCTTGCTGGATTCCATTCAAGCGGTGCTTACAGCAGCTCGATCGGGCGTGTTCCACTTCAATGCCGGCCAGAACGAATCAACCCAGACACGGCGTGGTGGCAAGGAACCGCGCACGCTTCACTCCTACGCTCTTGGACAGACCGCAAGCGAGTTCGCGCGCAGCCGAGCAACTTGCTACGTCGCCTTGATCTTCGATGCGAGCGATTCGGCTGGAGAATCGGCACCACCGTTTACCGCCCTTCTCGGTGTCGACGCGGTAGAAGAAGCCGGGCGTGCTACGGGCTCCAAGCCCATCTTCTTCATCATCAAGCATCCGCTCGAGATCCGCGACCTTATGCGCAAAGGTGCTGATTCCGAAAAGAATGAACCCCTGTCGCTCAAGGACGTCTATGTCCAACTGCAAGTGCGACTCCATCTCGGCACGGATTCGGTTCTCCGATTCGACGGAAAGGACAACTACCTCCAGTACCTTTACGGTGCGATGGTAGGGAAAACCTATGTTTCGGAGCAGGACGCGACCAGATGCGCAAAAGCCCTGGTGAAGGCGATGGCGTACAAGGAGATCGGCAATGTCAATGACCTTGTTCGTGACGAGATCCTGGAGGAGCGGGACTTCACGGAAGACGTCGCCAAAATGCGTCAACTGATGCAAGAGATGGCGCGATTGAAGGCAGAGGCCGAGCGCCTGCGCCTGAACATCAGCCGGCTCCAGGCAGTCGACGATGGCACGATGAAGACGATCGACGAACTACGCAAGTTCGTTGTCGCGCAGGTTGCATTCGCCACACGACTCCAGGACGAAGCAGAGACAGAACTCGAGTCGGTCATCAGGCGCCTGCACACGATCGGGCAGAGAAATCGCTTGTCTGAAGAGCGCTTGGAGCGCCTACGAAACGATCGAAGGCAGCTTGAACAGCAGCTCGAGGTCGTGAAGAGCAAGCTCATGAAGAGCGACGTCGCGCTTCAGAAACAAGCGTTGGAGATTCAATCAAGTCAGCACGCCGAGCAGTTCCGGCGCGACTGGAACGCAGTGCGTCAGGTCAGCCGGAACGTGGAGTCCATGCTGGCACGACTATCACAGCTCCTGCAGATTGACGCATCCGCCGTACCGACCCTGCAATCCTCCATTGAGGAGATGCGCGCCACTGCCGACGCAGCGACCCGTCAATGGGCGCCGGCGCGCAGCGCTTTGCAGGCGGAAGCCGGCCTCGACGACGATCTACCGGCGTTCGAGATTGAGCCGCTTGATGCGGCCCTTCAAAAGCTCGATTTCGCGCTGCGAGGTGAAGGGAACTCGTTGCTCTCTCGGGTCATCACGGTCCTGGGCGAGATCCAGGTCGAGCGAGCCGAGTTGCAGAAAGAGCAGACTGCCCTGGACGCGGAGCTTCGCCTGCTCCAGTCGGGTCGATCTCCCGCGCCGGACGACGTGCACGCGGCAGTTCTCCTGCTGGAAAAGGACTTGCCGCAGTCACGCCCGAAGATGCTTGCGGCGCTTGTGGAGCCAAAGCACAACTCCACGTGGCAACAAGCGATCGAAGGCTATATGGCACGGGATCGGTTTTCCATCATTGTGGAACCGGACTTCGAGGCTCAGGCGATCCGCCTCGTCAAGCGGCGCTTTCCTCGACGCTCGCCCAAAGTGGTCCAGGGAAGCAAGGCAGTCGATGACACCCGTTCCATGTCGCTCTCTCCGGTCGCCATCTTGCACGAGATCACATGCCAGCACCCTGTAGCGAAGGCCTACCTGATGGCCCAGTATGGCCGCGTTCGCAAAGTCGAATCGGAGGAAGAGCTGCGTCGCACGGCCCAAGGCCTGATGGAGCGCGGCCTCGGCAGTCGTGGATACGGCATGTTTTCGTGCTTGGCAGACGAGCGGGAGCTCACCTTTGGGATGGCCACTCGCCAGCGGCGCATGACCTGGGTGGGAGCCCGGCTAGACGAACTTGCGAAGAAGCTCAGTCAGTATTCGCACCTTCAAGCCTCCTTACGCCTGGTTTCGGGGTGGTTCTCAACCGCGACCGCAATCTCGATTGCCCCAGCGTTGGAGGAAGCGCTTTCCACGCGATTGAAGTATCAGGCGGTCCGCAGTGCCCTCGATGCGCTCGACACGTCGTCCATCGACACCCTCGAGTTCGAACGCAACGAACTCCAGAACAACATCGATGCTTCAGCCGAGAAGTACGATCTTGAGATGCGTGCCAGCGGGGTTCATGCAGAAGAGCTGAAGCGCGAACAATCGAAGAAACAGCAGCTTGAGCTCAAGCTCCCTGATCTTCGGATCGACAGTACCAACTCGCACCAGTGGATCGTTCGCTTCGCCGACGCGGCCCCATCCATCGCGACTGAAGCGAAGTTGATGGAGGATGCGCGGCAGCTCAGCAACGCTCCCGAGCCATCAACATCGACGCTAAAGTCCTGGGTAGACAACGGCCAGTCGGCCATCTCCTCCGCACTGCAAATCACCCGCGTCTACGTAGATACGTACCTCTCTGGAGCTCGCACCGACGAAGAGCGGTTTCAGTATCCTGACCCGCCCAAGAACGTCAATAGCATCGAGAAGATCGCAGCCGCCGTGCTGGTACTCCAGGATGCGGTACGCGGGCAGATTCGTCGGCAAGACAGCATCGGCCTGGCTGAGAATGTCTCCAAGCTCGAGAGTGCCGAGATTCAGTTCAACTCGGTCTTCACAACCAGTTTTTGCTTCAAGGTGCGCGATGACGTGCGAACGGGGTTGTCAACCCTCTCGAAGCTCAACAAGGAACTCAGGACCATCCAGTTCGGCTACGACTCCTATGAGCTCGTCTCCGATTGGATTCCGAAGTTCAAGAAATACTTCGACTTCTTTGAGGCCATCGATGGAATGGTCGACTCCCTTGAGAAGGACAAGGTCTCTATCTTTGAGTCGACCAAACTGTCCGAGGAGCACCGAGACACCGCCAACGCGGTCAAGTCGCTGCTCCTTTCTCAGGACCAGATCGCATCAGAGAAGGCACTCAAGGAACTGGCGGACTATCGCAACTACAAGCGCTACGACATCAATCGCATCGTTGCGGGGCACCGGACCCCCATGTCCACTTGGGGGACTGGGTCCGGTGGCGAGCTGGAAACACCGTTCTATGTTATTCGCTCGGCCGTGCTGGCTCACGCGCTTGGACACTTCGGTCGCCCGAAGGGTGCGCCCGCGCTGCGCATCATGCTCTCTGACGAAGCATTCTCGAAAATGGATGAGTCGCGCTCGCGTGCGGTACTGCGCTTCCTCGCCAAGAACATGGGGATGCAGCTGTTGGTCGCGATGCCCACCTCCAAGTCGGGCGCCATCAAACCGGAGTTTGACAAGGAATACACCTTCTCGAAGATTGAGGCCGTGAAGAACGGCAGGATGCTGCACATCAGTGAAGTACAGGAGAAGGACTTGAAACGCGAGGCTCTTGCTCAGCTATGGGAACGCCACGCACAGGCTGCTCGAGCAAGTGCAAGAGCTGACTACGAGCTTTCGAGGCCAGCGGGCAAGTAGCCATGAACAACAGTGTTGCAGTCCCCGAAGGGCGGCCGCCCGATGCAGCCGCAAACGCTCTGCAAAAAATGAATACCGCGCTGAATCAACACCCCTTTCTAGTCCGGCTGGCGCATGCTCTTCTAGAACGCGCTGACACTGCACAAGGAAAGCGTCTCGCGACGCTCAAATTGGATTCGAAGGTACTGCCCGAGATTCACGGGCCCGCCGGACTAGAAGCGGTTGAGCGCATCGAGCTTCAGCTGAATAACATGGCCGCAACCGGATGGGTCAATCTGAAGTTGGCCAAGCTGCGCCCGTTTCAGACCTTCAGCGATCGCAATCCGACCTTGGAGTTGCTCGATTTCGAGGCGCTTGCCGCCTGGAGCGGTTTCGTACCTCGCAGCGAAGCATGGAACCGCAAGTTTCTTCAATATCTCGGGCAGTCTGACGCCCTCGCGGGCGACAGTAAGACGGTCCTGCTCGACTATCTCGCCCGCTCCCCCCTCACGGCGCTAATCGACATGGATTTTGAGCAGGCGGGCGCGTGCTTGGTGGCTTTGCAGCGCTTCTGTCACGGATCGGAGGGTCTGTACCTGCGCGAAGCGTCCGCGAGGGTGTTCCACGGGCGAAGCAAGGTACTGGACAACCGAGAAGAATTGCTGCGACTTCTTGGCGCCCAAGCGGATCAGTTTCGTGAAAGTCCCGTGCAACTGCTCGTTGGATTGCCCAAGAGGCAGTTTCAAAGCGTTCTGTTCATCGAGAACCTGGTGACCTTCGAGCGGATGTGCGACCACCGCCGCCCCGCATGGGACGCTGCCGCCCTGGTATTCGCATCTGGCTTCAAGGGCGCCGCAAAGCGGCTTCGAAGACCGGTCGGGAGCCGCTTGTACTGGCGAGATGGATCAGAAGGCACCGCCGATCAGTTCAAGTCGTGGCTATACGGCGGCGAGTTGCTCGCGACTGCGTTTTTCGGTGACCTCGACTATTCGGGCATGCACATCCTAGCGGGCCTGCGTGCCGCGTTTCCAGACTGCGTCGCATGGAAGCCCGGCTACACAGCGCTGCTTGAGCTGATCGCAACAGGTCGCGGGCACAGTCCTGAGCAAGCTGACAAGGCAGGGCAGACGGACCCTGGCATAACTGGGTGCAAATTTGCTGACGAAACGTTGCTTCCTGCACTCCGTCACTCTGGCCTGTTTGTGGATCAAGAGGCTGGCGCCTGGGACCAATACCTGATGTAAACGCATAAGGCAATAACTTGACCATCGCCGCAAGTGAGACCCGACTATGAGACCTCTGCTGGCGCACGTTGTACGCACATGTGATCGGACGGTGACCCTTCAAGAGGCCGGATGTCGATCGATTGATCGGCGACGGGAGGCAGCAATCAGTATGAAGTTGGCATGCATAAAGGGTGGCTCTGCAGCGGTTCCGTTCGTTCACGGAACACCGGCAAAGGACTGCGCCCGCTGCAAAGCAGTCGAACGTATACCGTCGTACGACTAGCGGCGGATAGCCGCCATGCCGGTGGCACGTCTGGCGACGTGCGTTGACTCATGACATGCGACGGCAGGCCGTCGGCGTGGCTATGGCGATCGAACCATCTGCTCCTCCAGCCGCGCCCGGAGCGATCACAATTAGCCGTTGAACTCGTCTTTGGAATTTTTATGCACACGCATGCAAGTTATTCGTCAAGCACGGCCGCTACGGACGACTCTCGCGTACCTGAGGGAATTGCGTTCTTGGAATTGGTAGCAGCCCGTGAACGAGAGTGCCGCGAGACTACTGTGACCGAGCGCCAAAATATGGGCGAAAAGGCGCCAAAGTGTCTTAGTGCGATGGGTACCCTACTTTCTTTGCTGGATAGGACCGCGTCATGTTGGTGGGGATGCGACCAAGGCAGCCACCTCCTCGAGTATCTCATCGGGCGCAGCGTCGCGTCCGCGATGGCTGCCCTGCTTGCGGCGCAGAGTGGCTACTACGATGAAGCTTTGAATCAAGTACGCAGTTTGGGCGAGATTGCCAATCTTTTAGCGCTCTTTGCTGTCGAACGAAAATCGCTTGTCGACTGGACGGCAGCCTCGAAGAAGGAGCGCCTTTCGAAGTTCGGGCCAAGTGCCGTGCGAAAACGTCTCAGCGAGATAAGCGCTCCGATGCCGGTCAGCGCCGAAAGGTACGCTGCTCTATGCGAGATCGTCACACATCCAACGCCAGATACTCGGCCCCAGTCATACAACCCACTCGGAATTCCTTCAGTAGGCCAAACATTTCAACCAGCAGGCTACCTGGTCACGCTCAACGAGATCGCGCTGCCGCTTTTTTCTATCGGGTACTTTGCTTCGGTTCTTGTCACGCTACCCCCTGAAATATGCGTGCGGCTTCGCTCTGAAGCTCGCGTGCTTGCTGAAGCCGGTGGCGGAGTGAATCTTATGGAGGGGTACCCCGTACTCACCGACGATGCGCGAAGGAAGCTGTTGAATCTGTTGCGCGAAGCTTCGGAGGAAGACAGGCCCTTGTTGCAGAAGGCTATTCTTGACATGGCTCAGAGAGCTTCCATCGCAGGAACTGATAGTCGGTCGGACAGCGTCGGAGATTTTTCGACCTAGGCTCGCACGTATGAGTATCCACCATCGGAGCCTGTCCCTAACTTGGTCGGCTTGGCTAAGCATCTCAACGCGACGGTTAGCTGACGACTCTAGGTCGGTGACGAACCGAGACCTCTGCGGCGCCTGATAGAACCGACGACTTTCCGCTCGCTCGCGTAGCGATGCTTGACGCCGTCTTCTACGAGGAAGAGAAAGTAAGAAACCATGAGCCAACACTATATGCTCGTCCGTTACGCAGAGTTGAATTCGCCCCAACAGGTGTTAGTGCCAGTGCAATCTTGACCAGCTAAACCGCAAAGTGCTAATCCAATATTGACCAGGGTGTTCCACTGACCTGCTGAGAATTTCAGCAGGGATTCAAGGTGATCACCATGGACATGATTGGCAAGGTCAGGCGCATGAGGCTGCGCGACCAACTCTCTCTCAGCGAGATCGCAAAGCGCACAGGCCTGTCGCGCAACACGGTCAAGAAGTGGCTCCGGGCTCCCAGCGTTGTGGTGCCGAAGTACGAGCGGGTGAAGCTCGATGGCAAGCTCACGGCGTTCGAGCCGGCCCTGCATCAAGCGCTCACAACCGACAGCCATCGCCCCAAGCAGGCACGACGCAGCGGTCGTGCTCTGTTTGCCCAGATACAGGCTCAGGGCTACCGCGGCGGCTACAGCGCCGTCACCGACTACATCCGGCGCTGGCAGGTGGAGTCGGCAGCCAGTCCGGCCAAGGCGTTCGTTCCGATGAGCTTCGAGCTGGGCGAGGCCTTCCAGTTCGACTGGAGTGTCGAAGCCATGGTCGTCGGTGGCGTGTTCTACAACGTGCAAGTGGCGCACCTGAAGCTGTGCGCCAGTCGAGCCTTCTGGCTGGTGGCCTACCCCAGCCAGGGCCATGAGATGCTATTCGACGCCCACACCCGCTCCTTCCAGGCACTCGGCGGCGTCACCCGGCGCGGCATCTACGACAACATGCGCACTGCCGTGGACAAGGTGCAGCGCGGCAAGCAGCGCGCCGTCAACGCGCGCTTCGCTGCCATGTGCAGCCACTACCTGTTCGACCCCGACTTCTGCAACGTCGCCTCTGGCTGGGAGAAGGGGGTGGTCGAGAAGAACGTGCAGGACAGCCGCCGGCGCATCTGGATCGAAGCCGCGACCCGGCGCTTCGGCTCGTTCATCGAACTCAATGCCTGGTTGAGCGAGCGGTGTCGTTCGGTGTGGGCCGACACCACGCACCCGATCCACCGGCAGTTCACCGTGGCCGAGATGTGGGAGCTGGAGAAGCCTCACCTCATGTCCATGCCGGCCCCCTTCGACGGGTACGTCGAGCGGCTGGCCCGGGTCAGCAGCACCTGCCTGGTGGCCGCCGCGCGCAACCGTTACTCCGTGCCGTGCGAGTGGGCCGGCCACATCGTCAGCACCCGCGTCTATCCAGAACGAATCGATGTGGCGGCCGCGGACGCCGTTGTGGCCAGCCATGCCCGGCTGCCGGGCAGCGGCCAGGCCAGCTACGACTGGCAGCACTACATCGAGCTGGTACAGCGCAAGCCGGGCGCCTTGCGCAACGGCACGCCGTTCCTGGACCTGCCGGCGCCGTTGCTGCGCTTGCGCCAATCCCTGTTGCGTCATCCTGGAGGAGACCGAGTCATGGCACAGGTGCTGGCCGTGGTGCCGCAGGCTGGGCTGAAAGCGGTGCTGGTGGCCATCGAGCTGGTACTCGAAGGCAGAGCGCCCAGCGGCAGCATCAGCGTTGAGCACGTGCGCAACGTGCTGGCCCGCTTGAACAGCCCAGCCACGCCGGACCAGGCGCAGACGTCCCTGCGACTCACCCAGGCGCCCAAGGCCGACACCGCGCGCTACGACCGGCTGCGCCCCACCCACCAGGACCATCTGGACGGACAGGAGGTCGGCCATGCGTGAGACCTCCATCGATGTACAGGCCCAAACTGAAGGCGCTGCGGCTCAACGGCATGGCCACGGCCTTTGCCGATCTGACGGAGCAAGGTGGCGATACGGCCCTGGCCGCATCACGCTGGCTGGTGGAGCACCTGCTGCAGGCCGAAGATGCTGACCGGGCAATGCGCTCCATTGCTCACCAGATGAAGTCGGCGCGCTTCCCATGCACCGCGACCTGGGCGGGTTCGACTTCGCCGTCTCGCAGCTCGACCGCGCGTTGATCCAGAAACTGGCGGACCTGTCGTTCACGCAGGATGCGCAGAACGTGGTGTTGGTCGGTGGCCCAGGCACTGGCAAGACCCACCTGGCCACGGCGCTGGGGATTGCCGGACTCACCCGGCACGCCAAGCGAGTGCGGTTCTACTCCACGGTCGATCTGGTCAATGCCCTGGAACATGAGAAGAGCCAGGGACGCGCCGGACGCATCGCCATGAGTCTGGTGCGCATGGACCTGGTCGGGCTCGACGAGTTGGGCTACCTGCCGTTCAGCCAGGCCGGCGGCGCCTTGTTGTTCCACCTGTTGTCCAAGCTATACGAGCACACCAGCGTGATGATCACCACCAACCTGACGTTCGGGGAGTGGTCCAGCGTGTTCGGCGACGCCAAGATGACCACGGCGCTGCTGGATCGCTTGACGCATCACTGCCACATCATCGAGACGGGCAACGAGTCCTACCGCTTCCGCTACAGCACGCACGAAGCCAAGGGGCGCATCAAGACGCGCGAGCAGACCAGGAAGACAGCGGCGGCCCAGGTGGGCGAGGCCGCGGAGGAAGGGGCCTCGCCTGACGGCTCGGGAATACCAACGATCGGTTCAAGAAAAGGAGGACCCACCGAGGCATCCAACCTATAGTTATCCACAGCTGGCTCCTAACGGAACCAGCTCTAGCACCTGGTCAATGTTCGACTGGCACTGCTGATCTCGATTGCGCTGGCGCTAACAGACACGCCCGCTGGATTGCATCAAGCCGGGATTCACGCAGGACGCTGAAGAACAAACAGGTGCCTCTTGGCTCGGGTTGCTGCTACGTGGAGCAAGCACCGCTCTGCGACCTCAACGTCGTCAATCACGCCGACATCCTCTTCGCGCGCAAACTGCTCCGCGTATGCCTTCACTCCTTGGTAGCCGGCGACAATAACTACCTCGAACTCGAGGCCCTTCACACGGTGCATCGTTGCAAGCCGAACCCCGGGGGACTCCGAGTCGTCCGGCGTCGTGCGATCCAGCTTCAAGTAGGCTTCGCCTGTCTTCCTCAGGCCACCAACAACACCGTCGATGTCGTCGTTCGTGCGCGCCACGATGCAAACTTGCCTCGATTCAATATCGTCGTCGGCGAGTTGCTGCAAGATCGCCCGGATGTGCTCCAAGTCTTCCAACTGGGTCGCAGAAGAGATGACGTCCGGATAATCGCCGTGTGTCAGCGACCGATAACCAGTGCGGAATTCCAGACTCCCATCCAAATCATCAATTTGGCACCCCTCCAGTTGCGCGACAGCCCAACGACGGATCTCGTCCGTCGTACGGTAGTTGATCTTCAGGCTACGGCTGCGCCCTCTCACTTCGATGCCAGTGTGGCTCAGCGCGACCTTGTGGCGGTAGATGCGCTGATGCGCATCGCCGACGATGAATAGGTCGTTCGCGGCAGCCGGCGTGGCGGCGCGAATCAGAGCGAACCCGGCTGCGCTGATGTCCTGCGCTTCATCCACCACCATCGCTCGGATGCCAAGCTCCTCCCCGCTCTCCCTCACCAGACGACAAGCGTCGCGGAAAGCCTCCTCCGGTTCACGCATATTGCTGGCGTGTAACTGCGCCCTGTACTCGGCGAATACCGGCCAAATCGCCTTGCGCACAGCACGACCAAGCTGCCCACCTCGGCCAGTGCGTTTGGCCCGCATATAGTCGTCAGCGGTTTCGCATCCTTGTGTTAGTACGACGCGTTCGTATTCGGCTCGGACGAATTGCATCGAAAGATCTACCGATAAGGGGAGCGCTGCCATCGCGACACGCCAAAACTGCCGACGCACGCCCTCGTCGTACAACAGCTCTGGCTTGTACCCGAAGCGCCGCAAAAGGCTGGACGCCCAATGGTCCAGATTCGTAACTTGAATCTTTTCCAGTTCCTGCGGTGTGCACAACAGCATCAAATGCTGCTGAATGTCGTCCGAAAGCGTCTTGGTGAACGTGGTGAAAACGACCGGCTTTCCCGGCAGCCCAGCGTATTGACGTGCAAGGCGGGCCGCACGGTGCATCGCTACTACAGTTTTGCCCGTGCCGGCACCGCCAGTCACTTTCACGGGGCCAGCCCAGTCGCGCTCTATCAGCTTACGCTGGCTCGGATGCAGAAAGACACGCCAACGTTCCAGCGGGGCCGCCATCAGGGCCTCGAGATCGCTATCGTCGGTCAGAACGACAAAGTGCCGCTTTGTCGCATCGCGCTCCAGCGCCGCGCCAAAATCGCCGGGATCAACCGCAGCGGGCACCGTTTGGTCGCTGAGGATCTTCTCGTAGCTCTCGCCCGCGGCAAACAGAAATAGCGCCTCGAACGCCTCGTCGGGCAGCAGCTTCTCCAGGGCCTCTAGGTCGGCATCCGAGGTCACGCCGCGCACGGCCGCCAACATCTCGTCGGGAACACCCAGGCGCCTGATCTCGCGGTCCTTCAACCCCGCGAACAGACCGGCCGGAGTTTCAGGCACCGACGCGGTGTCTGAAACCGGAGCCGCCTCGACGGCGTAAATCTGGATACTTCCCACGTCCGGGTGGATCGCGACGCGATGCCGCCGCGCCCACTGATACGCATCGTCATGGCGGTCCACCCACAACAAGCAATAGACGTTGCCCTTATCGGGCTTCAATACGATCCCGCGAATACCTTCGTTGATGCGAACCGAACGCATGCTCGGATCGCCAGCGTCGCGAATGCGCTCGTAGTTGATCCCGGTGGCCATTGGGTTTTGCCGAAACTTGGCGACAAAACTCAGCACCGCCTGCTGCTGGTCGCGGGGAATAGCGGCAAACGACTTGAGAAAATCGTCGGACATCGCGATCTTAGGTGCCAGGGTCATTCGAGAGCCTCCACAAGCTTCTTCTTCAATTCCTCAGGTTGCGCGTCATCACCGGCCACGTAACACTTCCACCCTTCGTCGGCAAAGCGGTGTGCGGCCTCCGGATCGCCCAGAAAGACAGCGACCTTGCGTTGGGGCCATCCGAGTTCGGCGTCCGCTACGACACGCCCTTTCGCATCCAGCAACTCATACCCGACAACAGGCGCCGCCAAGCCCGCCCCGGCAAGACTTGGCAACCAGGACTGCAGCTCGCGCGCAACGATGTCGAGAACCTCCATCCAAGAAGCCGACAGACCTACTGGTTGGCTGTGCGAAACCGGTGCATCTTGCAACGCTTCGAGCCCAGGCATCCCCGGTGCCCCGATCCACGCGCCGCGCAGATGCAAGGCGAGGTTCAAGCACTGCCACATTTGCTGCCAGCGACCCAATTTCTCTGTGTCTGGATCGTCCGCGAGTGGAAGCCATTGACCGACAACGATCGGTTCGTTCTGTAGTGCACCGTCACCCTTCATCGCCTTGGCTAGCTGCCCTGCCTGGATTCCTGCCGCCAGCCGGACGCTCGCTCCCAGTGAGCGCATGCCGATCTTGTGCTCACCCAAGTCCGGCAACAATGCCAGTTCGTCGAGCCGCTGCCAAAAATTGCTCTCGCGCAAGGTCTGGAGGGCTGTGACATCGCCGGCTGGCATCACCATTCCAACGGCGAGGGCCAAGGCTAGTTTGCGCATGTCCTCGTGTCGCCAGCTCCCCAGACGCTGGTGGAACTGCAGGAAAGGCGACAAGGACTTGAACCCATTAATCGTCGGCAAGCCTAGTGCTTCGCACAACTTGGGTACGACGTTTGCGGCGCCATCGGCCAGCAAAGTCGGCCAGGGCGACGCCACGTGGGACTGCTTGTCCTGCAGCACAGTGTCCACGTCGTCCCAAGTCAACGTCCAGACCGAGAACTTGCCGCTCTTGGCCACCGCCATTCGCTTGGCCAGATCGACCGCCACGGTCTCCTTGTGGAACTGCCAGCCGTCTAGGAACAAGGCAATCGGCAAATCGTCCGCGCCGTCGTCCGGCCAGAACACGAAGTCTGGCTTGCAAGGCACGACAACACCGTCGGCATCGCCCAAGTTGACCTGCAACTCCAGCCGCCAGCGGCGCTCCTTGGTCTGGAGCTGGTAACCCGGCTTGCCCTTGAACAACACTTCGGTCAGCGCGAACTGCTTGCCCGCGTGCTCACGGCGTAAGGCTTCGACGAAACGCTTCTCCAGCGAGCTGTCGAACAGTTGGTTCCCCGTTTGCATGCCCGCGAGGCTGGGCACCGACTTCAGCGCCGCCTTGTGCTGCAGCACCTCGGTTAGCAACTTCTGCGCAATGCGCCGCGAGATGTGCTCGCGTTCCCAACTGTTGTGATACGTGTAAACACAGCGATAACACCCGTCGGAGTCCGGATCCTGATTGCACTCGCAGGCATTTAACGCGCCCAGAGCTACCTCCAGCACCTCTAGCAGCGGTTCGGGAGCACGCATCAACTCCTTCAGGTAGCCGGTGCCGCCAGGCACGCTGTCGTAGATCACAAGGTAGCAGCGTGGCACGTCATGGCCAGCCGCCATGCGGACGTCCAGCGCAATACGCAGGTGATCCACTGCGCCCCGAAAACGTCGCGTGAGACCCACCTCCAACGCGGACACGAAGCTCAGCAGGGTTTCCTGCGTGTCGCCGAGTCCCGCTTCAGGCAGAAAGATGCGGATACCTTCGCTCGCGAACTCGCGATACAGGAACACGCACTGTTGCGTCGCGGCCTCCGGATCCTTGCGGCGCGAGCAGTACGGCGCATGGTTGCGGTAGAGATCCTCCGCCTTCCGCCGGCGCTGCAGCGTTCCGCACTCGGGGCAAATTGCGAACCCGGGCCGATTCATCTCCTCGCCCGCAATCGTCATAGGCGACGCGTCGGGGGCCTGCTCGCCGAAGTTGACCTCACGGAAGGTCACCCGCTTCAAGAATTCGAAGCCGAACGGGAACTCCGGCTTATCGACTGCGAAGGCTCTTTCCACCGCTTCCGGTGGACTATCTACCAGCGCCTGGCGCACGTAGAAGCCACGCTGGCGCTCGTCGGAGTCGTCAGCGATGCGGCTCTCACGATCCAGCGTGCGCGCGAACACGGTGCTCAGTTTCAGCATCTCGCGCACACGCCCTGAATCGCGCCACATCGTGTCGCCGCAACGAGGGCAGTTCTCATGATGACTGCCCGTGGTCAGCGGTTCGGCATACGAGCATTGACGGCAGAAGCGCCACGCCTCGGGTTTGACCTTGGACACATCCACCTGGTTCACCACCACCCGCCGACCTTCGGCATAGAAGGTGTTGTTGGGCGCCAGCTCGGTGATCGCCGAAGCGCCAGGTCGTTCGTACTCGAAAGTCAGGGGCTGAGATGGCGCAGCTCCCGGCTTATTCTCGCGAACAATGATCGAGCGCAGCAGCACGCCTTGCTCGGGAAAGGCGTAGTTCGGCAGCAATCCCTCGTCGGTTAGCACGTTCAACGTCGCCTTCCCTTCTATGCTGCCAATCAGTCGCGATAGCGCCATGCGCTCCTGGTCTAGGCGATTGAGCTCCTGCTCGTCTTCTTCGCCCAGCACGGGTTGCGCCTTCAGCTTCTCGATCTCCTTGAGAGTTCGCTCGCGCTGGCGCTTGATCTCTTCGACATCCTTGGCAATGCCCGTGAGCTTGTCAATGATCTTCCAACCTAGCGATCCCGGTTCGTCATGGCCGCCATTGATGAACCTGGCCAACCAACGCTGCGTGTCTTCCGTCAACGGCTGCCGCTCGCCCTGATTGAAGAGTCGCACAAAGCGGTCTAGCAGCTCACCGCGGTGCTGCTCCACATAGTTCAACCACGGATATGGGAACTTTGTCTGCGCCTGGCCGCGGATGGCCGAGAACACGACCCGCACCTCGCCAGGAATGATTGCTGCCTTGCCTATTTGCCGCACCCAGCAATCGATCGTGTACGCCGTGAGCTGCCGCTCGAGTACAGCGGAGGCGTTGAGGAAGACGCCGGGCGCCTGCACACTCCCGGAGACCATTCCCTTCGGGTCTTGCCAAAAGAATAGGTCGTGCGGCTTGCTCGTCGCCATCGTCATCAACAGCGCATTGCCCGTGCTGCGGCCCGCACGCCCGGCGCGCTGCACATAGTTGGCCTGCCGAGGCGGCACAGAGCACAGCAGCGTTGCCGAGAGGTCGCCGATGTCGATACCCATTTCCAACGTCGGCGTCGCCGAAAGCACGTTGATGCCACCCGGTCGGCCGTTATTCGATTTGAAATCGCTCTCCACCCGCTCGCGCGTCTCGCGCGGCAGCAAGCCCGTGTGCTCGTGCGCCACCACACGCTGGATCTCGGCACTGAGGTAGAGCTTGCGGTAGAAGTCGCCCCAGCCGCCGTCGATGTGCAGCGTGCCGTGGCAACGCGTGCGCCGGCATGGCTGGTTATCTAGGTCATCCTCGGACGCTGCCAGGACTTCGCTGTGGCAGCTCGCACAGCGCCACCTGCGCCCGCCCAATTGCACTGAGAAGCCCGACGGCTCCAAGCCCCATACTAGGAGATCGGGGTTGTCTATCGGGGCCTCCTTGCCCGCCAGTTTCGCTTCCGACAGCGCCTCCAGCGCCAATCGATAGAGCTCGCGAACCAACTGATCAGTCTCCAATGCCACGAGGTTCAGATCCGGAAAGGCCTTGAACGCCCAGTCCCGGAACACCTTGGAGTCGTCACGCTCCACGCTGACGCAGTGACCGTACTCCGGGAGCGACAGAAAGCGCGGTGGCCGCGGCCCGGAGAGCATCTTCTCCTGGCTCGGGTTCTTCTTGTAGGCCTGCGGTCGGCAGCCAATGCGGGCATAGAACGCCAGCCCCGGATCGCGCCAGGCGCCGACGCGTTGCATCTCCCCGACCAGACCGCGTAGGAAAACTGAGATCTCGTCGGGCAACGCACCTTTGAGCGGGTCCAGATTCGCGCCAAGCCGCTGGTGCAAGGCATGAATCGCCAGCGCGAGGCGATCTGGCAGCGGCCTCACGCAAGCCGTGCCGGTAGCCACGAGCGTGCGCCCCACATGCGCATCCTGTCCAAACTCAGCATTCACGACCCAGGGCATCACCTGCGCCAACTGCTTGGGGACTTGGCTGTCTTCCGGCAACTCGCCCGTTTCCATTAAGGCCTCGACATCACGCATCCAGTACAGCTGCGGCGGCAGGAAGTTGGCGACGTAGTGACCGTTGCCCAAGGTGGAACGCCAACGCTGCTCGAAAGCCTCCGGCAACATGTCCAGAGTCAGCGTTTGCCCGGCATCGACCGTTGCCGCGATGGTCTGCGCTAGTGCCGGCCGCAGGTTCAGCCGCCAGGTGCGCGCAGCCAGGAAGCCCGCGCGGTGGGCGGCATCTTGCACCGAATCGGAAAACGCGATGAGCTTCTTGTCGGCGTTGAACCGGCTGGCAAAGAGCTGCCCCACCATCACCGCGGCCAGACCGGCCGCCTGCGAGCCTACGATGGTCAGCGTTCGGTGACCGCCGCAGTACGGGCAGTCATGGTGCGAGCGCGTGTAGGTCGCACCGTTGCGCGTGCCCTGACGCAGGTTGGCAGTGATGTCCACGGCCACTAGCGTTTCGTGCCCGCAGTGTGCGCAGCCGCGTTGCGCCGGCAGGTGCAGCGTGCCGCAACCTGGGCACACCTGCCTGCGCTCGAACACTTTGCGGTCCACGCCCTCCGTGGCCGGGAACAGAAAGCGGGTAGACACGTCTTCAGCGAAGAACGCGCTATAGAAAGCGCGCAGGTCGGGCTGCAATTGGTTGGGGCTGGTCTTGGGCAGCGTCGCCCCCCAGCCTGTAGCGTGGCAATCGCGGCAGTGGATCACCGGCAGGTAGGTCTGCCCCTTGTCGGCCTTGCCCAGATCGTCGTGGTGGCGCAGCGCTGGCTCGCCATCGAGCTTGGCGACCATGCGGCGCAACTCACGCAGCCAAATCTCCACCTTCACTTGGAGGAAAAAATCCTGGTTGCCCGACTTGCGCGCATGCGCCACCAGCGCCAGCAGGCTGGCCAGCCAAAGCAGCGCAAAGCGCTCGTCGTCGCGTTTGGGCAGCCGCCGCGTCAGGAAGGCTAGCAGGTCCTGCACCGGCACCGAGCGCGAACCAAGGCGCTCCAGATCGCGGAGCAGGTTCTGGAACGCGAAGTGCGTCTTCAATCGTTCGCCCAATTGGCAGCGCCACTCGAAGCCCTGCACCTCCGTCGCCACGCATACTTCACCGAACCACAGACCCACTTGGCGCGCCAGATACTCGAACGGTGAGTCATCGCCGCTGGGATCTAGCGCCGCCTCATCGGCCGGCTGCGGACTCGCGGTGTACTCGACCAGTGCCTCAGCCAGGTACTCGCCTACGCCCAGCCGGTCCTCACCGATGACGGCATCAGGGTCGAGTGTCTCCCCGAACACATCGCGCGCAAAGTCCAGTAGGCCGCTGCCGCCAGCATCGCCCAGCGTGGCCGAAGTGCCGACGCACACCAGCTGCCCCGGCGCCGCACCCAGCCGGCCTTTCAGGCGGCGAATCAAGCACGCCAGGTCCGTGCCTTGCGCACCGTCAAAGGTGTGCAGTTCGTCCACCACCAAGTAGCGCAGCGTGTCGGGTCGCTGCTGTGCCCACAGGGGCGTGTCGGCAGCGCGCATCAACAGGAAGTCCAGCATCTTGTAGTTGGTCAACAAGATATCCGGCGGCTGCTTGCGCAGCACGTCCCGGTCGGTGATGACGGTAAAGCCCCCGACCTCCAACTCGCGCACCGTATCCGACTCGTGCTCCGGCGTCTCGCCTACATATAGGCCTGCGCGCAACGAGCGCAGCGCCGGCGTAGTAACAATAATCTTGGCCAAACGGGTGGCCTGATCCGAAGCCAAGGCGTTCATCGGGTAGAGCACGACGGCCTTAATGCCTGGCACGCCCTCGTCCTTCTTCAGTCGACAGTGCTCGAGGATCGGATATAGAAAGGCCTCAGTCTTGCCCGAGCCGGTGCCTGTGGCCACCAGCGTCGATCTGGCCTCCTCGCCGGAAAGCCGAATGAAGGCCTTGGCCTGATGCACGTGAGCGATGAACTCGGGCGGCAGCCAAGCGAACGCCGGCTTCGCAGTGCGCGCTACCGCCCGGAACGGCAGGGGCACTGTTAGGTACGGCCCTTTGAATACATTGCTTCGCTCCGCGAGAAAGCGATCAAGTAGCCCAACGAAGCCTGACGTAGTGGATGGGAATGCAGTGCGCAGGAAGTCGGCTACACCCTGCGTGACTTGTTGTGCGAGGATTAGCGGCTGCACTGTCGACCTACCGCGCAGATGCGCGCGGACCATTCCGAACTGCGCCTGAGTAACCCTTGCCAAGTAGCTCCAGTTCCTCGGCCACAAGCCTCTCTACGTGGTGCTTCTTGCGAAGTACGATCCCGCGCTCATCTCGTGGTTTGTCGCGCGAGTCTCCCTTGTAGGAAAGCCAATTGAAGCTGGTGACGACCGCGAAGTCATCGTCACAGACCAGCGATTTCCGATGCGTGTTGCCGACGCGTACGAAATGGAAGTTTCTGAACCGGGCCGCCAGGTCGTTCAAGTCCTTGGCGGCGGCGTCGGTGACATCTGGCTTCTCCCTGGCAGCATTCTTCTTCCCGCCTCCATCAGCATTGGCAATCCCATAGCCGATGTGCACCTCCACGCCTCGGCGCAGCAAGGTCTCTAGCGACGCCACAAACGGCCAATCGACCACCCAGTGGCTGATCCAGGGGGAGATGATCACCAGCCGCTGCGTCGCGGACGTCAGCGCCTTCTTCAGTAACGCAGGATGCTCATGACAGAGGATCGTCTGCATGGTTTCGACTTCGGAAGCCTGCGCTGGCGCAGCAACCTTGGACTGCCCTTCCGTCGGAACAGCCGCGACAGCAAGCGTTCCGTCCTCTGTTTCGGTGGCAGCGTCCACAGGTGCAGACAACTCCGGAGGTGCCCCGACGGAAGCGCCCAGCAATCGGCCGCCCACGAGATCCGGGCCACCAATCGCCTGGAACGCAAGCTCATGCTCCACCGCTTGGCCATCTTCACGCCAGAAACCAACTTCGACGTCACTGGACTGCGACTGGCTCCTGTAGAAGAGCATCACGCAGCCGAGATACTGCAGTTCTCGCCTTTCAATTCGCCGAATGGCAAGCAGCGTCCCGGACGACTCCGACGAAGTCCCTTGCCTTTGTAGCAGCTTGTCGAAATCCTGCAGCGGGATGTCCTCCACTTCCGGCCGTTTCGAGGTGCCGATCGGCACCTCGAAGCGCCCAACATCCCTCATGTCCCTTCCTCGGTACAACTGCTCCGGCGAGATAAAAAGAAGCTTCTTCGTCAATGCGTCGAGGCAGACGGGAATCACCCGCTCTTGCGGCCTGACCGTTGCGGCTTCCGAGAGCGCATTGCGCCCCTTAGTAGACAAGGTGACCTTAGCGTCAAGCTCCGTCGCGCTGCGTGAGTAGTTAATCAACTCTGCAGTGTTGAGGCTGGCGAGAACAGGCGTGAGCACGGCTCTCGGCAGCCCCAGGAACTCGAAGATGCTCCCCGGCGCAGCCAATCCGGCCTGCACCGCCTTGAGTACAGCTTCTTCGATGGGGCTGATCTCCTTGCGCTCGAGAACCAGGATACGAAGCCTTAACACGAAGACCGGCAGCCCGGCCTCTTTGAACGAGACCAGGTCGTAGCCAGGTCGGGCGCGGGCGGTCTGTTCCAGAACTTGCTCGAGGTTCATCCTCACACCTCCTCGATGGCGCAGGTTTCTGGGTTGCGCCGGATGTAGTCAATGACATCCCGCAGGGGGTTGGTCGTCGACTGGACCGACTGGCAGAACGCATGGTCGCCGATGATCGCCAGCAACTCCTTGCCGCGCGACAACGCGACATTGATGCGCTCCATTTCCTTCAGAAAGCCCAGGCCCCTCACCTCGGATCGGGTGACGGAGAAAACCAGGATGTCTGCCTCCCGCCCTTGGAACGCATCGACCACGTTGACGAACACGTGAGAGAAGCTCTTCCACTGCCGCCCCCTCATCTGCACGGCCGTCTGCAAGCGCGCCCGCTGCGGGTCATAGCCCGTCAGGAGTGCCACACTGACCCGCTTGTCCTTATAACGCCCTCCCTGCATGTAGAAGTCGATTCGCGAGAGCAGGTTGAGCACCATCTCGATCTCGAGGTCGTTGTAGTACGACCTGCCGAGCTCCTTCGATCCGTGGTGGGGCTTCTTGGTCGTCGAAAACCAGGTGACCGGCCGCTTCATCACGCCGACCAGGTGCGCGGCAGGCTGCCGTTCGACACTTCGCAACTCCGACCCATAGAAGCATTCGGAGATCAAGTCGCCGATCGCGGGAAGCATACGGTGCTGCGTGGTCAACGTCTTCTTGAGCCCGGCGGGCAGGCCGCCGCTGAGGTGGTTAAATAGCGTCGCTTTCTGGTCCTCTGGCTTGAGCCCATACCGCTCCAGCAAGCCGAGTTGTTTGAGCTCTGGATCCTGAAAGGGCGAAAGCTGCTTGCTGTCGCCCACCAGTACCGTTCGCCGCGCGCGGGACATGGGCACGAGCACCTCGGTAGGCGTGGCGATCGACGCCTCGTCGACGATGCACAGGTCGTAGGTGATGTCATCCCGTCCAGGAATGCTCATCACGCCAAGACAAGTTCCCGCAACCACCTGACTGGCACCAATCACCGCCGCCTGGAATTCGCGGCCTCGGCCGAACGCGGTTTCCCACTCGGCGTGCGTATGAAGCAGCTGAGTCAGCTGTCCGCCCGCGGGCGTTTGTGCCGAGTAGGCGCCCGCCCATTCATGCAGATCCTGCGCCGAGCACTCCGCGAACTCCTTCAGCTCCTCCTTGGAATCGACGTAGGCAGCCAGATCCTTCAACGATTCATTCAGCAGCCGCTCGAGGAGGTCACGCTCCTTGCTGAGACCTTCAAACTCGTCTTCGATTGCGGCACGCTCCTCAGCGCTGAAGGAAGCTTTGTTCCCGCTGGCGAGTTGCGGCTCCAGAAATCGCATGGCTTGCTCGGCCGCCTCCAGGCGGGTCTTGAGCCTGGCGTGCCGCTCCAGTGCCATCGCGCCGCGCACGTCTCTCACGTTCAGGTCATGGTCCTGCGCCCAGCGGTCCATGAACGCGCGCCCTGCAGCCAGCGCGCGCTTGCGCATCTCCGGCAGTTTGGAGTCCAACATCAGCCTGCGGGTGGACGCCGCGATGCGATCGTCGTCGTCCTGCCCGATACGTACCGCATCTACCGGAATGCCCGACTGCCCTATGATTCTCTCGAGCGAGTTGTCCAGGGCCACGTGCGTCTGCGACGTCAGCAGCACGCGCGCGCTGGGGTTCGCCTTCAGCGTCTGCAACACGAGCTCGGTGATGAACGTAGTCTTGCCGGTTCCAGGCGGCCCCTCAACAAGCAGCAGCGGCGGCCCTGACAAAGCGGCGAGAACGGCCTCCTTCTTGTCGTCGTCGATGTCGGGGTTGATGAACTCAACGTCCACAACTGGCGGCACGGGAACCGTGTCGGGACTGACGATGTACTTGCCCAGATCGGGATTCACCGACCGGCCATAACGCACCGCGTCAACCGCGGACTTCTGCTTGCCCAACGCTGCATCGGTCTTGGTCGTATCGGTCTCGACGAATCCCTGCTCTGGTGTGGCGCCAGCATCAACACGATTCCTGGCGCCCGGCCTGACCATCAGGCCGTCATCCACACGCGAAACCGCCTTGCCCTTGAAGTCGCCCGCCTGACCGGCCTGAATGAGGACATCCTGATTGAGCAAGCCGGACACGTCCACATCCGGCTTCAGCTTCAGATGCAAAAACTCGCCCGACATCTCACGGCCCACATAGGGCAACCGCAGCGACCGCATCTTCTCCAACTCGGTCTTGGCGCTGAGCAGGTCGACCCAGGTCCGGTACAAAGCCTGCTCTCGGTAGTCAAGCTGCCACTGTTTTTGGTCGGCAGAGAAGGCAAGGAGGCGGTCAAGCAACCCATCTAGCGCTTCGCTCGATGCCTGCGTCGAGACGCCCGACAGAAGGAACCGCACGCCTGCGTCGGCCGCATTGCCCCGCCTCTGCTCGATCTCGGACGGCTGGTACTCCAAAGCCGCCACCAACAGCATCTTGCCTCCGGCATCTTCCCGGACCGCGGTATAGCCGTAAGTTCCGCCTAACAGGCGAAAGCTCCGCCCCGGCTTCTCCAGCGTGGGAGCGATCTCCACCACACGCGCCCCCTCGAGATCCCGCTCGATGAACCTCTCTCCCAGCGCCCCGCGCAGATTCAGGTCGTGCTCGATAGCCTTGCGCACGCTGTTCGTTAGCGCCAGCAGAACGCCGGGCAGTGCCTGGCTGACTGGCGCAGGCGCTACCCGCTCGAGCTCCGCCTGGAGCAGAACGGCATTCTCCGGCCGCATGTCCGGATGGTCGAGTTCCAAGCAGCGGCGCAGGATCCTGCGAATTGGCTCCTCGATCGGCGCTCCCTCCAACAGGGGCCAAAGGTCTTCGTACTTGGTCGGCTGCTGGCCCGCCAGTGTCGCAACACTCAGCGCTGCGAAGCCAAACACATCACGGCTGTAGCTGTAGCTGCCGTCATCCACCTCCGGCGGCGAGTACGGCGCGGAGGCGAAGCGGGCCAGCGTCACGCCCGGCGCCAGGAAGTTCCGGATCTTCGAGATGCCGAAGTCGCAGAGCTTCATTTCGCCCTTGTCGTTCACCAGCACGTTCGACGGCTTCACATCGCGGTGCGCTGTCGACCGCGTATGCGCGAAGGCCAACGCGTCGAGCACGCCCTTGCCCACGGTGCGGTAGTAGCTGGCCCAGTCGACGTACTTGCCCGGCGCTATGGTGGCACTCAGGTCCTGCTCGATCCACTCCATGACCACGAAGTGCGCGCCATGGTCGGCGTCGCGCCCAGAGTCGAGGATGCGAACGATGCTCGTGTGGCTCAGATCGGAGAGTGCCTGCACCTCACGACGAAATGATTCCTCAATGACCTCGTCCGTTCCCCCTTCGGCACGGAACACCTTCACGGCGACCGTGTTGCCGGTCTCGATGTCCGTCGCGCGGTACACCGATGAGAGTCCGCCGCTCCGCGGAGTGCCGCGAGTGATGTAGCGCCCTTCGGCAAAGGTCAGGCGCGGTGCGCCCTTGCGCTCCTCCACAGCGGCAAGCGTTATCTTGGTGTTCTCCAACATTCCCTACCCTCCTGCGTTGCACTCGGACTACTTGATCATGTCCACCAAATTGATGGCACCGGGCATGACCTGCACACCCTGCGAACTCTTTCCGGTTTCGAACACCTTCTGCCAGAAGCTGTTGTTCTGCTTGCCGCCGAACACCGTGTCTGACAGATCCCTGTTCACCCACAAGGGCAACGCGGCGAGGTTGCGAATGAACCTGCGGATGTTTTCCCACAACTGCGCCGGGAACGCGTACTGGAAGAGCTTGTCCTCGTTGATCGGCTTGCCGGTATTGATGAAGTAGAGCTTGATGACCTGTTGGACGTATCTCAGCCAGCTGTGGAGCACTTCTTCCTTGCTCATACGGAACGCTATCAGATGCGCGTGTGCGAAGCTCTCGCCCTTCTGCAACCTGCTTTCGATTTTGTCGGTTCCCACGTCGACGTCAAACTTTCCAATGTATATCTCCTCGGCGATCACATTCATCAGTCGGATAAGCTGGGTCGTCTCCAGCTCCCGTGGGTTCTCCCCGTTGTCCACCCCATAATCCAGAGGCGTATCCAGCACATCCTGAAAGACGAAGAAGGAGTAGAAGGTCTTGTCGATCGAGCTGTACGACAAGGGCCGTTCTTTGCCCCGGCCGCCATAGTCGATGAAGTCGCGCAGCTTGTTGTCGGCCGACGACGTCACGCCGTCACGCACTGCGTCGAGAATGTAGCGCTTCATCTCGCGCGACTGCCCCTTGAAGTAGCCAACAAGCTGACGCTCGCTGAAGCTAAGGTCCGTCTCGGACTTGCCCGTCTCCCGACGGTAGCGCTCGATACGATCTCTGTAAAGCGTGCTCCCCAAGTGACGCTGTACCGACTTGTCGAACGCCACCTGTTTGAGGGTGGTGCCCGCGTTGGTGTTTGTGGTGATCAGCGTGTCTGGGTCGGGGTCGATGAACACCCGTACCGGCAGCGCCTTGGCGCCCAGCATAATCTGCGCGGCCGCCTTGTGCTGACCGTCGAAAACGTGCACGGCGCTCTTGCCATCTTTGGATGCCATCCACGCCAGCGGCACGTGCAATTGCGGGCGCCGAGCATAAAACTCCTCTACCAGCTTGCTAATGTTGCTGCCGATGGCGCGCGGGTTGATGCGGTCGTCATGCCGCAGATATTGGATAGGCAGCTTAACGAAAAAGTAGCGGAAGCCACTCAGCTCGTCTTCGTACACCGGCACGTCGTAGATTGCCACGTCGCCCACGGCGCTGAAGGTGAACTTGATGTGGCCACCTTCCAGGTTGAAACTCAAATCGGCCTGGCCACCGTGCGCTTGATTGAGGATGTCGCCCAGGTTTGGGCTGCGGTTCTCGACCTCTAGGCTCTCCTTCAACGCTGCAAAGCGCTGGAGCACGCGCGCCACTTCCAAGTTGCTCGCCTGCTTGGAGCGATTGCAGCCTGCATGCGTGATTGCGAAGTTGCTCGGGTCGTCCTTGCCGCCAGTCGAAGACGGAATGACATGATCGATGTCCAACTCGTCCCTGTGCAATTGCAGGTCGATGGGCTTTTCACAGATAAAGCAACGGCCCTTCTGCGCCTCGTGCAACTTGGCGATGAGTGCCGTGCGATCGGCGGCGGCCTGATTTCTGAGGAACAGCGATGACATCAATGGGCTCCCTTGGTTCGTTGCTCGAAGTGTGCCCAGGCGACGCGGTAGTCGGCCTCGCGGTCGGCGAGGCCGAACGGGGCGACGTACTTGATGACGCGATCGACCGGGCCACCGGGCAGCGTGTCGTCGCGCACGAGGCGCTCGATCACGGTGCCGTCGGGGACTTGGGGTTGGCCGTCCTTGGATTGCACGTCTTCCCAGCCCAGGCGGCGGGTTTCGCTGCGGCCGTCGGGGTAACGCAGCGTACAGGGCCTGTCGTTGCGCCCGGCCTTGCGCGGCAGCCCGACGCCGACCAGGCCCTTGCTGACGGTAAAAACGATGCGGCCGGCGGCGTCAAACCATGTGTCGCGCTCGTACTGGCGCATCACTGGGAACTGCACGCGGTAGATGGTCAGCAGTTCGTCCAGCGTGAGGCCCAGCGCCTGAGCGGCCAGCACGTCGATTTCCACCAGCGCTTGGCGGCGCGCATAGTCGCTACGCAGCGCGCACTGGCGGTGCCAGTCCTCTGAGAGATTTGCGAAGAATCTGGCGGGCAGGCGCGGGTCGTGGCTGGACCAGCGGTCTTTTGTGAAGGCCGATTGCCAATTTTCGCGCCAGAACGGCGAGTAGGGCGTAGTTAGAGCACCAAGACAGAGCGCTCTCACGGCAAGAAGTGGGCGGCGATCGCCTAAGTCCAGGAGTGGTAGCTGATTGACGAGCGAACTATTCGCGTGCCCCACGCCGGTGGCCTTGACGAAGAAGTCGAAAGGCAGAGCCAGGGACGACGCATAGAAGTCAACCAGGGCGTCTGACTTCCTGAAGCAATGTGCCACCGCGGTGTAAATGTGGCCAACGCCGGATGGAACCAAGCAAGCTACAAACGTTCGCTCGCCCGACTGGCTCAACATCTCGCGGTTTGCTAGGCGAACATAATCCGTGACGGGGCGGCCTTGACTAGCGCCGTCTTCGACCCACGGAACTCGCGGAAGCCGCTGCGCGTAGCTCCCGGCAGAGGGTACGGGACGATACTTGGTTCTGGGCAGATAGCTGTCAGCGATCGCTTCGAGGTCTATCGGATCATAGTGGCTGTTCTGCGTACAGATGCGCCTCGGTGTCTTGTTTAGCGGATTACCAAGATGGAAGTGCGGCCCGGAAAGGATAAGTTGGTCCGCAGACTCCGTGAAGCCGACATCGCGAGTGATCGTTCCATCGCGCTGGCTTGTGGTTTCGTTCCACATCACCGTCGAGTAGTGCTCATGGTCGAGGTCGCCCAATCTGTGTGGCACCACCGAAAATTTACCTAGCGCTTCTACTAGTTCAATGCTGTGTACCGCTGGCAGTCGGGCTCGACTAGCCGGAGTTCCCGGGGGATCGAAGACCTGCGCGAACACCGCCAGCCGTTCCTGATCTACCTGAATGGCCCTGCTCTGATGCCCCCGCGTCTCCCATTCGCCATCATCCCGCTTAATCCCAGGGACCGCACCGCCACCTTGGTGTTGCAAGGACGTGCCGATCGTTGATGGGTGGAACAGGTTGGCAATGTGTAGAAATCCAGTTGTGCTTCGCGGATTGCCATAAATGTTGATGCTGAATGGCGGAGCGTCGTGGTGCACCTCTGCAAAGAGGGACAGCTCATTGGCAAACTGGTAATGCGCCCTCAGCCGTGTGTACGCTGATTCTCGAAGCGCGCCGGCCCGCGGATCGTCATAAGGCCCTTCCGGGTGCAGTAGACCTTGAACGCCCCTACTTATACGCCAGGCGAGCGGCAGGAAGCACTTGTACAGATTGGCTCGCTGACCCTCTAGTAATGAGTAGTTTTGCCGTGCATTGAGAAATGCAGCCATGCCTTCTATCGCCACGCACTCTGCAAGGTAGTCTCGTCGCGCCTCGGGCTGCGCCGCGAACACAGCATCGCGCTGATCGGCGGTTTCCTTGGCGCCAAGCCGCCGGATTGCAAATCGCGGGTCGAAGTCCGACAACAAGGACTGCTCGTTCCATTCCACCTTGATCCACGGCGGGTTGCCTAGCACCAGGCTGAAGCCGCCTCGCGCAAGAAACAAGTCGGCGAACTCCAGTTCCCAATGGAAGAAGCGCTGCTCGCGCGCCACGCGCTCGGCCACTCTCAGCGGCGCAAATGCGGCCACCAGGGCATCGATGTGCACCAGGCCGTAGCGGTCGCGCTCGGGCCTGAAGTCCAGGCGGCTTTGCCGCTGCGTTTCGGGGAACAGTTCGGTGGGCAGCTCGACTTCAGCCAGCAATGCATTGCCCAGCAGCAGCATTTCCAGCGCACCCCACCATTCTTCGCGCGTGGGCAGATTATCAGCATCATTGAGCGGCCAGAACCACAGCGCGCACCACCAGTCCATCGCGAGCTTCAGGCGCCGATAGGGACTGGCATTCTTCACCTGCTCGGAGAGCATCTCGCGCCGGAAGACGGCGTCTTTCTGCGCGGTGGTGCTGGGCGTTCGGTTGGGCGCAGGGTCGGGCCACACGTGCAACTCGTCGCTGGTGGCGCGGCGCACGCGCTCCAGTTCCAGCGCGTGCTGCTGCCACAGCGCTTCGGCCGCGGCAGTCAGCGCCAGAGCGCGCCGGACTTCGCCCTTCTCCAGCGGCGCGACGAAGGCACGGCGCCAGGCCTTGAACTTCTCGAACTGCGCGGGCTCCAGCCCCTTGACCACTTTGTCAGTGCAAGTGGCCATGCCTTCGGCGGGTAGCAGGAAGTGGAATACTTGGCTTTCGGCGGGCGACGCTGTCATCGCCACCGCATGGGGCACAGCCACACGCCAGTTGCGTTCGGGCATCTCGTTCTCGCCGCGGCTCGGGGTAAGCTGGGCGGCACTGTACACGTCGCGCCGCGCGCCCACTAGAGAATTGCCGGCGCGCAACTGCATGCCGAACCAGGGCACGTGGCTGCCCTTGAAGATGGCGTTGAGCCACAGCGAGACTTCGGCCAGTTCCACGGCCACTGGGTTGAGGTCCACGCCGAAGACGTTGAAGTCGGCGATGTACATCTTCACCCGTTGCTTCTCTTCGGTGTACTGGTCGTGCGGGATCGTGCGGCCCAACTCCTTCTGCTTGGCGCTCAGATAGGCCTCTGCCAGCTGGTCGATGGCTTCGTTCAGAAAGGCCGCGCTGCCCATCGCGGGCTCACAGACGGTGAGCTTGAGGATGTTGTCGGCAGTGGCGCAGGTGGGCAGTAGTTCGTTCAGCGCCTGTTCCACCAGGCACTGGGTCAGCACCTCGGGGGTGTAGTACGAGGCGCTCTTCTCGCGCGCGCGGCCGGCCAGGCGATAAATGAAGCGGCCCTTGACGTGCTTGCGCGGCTCGCCGCCGAACAGGCGTTCTTCCCGGGTGTAGGAGTCGATCTTGCTGGCGGGCACGAAGTAGGCCGGCTCCAGAGGGTCGAGGTCGTCCTTCTTCTTGTCGGTGGCGCTGCGAGCGGAGTCTTCGGTGACTTCGCCGCCGACATCGCCGTCGTCTGCGTCCTCGATGCCCTCGTCGTCCTCGGCCAGTTTGTCCTTCTTGCGGTTCGGGTCCGGGCGCACTTCGTACAAGTCTTCCTCGGCGAAGAAGCCGCGGAACGAGAGCAGCGCCTCATAGACCGCGCCGAGTTGGTTGATGCCCAGCGTGCCATAACTGACGCGCCCGCGCCGCCGCCTGCCGCCGCCGCGGGACAGCGACATCAGCTGAACCACCTGCTGCAGGACCTGGTTGCGCAACTTCACGCTGCACAGCAGCTTCGTCTGATCCGGGTCGAACAAATGGCCTTGCAGCGGGGCGATGGTGAAGCCGGTTTCGAGCACGGTACCATCGCTACCCAGTTCGTGCTGGCCGTCGGCGCTGCGGGGGGGGAAGCCTTGCCAGATCAGGTTGAAGAGCTGGCTCAGGCTTTCGTGAAAGTAGAAGCCGTTCTGGGCTTCCGGCGTGGTCAGCGGCACTTGTTCCAGCTCGCGCAGGTGCTCCAGGCTGTAGCCCTTGAGGTAGGCCTCGGCGGTGATTGGCGCGTAGCCCAACTCTGGCCGCGCCTCGATGTAGAAGAGGAACAGCAGCCGGTACATGAAGCGGAGGCACTCGCGGCTGAGCTGATCGGCCAGGTCCAGGTCCGTGCGATCGAAGACCTTATCCTTGGTGACTTCGCGCTTATAGCGCAGGGCTTCGTTGGCAATGAGCTCGATGCTTTCGCGTAGCGCGTACTTCAGGTCGGTGGAGACTTCGAAGGCGTGCTTGTGCGAGCTGTCGTCCAGCGTGTCCAACAAGGCCGTGCCGCCGGTTGGCGGCAGCACCGAGTCAGCGCCGGCCAGCGCCGCAAAGGCGCGGTATTGGCGTTCATCGCGCGGGCCGAAGAGCTCCGGCAACTTGAACCGCAGCAGCGCCTTACGGCCCCACTTGGCGCGCTCAATAAGCAGCCACTCCTCGTGATGGACCAGCAACACCCAGCGCGGCGGGGTGTCGTCGGCGAACAGCGTCTTGGTGAGCGTCTCTTCCCAATCAACCTTGGCGGGGCCTTCCGGCGCCAGCGGATGCAGTTGCAGCGGGCTGGCGTCGACTTCGTCCACGCCCGCGACGGCGGCGGCGATGACCAGCAGCGGGCGCGCTCGGGCGTCGCGGTAGACGGCGAGCACGGGCAGCGTGGCGCCGGTCAGCTCCAACGTCTGCGGCGCGGTGTCGTAGCCAAGAGCCTGGAGCAGCGGTTGCGCCAGGTCCAGGAGCAAGGCATGGCGCTCGGAGGGCTTGCGATCTGCCAGGAAGCGTTCGCGTGCGCGAAAGTAGCCGGCACCAGCGGCCGAGCGCAGGCGCGAGACGGGGCTTTGCGTGCCCTGTTCCTTCCAGCGATCGAAAAGCGGTTTGAGGTCGCTCTTCTCCGCCACCTCGTCCAGGTAGTGCTGACTGAAGAACTCGTTGACGTTTTCCAGGCCGCTCGTGGCGAAGCTCATGTTCTTGTTGTTCCCGGGATCAGCCGACGAAAGCAGCGATGACGGTGTACTGGGCGCGGTCATCGAGCTCGAGCGTCTCGTTCACCCACTTGCGGTAGTGACCGAAGAGGTCTGCGGTGTCAGCCTCGCGCCGCTGGCGGCGGGCGGCATTGACCTGCTCGATGCCCTTGGAGAAGTCGAGTTCGAGCTGCTGCAAGTGCTTGTCGCGCAGCGTTTCCAGCTTGGCCAACTCCAGCGTCAGGCGGGCGCGGCAGTCGGTGTCGAAGGCTTGCTTAATTGGCTTGAGATGGCGTTCGGCTACCTGCAGCACGGCCGGCAGCGCGTCTTGCACAGTCATGCTGAGGATAGGTTTGCCGTCGTTGACGGGTGGCGCCGCGTTCAGACCAGTCACGCGCAACAGGGTCTCGAGGTCGATCACGCCTTCGGGTTGGGCGGAGGGTCCGAGCTTGACGCCCATCCACTGCGTGAGCACTGCTTGGCCACGGCGGTTGGGGACTTGCGCCAGGACCAGAACGATGGCTTGCCCCGCAGCCAGGCCTTGGGGTACGCGCAGTAGTGGTGCTTTCTGGCGCCCGAACAAGGACAAGAGTTTGTAGTCCAGCCACTGTGCAATGGGGTGCAGCGGCCAGAGGTAATGCACCTGCGGCCAGGCGTTGGTGTCGCGCGCGCCCCTGATAGCGGTTTCGACGACGGTCTTGTCGGCGCTGAGGGCGAACTGGTTGTCGCCGGGCCACATCTCGCTGGCCAGTTCGCGTTGGAGCAGCAGTTGTAGGTCGCGGCTTGGCTGGAAGCTGAGCGTGCGCCTGGCGTCGTCGGCCTGCACGGGGTTGTGTTCGCGCGGCGACTGCTCGCGCAGCCACTTGAGCGCGTCGCGCAGGTAGCGGTAGTCGTCCGCAAACAGCGTGGGCAGCAAGGCGCTGGGCGCCGACGTGGCCGTGCGGAACGGCTGCGGTGACGCCTCCTTGGCGACATGCGTGGCGCCGGCCTGCGCGGCGCCCCAGAGCGCTTCGAACGGGTCCACGTCACCTCGGGCCAGCTGGGCCTCGAAGGCTTCAGCAGTGGTCTTGCTCTCGATGGCAGCGGCCACCTGGGCGACTTCCAGGTCTTCGTCGTACAGGCCCATGAAGGCCGACGGATCCCCGATGTTGCGCGCAGCCTGTTCGTCCTTGTCGATCAGGATCTCCAGATAACGAAGGTCGCCGCGCACACGCTCGTTGGCGGGGCGCGTGAGCAGGTAGCCGATCTTGGGCACGCGGGTCTGACCATAGCGGTCCACCCGGCCGTTGCGCTGCTGGAAGACCATCAACGACCACGGAATGTCGAAGTGGACCAAGCGGTGCGACTGGTAGTGCAGGTTCAGACCTTCGGATGCGACGTCCGAGGCGATGAGCAGGCGCAGCGGCGAATGGGTCTTGCCGAAGTTCTCGACCGTGGTGCCGATCTCTTCGTCGCTGAGCTGGCCGTGCAGGATGCCGACGGCGTCGGCCGTCAGGCCTAGCGCCTTGGGGAGTTCGGTTTGAAGGAACTTGAGCGTTTCGATGCGCTCGGTGAAAAGCACCAGGCGGTCAGCGGGGTCGCGGCCAGTCCACCGCCAGTGCGTGCCACTCTTGAACTGATCAACCAGATGCAGGAATTTGCTGAACTGCGCGAGCCCGATGTCGGCGACCAAGGCGTGCAGCTCGCGCAGCGCAGCGAGGTCGGGATGGTCGGCGTCCTTGGCTTCAAGTTTGCGCAGCCGCTCCTTCAGCGTTTGCAGGCAGGCGGCCGGCGATGAGAAGAGCGCCTTCTCCAGCGTCGTGCGAAACAGCATCGCGCCTTCGCGCTGCGTGCCGGCATCGCTGGCGAGGGTGAGCGCGGCGAGTGCTTCGAAAGCGGCGTTCTCTGCGCTGCTGGCATCGCGCGCCAGCCGGAAGACTTCGCGCTCGGGGAAGTCTTGGCGCATCTGCTCGCGCACGTCCTTCTTGAAGCGGCGCACGAAGAGGTGGGCCACGTCGTCGCGCGTGTATTCGGCGCGCTCACTTTCCGGCAGCACAGTGGGGTCGAGCATGCGCATCAGGCTGGCGAAGCTTTCCTTGCGCCCGTTGTGGGGCGTGGCGGTGAGCAGGATCAACGCATCGGATCGCCTGGCCAGCAGGCTGGCCAAACGGTTGCTTTGCGTGCGGTTGCCCTTGTACGAGACGTTGTGGGCCTCGTCGATGACGATGAGATCCCACCAAGCGCTTTCCAGGTAGTGACGGTACTCGCTGTCGCGCTTGAGCGTATCGACCGAGATGATGGTTCGGTCGTAGTAGCTGAAGGGATTGTGGTTCGCCGGGATGTCGCGCCGGATGCGCTGGATGCCGGCCGAGTCCAGCCGCGTGAGCGCGATCGTGAAACGGTTCCAGAATTCCTGCTGGAACTGCCGCATCATGCTTTTCGTCGTGACGACGAGGATGCGCCGCGCCCGGCCGCGGCGCGCGAGTTCGGCGGTCAGGATGCCAGCTTCGAGCGTCTTGCCGAGCCCGACCGTGTCAGCGACCAGCAGACGTGGGCGCAATTGTTGCAGCACCTGGTGCGCCGGCACGAGCTGGAAGGGTAGCGCGTCCATTACCGCCTTGTGGCCGAGGACGATGGCGTCGTTCTGTACCGCAGACTGACGCAGGCGCGCTTCGATGTACAAGCGCGATGCCAAAAATTGGGGCGAGTCATCGAACTCTAGCTGGGTTTTGGCCGGATCGATAAGGGTCACGCCCTCGAGTTGAGAGAGGAACAGTGCCCGACGGTTGCGCACGGTCTCGGAAACACCGATGCAGTTGAGCTGCCAGCCACCACGGGCGTGGACGTCGGCGTGCTGGATGATCCACTCCTCGTCGCGGATCAGAGCGCGGGCACCAGGAGCCGGGGCATGTGACAACTGCATTATTTGGTGCTGCTACGCAATAGAAAAGTCGGCTCAGGTATGTAACAAACCAGACTATATCCCCTGGCAACCTGTACCGTGCATCCAGAACGCTCGCGAACACGAGCCGAGGGCATATATCGAGTTTTCAGAGGGAAAAATAGAAAAGCCCGGACGTCTGCGAACGTTGCCGGGCTTGGAGATGGTCCCGCCGCCAGAAATCAAACGTGGACCGGATTGACGCTGACGAGTCTTGCCGCGGACACGCGCCACAGTACCGTAAGAACGCAAATAGTGCGATTAGACGTCTGCTGGAACGGGCTCACTGGGCAGAGATAAATGGGCGGGCCGCATCACTCATCTCGCCACCCCTCTTGACAGGAGGCCGAGCAACGGACCTTCGAAGCTAGTTTTAAGTGGGACTCTATGTCGTGCAAATCCAACAAACCGCTCTAAGCTGTTGATTTTAAAGGCATCCCGGCGGAGAGTGTCCCCGCACAAAACATGTTCGGCTGCGCCAGCCCTTGGGCGACAACAAGTTGCTGCCGCATCGGCGAAGACCGCAGGACGATCAGGCCATCAACACGAGACTGGCAAGGTGCCGCAACCCGCAGCGGGTGCGCGGCCCAGGGGGCCGAGGTCCGTGGCACTCGGCGTGCGGGGCATGCAAACGGGTGATGCTAGCGAGCCCTGCATGCGCGACTGGCTTCTTCGACCGCCGCCAGGAATGCCTTCAATCGGCTCGTGGCCTTGTATCTTTAAGCCTCGGACCGGCTCGGGTAGCCCGAGCGGCCTCTGGGATGTTTGAAGCCCGTGACTGAGCACTGGGCGCCTGAGCCGGACCGTCCTTCTCTGCAGCCCGAACGGTTGTAGGAACTTGAAGTTCGCATAGACAAGGATGGGAGTGAGAGGACGTGTCCGACTCTGTTTTTATCGGTATTGATGTTTCCAGTCAGACGCTGGAGATCGCCAGCAGCGCCCAGGCCAAGACCTGGCAGGTCTCCAACGACACCAGCGGCATCGAGCAACTGGTCAGCCAGGCATCGGCTTTGGCGCCCGGATTGATCGTGCTCGAGGCCACTGGCGGCTATGAGTTCGAGGCGGCCTGCGCGCTTCAGGCCGCAGGTCTGGCAGTGGCTGTGGTCAACCCGCGAACGGCGCGTGACTTTGCTCGCGCGATGGGCGCATTGGCCAAGACCGACGCTCTGGATGCGCACATGCTCGCAGCCTTCGCTCGCGTACTGCATCAGCACCCCGAGCGCGAACGCTTCGTCAAGCCGCTGGCTGATGCCGAGTTGCAGCAACTGCAAGCCCTGGTCCTGCGCCGGCGCCAGTTGGTGCAGATGCTGACCTCGGAGCGACAGCGCCTGCGCCTGGCGCATGCGGCCGCGCGCCCGAGCATCGAGCGCGTGATCGAGTTCTTGAAGAAGGAACTGGGCGACAGCGAAGCCGAGGTGGCTGCGCACGTTCAGCGCCATCACGCCCAGTTGGCGCAGGCGCTGGCCAGCGTGCCTGGCATTGGCGCGGCCAGCGTTGCCGTGCTGCTGGCCGAGCTCCCCGAACTCGGCAAGCTCGACCGGCGTCGCATCGCGGCGCTGGTGGGCGTGGCGCCCTTGAACCGCGACTCGGGCCAGATGCGTGGTCAACGCTCCATCTGGGGTGGGCGAGCCGATGTGCGGCGAACCCTGTACATGGCCACGCTCACGGCGGTGCGGCACAACTCGGCGCTGAAGATTTGCTACGAGCGCTTGCTGGCGGCAGGCAAGCGTAAGAAGGTCGCCCTCGTCGCATGCATGCGCAAGCTGCTGACCATGCTGAATGCCATCGCCAAACACGGCTCTACCTGGGACTCGACCATGCATATCGCTTGACTGACAAGACGGTTGCTCAGCCCTGAGTGCATAAGCGGATTCGATGTCTTGCGGATCGGGACGCGAATCGCCACTCAGCCAAGTCATCAAATTGCGTTCCGCCAGCGACGCTCGTTCCGCGGCCGCACGCCACTCCTGATACAGGGCAGAAATTTCAGAGAGCATATGTCTCTCCCTCGTCGGTGCTTCACCTATCCCGGGGAGTCGTCAGCTCTCGAACGCAAGGCACGAAGTTTGCGCTTTATCAGGTCTTGTCCGACGTTACGCCGATCAGGTACCGACTAGCGTAGGCCGTCATGCCGAACGCAATCGATGGCCCCGCGCTGATCCGCCTCTGGATGGAGCTCAGCGAGGCCGCCAAAAAAGCAGAAGCTCTGATTGCGTACGCAGCCCTTGCCCACGCGAACGGAAAAGGCACTCCCCCTTCGCGCGAATTGCAAGCACTCGCTGCCGATCTGCGGGCACTCGCGAACAAGTATCGTGACCTCGCACTCGAGAGGTCCCCCGTGCGTGGTCCCAAGACGCCATGACGGCAAAGCGCTCTGCGAGAGCAGCTTCACGTTCCCGCTTGCGTTGACGCCGCTGCCGTTGCGCGCATCGCCGTTCATGTTGGCCTCACTCGGCCTACTGACAGGAGTTCGGCAGCCCGTGCGTTCGCTCTGCATCGCCCCCGCGCACTGCTCGCATCCTTGCGGCAGCGAGTCAGGCGCCGTCCGGCTTTCTGGCCGATGGATGGCTCGCCAGCGGCACGAAGGCGTTCGTTTCCATGTCCAGCGCCTCGATCGAGCCGCTCCCGATGTCGTAGACCCAGCCGTGCAGATTCAGCTTGCCCTGGGCCAATGCCAGCGCCACCGACGGGTGGGTGCGCAGATTGTTCAGTTGGGCGATCACGTTTTCCCGCACCATGCCGTCCACGCGCGAGCGTTCGTCCGCATGCGGCTTCGCTTCGTTGATCATCCGCGCGGCGTCGGAATAGCGCAGCCAGTTCTTCACGGCAGGCATCGTGTCGAGGCAGGCGCAGGTCGCGATTGCCTTCATGGCACCGCAATCGGAGTGGCCGCATATCACGATGTCGCTGACCTTCAACGCCGACACGGCGAACTCGACCGTTGCCGAGACCCCGCCCGGCTCCGGACCGAAGGACGGAACGATGTTGCCCGCATTGCGGATGACGAACAGATCCCCGGGCTCTCGCTGGGTGACGAGCTCGGGCACCATCCGGCTGTCCGAACACGAGATGAACAGCGCCTTCGGCGTCTGGCTCGTTGCCAGCTCCTTGAAGAGCTGCTTGCGACTGGGAAAGACTTCCGCCTGGAAGCGGAGAAAACCGGCAATGATGTCTTGCATGCGCGAAGTCTAATCTGACTCGCAACTCTCGCGGACGCCCAGGCCAGGCCGAGCCGGTTCATCGGCCGCGCTGTCAAGGTGATGCCCGCTGCATCAAAAAGCAAGTTTCGCCGCGCTCTCATCCAGCCAGGGAAAGAGGCCTCCTCACGGCCAGCGCAGGCCCTGCAATCAGGGATTACCCATCCCGTCGCCGCTGAATCCAGCCGAACTTTCTCGGCGTATGGGTTGTGCGCACGGCTTCGCTTTGTGCAAGTCGCTGCCGCTCATTCCAACATTTGACTATCGAGGTGACGCCGATGAGATTGCTTCCAACGCCTGTCAATGCCTGTGTTCTTGCGCTCAGTGCGGCCGCCGCCGTCAGCGCATTCGCCTCCAGCCACCGCGAGGCGCCCTCGATTGCCGGGATGCCCAAGCTCGACGGCACCGACTTCTACATGTTCCGAAGCTACGAGCCCAACCGCCAGGACTTCGTGACGCTGATCGCCAACTACCAGCCCGACCAGGGCCCGTACGGTGGCCCCAACTACTTCACGATGGACCCGAACGGGCTCTACGAGATCCACATCGACAACACCGGCAGCGCCATGGAAGCCCTCACCTTCCAGTTCCGCTTCACCAACACGCTGCGCGACATCCAGTTGCCGATCTCGGGCAAACAGGTCTCGATCCCGTTGGTGCAGGCCGGCCAGATCTCGGCGCCCAACCAGGCCACGAGCAATCTGCGCGAGACGTTCACGCTCACCGTCGTGCGCGGTGACCGCCGCAAGGGGCAGGCGTTTGCCGTCACCAACGCGGCCAACGGCAGCACCGTGTTCGACCGGCCGACGGACAACATCGGCGAGAAGACCTTCGGCGGCCCGAACGGCTACGCCGCCTATGCGGCCCAGCAGATCTACAACATCAACATCCCGGGCTGTGCCGGCGGTGGCCGTGTCTTCGCGGGCCAGCGCCAGGACCCGTTCGCGGTCGCGTTGGGCCAGGTGTTCGACCTCATCAACCTCAACCCGCTCGGCTCGACCAGCGCCTACGGCGCGGGCACGCTGGCCACGCGCAACGTGAGCACCCTGGCGCTCGAAGTGCCGATCTCCTGTCTCACTGCGGGCGGCACCGGCCCGATCATCGGCGGCTGGACCACGGCCAGCGCGCGCCAGGGCCGACTGATCGCCAGCCCGCCCAAGAGCGGCCACGGCACCACGACGCTCAACGGCGGCGCCTGGGCACAGGTCTCCCGCCTGGGCATGCCGCTGGTCAACGAAGTCGTCATCGGCCTGAAGGACAAGGACAGGTTCAACAGCTCCAGGCCGATGGACGACGGCCAGTTCGCAACCTACGTGACGAATCCGACGCTGCCGGCATTGATCCAGACGCTGTACCCCAGTGCACCCGCACCGACGAACTTTCCGCGCACCGACCTGGTCGCGGCATTCCTGACGGGCATCGACGGCCTGAACAAGCCCGCCAACGTCAAGGCCTCGGAAATGCTGCGCCTGAACACCAGCATCGCTCCGACCGCGATGGCAAGCCAGAGCAACCTCGGCGTGGCCGGCGGCGACAACGCGGGCTTCCCGAACGGACGCCGCCCGGGCGACGACGTGGTGGACATCGAACTGCGCGTGGCCATGGGCGCCCTGTGCGTCCTGACCGGCGCCAACGATGCGCTCAAGGTCGGCTGCAAGCCGAGCGATGCACCGGCCGGCGGTGCGGCCATCACCGACGGCGCGCTGCAGAGCCCGTCGCAGTTCCCCGCCGCTTTCCCGTACCTCAATACCCCGCTGCCCGGCGCCGTCAACGCCGCCGCGGCACCGTGAACGGGAGCACGGCATGAACCGGAACATCCATCGCATTGGCGCCGCCCTGCTGCTGGCCACGGCCCTTGCGGGCTGCGGCGGCGGAGGTGGCGGCGGGGGCGGGTTCTATCCGTTCCCGCTGCCGATCGGCGGAAACACGCCGCCACAGAGCCCGCCGCAAAACACGCCGCCCGTGGCTGCCGACCCCTACGACCTGTTCGTCGCCTACGTGCAGGCCATGGTGGCGACCATGCTCGACACGAGCGAACCGACCGACGTGGCCGCCTTCGACCCGCCTCCGACGTCGGAGACCAAAGAGCCGGTCGCCACGCAGTAGCTGACATGCGCCTGGCCGCATCCGCGAAAGCATGGGCGGCAATCGCCGTGCTCGCCATGGCCGCTCTCGCGGCGCATGCGGTGCCGCGCGTACCCGCGAGCGACGAAGAGGTCGTGGAGACACTGCCCGTCGTCGCTGGATGGTCGAGCCAGCAACACCGGCTGCGCCGCGAGCTGGCACAGCGACCGAAGGACGAGGCTACGGCCATCGCTGCGGCCTCGGCCTACCTCGAACTTGCACGTGAACAAGGCGATGCGCGTTACGCCGGCTACGCCATGGGCGCGCTGCAGGCCTGGGAGGCCGCACCACCGGCACAGACGCCGCCCGCCGTGCTGGTCATGCGCGCCACCATCGCGCAGTTCCTTCATGACTTCGATGGCGCCGAGGCCACCCTGAAGGTGGCGCTCGCCCGACGTCCAAACGATGCGCAGGCCTGGATCACGCTCGCCACCATTCTTCGCGTGCGCGGGCGCTACAACGAATCCGATGCCGCCTGCCGCTCGCTCGGGCGGGTGGGCCCGGCCCTGTACGGCGTCGCCTGCCTTGCCGAGAACGCCGGGCTGCGCGGCAACCACGACGACGCCCGACAGGCACTGCAGGCCCTTCTGGCGGAACCGGCGCTGCGCGATGCAGACAAAGCCGGGACTCGCCAATGGCTGCTGACCAGTCTTGCCGAAGTCGAGGAGTTGGCGGGCCGCCAGGCAGAAGCCGACGCGGCCTATCGCAAGGCCGTGGCGGCACAGCGCTCCGGCTATCTGCTGCTGGCCTACAGCGACTATCTGCAGCGCGTCGGGCGCCACGCCGAGATCCCGAAACTGCTGGCCGACGAGGCGCGCAGCGACGCGGTGCTGCTGCGGCTGGCCATCGCCGGCGCCGCCGCGCGCGGCAAGAGCGCCCAAGGTGCCCAAGGTGCCCAGAGTGCCCAGAGTGCCCAGAGTGCCCACGACGCGGCCGAAGAACTGCGCCGGCGCTTCGAGGCAGCCGCGCTTCGCCCCGGCACCACCGCGCTGCATGCGCGTGAAGAAGCCATGTTCGCCCTCGACGTGCAGAACGACCCGAAGCGCGCGCTCGAACTCGCACGCCTGAACGTTAGGCTGCAGCGCGAGCCCATCGACCTGCTGGTGTTCGCGCGAGCCGCGTCGGCTGCCAACGACGGTGCCGCCCGCGGGGAAGTGAAGGCTCTGATGCAGCAGATCGGACTGAAGGATGCCCGTGTCGATGCAACACTGTGAACGCGTCGCGCTCTTCGTGCTGCTGGTGACTGCGCTGCTTTTCGGGTCGGCGGCGGCCCACGCCCACAAGGCGAGCGATGCCTACCTGCAGTTGCAGCGCACCGGCGACACGATCGACCTGCGCTGGGACATTGCGCTGCGCGACCTCGACGCGATGCTCGACCTGGACGCCAACGCCGACCGGAAGCTCAGCTGGGGTGAAGTGCGCACCCGGTTGGCGGACATCCGGGCCTATGCGCTCGCGCGCCTGCGTCTGCAGCAGGGCCGGTGCGCGCTGGTTGAAGCGCAGGTACCCGCGGTCGAGGACCGCATCGACGGTGCCTACCTCGTTCTCCGGCTGCAGGCGCATTGCGAGGCTGGCGCCGCGCTCGACATCGACTACCGCCTGTTCCGCGAAGTCGATCCCACGCATCGCGGCCTGCTGCGTGTCGAAGCGGCAGGCGGAGCACAGCCCGTGGTGCTGTCGCTCGATCCGTCGGCGGGACCGGTGTCCCTGGCCTGGCCGGGCTCGCAGGATGCTGCGGACACGGCCACGCGTCCGGACGGCAGCTTCTTTCGCGACGGCATCCATCACATTCTCATCGGCTATGACCATATCCTGTTCCTGATCTGCCTGCTGCTGCCGGCCGTGCTGCGCCGTCGCGGCGGCGGCTGGGAGCCCGTGCTCGCCTGGCGCGAAGCGGTGTGGCCGATGCTGGGCATCGTCACCATGTTCACCATCGCGCACTCGATCACGCTGGCCCTCGCGGGGCTGAAGATCGTGACCATCTCGCCGCGCATCATCGAGCCCGGCATCGCGATCACCATCATGCTCGCCGCCATCGACAACATCCATCCGGTACTGCGCGGGCGCCGAAAGCTCTTCAGCTTCCTGTTCGGCCTCATTCATGGCTTCGGCTTTGCGGGGGCGCTGGCCGAGCTCGAGCTGCCGCTGCGCGATTTCGTGATCGCGCTGCTGCAGTTCAACCTGGGCGTGGAGGCCGGCCAGCTCATGGTCGTTGCCGTGGTGCTCGTCGTATTGCTGGCGCTGCGCAACTGGCAGCGCTATCCGGTCCTGGTGCTGCGCGGTGGCTCGGCGCTGGCCGTGCTGGTGGCGGCCATTTGGCTCGGCGAGCGGGTGCTCGATGTGAAGGTGCTGCCTTTCGCCTGAAGCGCGAGGCTCAGAACGTGTACCGCGCGCTGATGCGCACGCTGCGCGGCTCCGTCGGGTGCACATGGCGGTCGTTCACGCCGCCGCCGCAGCTGCCGCTGACCACCTCGCCCGCCGTGCACGAAGCGTAGTAGTACTCGATGTCGTTGCCCTTGCGCCCGGTCAGGTTGAACACGTCCAATCCCAGCGTGAGCTGCCGGTTGACCGCATAGCGCGCGCCAAAATTGAGCAGCGTGGTGGCGCGCGAGCGCACGGCGTTCAGCGTATCGAGCGCGCGCGGCCCCATGTAGCGCAGCCGCAATGACGCGGTCAGCGGCCCCTCGATGTAGGTGATGCCGGCCGCCAGCACGCGCTCGATGGCGTTGTCCACATGGTTGCCCTCGCCTTCCGGCGCCACGCCCCTGAAACGGGCGCGCGACACGGCGGCGTCCACCTCGAGGCGCCAGGCGCGGTCGAAGTTCCACCGCAGCGTGGCCTCGAGCCCGCGGCGCGTGCTCGCGCGGCCCGGCTCGGTGGTGCCCGCGTCGCCGACGTAGACCAGTTCGGAAGCCAGGTCGAGCTTCCACAGCGCCACGGTGGCCGTGAGATTTTCATGGGGCTGGAAACGCCAGCCGACTTCCGCGCCGCGGCCTTTCACCAGCGCAGGCACGCGATCGGCCGCGTCGCCGGTCTTCGGGTCGACGGTGATGGTGGCACCGCGCACGTCGTTGCTGTGGAAGCCCACGCCCGCATTGAAATAGAACTCGTGAGCCGGGTTGGGCGCGAAGGCCAGGCCGAACTTGGGGCTCAGCTGCGCGTCGTGCCCCCTGCCGCTGTTGAGCGGGCCGAAGACGGGCTCGCGGCCTTGGACGTTGTAGCGCAGCGCGTCGCCGCGCAGGCCCACGTAGCCGCGCCAATGGTCGCTGAAACTGACCAGTTGCTGCCCGTACACGGCGAACGAATCCTGCGAAACCTTGTCGTTGCGCACCGTGCCCAAGCGCCTGCGCGCCTCCGTGTCGTAGAGGCCGACTTCGCCGATGCGGTCGCCGCGCCATTGCGCCCCCAGACTCAGCACACCGTCGAGACCGGCGATCCTGTTGGCCATCGTGTGCGAGCCCTGCGCGCCGAAGACGCGACGGCGGTCGGTCTGTTCGAACTGGTCGCCGTTGTCCGGGTTGTCGAGGAAGTAGGTGAAATCGGAGAACAGATCGAAGCGGTAGTCGATGGCGTAGGCGCTGAACTCGGTATCGCCGCTCGGCCCCTTGTCGAACCACTTGCCGGACAGGCTGATGCGCCGGGTCTTGCCACCGTCGGTCGGATTCAGGCTGCCGAAGCGCTGCAGTTCTCCGCTGTCGATCAGTCGCTGCGGCACCTGGTCGGTCGAGGTCCATCGGCTGCTGTAGGCCATGCCGGTGACGCTGAAGCCGCGCGTCTGCGAGCCCTGCGAATAGCGCAGCACGGCGTTGGCCTTCCTCAGCTTCTCCGGCACGTTCCAGGGGCCGTTGTTGCCTTCGAGTTCGATGGCGCCGAGCCAGGTCTGGTCCTGCACGGTGCGCGAGCCTGCGGCCAGCAGGCGGCGGAAGCCGTGCGAGCCCACCGTCATCTCGGCAAAGGGCGAATCGAGCGCGCTGAAATAATCGAGTGAGGCGCTGCCCGCAAGCGAGAAATCGCCGCTGTGCACGAAGTACGGGCCCTTGCGGTAGCGCACGCCGGACACCAGCTCGGGAATCAGGAAGTTCAGATCCGCATAGCCCTGGCCATGGCCGTGCGTCGGCATGTTGATCGGCATGCCGTCGACCGTGACCGCGAAGTCGGTACCGTGGTCGAGGTTGAAGCCGCGCAGGAAATACTGGTTGGCCTTGCCGTCGCCCGAGTGTTGAGTGGCCACCACACCGGGCACCGCTTCCACGATGTCGCCCGGGCGCAGCTTCGGTCGCGACTGATAGGACTCCCGCTCCACCGCGCCCTCGCTCGCGCTATCGGCACTGCCAATGCTTGCATCGCGCGGCCCTTGCACCTGGATCTCCGGGAGATGGTTTTCCTGTGCATGGGCGACAGGGCAGCCAGCCAGCATGCCGATCCAAACTGAATGAGACACGGCGGCCAGCCTTCGCATCAACGCTCCAATCGAAGAAAAGCCGCGAATCCACGGCGCGACTTCCTTTCCATACGGGGACCTCTTCATATCGGATTCAAATGGCGGGACCAATCGGAGAAATTCTCTGGGCGACTGAAAGACGCACGGAGCCGATCGACAAGGTGCCCCTTCCCGGGCCTGCTCTCAGCGACCGACGGCCTGCACGATCTGCTCGGCCAGAAGCGATGCCGCACGCGGCAGGTTGCGCGCGCGGTGCAGCCGGATATCCGCCGCAGGCAGCCGCGGCAGGTTCTCGGCCCCGGACAAGGCCCGCAATCTTGCCGGAAAGGTCCCTGACTTCACGACCGTCACCGCCAGGCCTTGCGCTGCGATGGACTCCACGGCCGCAAGACCGTGGCTGACGAAGGCAAGCCGCCAGGCAATCCTGGCGCTGTCGAGCGCTTCGGTGGCCCAATCGCGGAACAGGCATCCCCGGGGATAGAGGGCGACAGGCAGCGGATGCTGGAACTCCACCGGGTGCGAGGCCGAGGTGGCCCACACGGCCTGCTCCTGCCGAAGCAGTTCGCCGCCGCCCTGGCCATGCGGATGCATCGCGATCACGATGTCGAAATCCTTGCCCAGGCGCTGCGGCATGCGGGCCGTGAGGCCGGTTTCCATTTCGACACGGATGTGCGGATAGTCGGCCGCGAAGCGCGCGAGCACCGGCGGCATGACGTAGGTGCCGTAGTCGTCCATGACGCCCAGGCGTACCCTGCCCTCCACCTTGTGCTGCTGCAGTTGGCCGACGGCCTCGTCGCCCAGTTGCAGGATCCGGCGCGCGTAGCCGAGCAGTCTTTCGCCTGCGAGACTCAACTCGACATGGACTTTCGTGCGATGAAAGAGAGCGGTGCCCACCCGCTCCTCCAGCCGCATGACCTGCATGCTCACTGCGGACTGCGTGCGGTTCAGCGCCGTCGCCGCACGGGTGAAGGAACGGTGTTCGGCCACTGCCACGAACGCCTTCAGCAGATCAGGATCGAGCGATGGAAGAGCCATTTCATTCCCTGATGAGATGCATCAAATTAATTCGATTGATTGATGATAGTGAGGCTTCTACGCTGCCGCCACGACAACGACCTGGAGCATGAACGTGGGAGAACTTGCGGGCGTCGCGGCCGCCGTGCTGTCCAGCGCACTGGGCGGAGCAGCGGTGGGCGCGACGCGTTACGTGGCCGGAGCGGTCGACCCGATCGCTCTCGGCGCGTTCCGCTTCGGCATCGGCTTCTGCCTGCTGCTGCCGATGGCCCTGCTGGGCAGCAGCCGCGAGCGCTGGCCTGCGCGACGCGACTGGCCGGCGACCGTTGCGTTGGGACTGCTGTTCTTCGGACTCTTCCCGCTGCTCTTCAACGCCTCGCTGCACTACACCTCGGCCGCACGCGGGGCGCTCTCGCTGTCCGCCTTGCCGCTGCTGACCATGACCGTGGCCGGTGTCCTGCGCGTCGAACCGTTCACCCGCCGCAAGACGGTCGGCGTGCTGGTCGCCATGACGGGCGTGGCCCTGTCCCTGCTCTCGGACCTGCGAACGGCGCCGCCAGGCGCGTGGCGAGGCGATCTGCTGATGCTGGCAGCGGCGCTGTGCATGGCTTTCTACAGCGTCGGCTCGCGCGCGGTGATACGTCGGTCGGGGCCGCTCTCCTTCACCGTCATGGCGATGGCAGCCGGTGCGTTGTGCCTCGCGGGCATCGCCTGGCATGCGGGGAGCTTCGCGCCCGTGGCCCGCTTCGGCATGGCCCAGTGGCTGGCCGTCGCCTACCTCGGCGTGTTCGGCGGCGCCATCGGCTTCTTTCTCTGGGCCTTTGCGCTGGGGCGTACCACGCCCACGCGCGTGGCGATCTCGGTGACGGTCAATCCGGTCGCCGCGGGCCTGGTCGGCGCCTGGCTCTTGGCGGAGCCGTTGCGTTGGGGCTTGGTGGCCGGGCTGCTGGCGGTGCTGGCAGGAATCGTGATCGCGGCGAGTGGCGGGGCGAACGTGCGGGTCGAAGGCTAGCGTTTAGACGGCCTCGCTGTGCCGATGGCTACCCTCTGTAGAGGCTGGCCGACAAGCCGTTTATCTGTGGACCGCCGAGCGTGCAGCCGTCGAGGGATCCACCCGCATTGAGCGCATTTTTCAAGGCGTCGACCACAGAGCTCATCTCTGCAATGTTTTGAAAGCGTGCCCGGGGTCCATCGTGGAAAGTGCGCAGCGCAATAGGCAATGCATGCACGAAAACGGGCTCGGCGTTCAGGGGGATGTGTTGCCAGACACCGTTCTCATCCCTTGCCTGGAAGTAGTCCGGCAGCTTCAAGGTCGGGCACAGGTGCGCGGCCAAGACGAGGCCGAACGCCTCTGGGATGCAGTCGCGCAAGCGGCACGCATCAAGCTCGTTGCCTACCAGCGCATGGAACTGGACCTCGAGGAGTTCGTCGGTTGCGTTGTCTGCTGCGAGCATTTCGATGGCTCGCGCGACGGTATCGGCAGAAATGTCGTTCATCGGGTTTGGCTAGGTGACAACGCCTGTGGATATCGACGGTTCCGCCAGGGATTTCCGCGTTCGTGGTCACATCCAAGCTGCGTTGGCGCACTTTCAGGTATCGGGCCGCGGGTCTTCGTCTGTGACGGAGAGATCGACCGGAACCCGGACTTCGCGCGTGATGCGTCCAGGCATCTCGAAGACCAGCGTGATGTGGCCCTTGACGCGTTCGAAAGGCTTGTCCAGCTTCACGTGGAAACCCCGTTGACTGCTCAGGACATGGTCGTAGGTCCAAAGCGCGAAATCCTGCAACGACGCCGCCTTGCTGCTCTCCTTCACCTGCAGCTTCTCGTTCTTCTCGTTGATGAGTTCGTAATCCTTGATCTCGTAGGTCACGAAGTCGGCGATGTCGTCGTTCTTGTTGGTGATGTGGCCGTTGCGCTTGTACTCGTCGAGCTTGATCTTGGGCAGCGGGTAGTAAGTCAGCAGGTCGAACTCTCTCGCCGGCTTCTTCTTGATCAGGGTGAGGTCGGAGTTGATGACCAGCACATGAGCGCCGAGCTGTGTCAGCAACGCTCTCGCCTGATCGGCAGAGTACGGATAAGGCTGTGCCGAGTGGGCGTGGCCAGCGAACAGTGCAGAAAGAAAAAGCAGCTGCAGCAACTTCTTCATCGAAGAACGCATGTCTGGTGGATTGCAGAAGCAAGAGGGCGGGTGGTCTTGAATCCTAGCATCGCCACACGGGGGCCTCGATCGCGCCGGGAGCCGGCACGCCGTTCGGCAATCCACGGCTCGCGGCCCTCATGAGGCATGCGGCTGCTGATCGAGCGCGTTCGTCGCAGGCGTTCGAACCCACGCTCGTCCGGTGTCAGAAAAGATGCTGCTGCGAGCTCGTCAACCCCGCGAAGCTGGCCCCCATCGGCTGGAGGATCGCATCGGCGATCGGCTGCAGCTGCCTGCCCAGGTAGTGGTCGTAGTCGATGCGTGAATGGCGGGCCTCCAGCGGCTCTGGGCCGGTGCGGGTCATGACGTACTGGATCCAGCCGCCGTTCTGGTATTGCTTCGGCCGATGGAGGCGGTCGTTGTGCTCGTCGGCCAGGCGCGCGGCGCGGACCTGCGGCGGCACGTTGACGAGGTAGGCGTCCAGGCGATGGCGCAGGCGCTTCCTGTAGACGAGCAGTTCGTCCTTGGCGCCGGAAAGCGTCGAGTGCACGTACTCCCTCACGAACTCCTCGTAGGGCTCGCCCCGGAAGATCCGCGACAGCAGACCTTCCTGGAACTGCCGTGCCAGCGGCGTCCAGTCGCTGCGGGCCATCTCCAGGCCGCGGTAGATCATCTCCTCCTTGCCGTCGGCGTCCTTGCTCAGGCCGGCATAGCGCTTCTTGCTGCCCACGTCCGAACCGCGGATGGTGGGCATGAAGAACTTGCTGTAGTGGGTGTCGAACTCGATCTCCAGGAAGTTCTCGAGGTCGTGGGTCTCGCGAAGCGTGCGCGTCCACCAGTCGTTGATGTCCTTCACCAGGCCTGCCGCGACGGCATGCGCCTCCTCGTTGGTGTGGGTGCGGCCGAGCCAGATGAAGATGGAGTCGGTGTCGCCGTAGATGGCTTCGTAGCCTCTGCGCTCCACGAATTCGCGCGTGAGCTTCATCATCTCGTGCCCGCGCAGGGTGACGGCGGACACCAGCTTGGGGTTGAAGAAGCGGCATTCGGAGGCGCCCAGCACGCCGGCGAACGAGTTCATCAGCAGCTTCAGCGCTTGCGACAGCGGCTCGTTCCGGGCCCGCTTGGCTTCGTCCCGCGCGCGCCAGAGCGTGGTCACGATCTCCGGCAGGCAGTGCCTGGTGCGCGAGAAGGTGGTGCCCTGGGGGCCGCGCACGATCAGGCGCGGATCGCCGCCGGCGCTGCCGCCTTCCACGAGGCCGACGGGATCGACGAGGAAAGTCCGGATGATCGATGGATAGAGGCTCTTGTAGTCCAGGACCACGACGGAGTCGTAGAACCCCGGTTTCGAGTCCATCACGTAGCCCCCGGGGTAGGCCTTGCTCGGGATCTCGCCGACGTTCGGCGCCACGTAGCCGAGGCGGTGCATGCGCGGCAGGTAGTGGTGGCTGAAGGCCGCGATGGAGCCGCCGAAATGGTCCATCTGCAGGCCCGTGGTATGGGCGCGTTCCATCACGAACTGCAGCAGCTTCGCCTTCTCGAAGATGCGCAGCACCAGCTCGCAATCGCGGATGTTGTAGTGCGCGAGTGCGGGCTTGTCTTCCTGGTAGCGCCGCTCGATCTCGGCCATCTTGTCGTACTCGTCGCCGATGGCCTTGCCTTCGCCCAGCAGCGACTGCGAGACGTTCTCCAGGCTGAAGGAGGGAAAGCTCCACATCGCGGCCCGCAGTGCCTCGATGCCGTCGACGATCACCCGCCCCGGCGTGGAGGCGAACAGATAGCCCTGCTTTCCGGGATGAGTGCGCCAGTCCAGCGGGCGCCGCTCTCGTCCCGGAAGCAACGGCGCGCCGCAATCGTCGGCGGTCTTCTGCAGCACCCGCAGGTCGAACTGGATCACGCTCCAGCCGACGATGACGTCCGGATCGTTGCGCTCGAACCAGTCGTTGAGCCGTTCGATCATGGCCTTGCGGCTTTGGCAGTAGACGAGGGAGAAGTCCTGCCGCTCCTCTTCCCCGCCCTGCCCGGCTGGCGGGTCGCCGAGCATGAAGACGGTGCGATCCTGCGCGGCGTCCAGTGCGATCGAATAGAGCGCCTCGTACTGGCTGGTCTCGATGTCCAGCGACACCATCTTCAGCGCCGGGCGGTAGTCGGGCGCCGGTCTGAGCCGGCAATCGACCAGCGCGCCGCGGTCGAGGCGCCCTCCTTCCGCCGCCACGCCGGCCGTGATGAACCGCTCCATCAGATGGCGGTCCGGCGGGCGCACGTCGGCCTCGAGCAGCGGGATGTCCTGCGCGCGAAGGGTGCGCGCAAGCCGGCCGATCTGGCGGAAGTGCTTCGCATAGAGGCCGATGACCGGCTCCTGCTGGAAGGTCTTGAGATCGAGCTCGCGGATCTCCACCCCTGGCATGGCGGCAAGCGCCGCCTCCACCGCCGCGCGGTGCCGGGCGGCGACGAACGCGACGGAGGTCTGGGCGGTCAGCACGACCTTCAGCGGCCCGGCGTCCGTTGCCAGCCAGTATTCGATCTCCGTGCCCGCCGCGGCGTCCCGCCAATGGCGGGTCAGGATGAAGCCCTTGAGTTCGGTGGGCGCCGTGGGAGGCAGAGGCATGGAAATGAGAAAGGCAGGCTCGGTGACAACCGATTCTTGCGCAGTCGCCGCGACCTTTCGCGGGCCTCGCATCCATGGCAGGCGTTCGCACCTGCGGCCCCGAGCGGAATGCCGGGGGTTGCCCGACCGGCCGCAAAGCACCGATCTACCGGAACGCCCAGGCGCGGGTCGATGTTTTCAACCCGTCAGAAACCGCCCGGGCGGCGCCGGCACGATTCAACGGGGGTGAGGAAAGAGCCTTTCTATCGGGCAATGCGTCTTGATGAACGGCGACTTGATCACGATGTAGCTGAAGTACTTGGAGATGCCGATGTTGCGCTCGAGCAGCCCCTCGATCACTTCCTGGTAGTGGTTCACGCCGCGCGTGAGAAAGCGCAGCAGGTAGTCGTAGCCCCCGCTCACCAGGTGGCACTCGAGCACCTCGTCCACTTCGCGGATCGCGGCCTCGAAGCGCACGAAATCCTCGCGGTGATGGTCCTGCAGCGTGACTTCGGTGAACACCGTCAGCGCATCGCCGAGCTTCTCCAGCCGCAGGTGCGCGCCGTAGCCGGCGATGTAGCCGGCCTGCTCCAGCCGCTTCACTCGGATCAGGCATGGGCTGGGCGACAGGCCGACCGCGTCCGCGAGATCGACGTTGGTCATGCGCCCGTTCTTCTGCAGCTGGGCCAGGATGCGCAGGTCGAGTCGGTCGATCTTGAAGGCTTCAGACATGGCAGTCCTGAAAAAACGAAACAGGTCCTGATTCTGCTTTGCCGCCGCGGCGCCGGATCAGTGCTTTCCCGGTCAGGCGGCCAGCGCGGTGCGCACGTCGGGGGCGTCGAGCACGTCGTCGAGCGTTTTCTCAAGCCGTGCGAAGAGCTGCGCGAACTCGTCCTCGGTGAAGGTGAGCGCGGGCGCGAAGCCGAGGATGTGGTCCCCGAAGGAGCGAAACACCAGGCCGTTGCGGTAGCCGGCCGCGAAGATGCGGTCGGACAAGCCCAGCGCCGGGTCGAAGCGGCGCTTGCTGGCCTTGTCGCTCACCAGCTCCAGCGCCCCCACCAGGCCGCGGTGGCGAGCGTCGCCCACCAGCGGATGCGCGCGCAGCGCGTCGAGCCCGGCCGCGAAATGCACCGCGCCGCGCTGGCCGTTGGCGAGGACGCCGCCCTCCTCGTAGAGCCGCAGCACCTCGAGCGCGACGGCGGCACCCACCGGGTGCGCGGAGTACGTCGCGCCGTGGCCGACAGGCACTCCCGCAGGGGCACCGTCGGCGATGCCGGCGTAGACCTTCTCGGACATCAGGGTCGCGCCCATCGGCACGTAGCCGGCGGTCAGGCCCTTGGCCACGGTCATCAGGTCGGGCTCCACGCCTTCGGCCTCGCAGGCGAACATGGGACCGGTGCGGCCGAAGCCGGTGATGACCTCGTCGACCAGGAAGAGGATGTCGAGCTCGCGCGCGGCGTCGCGCATGGCCTTGAGCCAGCCCTTGGGGGGCACGATGACGCCGCCCGAACCCTGGATCGGCTCGCAGAAGAAGGCCGCCACGTTGTCGGCGCCCAGCTCGGCCACCTTGGCGCGCAGCGCCGCGACCGAGGAGGCGATCAGCGCCTGCGGGTCGGCGCCGTGCTCGTGGCGGTAGGCATACGGCGAGGGGATGTAGTGCTGTGTGGGCAGCGGCAGGTCGAAGCCGCGATGGAACACGGGCAGCGCTGTGAGGCCCGCGCCGGTCGACGAGGAGCCGTGGTAGCCGCGCTCCAGCGAGATGAACTGCTTCTTCGACGGCCGGCCGATGGCGTTGTAGTACTGCACGATGAAGCGCACGGCGGCATCCACCGAATCGGAGCCGCCCAGCGTGAGGTACACGCGGGTCAGCGATGCCGGCGTGATCTGCACCAGCTTCTGTGCGAGGCGGATGGCAGGCTCGCTGCTGAAGTGGAAGTAGCCTGTGGCGTACGGCAGCCGGCGCATCTGCTCGGCGGCTGCCTGCACCACGCTCTCCTGGCCGTAGCCCACGTTCACGCACCACAGGCCTGCGAAGGCGTCGAGCAGCCGGTGGCCGTTGGTGTCGGTGAGCCATGCGCCCTCTCCGGAGGCCAGCACGGTGGGCCCGCGCTGCTCGTGCACGCGCCAGGGCGAGACGGGGTGGATGAGGTGGGCGCGGTCGATCGCGTCGAGCGCGGCTTGCTGGGGCAGTGCGGTGGGGTGCGTCATGGGTGTGAAGATGCGAGAGCGAGGGAAGCTTTCGATGCCTTCAGCTTAGGCGGCACCCCGCACGAGGTGATGCTGCTTTGAGGGTGTCGCACGAAGCACGCTGCGGTTGTTGCGCCGCGTACAGCAGATCGTGCGGTCGACGCGGCGACCCCGTCCTTCTGCGCTTCTCGTCGCGGCTTCTCTTCTCAGTACCCGCGTGCGCGGTCGACCAGCCCGAGCATCCGCTCGCCGGCCTCGAAGCGCTCGATGTTGTCGAGCAGCACCTCGGCAGCGCTCAGCGGCTGCGTCATGCTCGCGATGTGCGGTGTGAGCTGGATGCGCGGATGCCGCCAGAACGCGTGCCCGGGCGGCAGCGGCTCGGGGTCGGTCACGTCGAGCACCGCCTCCGCGATGCTGCCGCCTTCGAGTGCGGCCAGCAGGTCGGCATCGACCAGCTGCGGCCCGCGTCCGACGTGCACGAGCGAAGCGCCCTCGCGCAGCTGCGAGAACAGGCGCGCGTCGAGAAAGCCGCGCGTCGAGTCGGTCAGCGGCAGCAGGCATACGAGGATGTCGGTGCGCGCGAGGAAGGCCGGCAGCTCATCGGCACCGGCGTGGCATTGCACCCTATCGACCTCGTGGCGCGAGCGGCTCCAGCCCGCGCAGTCGAAGCCCAGCGCGACGAGCTGCGCCAGCACGGCCTGCCCGAGCGATCCCAGGCCGAGCACGCCCACGCGCCGTTCGCCCGCCGGGCGCACCGGCAGCGGCTTCCAGCGCGCCTCCTGCTGCTGGCGTCGATACTGCGGCATGTCGCGGTGCAGACCGAGCACCGCATGCGTCACGTACTCGACCATCCCGCGCACGATGCCGGGTTCGACCATGCGCACCACCGGCAGCGCAGGCGGCAAAGACGCGAAGTCGAACTGGTCGACGCCTGCGCCGGAAGAGAACAGCACCTTCAGATGCGGAAAGCGCGTTCCCAGGTCGTCAGGCGGCTCCCACGCCGCGAGGAAGCGCACCTTCGCGGGGTCGCCGACGTCCGGCCAGATGCGGAAGTCGATGTCCGGCCGGCGGCGGCCGAACACTTCGGCCCATTGGCGTCCCCGGACGGGATCGGACTTGTAGAGGAAGGTGAAGGAGGTGTCCACAGGGGTGCTCCTTCAGCCCACGGCCTGCGTCACGAGCGCGAACAGGGCCGGCGCTTCCGCAGGCCTGGCCACGGGCGCGCCGCGCACCATCGTCGTGGGCGCATCCACGCGCAGCAGGCCGATCGCTTCCAGCCATTCCGCCAGGCCGCTGTCGAAATCGATGTCGATGCGCGTGAAGTTGCCCGCATTCAGGCCGGCAAGGTGCGCGATCAAGGCCTTCGCGCCCTCGGCATCGGGCGCGACCACCGGACCGATGGCATGGCCCCGGCCGAAGCGGCGCAGCATGGCGAAGCCCTTCGCGGTGTTGTCGTGGTCGAGCACCACGCAGGCGTCGGCCCCCTGCAGCAGTTCGGCGATGAGCGCCTCTCGCGGCATGCCCCGCGCTGCGGTGTCCAGGGCCTGCAGCGCGGGCAGTTCGTTGAGGCCCGCCGGGCGCAGGCGCCAGCCTTGCTGCAGCGCGATCAGCGGTGCGGGCTGGGCGATGCCCTGGTGCTGCCGGACCTCGCCGGTCCGCACGAAACCCAGGCGCTCGTAGAGTCCGCGCCCCTGCGAGGTGGCGTGCAGCAGCAGCGAGCGGTCTTCCATGCCGTCGAGCAGCGAGCGCATGAGCCGATGCCCGATGCGGCGTCCCTGGCATGCGGGGGTGACGATCACCAGGCCGATGGTGGCGTGGCGCTCGCCCCAGCGCCACCGCAGGCCGGTGCCGACGAGCTCGCCGTCGCGCTCGGCCGCGACGCCTTCGGCATGCGCGAAGACCTGCTCCCAGTCTGCCAGCCGGTGCGGCCAGCGCAAATCGGCAGACAGCGCGTGCGCTTGCGGCAGGTCGGCGGAAGTCATCGGTCTGAGCACCACGCCATCCGTGGTCGGTGCGTTCTCAGGGGCTTCGGACATCGGAATCTCTCTGTATGTTGCAACGGGAATTCGCTCCATCTTGGACGACATTGCGGCGCCGCACCAGACCGGATGGCGCTTTCGCCGCAACTCGCAAGCTTCGCCTGCCAGGCGCCCTCTTCCCGCAATTTGCTGCGGTGGCGCGCCCGCATACGAACACAAATGCCGCGACGGTTTGCCTAGCATCGACCGGCCGTCTCGGCCGTCCCGGTCATTTCCCCACGTCGTGCCAACTTCCATGCAGCCCATCGCCATGCGAGCCTCCGGTCGACCCCCTCACAAGCGCCTTTGCACCGCATCCTCGAAGCACGCTTCATGCCCTTCGACGCGCGACGGCGACCTCATGGCGGCGCAGTCCGGCATGTGCCCGCAGCGTGCATCAAGAACGTGCGCGACAGCCTCGCGGCGGCGCGCCGAGGTGCATGTCCGCACGTGCGCGGGGCAGACCGCACGCCATGCTGTTGCCGCTACCACAAACCGCAGCTTTGGTTTCGACGGCACCTGTTTTCCCTACATACGTCATGCGGCTGCGTGCTGCAATCAATCCGTAATGAGCTTGTCGCAATTGCCTTCCCTGCCCTCCCTTTGAAAAGGACCCGACACCATGAGCTTCCGTCCCAAATACGTGACCTTCGACTGCTACGGCACCCTCACCCGGTTCCGCATGAAGGAGATGGCCGCCGACCTGTTCGCCGACCGTATCCCCGCAGAACGCATGGAGGAGTTCCATGCGGACTTCACGGCCTACCGCTTCGACGAGGTGCTGGGCGACTGGAAGCCCTACGAGGTCGTGCTCAAGAACGCAGTGCGGCGCCTCTGCAAGAAATGGAAGATCCAGTACTTCGACGCGGACGCGCAGAAGATCTACGACGCCGTACCGACCTGGACCCCGCATGACGACGTGCCGGCCGGACTCGCGAAAGTCGCCAAGGAGATCCCGCTGGTGATCCTCTCGAATGCCTCGGACGACCAGATCCAGAAGAACGTGGCGATGCTCGGCGCGCCCTTCTACCGCGTCTACACCGCGCAGCAGGCGCAGGCCTACAAGCCGCGGCTGAAGGCCTTCGAGTACATGCTCGACTCGCTCGGCTGCAACCCGGAGGACGTGCTGCACGTTTCGTCCAGCATGCGCTACGACCTGATGTCGGCGGACGACCTGGGCATCGTCAACAAGGTCTTCGTCAACCGCGGCCACGGCCCGGGCAACCCGGCCTATCGCTACACCGAGATCAAGGACATCGGCGGCCTTCCCGGCGTCGTCGGTCTTTGATCGCACCGCGGTCTCCCTGCCTCGCCCGTTGCTCGCCCCGCCATGAAGCTCGACTCCTACTGGACCGATAGCGCTGCAGCCTTCACGCCTGCAGCGCATGCGCTGCCGGAACAGGTCGACGTCGCGATCGTCGGCGGCGGGTTCACGGGCCTGTCCGCGGCGCTGGCGCTGGCGAAGCGCGGCGCGCGCGTCGCTGTCCTGGAGGCTGGTGCGCGCGTGGCGGCGGAGGCCTCGGGCCGCAATGGTGGGCATGTCAACAACGGGCTGGCCGTGGACTATGCCGATGTGGCCGCCAAGGTCGGCGTCGAAAAGGCCCGCGCCTGGTATCGGGCCTACGACGCCGCAGTGGACACCGTGGCGCGGCTGGTACGCGACGAGGCGATCGACTGCGATTTCCTGCGGCACGGCAAGCTCAAGCTCGCCACGCGGGCCAGCCAGATGGAGGCGCTCGAGCGCAGCGCTCGGCGCCTGATCGACGACGGCGTGGACACCGACGTCGAGCTCCTGGATGCGGCGCGGGTGCGCGCCGAGGTGCAGAGCGAGCGCTTCCACGGCGGCCTTCTCTACAAGCGCAGCGGCCAGATGCACATGGGCCGCTTCGCCCATGGCCTGGCCGAGGCGGCGCAGGGCCACGGCGCGCAGATCCACACCGCCACGACGGTGAACCGGCTCGAGCGGCTCGGCCAGGGCCACGCACACCGGCTGCACACCTCACGCGGCACCGTCACCGCGCAGCAGGTCCTGCTGGCCACGGGGGCCACGCGCCATGGCGGCTACGGCAGCTTCGGCTGGCTGCGCCGGCGCATCGTTCCGATCGGCAGCTTCATCGTCGTGACCGAGCCGCTCGGCGCGCAGCGCGCACAGGCGCTGCTGTCGGCGCGGCGCACGTACACGACGATCGCGAACATCCATCACTATTTCCGGCTCACGGCCGATCACCGGCTGGTGTTCGGCGGGCGCGCGCGATTCGCGATCTCCAGCCCCCAGTCGGATGCCGCGAGCGGCGAGATCCTGCGCGCCGGGCTCGCGGAAACCTTTCCGCAACTGGGTTCCGTGCGCCTGGACTACTGCTGGGGCGGGCTGGTCGACATGACGCAGGACCGCCTGCCTCACGCCGGCGAGCGCGACGGCCTCTACTACGCCATGGGCTACAGCGGCCACGGCACGCAGATGTCGGTGCACATGGGCGAGCGCATGGCCGCGGTGATGAACGGCGATGCCGGCGCCAACCCCTGGCGCGACCGCGCCTGGCCCGCCATTCCCGGGCACTTCGGCCCGCCGTGGTTCCTTCCGGCCGTCGGCCTCTACTACTCGCTCAAGGACAAGCTGGCCTGAGCGCGCAGCGAGTCCGACCCGTTCCGTTCAGCGTTCGTTTGTTCTTCAACCCCCGGTCACCGGCCACACAGGAGTAACCCATCATGAGCGACAGCAGCAACAAGAGGTTCGAAGACCTCGTCGGTCCCGGCGAAAGCCTTCGCGTGATGAGCGCATTGAAACGCGGCGCGTCGCGACGCGACGTGCTTGCGATGCTGATGGCCGGCGGCATGCAGGTCACGCTGGCGGGCAGCCTCGCGGGCATGGCGGTGTCCGCCCACGCACAGACGCCGAGGCGCGGCGGGCGCATCCGCGTGGCGGGCGCCACTGCTGCGGCAACCGACACGCTCGATCCGGCCAAGCAGTCGAACCAGACCGACTACTCGCGCTGCAACATGGTCTACAACGGCCTGACCTCGCTCGACGGCAGCCTCACGCCGCAACCCGCGCTGGCCGAATCGTTCACCACCAAGGATGCCAAGGTCTGGGTCTTCACGCTGCGCAAGGGCGTGGTGTTCCACGACGGCAAGCCGCTCGCGCCCGCCGACGTGGTGTTCTCGGTGATGCGCCACAAGGACGCGGCCACCGCCTCCAAGGCCAAGGTGCTCGCCGACCAGATCGAGAGCGTGAAGGCCACGGGTCCGAACGAAGTGACGATCGTGCTGAGCGCGCCCAACGCCGACCTGCCAGTGATCCTGGGCACCTACCACTTCCACATCGTCAAGGACGGCACGACCGACTTCAACGCCGGCATCGGCACGGGCCCCTACAAGCTCAAGGAGTTCAAGCCCGGCATCCGCTCGGTGGTGGTGCGCAACGAGGCCTACTGGAAGCCCGGCAAGCCCTACCTCGACGAGATCGAGTTCGTGGGCATCGGCGACGAGAGCGCGCGCGTCAACGCGCTGCTGTCGGGCGGCATGGACCTGGTGGGCTCGGTCAATCCGCGTTCGGTGGAACGCGTGAAGGGCACGCCGGGCTTCGGCATCTTCGTCACCCATTCGGGCCAGTATTCCGACCTGATCATGCGCAAGGACGTGGGCCCCGGCGCGAACCCCGATTTCGTGCTCGGCATGAAGCACCTGTTCGATCGCGAGCAGATGAAGAAGACCATCGCGCTCGACTACGCGGTGGTGGCCAACGACCAGCCCATCGATCCGACCAACCGATTCCACTTCGCCGGACTGCCCCAGCGCCCGTTCGACCCGGAGAAGGCGAAGTTCCACCTGCAGAAGTCCGGCGTCACCGGCAAGGTGCCGTTGGTGGCGTCGCCCGCGGCGCTGTACTCGGTGGAGATGTCCCTGCTGTTGCAGCAGGCGGCGCAGCGCGCGGGCCTGGAGCTCGACATCAAGCGCATGCCGGCCGACGGCTACTGGTCGAACCACTGGCTCAACAGCCACGTCGGCTTCGGCAACGTGAACCCGCGCCCCAGCGCCGACGTGCTGCTCACGCAGTTCTTCCAGTCGAACGCGGCGTGGAACGAGTCGCGCTGGAAGAGCGAGAAGTTCGACCAGCTGCTGCTGGCCTCGCGCGCCGAAACCGACCTGGCCAAGCGCAAGCAGATGTACGCCGACATGCAGACCATGATCCACCAGGACGCGGGCCTCGGCATTCCGATGTTCCTGGCCAGCATCGACGGACACACCTCCAAGCTCAAGGGCCTGTCGCCGATTCCGCTCGGCGGGCTCATGGGCTACAACTTCGCGGAGAACGTGTGGCTGGAGGCATGAGCACACCCCCAGGCTTCGCGCACTTCGTGTCGCTGCGCCAACCCCCTTGCAGGGGGCGACACCTGCGGCCCGGCAAAGCCGGTTCCGTGGTGTCCCGCGAACCGGCTGGGCTGGGCCGGCCTGCGGCGGCGCACGGTGGCAAGTGGCAGATGGTTGACCGGAGCAGCTGACATGAATCAGGTGATCCTCAAGCTCCTTGCCCAGCGCATTGCGCTCGCGCTGCTGTCGCTGCTGGCGGTGTCGGTGATCGTGTTCTCGATCACTGCGGTGCTGCCCGGCGACGCGGCCGAGGAGCAGCTCGGGCAGGACGCCACGCCGGAGGCGCTGGCCGCGCTGCGTGCGCAGATGGGGCTGGATGTGCCAGCGCCGAAGCGCTATGCGCAGTGGCTGGCGGGCATGGCCAGGGGCGACCTGGGGCGCTCGTCCACCACGCAGATGCCGGTGTCGGAGCTGGTCGCGAGCCGGCTGCCCAACTCGCTGCTGCTGGCTGCCGTCACGGCCCTGTTCTCGGTGCCGATCGCGCTCATGCTGGGCATCGCCTCGGCGGTGTGGCGCGGCTCGTGGTTCGACCGCGCGGCGTCGACCTCGGCGGTGGCGGTGGTGTCGGTGCCGGAGTTTCTGGTGGCGACGCTCGCGGTGCTGGTGTTCGCGGTGAAGCTGCGCTGGCTGCCGGCGCTGTCCTTCGTCAGCGACATCGATTCGCTCGGCCAGATGCTGCAGGCCTTCGCGATGCCCGTGCTGGTGCTGTGCTGCGTGATCGTCGCGCAGATGATGCGCATGACGCGCGCCGCCGTGATCGACCAGCTGGAGGCGCCCTACATCGAGATGGTGCGGCTCAAGGGCGCATCGCCGATGCGCACGGTGCTGGCGCACGCGCTGCCCAACGCGGTGGGGCCGATCGCCAACGCCGTGGCGCTGAGCCTGTCGTATCTGCTCGGCGGGGTGATCATCGTGGAGACCATCTTCAACTACCCGGGCATCGCCAAGCTGATGGTCGATGGCGTCTCGCAGCGCGACATGCCGCTGGTGCAGACCTGCGCCATGATCTTCTGCGGCGCCTACCTGCTCCTGGTGACCGCCGCCGACGTCTGCGGCATCCTTGCCAATCCGCGCCTGCGGCATGGCTGACCAAGGAGAAGCCATCATGGAATCGTCCTCCACGCCTTCGACTCGCCTGAGCGCAGCCGCCCCGGTGACGCCGCCGACTACAGGAAGCGCACGGCGCGGCGGCCCGCTGCGCTGGCTCGCAGGATTCGGCCCCTCGGGGCTGATCGGCCTCGCGGTGCTGCTCTTCTGGGTGCTCTCGGCGGCGCTCGGCCCCTGGCTGCTCTCGTTGCGCCCGGCGGGCGCCGGCACCGCGAACGTCTTCGCACCGATCAGCGCGATGCACTGGCTCGGCACCGACTACCTGGGCCGCGACATGCTCGTGCTCATCATCGAGGGCGCACGCTACACGGTCGGCGTGGCGCTGCTGGCGACGCTGCTGGCCAGCGGCACGGGCACCGTCCTGGCGCTGCTGGCGGCCGCGAGCGGCCGGTGGATCGACGCGACGCTCAGCCGCGTCCTCGACACGCTCACCGCCATCCCGAGCAAGATGTTCGCGCTCATCATGGTGGCGGGCTTCGGCTCGTCGGTGCCGATGCTGGTGGTCACGGCGGCGATCATCTACGTTCCCGGTGCCTACCGCATCGCGCGTTCGCTGGCCGTGAACATCAATGCGCTCGACTACGTCACGGTGGCTCGCACGCGCGGCGAAGGAACGCTCTACATCATGCTGCGCGAGATCCTGCCCAACATCGTCGGCCCGATGCTGGCCGACCTGGGGCTGCGGTTCGTCTACATCGTGCTGCTGCTGGCGAGCCTGAGCTTCCTGGGCCTGGGCATCCAGCCGCCGGCCGCCGACTGGGGTTCCTTGGTGCGAGAGAACATCGGCGCGCTGGCCATGGGCGGTGCCTCGGTGATCGTGCCGGCGCTCGCCATCGCGAGCCTGACCATCGCGGTGAACCTGGTGATCGACAACCTTCCGGGGCGTCAGGCCCGCGAACGAGGAGCACGCTGATGAAACCCATCCCCAGGCTTGCCCGCTTCGTGCGGCAGCCGACCTCCACGACGGCGGCGACACCGGTGGCCCGGCAAGGCCGGCTCCGCGTTGTTCCTGGCGCAGACGGGAGCCGATGACATGGGTGCGAACCTGATCGTCGAAGGCCTGTGCATCCATGCGGGTGCCGCCACGCTGGTCGACAACCTGAGCTTCTCCGTGCAGCCCGGCGAGGTGCTGGCGCTGATCGGCGAATCGGGCTCCGGCAAGACAACCACCGCGCTCGCGCTGATGGGCCATGCGCGCCACGGCTGCCGCATCTCCGGCGGCCGCGTGCGCATCGGCGACACGGAAGTGCTGGCGCTCGATGCGCGGGCGCAGCGTGCGTTGCGCGGCCGAACCGTGGCCTACATCGCGCAGAGCGCCGCGGCCTCGTTCAACCCCTCGCGCACGATCATGGACCAGGTGGTGGAGCCCACCGTGATCCACGGCCTGTGCAGGCGCGCCGAGGCCGAGGCGAAGGCGGTGCAGCTCTTCCGCGAGCTGGCGCTGCCGGATCCGGAGCGCATCGGCACGCGCTATCCGCACCAGGTCTCGGGCGGCCAGCTGCAGCGGCTGATGGCGGCGATGGCGCTGATCGGCGACCCCGACCTCGTGATCCTCGACGAGCCGACCACGGCGCTGGACGTGACCACGCAGATCGAGGTGCTGCGCGCCTTCCGCCGGGTGGTGCGGGAGCGCCGCGCCACGGCGGTGTACGTGAGCCACGATCTCGCGGTGGTGGCGCAGATGGCCGACCACATCCTGGTGCTGCGCAACGGCAGCATGCGCGAGCTGAACGCGACCGGCCGGATCCTCGCCGCGCCGGCCGACGACTACACGAAGAGCCTGCTGGCCGCTGCGCGCCCGCAGGCCCGCCCGCCCGCCGATGCCGCGAACGACGGCCGGGAGCTGCTGCTCGAGGTGCGGCAGCTCTGCGCCGGCTACGGCCCGGTGGATGCGCAGGGACGTTGCGCCAAGCCGATCCTGCAGGACATCGACCTGAAGCTCTACCGCGGCCAGGCCATCGGCGTGATCGGCGAATCGGGCTCAGGCAAGACCACGCTGGCGCGCGCGGTGGCGGGGCTGCTCAAGCCAGCCAGCGGCAGCGTGCTGTTCCGCGGCCGCGAACTGAAGCCGACGCTGCAGCAGCGCGAGCGCGACGAGCTGCGCCGCATCCAGATCGTGTTCCAGATGGCCGACACGGCGCTGAACCCGTCGCAGACCATCGAGCGCATCCTGGCGCGGCCGCTGGAGTTCTACAAGGGCCTGCGCGGCGAGCCGCTGCGCAGGCGCATCCACGAGCTGCTCGACCTGGTGAAGCTGCCGCAGACCGTGGCCGGGCGCCTGCCGGGCGGTCTTTCGGGCGGGCAGAAGCAGCGCGTGAACCTCGCGCGGGCGCTCGCGGCCGAGCCCGACCTGATCCTGTGCGACGAGGTGACTTCCGCGCTCGACACCGTGGTGGGCGCCGCGGTGCTCGACCTCATGGCGGAGTTGCGGCGCGAGCTGGGCGTGTCGTACCTCTTCATCAGCCACGACCTGCACACGGTGCGCGCGGTGTGCGACGAGATCGTCGTGATGCAGCACGGCCGCAAGCTCGCGCAGGTGGCACGCGCCGACTACGACCGGGGCCCGCACCACCCCTACTACGAGCTGCTCGCGCGCTCCGTGCCGGAGCTGCGCCAGGGCTGGCTCGACGAGATGGACCGCAGGGCATGAGCTTCGCCCCCAGGCTCTGCCCGCTTCGCGTGGCTGCCGACCCCCTCTTCCGGGGGCAACACCAACGGCCCGGCAAAGACGGTTCCCTGGTGTTCCTGGCAGAACCCCGCCCGATTCATGGAGAACCGAGATGACCCCCACCTTCCGCATCGCAGTGATTCCCGGCGACGGCATCGGCAAGGAGGTGATGCCCGAGGGCGTGCGCGTGGTGCAGGCCGCCGCAGAGCGCTTCGGCTTCGAACTCGATTGCCGCTACCTCGACTGGGCCTGCGCCGACTACCACGCGGCGCACGGCCGGATGATGCCGGACGACTGGAAGGAGCAGCTCAAGGGCGTCGACGCGCTGTACTTCGGCGCCGTCGGCTGGCCCGCGACGGTGCCCGACCACGTGTCGCTGTGGGGATCGCTGCTGAAGTTCCGGCGCGAGTTCGACCAGTACATCAACCTGCGGCCGGTGCGCCTGTTCGAGGGCGTGCCCTGTCCGCTGGCCGGCCGCAGCCCGGGCGACATCGACTACCTCGTGGTGCGCGAGAACACCGAGGGCGAGTACACCTCGCTCGGCGGCGTGATGTACGAAGGCACCGAGCGGGAGATCGTGATCCAGGAGTCGGTGTTCTCGCGCCACGGCGCCGACCGCGTGCTGCGCTTCGCCTACGAGACCGCGCGTGCGCGCGGGCGCAGGCACCTGACGGTGGCCACCAAGAGCAACGGCATCGCCATCAGCATGCCCTGGTGGGACGCGCGCGCCGATGCGGTCGGTGCCGACTACCCCGAGGTGACGGTGGACAAGCAGCACATCGACATCCTGTCGGCGCGGTTCGTGCTGCAGCCCACGCGCTTCGACGTGGTGGTGGCGAGCAACCTGTTCGGCGACATCCTCTCCGACCTCGGGCCCGCGACCACCGGCACCATCGGCCTGGCGCCCTCGGCCAACCTGAACCCGGAGCGCAGGTTTCCGTCGTTGTTCGAGCCGGTGCACGGCTCGGCGCCCGACATCTACGGCCAGAACATCGCCAATCCGATCGCGATGATCTGGTCCGGGGCCCTGATGCTGGATTTCCTCACGCAGGGGCAAGGTCCGGGGCGCGCCGCGCACGACGCGATCCTGGCGGCCATCGAGGCCGTGCTGCGCGACGGACCGCGCACCCGCGACCTGGGCGGCACGGCTTCCACCACGGAGCTCGGCATGGCGATCGCCGGGCGCGTGGCCGCCGGCTGATCCGGGCGCGTTCCCATTCCCTCTCAAGAACCATCAAACAACCACCATGCCTCTCCATATCGAACGCCCGGACCTGATGCCCGGCCGCATGCTCATCGGCACCGACTGGCGCGAAGCCGCCGACGCACGCCGCCTGGACGTGAGCGACCCTGCCACCGACGCCATCTTTGCGAGCGTGCCCGACGGCACGGCCGCCGATGCACGGGCTGCCGTCGATGCGGCCCACGCGGCCTTTCCCGCCTGGCGCGCCGTGCCCGCCAAGCAGCGCGCGCAGATCCTCAAGCGCTGGAACGACCTCGTGATGGCGCACCAGGAAGACCTCGGCAGGCTCATCTCGCGCGAGCAGGGCAAGCCGCTGGCCGAAGGCCGCGGCGAGGTCGCCTATGCGGCCAGCTACATCGAATGGTTCGCCGAGGAGGCGACGCGCGCCAACGGCGAGATCCTCCCCGCGCCGGTGGCGGGCCGCCGCATGCTCGCGCTGCGCGAGCCGGTGGGCGTGGTCGCCGCGGTCACGCCGTGGAACTTTCCGGCGGCGATGATCGCGCGCAAGATCGCACCAGCGCTCGCCGCGGGCTGCACGGTGGTGTGCAAGCCCGCCGAGGACACGCCGCTGACCTCGCTCGCGCTCGTGAAGCTGGCTGCCGAGGCCGGCGTTCCCTCCGGCGTGCTGAACATCGTGACCGCCTCGCGGGAGCGCACGCCCGAAGTGGTCGATGCATGGCTCGACGATGTGCGCGTGCGCAAGATCACCTTCACCGGCTCGACGCCCGTGGGCAAGCACCTCGCCCGCCGTTCGGCCGATACGCTGAAGAAGCTCTCCCTGGAGCTCGGCGGCAACGCACCCTTCATCGTGTTCGACGATGCGGACCTCGATGCGGCGGTCGACGGCCTGATGGCCGCCAAGTTCCGCAACGGCGGCCAGACCTGCGTGTCGCCGAACCGTGTGTTCGTGCAGGCCCGGGTGCACGATGCGTTCGTCGACAGGCTGGTGGCGCGGGTGGGCGCGCTCAAGGTGGGCCCCGCCACGCAGGCCGATTCGCAGATCGGCCCGATGATCAATGCACGTGCGGTGGACAAGATCGAGCGCCACGTGCGGGACGCCGTCGTCAGGGGCGCGCGCGTCGTGGTCGGCGGCAAGCGGCTTCGCGACGCGCGCTGCGACGGTCCCAACTATTTCGCGCCCACCGTACTGGTGAACGCCGATGCGACCATGGAATGCAGTTGCGAAGAGACATTCGGGCCGGTCGTGCCGATCACGCGCTTCGAGTCCGAAGCCGAGGTGATCGCCGCCGCCAACGGAACGCCGTTCGGCCTTGCCGCCTACTTCTATTCGACGGACGTGCGCCGCATCTCGCGCGTGGCAGACGCACTAGAGACCGGCATCGTCGGCATCAACGAAGGCGCCTTGGCAGCCGAGGCCGCGCCCTTCGGTGGCGTGAAGGAATCGGGCTACGGCCGAGAAGGCTCGGTGCACGGCCTGGAGGACTACATGCACATCAAGTACGTGTGCCAGGGGCAGCTGTAGCACCTCGCAAGCCTGGCTGAACCCGCGCGGCCGGTGATGAACCGGCGCCGCGGCACGATCCACCAAGAGGCCCCTGCAAACGCACATTTCCCGCTTTTAGCCCTGCGTGGTTCAGCATCGGTGCGGCAGTGTTTTCCTTAGCATTGATCGGCATCGGACCCTCAAGAAAGGCTTTCAATGTCCAGGCTTCTCATCCCCTTCGAACTCGACAAGCTCGGCGCGCCGCGCGAATACCGTCCGCCGGCGGAGCGGGTCATCGAGGGCGACATCGTGTGCCGCAACTGGGACGTCGACAGCGCGAAAGACGGCAAGGTGCGCGCAGGAGTGTTCGAATCGACGGTCGGCCTCAATCACTCCATCAAGGGCGAGACCTGGGAGTTCTGCCTGATCCTCTCCGGCGTGGTGGAGATCACCGAGCAGGGCCACGCGCCGATCACCTACCGGGCCGGCGACTGCTTCATCATGAAGCCCGGCTACGTCGGAACCTGGCGCACCATCGAGACCGTGCGCAAGGTGTGGGTGACCGCTTGAGCCGCGTCGCCTCCGAACGGACGAACTGCAGGTGGAGTGCATTTCGATGACGGCAACTGACAACGTCTGCGGCGCCAGCGGCATCAGCAGTGTCGGCGGCAATGGCGGCGACCTGCGCTTCTATATCGATGGGCGCTGGCAGGATCGCGCGGAAGCGCCACGCATTGCCGTCGTCGATCCGTTCTCCGAGGCGGTCGTCGGGCATGTCGCGGCCGGCTCATCGGCGGACGTGGACCTCGCCGTCGCCGCGGCCCGCCGCGCCTTCGGCTCGTTCTCTCGAAGCACGGTCGACGAGCGCATGGCGCTGCTGGGCCGGATCCTCGCGCTGCTGGAAGAGCGGGCGGAGCAGTTCGCGCAAGCCATCACGACGGAGATGGGGACGCCCATCGGGTTCGCGAGGACGGCCCATGTGCCGTTCGGGATCGCCCACGTGCGCGCGCAGATCGAAGTGCTGCGGCGATACGAGTTTCTCTCTCTGGAGGGCGCCTTCGCGATCTCCAAGGAGCCGATCGGCGTGTGCGCGCTGATCACGCCGTGGAACTGGCCCCTGTACCAGGTCACCGCCAAGGTCGCGCCGGCGATCGCCGCCGGCTGCACGGTCGTCCTGAAGCCCAGCGAGCTGTCGCCGTTCAGCGCGCGGCTCTTCGCGCAGGTGATGCACGACGCCGGCACGCCGGCCGGCGTCTTCAACCTGGTGGGCGGCACCGGTGAGGTGGTCGGCGCTGCGTTGGCCGCGCACCCCGATGTCGACATGATCTCCATCACCGGCTCCACGCGTGCCGGCGTGCTCGTTGCGCAGGCGGGTGCCGTCAGCGTCAAGCGCGTCGTGCAGGAGTTGGGCGGCAAGTCGCCGAACCTGTTCCTCGACGACGCCGATTTCGAGGAAGGCGTGGCGAAGGGCGTGCTGGCAGGCATGCGCAATGCGGGCCAGTCGTGCAGCGCGCCGACGCGCATGCTGGTGCCTGCGTCGCGGCTGGCCGAGGTGGAGTCGCTGGTCCGCGCGGCGGTTGCCGGCATCAGGCTCGGCGATCCGCGCGACGATAAGACATCGATGGGGCCGATCGCCAACGCCGCGCAGTACGCAAGGGTGCAGGCGATGATCGCCAGCGGGATCGAAGAAGGCGCCAGGCTGGTCTGCGGCGGCCCGGGCAGGCCGGACGGCCTGACCCGTGGCTACTTCGCACGACCGACGGTCTTTTCGGACGTGACGCCCGACATGCGCGTGGCGCAGGAAGAGATATTCGGCCCCGTGCTGGTGCTGATGCCCTACCGGGATGAAGCGCAGGCCATCGCCATCGCCAACGACACGGTCTACGGACTCGGCGCCGCCGTGCAGTCCGCCGATCGCGAGCGGGCGCGGCGCGTGGCCTCGCAGTTGCGCGCGGGCCAGGTGCACATCAACTATCCGCCATGGAACAGCCATGCGCCGTTCGGCGGCTACAAGCGCTCCGGCAACGGACGCGAGTACGGCGTCCACGGCCTCGAGGAATACCTCGAGACCAAGGCGATCGTCGGCTACTGATCGCCTTCCGGCATCGACCGCCATCGCCATCGAGCATGCCTTCAAGTTTTCACTGACGTCCAAGGGACATACCCAGAATGCCTGCGCCTCTATCCGCCGTCGAATCCAGTCCTGAACTGCCGACGCATGCCGACGCCGTCGTGATCGGCGGCGGCATCATCGGGGTTTTCGCCGCGTACTACATGGCCAGGCGCGGCCTGAAGGTCGCGCTCGTCGAGAAGGGGCGCGTCGGTGCCGAGCAATCGAGCCGCAACTGGGGCTGGTGCCGGCAGCAGAACCGCGATGCGCGCGAACTGCCGATGGCCACGAAGAGCCTGGACCTGTGGGAGCGATTCACGCAGGACACCGGCGAAGTCACCGGGTTCAGCAGATGCGGGCTGCTCTATCTCAGCAACAGCGAGAAGGAACTCGACGGCTGGGCGCGCTGGGGCGAGTTCGCACGCTCCGTGAATGTGCAGACGCGCATGCTGACCGCGGGTGAAGCGGCGCAGCGCGGTCACGCCACCGGCAAGGCATGGAAAGGCGGCGTCTTCGCCCCGACGGATGGCACCGCCGACCCCTCGCGTGCCGCACCGGCCGTGGCGCGGGCTTTCATGAAGCTCGGCGGCACCGTGCACCAGGGCTGCGCGGCGCGCGGCCTCGAAACAGAAGGCGGCCAGGTCTGCGCGGTGGTCACCGAGAGCGGGACGATCCGCACCCGGGTCGCGGTGCTCGCCGGCGGCGCGTGGGCATCCTCGTTCTGTCGCCAATATGGCATCCGTTTTCCCCAGGCTGCGATCCGCCAGACGGCGCTGTCGGTGACCACCTCGGGCAAGGACATTCCCGCAGCGCTCCACACGACCGGCGTGTCCATGACGCGCCGCGCCGACGGCGGCTACACGCTGGCCATCAGCGGACGCGGGCGTGTGGACCCGACGCCGCAGCTGCTGCGTTTCGCGCCGCAGTTCCTGCCGATGTTCCAGCGGCGCTGGCGCAATCTCGCACCTGGCGGGCTCGAGGGCATCCGCTGCGGCCATGAAGGCTTCGCCCGATGGCGGCTCGACGAGACGACGCCCATGGAGCGCATGCGCATCCTCGATCCGAAGGCCGACGCCTCGGTCGTCGACCTGACGTACAGGCGCGCGGTCGAGTTGGTGCCGGCGTTGGCGGACAGCTCGGTGACCGCGGCCTGGGCCGGCTATGTGGACAGCACGCCCGACGGCGTGCCCGGCATCGGCGAAATGCCGAGCCTGCGCGGGCTCGTGCTGGCCGCCGGCTTCAGCGGCCACGGCTTCGGCATCGGCCCTGGCGCCGGGCACCTGATCGCCGACATCGTCAGCGGCGCATCCCCGCTCGTCGATCCCCGTCCCTACCACCCCGACAGATTCCTGGCTTCGGCCCGTGGGAAGGTGGCCGACTTCTAGGAGGCGCCATGGCCTTCGGGACCTCCCGCGACCTGCTCAAGCCGGCGCTTGGAATCGGTGTTCAGTTGACCGCGCTGCGCGAAACCCACCTGCCGCAGGCGCTCGGGCAATCCGCTGCCCTGCGCTGGCCCTATCGGGAGGCCGACTGGCGCTTCGCCTTCGACCTCGGCCATGGCTTTGCGGCGGAAGCCGACGGGCGGCTGGTCGCCACGGCGATGTGGTGGCCCTTCGGTCCGGCGCATGCGTCGGCGGGAATGATCATCGTCGACGCGAAGATGCAGGGCCAGGGGCTGGGTCGCGCCCTGATGGAGCATCTGCTCGACGCGGCGTGCGACCGCACGGTGCTGCTGAACTCCACCAGGGAAGGGTTGCCGCTCTACGCCCGGTTCGGGTTCGCTGCCCGAGGCCGGGTGTTCCAGCATCAGGCCGTCTTGACCGGAGAAGTCGCCCTGGCCCATGCACCCGCGCCGGCAGGCGTGCGCTCGATGCATGCGGCGGATGCCGCCAAGGTGCGGCAGCTGGATCTCGCCGCCACGGGAATGGACAGGACCGCCTTGCTGGATGCGCTCTTGCGCGTGGGAACGACGGTGGTCCTCGATCGTGGCACTGGCGCATCGGCCTACGCCTGCCTGCGGGAGTTCGGTCGCGGCCTGGTGATCGGACCGGTGGTCGCGTCCGGCGCCGATGCCGCAGTGGATGCAACGGACCTCGTCGTCGCGCTCGCGCGCAGCGCCCGCGGCCGCTTCGTTCGCATCGACGTGACGGAAGCCGGCGGCCTGTCCACGTGGCTCGAGAAATCGGGCCTGCCATGCGTCGACCATGCCGTGGGCATGGTGCGCGAAGCCTCGTCGCGCTCGCTCGATACCGATGCGCAGGCGCGCCTGTTCGCCCTGTCCAACCAGTCGTTTGGTTGACCCTCAGATCCACCCGCATGCGTCTGCGAAGGCGCCGGAAGTTCGTCCATGAAACTGATGCCCTATTGGCTCGATACAGCCCCCCGATTCACCGGCGGGCAGACGGAGGCGCCCAGCGGCAGTGTCGATGTCGCCATCGTGGGCGCAGGCTTCACCGGGCTGTCCGCGGCGATCGCGTTGGCGAAGAAGGGGGCGCGCGTTGCGGTGTTCGAGGCTGCGACCGTGGGCAGCGCCGCCTCCGGCCGCAACGGCGGAATGTGCAACAACGGCTTCGCGCAGGACTACTGCGCGCTGGCGGGACGGCTGGGGCGCGAGCGCGCCAACATGCTCTATCGCGCGTTCGACGCGGGTGTCTGCAAGGTGGAATCGCTGATTGCCGAAGAAGGCATCGACTGCGACTTCAGGCGCGTCGGCAAGCTCAAGCTCGCTGCCAAGCCGGAGCACTACGACAAGCTTGCGCGCTCGCAGGCGCTGATGCAGAAGGAGTGCGATCCCGACACCCACATGGTCACGCGGGGAGAACTGCGCAGCGAGATCGGCTCCGATCGCTATTTCGGCGGCCTCGTTTTCCGCAAGAGCGCCGGCATGCACGTGGGCCGCTATGGCCACGGCCTGGCCGTGGCGGCGGCAAGGCGCGGCGTGCACATCCATGAGAATACGCCCGTCATCGGCCTCGAACGCCAGGGCGGTTCGGCGCATCGGGTTGAAACGCCTCGCGGCAGCGTCCTCGCCCGGCAGGTGCTGCTGGCGACCGGTACCTCGGCCGTGGGGCCTCTGGGCTGGATCCGTCGCCGGATCGTTCCCGTCGGGGCTTTCATCATCGTGACCGAGCCGCTGCCGGTCGAGGTGCTCGACCGCCTCACGCCGCGGCGCCGCATGACGACGGACACCAAGAACTTCGTCAACTACTTCCGCGTCACGCCCGACAACCGCCTCCTGTTCGGCGGCCGCGCGCGTTTCGCGGCGAGCAACCCCGCCTCGGACAGGAAGAGCGGCGCCATCCTGCACCGCTCGCTCGTGGAGCTCTTCCCCGAACTGAGGGAGACCCGCATCGACTACTGCTGGGGCGGCATGGTGGACATGACGCGCGACCGCCTGCCCCGCGCCGGGGAGCGCAACGGGCTCTTCTATTCCATGGGCTACAGCGGCCATGGCACCCATATGTCGACCTACATGGGCGCGATCATGGCGGAGGTGATGAACGGCCGTGCGGACCTGAATCCATGGCGCAACTTCGACTGGCCGGCGATCCCCGGCCATTTCGGCAAGCCCTGGTTTCTTCCCATCGTCGGTGCTTACTACCGATTCCAGGACCTGGTGCGCTGAAATCCGTCGATAGACTGGCCAGATGCCGGCTTCGTGCCATGGCGACGGATGAGGCCCGGTACGCCCTTGTCGTTTCGGCGCATGTAGTTGATTAGTTCAACCAACCGAGTCGCACGTATAAACGACCGACAGCGCGATGCAGGCTCCGAGAAGGCGATGTCGCGGCAAGCCGGTTCTCCCGTTGCCCCGCGAAGAGATGCGAGTCGGTTCAGGCATCGATGCCCGGGAGACGATGACTCGGGAAGCGCCGGCGCCGTCCATCGCCAAGAGATCCTCATGCCCCCTCGCGCCAGCTCTTCGAGACTTGCCACATCGGCGGGCCGTCACCCGCTCGTCGTCGGTGCGCTGGGGACATTGCTGACCCTGGTCGTGCTGTCCATCAGCGCCTTCACGCTGTGGAAGGACCGCCAGACGGCCATCGAGCATGCTCACGGCATGTCGAGGAACGTGGCCGCCGTCCTCGCCGGCAACATCTCGCGCACCATCGAGTCGGCGGATCAATCGCTGCTCATGCTGATCGCTGCGCTGGACAAGCCCGCCATCCGCGACCTGAAGCCGGAGGTCCGGCACGAACTGCTGTTCGGCTCCACACTGTCCGCCCGCTACGTCACCGGCATGGGCGTCACCGACGACAAGGGCCGGCTCATCGATGGCTGCTGTTCCAGCACGCACCGGTGGGATTTCGGCGACCGGGACTATTTCACCGTGCATCGCGATTCTCCCGAGGTCGGCCTCTATGTGTCGAAGGCCTATCGCGCCCGCTCGCGCGGGGGTGTCGAGGCCGTCGCGCTGAGCCGGAGGATCAATCGACCGGACGGCGCCTTCGCCGGGACGGCGCTCGTGGCCATCGACCTCGAGTACTTCACGCAGTTGCTCGACAAGCTCGACATCGGCCCGCATGGCGTGGCGTCGATCGTGCGAACGGACGGAACGCTGGTCGCGCGGACGCCCGCCATGGGCAAATACAGCGTCAAGGAGTCGCCGACCTTTCCGCGCATGCTCGATCGGGAGTCGGGCTTCTACGCCGCCCCGTCGGTCATCGACGGGACGTTTCGCCTGTACACCTTCCAGCGCGTACCCAGTACGCCGTTCATCGCGGTGGTCGCACCCGCGATGGACGACGCGCTGGAATCGTGGAAGAAGCTCTCGTGGATCGTGGGCCTCTCTTCGCTGCTGGTGGGCAGCGCCTTCTGCGCGGGCGTGTGGCTCCTCGCCTTCGCCCTGCGAGGCCGTGTGATGGCGGAGGAGCACCTGAGGGAGCTGACCCAGACCGATCCGCTCACGGGCCTGAAGAACCGGCGCGCACTCGATGCAGCGCTGGAGAACGAGTGGGACCGGCTGCAGCGAAGCGGCAGCTGCCTTTCGGTGCTCTTCGTGGATGCGGACAATTTCAAGCGATACAACGACGAGCACGGGCATGCCCAGGGCGACGTCGCGCTTCAGCACCTCGCGGCCTGCATCGCAAGGCACGTCCGCCGGCGGGGCGATCTCGCGGCGAGGTATGGCGGAGAGGAGTTCGTGGTGGTTCTGCCCGACACGGACGAATCGGGTGCCATGCAGGTCGCCGAGGCCATACGCGTCGAGGCCGAGCGTTCCCGCCTGCGCGACGGCAACCAAGACCTGCCACCCGTGACCGTGAGCATCGGTTGCACCACGGTCCGCCGGTCGAATCACACCTCGCTCGAAGCCTTGACGAAGGCGGCGGACGACGCGCTCTACCGTGCCAAGGGCAGCGGGAGAAACTGCATTGTCTGGACGGCTGTCGAGCCTGCAGCCCAGCCGTAGCCTGCCGTCGCGCAGCCGCTTCTAGAATCGCGCTCTTCGAACACGGAGGAGCACATGCATATGCGCGGCTGTATCACTCTCCGCAGGCCCCGGATCCTGGGCGCACGGCTGCATGTCCATTGGTCGGCGCTCGTCGCGGCAGGCGTGCTGCTCGGCGTATTGATCCGGCAACCGCTCCATGCCTTCGTTGCCGTCGCCGCGTACTTTCTGGTCATCCTCCTGCACGAGGCAGGTCATGCGCTCGTGGCCAGGCGGCTCGGCTATCCGGCCGCCGACATCTACCTGACCTTCATTCACGGAGTCTGCGTCTACGAGCAGCCGGGCAGCGTAAGAGAGGCCGCCCTGGTCGCCTGGGGCGGCGTGCTGGTGCAGCTGGCGGTCGCGATACCGCTGATCGTGCTGGCGCAGACGACGTCACTCGGCGCCGCGCCCGTGTTCCCTGTCGCGGTCGCGATACTCGGTTACATGAGCCTGTTCATCGCCCTGCTGAACCTCGCCCCGGCGCGCGGGCTCGACGGGGCATTGGCGTGGAAGCTGGTGCCGATCCTGCTGCGCGATCTGCGCAACCGCTTCACCTCGAAGAAGAAAACGAAGGATCTGCTGCGGCGGATCAAGTAGTCGGATGGGCATCGTCGCAAGCGAATTTCCGAAGGCCTCGGAGGCTAGGGCGCTGAAGATCGAGTCATCGGCAGCGAAGTTTCAGCGGTCCAGTGGCGATTTGAGCGAGTAGAAGGAACACGGCCGATGGATGGTGTCGATGCTCGATTCATCGAAATTCATCTTGCTCACAAGCAAAACATATTGCTTTTCATCGTTGGTGCAGTTTCCTACAGTGACCTGCTTCCAACCCACCGGCATTCACGATGACTTCCAGCACCACTCGAATCCCCTTCCACCTGGCCTTTCCGGTCCGCGACATCGCGGAAGCGCGCGCGTTCTACGGCGAACTGCTCGGCTGCCCCGAGGGCCGCAGCGCCCCCGAGTGGGTCGACTTCGATTTCTATGGTCACCAGATCGTGGCGCATCTCGCGCCCGACGAGTGCGGCCACCACAGCAGCAGCGCAGTGGACGGCCACGACGTGCCGGTGCGCCACTTCGGCGCCATCGTTCCGATGGAGCAGTGGCAGGCGATGGCCGACAAGCTGATCGCGCGCGGCACCAAGTTCGTCATCGAGCCCTACATCCGCTTCAAGGGAGAAGTGGGCGAGCAGGCAACGATGTTCTTCCTCGATCCGTCGGGCAACGCGATCGAGATGAAGTCTTTCGCGGATCTCGGGTCGCTGTTCGCCAAGTGAGCCTGGTGGCGTTTCGCTCGAAGCCGACGAGGTACGCCAAGGACCGCGGGCTCGGCGACTGAGCGAAGGATCGCCTGCGTCGTGTGCCTGCGGCCCGTCGGCTGCGAGGCACGGGCCGGTTCCACGCTCAGCGCAGGGCCGGCGTCTTCTTCCTGCGTGCCTGCGTTGTCGGCCTCGTCTGCGATGCCTCGAGCAGGCACTCCGCGAACTGCGCCACGATGGGCGGAGTCAGCCGGGGCTTGCGGCGCAGCAGGCCGATCTCGCGGTAGAAGGTGAATTCCCCGAGCGATACGGCGCGCACGCCCGGCGGCAGCGGCACGTGCGCCTCCACCAGCGGGACGAGGGCCACGCCGAGCCCTTTCGACGCCAGGTGGATCAGCCCCGCGATCTCGTCGATCTCCACCGCGTCGTTGACCGACAGGCCTTCGCGACGAAGAAAGCCTTCCACCATCCGGCCGCCGAATGACGCGCGGTCGTAGCGCAGGAAGGGTTGCGTCTGGATGAGCGTGCGCCAGTCCTTGCCGCGGACCGCGTTCGGCACGACGAGCACGAAGGGCTCCTGAACGAGCGGCTGCCATGTCAGGTCGGGCAGCATGCCGAACGGCGGCCGGATGATCAGTGCCGCATCGATCTTGCCCGTGTCGAGGTCGTCCATCAGGTGCATCGACACGCCGGGCGCCACATGCACGCGGACCCTGGGATGGATCTGGCGCAGCCGCTCGAGCGCACGCGCCAGGAGTGTCGGCTGCGCCGAGGCGATGGCGCCGATGCGCAGCAGGCCGTTCAACGAGGCGTCGTCCGGCGCGTCGCCGAGTTTCTCGTACAGCGCGCAGATCTCCTTGGCGCGCTCCAGCGTGCCCTGGCCCCGCTCGTTGAGCGTGGCGGAGCGACCGGTCCTGTCGAACAGCGCAAAGCCCAGGGACTCCTCGAGCCGCCTGATCTGGCTGCTGACGGCCGACTGCGTGAGGCCGATTCGTTCGCCCGCTGCCGCGAACGTGCCGTGCTTGCAGACGGCGATGAAGGTCTTGAGTTCGCTGATCAATGGTCTCTTCCACGTCGAGGATCGAGGATGGCTTCGATTGTCCGTCGGCTGCTCGCACGACCGTCTCCGCCTGCGGCGCCACCCGCGCTGACCGCCCCGACGGACGGCACGGGCCGCAGCCTGATCAGTCGGGCGCGGTGCGCCTGTGCTGCCGTGCCTCCAGTTCGCGCCGTGTCCTGTCCAGCTCCTGGGCGAGCAGCGCCTCGTCGGGCAGCATGGTCTGGTATTCGGCCGCCAGCACCTTGTTGGGCAGGCCCTCCAGAGCGTAGCGGGCTTCGGCGGCACCTTTCTCCGCGCACATGATCAGCCCGACCGGCGGGTTCTCCCCGGGCTTCATCCAGTGCTCCCTGGCGTAGTTCAGGTACAGGTGCATCTGCCCGGCGTCCGCGTAGCTGAACTTCCCGACCTTCAGGTCGATGACCAGCAGGCATTTGAGCCGCCGATGGAAGAACAGCAGGTCGACCCGGAACCAGCTGTCGTCGATGCGAAGCCGCCGCTGCCGGCCGACGAAGGCGAAGTCGTCGCCCAGCTCCAGCAGGAAGTCGGCCAGGTGCTGGACCAGGGCATCTTCGAGGTCGGACTCCGAGTATTCGTCCTTCAGGTTGAGGAACTCCAGCACGAACGGGTCCTTGATGGCCTGCTCGGGCGTGAGCGCATCCGCGGGCTCGGCCACCGCGCCCTTGGTCAGCATGGCGGCCTTGCTGGCGGACAGCGCGGTGCGTTCGTAGAACTGGCTGCCAATCTGGCGATCCAGCTGCCGCACCGACCAGCCGCCTCGCAGGGCTTCGGTCTCGTAGAAGGCGCGCGCCTGCGGGCTCTTGACCGACAGCAGGCGCACGTAGGCCGACCAGGGAAGCGGAAAGGCCTGGGCGATCGCCTGCAGGTCGGGCGATGTCCCAGGCACCGTCTGGAGTTTGCGGGCGGAAGCCGATTCTCCAGACGGTGTCTGGGGAATCCGTCGGGTGCGCGCCGGGGCGGAGGACGGCGACGGAACCCATGCCGTGGACCAGGCGGCATAGAAAAGCCGCATCTGCCACAGGTTCTGCCGGCTGAACCCACGGCCGAAACGCGTGGAGAGGTCTGCAGACAGGCGCTCGATCAGCGCTTCGCCATAGGCGGCGCGTTCCTGCCCGCCCTGCTCGAACTCGACGATCCGGCGGCCGATTTCCCAATAGGTGGCGGTCATCAGCGCGTTGACGCTGCGTGCAGCAGCCTGGCGCGCAGCCTCCAGCAGCGAGACGATGTCGGCATGGACGCCCGCGTAGCCGCCGGGCACGGGGGTGATCGCCGTCATGCCGTCATTTCGCCGAACAGGAACGGATCGCCTTCAACGGCGCGGCGCGGGGCCCGCAGGACGGTGGATCCGCAGGGGCGATTCATGGGAGGTCTCGATCGCCTTGGCATGGTCGGGCATCTTAGCAACTGGCCCCACCCGCGCACGTCAGTCCACGAAGGCCGCGAGCTCGTCGGGCGTTCCCTGAGGAAAGGCTTCCCGCAGGAATTCAAGGAAAGCCGAGACACGGCTGCTGAGCAGCCTGCGCGAGGGATAGAGGGCCCACAGAGCGATCTCGGGGCCTTCGACGTCGCCCCAGTGCACGAGCCGCCCCGCCGCCAGATCGCGTGTGACCAGCGACGCCGGCAGGCACGCAACGCCGATGCCCGCGCGCGCGGCATCGCGGATCATGAACAGCGACGAGAGCTGCAGCACCGGCTCGACCGCCAGTGTGCGCGTGCGGCCGCGCGCCGACAGCTCCCATGCAGCGGCGTGTGCCGGTACGTCGCCCGTCCGCACGACGGCCGGCGCGGTCTTGCCCGCCGCGGGCTTCCTCAGGGCCGGGCTCGCCACGGCCACCAAGCGGTCCCGCAGGAAGATGCGCCCGACGAGCCGCTCGTCCGGCGCCGGATTCACGCGGATCACGAGGTCGTAGCCCTCCTCCACCATGTCCACTTCGCGGTCTTCCGTGGTGACCTCGAGGCGCACCTCGCGGTGCTTCAGCGCGAAGCGCGCCGCCAGCGTGCCCATCGCGGCCTGCGAGAAAAGCAGCGGCGCGCTCACCCGCAACCTGCCGCGCGGTGCGGCGCCGCCCGAAGCGATTGCTGCGGCGGCCTCGTCCAACTCGGTCAGCAGAACCGCCGTGCGCTCGAAGAGCGCGCGGCCCTCCTCGGTGAGCTTGAGCGCGCGCGGCCCGCGCTCGAACAGGCGCAGGGCCAGGCCGCTTTCCAGGTCGGCCACGCGCCGCGAGAGCGTGGCCTTGGGGCGCCCGGATTCGCGCGAGGCACGGCCGAAGCCGCCGTATCGGGCCACGAGATTGAAGTCAGCCAGGGCAAGGAGGTCCATGTGTTCCACCAGAGAGACACCAAGTCCAAATATAGCGGCTATCGGCCATTGAATGGAACGAGCACGATGGAGCCTTCTTCAATCCACAGGAGTATTTCCATGACCATCCTCGTGACCGGCGCAACCGGAAAAGTCGGCCGCCAAGTCGTTCAAAACCTCGTCCAGCGCGGCGCCGGCGTGCGCGCCATCGTGCGCGATCCCGCCAAGGCGAACCTGCCGGCTTCCGTCGAGATCGTGCAGGGCGACCTGCTCGATGTGGAGGCGCTGCGCGGCGCCTTCGCCGGCGTGTCCACGCTGTTCCTGCTCAACGCCGTCGTCCCGGACGAATTCACCCAGGCCCTCGTGGTGCTCAATGCGGCGCGCGATGCCGGCGTCCGGCGTGTCGTGTACCTGTCGGTCATCCACAGCGACAGGTACGTGAACGTGCCGCACTTCGCGGGCAAGTTCGGTGTCGAACGGATGCTCGAAGCCATGGGCTTCGAAGCGACGATCCTGCGCCCGGCCTACTTCATGGACAACGATCTCTCGGTCAAGGACGTGGTGAGCGGCCATGGCGTCTATCCGATGCCCATCGGCGCCAAGGGGCTCGCGATGATCGATACGGCCGACATCGGCGAGATCGCCGCGATCGAGCTGCTGCGCCGCGACCGTGCGGGCGAGCCGCAGCCCCTGGAGCGGATCAACCTCGTGGGGCCCGACACGCTCACCGGCGACGCGGTCGCGGCCATCTGGTCCGAGGTGCTGGGCCGCCCCGTCGCGTACGGCGGCGACGACACCGCGGGCTTCGAGAAGAACCTGCTGAACTTCATGCCGCCGTGGATGGCCTACGACATGCGGCTGATGAGCGAACGTTTCCTGAGCGACGGGATGGTGCCAGAGGCCGGCGACGTCCAGCGCCTCACCGCCTTGCTGGGCCGCCCGCTGCGCTCCTACCGCGCGTTCGCTGCAGGAACTGCCGCAGGCATCGCCGCGGCAGCCTGAGCGGCATCCATCGATCCAACCCAACACACAGAAAGACCATCATGATCTATTCGACCGCCACCGTTGCGGTGAACCCCGAAGGCGAACTGGCGCTCAGCCGCGAGCAGGCCTGGGCCGGCCTCGTCCTCAAGGCGCGCGACGCCCGGCTCTTTCTTCCTCCGGGCCTGTGCACCCGATGCGAAGTGGTGCAGGAAAGCGCGACCCACATCGTTCGCGAAGCCACCATCGGCGGCGCGGACCTGCGCGAGATCATCGCGTTCGAGCCGCAAAGCAAGGTGACCTTCTTCCAGGCCGCCGGTCCGCGCGAGGGCGCCATCGTCAACGAGCTGTTCGAGGACGCCTCGGGTGCCCTGCAGCTTCGCTTCTACGGCTACCTCGGCCTGCGCGGCAAGACGCCGGGCGGCCCCGAGGAGCAGGCCGAGCAGGCGTGGCTGGACGGCGAAGGCGGCTACAGGAGCGCACTGCTGTCGACGCTGAAGCGCACCCGCGAACTGCTCGCGCAGGGCAGGCTCGCAGCAGCCGGCCTGTGAGTCTTTACAATCCGGGCCGCCGCGTGCAGCGGCCGTCACCACCAGGTGCCGCAGGAGGCTTCTTCCAAGCCCTCGCGGCCCTCGCCTCACCCAGATTCTTTCAAGGCAAGGCATGACACGCGCCCTTCTTCCCCGCGGAGGAAGGGCCTGTCGTGCGGCCGCGCGTGCGCCTGCGCCGCCTTGCAAAAAGAACTGGACAACATGACGCCCTCCTCCTGCCTCCCAGCCATCGCTTTTCCCTCCCCGCGTCCGCTGCGGCGCCTTTCCCTTCTGGCCGGTGCCGCGCTCGCCTCGCTGTCGGGCGCCGTCCTGGCACAGAGCGCTGCACAGGAAAGCCCTTCCTCGACGCTGAAGGAGGTGACCGTCACCGCCGAGGACGACAAGGGTTACGCCCCGGCAGCCACCAGCACCGCCACCAAGGGCAGCGCCCCGCTGCGCGACGTGCCCCAGGCCGTCAACGTGCTGAGCGGACAGCTGCTGCGCGACCAGGGCGCCACCTCGATGCAGGACGCGCTGCGCAACGCGCCGGGCGTGAGCTTCAACCACGGCGACGGGCAGCGCGACCAGGTCGTGATCCGCGGCTTCAGCGCCATCTCCGACTGGTTCGTCGACGGTGTGCGCGATGACGCGCTGTACTTCCGCGACCTGTCGGACACGGAGCGCATCGAAGTGCTCAAGGGGCCGGCCGCCGTGCTCTACGGCCGCGGCTCCTCGGGCGGCCTGATCAACCGCGTGACCAAGAAGCCGGTGTTCGGCGACCGCTTCGGCGAGGTCTCGCTCGGTCTCGGCAGCCACAACTACAAGCGCGCCACGGCCGACCTGAACACGCCCATCGGCGAGAACATGGCGTTCCGCCTCAACGTGGCGCGCGAGAAGTCCGACAGCTATCGCGACCAGCAGTTCACCGACCGCTACAACATCGCGCCCTCGCTCGCGATCAAGTTCAATCCGCAGACAGACCTGCTGCTGCAGTACACGAACCTGCGCGACCAGCGCCTCACCGACTTCGGCATCCCCGCGCTCAACGGCCGGCCGGTCGACGTGCCCGTCGGTGCCTACTACGGCTCCGCGCACGGCCGCCGCGACGACACGGTGACCAGCAAGGTGCAGACTTTCACCGCGACGCTGAACCACCGGTTCGACGACACGCTGAGCCTGCGCAACACCACCCGCTACTCGAGCTACCACCTCGACCGCAACAACACGCTGCCCAGCGGCACCACCGACCCGGTGCGCCTGACGGTGGGGCGCACGCGCGGCTTCGTCGACCGTGACGAGAGCGGCTGGTTCAACCAGACCGACCTGATCTGGCGCAACGAGCTCGGGGGCTTCAAGCAGGAATGGCTGATCGGCGCCGAGCTCGGCGTGCAGCGCAAGCGCCTGTACTCGGTGTCCTCCGCCACCGGCGCGCAGCGCGTGAGCCTGTTCAATCCCGTGGCCGACCCGCTGCCGATTCCGGTCGCGAACTATCTGGCCGACAGCGCGATCCCGAGCAACAGCGAGTTCAAGACCGCCGCCCTGTACTTCCAGGACCAGATCACGCTGGCGCCGCAATGGAAGGCGCTGGTCGGCGGGCGCTACGACGTGTTCAGGCAGGACACCTCCTTCGAGCGCAAGCTGGCGCCCCTGGAGCGCACCGACCGCAAGTTCAGCCCGCGCGCGGGCCTCGTGTGGCAGCCCGACGCCGTGCAGTCCTACTACGTGTCGTACAGCCGTTCGTTCCAGCCGTCGGGCGAGAACTTCGCGCTGTCGGCCAGCAACATCGACAACGCGCCCGAGATCACGGTCAACAAGGAGATCGGCGCCAAGTTCGACCTGCTCGACGGTGCGCTGAACTTCACGACCGCGCTGTTCAACCTGGAGCGCTCGGGCATCAAGAACACCGACCCGAACGACCCGCGGCGCCAGATCAACGTCGGCACGCAGCGCACCAACGGCCTGGAGCTCGCGCTCAACGGCCGGCTGCCCGGGCGCTGGGACGTCAGCGCGGGCTATGCCTACCTCGACGCGAAGATGACGAAGTCGCTGGCCACGGTGAGCTCGCTGCAGCTGCCCGTGGGCGCGGCAATCCCGGTGCAGGGCAAGACTCCCTCTCTGACGCCGCGCCACTCGGCCTTCGTCTGGGCCATGAAGGACCTGGGCAACGGATTCAGCGCGGGCGGCGGCCTGAACTACGTCAGCGCGCGCTACGCCTCGCTGAGCAACCTCGTGACCCTGCCCTCCTACCTGACCGCCGACCTGGCAGCCAGCTACAAGACGGATCGCTACGAGATCTCGCTGAACCTGAAGAACATCGCGAACCGCAAGTACTACATCTCCGCCCATGGCAGCGTCGACAACCTGATCCTGCCGGGCCCGGGCCGTGAAGTGCAGCTGACGTTGCGCGCGAAGTTCTAGGGGTGGTCTGCAAAACCGACCCGAGCCTTGCATGATCTGAAGCCATGCGTCATCCCATCAGGGAGACGCGTACCCCATGGAGTCTCATGCCAGCGGCTGCGCGTCGATCGTTGCCGTGAGGCTAATCCCTCCACACCACGGCCGCCTCTTCGATGCGAGTGAAACGCCCGTCAGCGTCGCGTTCCGCGAACAGGTAGACCTCCTGCACTGTCCGAGTTCCGTCGCGGTGGCGCAAATCGATCAGGTGCCGCTCGGCGTAACGGTCGCCGACGGCAAGTTCGTCGAGCACGGTGATCGTGGCGTGCTCGACCACGTCCCGGAGTTGGATGGCCCTCGCGAGAACGGCGGCGCGGTCGTCCCAGCTTCCGTCGGTGCGTTGGCGAAAGGTGGGCCCGAAGTGACGGTCGAGCGCTTCGGCCGCCGTCAGTTGCCGATTGTTCAGAAGGTCGTCGACCGCAGCCTTGATCGTGGACATCGGCTTCAACGAACCGTGAGGACGATTTTTCCCTGGATGTTCCCACCGGACGCCCGTTCATGCGCCCTTCGTGCATCCGCGAGCGGGAATGTGCTGTCGATGGCCACACGCACCGTTCCCGCGTCGAGCAAGTCCGCGAGCCGCGCAAGCTGCGCTCCACTGGATCGGACCTGCGTCGTCGAGACCGTGACGCCCAACTTGTCGGCCTCCTGGGCGCCGGAGAAGCCCAGAGGGAAGATCGGGAACAGGGCGCCGCCGCGCTTGAGGGTGCGCAGGAAGCGCCCCGTGGTCGGGCCGCCCACGGTATCGACGACGAGATCCACGTCCCGCACCGCCTCGCTGGCCGCTGTCTGGGTGTAGTCGATGAACTCGTCGGCGCCGAGATCGCGCACGAAGGTCCCGTGCTTGCCGGACGCCACGGCGATCACGCGCGCGCCCTTCCATTTGGCAAGCTGCACCGCGAACTGCCCCACGCCGCCAGCAGCGCCATTGACGAGGACGGTCTTGCCCTCCAGCGGGACCGGCACGTGTCTGTTGGGCTGCAGCGGATTTGGTTCATCGTGCCCGAGTTCGATCATGAACTGCCATGCAGTGAGCAGCGACATCGGCGCGCCAGCGGCATGCGCGTGGTCGATGCCGCGCGGCTTGCGCGCCACTTCCGACGCCGGCGCGCTGACCCACTCGGCATAGGCCTTGCTGCCTCCGGCAAGGCCACCAGGAAAGCGGACCATCGCGTACACGGCGTCGCCTGCGGCGAAGTCCTCGACATCGTCGGCCACGGCGTCGATGACGCCCGACACATCCGTCCCGAGGATCAAGGGAAAAGCTACCTTCGGCTGCCACTCCGGCGGCAGCATCTTGTAGCCATTGCGCAGGTACCAATCGGGAGGGTTCAGGCCCACCGCATGTACGCGCACCATCACCTCCCCCGGCTTCAGCTCGGGCATCGGTGCGTCCTCGTAACGCAGCACCTCGGGACCACCGAATTCGTGCTGCCTGACCGCCTTCATCATCTTCGTCGTCATACGGGTTCCTTTGAAAGATCTGACCGGCTGCAAGCGCCAGCCATGGATGTGCGGCGCCTCGCCCTCTACGCAGCCCGGGTGCCGCGGCTTGCTCGATAGGAGTGTCGATCTTCATTGGGTATTTGATAATCCATCAACAAGTCACTTGTTTGATGCCATGAAGGAACAAATCAGTTTGGAAAGCCTGACCGGCGTCGTCGCGTTTGCGCGTGCGGCGTCCTATGGCAGTTTCACTGCGGCCGCGCAATCGCTGTCCGTCTCGCCCTCTGCCGTCAGCAAGACGATCCAGCGCCTCGAGCATCGGCTGGGCGTGCGCCTTTTCACTCGGACCACGCGCTCCCTCGTGTTGACGCCTGAGGGGCGAGAGCTGCATGGCCGGGCCTTGCTGCTGCTGCGCGCTGCCGAGGATGTCGTTCAATCGGCTGCGGCGGTGCGGTCCGAGCCCGCCGGGACGCTGAAAGTCGCGGCGCCGCTGCCCATCGGCATACGCCTGCTCGCACCGGCGCTGCCTGCGTTTCGTCGCCGGTATCCCAGGCTCCACGTCGACCTTCGCTTGAATGACCGTTTCGTCAATCTCGTCGAGGAAGGGATCGATGTGGCGATTCGCATCGGGAACCTCGCCGACTCGAACCTGATGTCGCGAGGGCTTGCACGAACCCGCATCAGCGCGTTCGCCTCACCGGCCTATCTGGCAGCGCGTGGCGCGCCCGGCCATCCCGACCAACTCAAGGATCACGATTGCGTGAATTTCCGGTACCAGGCGTCGGGGCAGACGCTGGCCTGGAGTTTCCGAATCGGGAACCGAGCGATCGAACTCACACCCGATGCGGCCATCGTGGTGGATGCCAGCGATGCGGTCGCCGAGGTGCTCGCCGCCGGTGGCGGGGTCGGCATGCTGGCATCGTTCATCGCGGCCCCGTATGTTGAGCGGGGACTGCTGCTGCCCGTGCTCGCCGAATATGCCGTCGACGGCGCACCGATCACTGCGGTTTGGCCCGGGAACCGGCATGCGAGCCCGAACCTCAAGGCTTTCCTCTCGTTTCTGGAGGAGGTGTTTCCGTCGCCTGTACCGCCAGCGACTGCCTATAGCGCGGAGTTGTGATCGACTCGTTATCGGCGCGTGTTCGCTGAACTTTGCGTCTCCGGGCTTGTTGGAGTGCGCGCGCGTCACCGATGTTCGCGCATCTTCGAGACAGCTGTGCCTGGGCACGCCAGCAAGAGCTCGATCCGGCCCAGGCCAGCCTGCCGGCGTGTCCACCGTCTGGCGGCACGTTCGAGGCAAGTGGGCATGCGCGAATTGCCAGACGCTGATCCAGGCATTTCCGCGATCGGTCTCGGTTGCCGACGCGTTATGCAGACCATCACTGGGAGTGCCAGGCCGGTCGTCGCATCGCGGCCGGCTGCAGGCGCAGTGACGATTGGAAACGATCGTCACCAGATCGTGTAGACCTGCGGCGCGCCCGCGGCGTTGGATACCGGTCAAGGAGGGGGATCGGGTCTGTTCAAGATAGGAAGTTCAGATGAGCCTCGATCGTTCGAAGTTTTCGAAATACATGGTGGGCGGCGTCATCGCCGCCGCGGCGCTGCTGGCGGGTTCGGCAGCCACGGCCGGTGTCAGCTGGTCCATCGGTGTCGGAGTACCTGGCGTCGCCGTCGCGCCAGCCCCGGTGTACTACCCGCCCGCGCCGGTCTATGTGCCGCCGGCCCCGGTCTACTACGCGCCGCCTCCGCCGGTCTATTACAGGCCCGCTCCGGTCTACTACCGGCCGGCCCCGGTCTACTACGGGGCGCCCGTCTACTACGGCTACCGCTACCACTACCGGTATTGAGCGGCGGGCCCGCGCCGCGGGTTCGACCGCCGCCGCGCCGTCGTCGTGACCTCGGCGCGTCGTCAGCGCGCCTTCATCGCCAGCACCAGCTGGGCCATCGCCTGTCCCGACTCGAGCCGGGCGTGGGCCCGGGCTCCAGCGTGCACACCGCATCGCCCGCGCGCAGGCCCTCGGCGCGCGCACTGGCCCAACACATGATGCGGCTGACTCCCAGCGGGCACCTCGCTGTGCGCGGGCGTGGGCCCGCGCCCGCGCTGGTTGCAGTCGTGTCGGTTGACGCCGGCGAAGGCGGCGTCGATCAGCACTTCGTCGCCGCCGGCTCGGCCGGCGCCAGGCCCGCGGTCGCTCAGTCGAGCCTGACGCCTGCGGCGCGGATCACCTTGCCCCACATGGCCCGGTCGGCCTGGATGAAGGCGGTGAATTCGGCCGGCGTGTTGCAGCGCAGCTCGCCGCCGTAGTCGCGCCACTTCTTCGCCAGTTCGGGCGACTGGCACACCTTGGCCATCGCGCCGCTGAGCTTCTCCAGGATGGCCGGTGCGGTGCCTGCCGGCGCCAGCAGGCCCTGCCAGGCGATGGGTGTGTACTCGGGCAGGCCCTGCTCCGCGAAGGTGGGCACGCTGGGGAAGCTCGGATGCCGCTCGCGGCCGGTGATGGCCAGCAGCTTGAGCTTGCCTGCCTGCACGTTGGTGGCCGCGGCGGGCAGGCCGTCGAACATCAGCTGGATCTGCCCTGCCAGCAGGTCGGCATACGGGCTGTTGCTGTTGTAGGGCACCAGGTTGGACTTCACGCCGGCCTCCCTGTTGAACCATGCCGCCGACAGGTGCGAATAGCTGCCGATGCCCTGCGTGGCCACGTTGATCGAATCGGGCCTGCTCTTGAGCTGCGCGATCAGCTCGCGCGCGTCCTTCGCCGTCACCGAGGGGGTGGCGATCAGTCCGGTGTTGAGCACGCCCAGCAGGCTGATGGGCGCGAAGTCGCGCTCGGCATTGAAGGGCAGCTTCCCGTAGAGGTGCGGCACCACCGACAGCGAGCTCGTGGTGCCGATGTAGAGCGAATAGCCGTCGTTGGGCGCCTTGGCCGCCACCTCGGTGCCGATGATGTTCGAGGCGCCCGGACGGTTCTCCACGTAGAAGGACTGGCCCAGGATCTTCGTCAGCTCCGCCGCCAGTTCGCGGGCGTTGGCGTCGGGTCCGCTGCCCGCGGGGAAGGGGGCAATGATGCGCACGGGCTTGGTGGGGTAGTCGGGCTGGGCACTGGCGGCGGTGCCCGACAGCGCCAGCACTGCCGCCAGCGGCAGGGCCGCGGCCGCCGCGGCGATCTTTTGGATGGGGGTCATGAATGTCTCCGTTTGCGAATGCGGGCAGGCTGCACGCGGGCGGATCATACGAAAAACATGTCAATTATCAAAATAAGATAATTGAGATATTATTTGTCCTTCGAAGACAGACAAGCTGCGCCCCGTTATCGAAGGACGACAATCCATGCCACCCAACTTCCCCCTCCAGCTGCAGTTCAGCCACATCGGCCTGTATGTGACCGACCTGGACCGCATGGCCGGCTTCTACAAGCGCGCCCTGCGATTCACCCAGACCGACGCGGGCGACCTGGGCCCGGTGCAGCTGGTCTTCCTCAGCCGCGACCCGAGCGAGCACCACCAGCTGGTGCTGGCCACCGGCCGGCCCGCGGACATGGCTTTCAACGTGGTCAACCAACTGTCCTTCCGGGTGCCCGACCTCGCGACGCTGCGTGCCTTCCATGGCCGGCTGCTGGACGAAGGCGCCACGGACATGCAACCCGTGACGCACGGCAACGCGGTCTCCGTCTACTGCCGCGACCCTGAAGGCAACCGCCTGGAGCTGTTCATGGACACGCCCTGGTACTGCGACCAGCCGCTGCGCGAACCGATCGACCTGGCCCAGTCCGACGAGGCCATACTGGCGCGGGCCGAAGCCATCGCGAAGCGCTTCCCCAAGTTCATGAGCCGTGCCGAGTGGCAGGCCGAGGTCGCACGCCGCATGCAGGAAGACCAGCATGTCTGAGCGGCCGCCTGTGTACGACGTGGCCATCGTGGGCCTGGGGCCCACCGGCGCCACGCTGGCCAACCTGCTGGGGGCGGCCGGCCGCTCGGTGCTGGTGATCGAGAAGGAAGCCGGCATCTTTCCGCTGCCGCGGGCCATCCATTACGACGGCGAGGTGCTGCGCATCTTCCAGGCGGCGGGGCTGCGCGAGCAGGTGCTGGCCATCTCGCGGCCGGGCACGCAGGGCATGCATTTCGTCAACGGCGCGGGGCAGACCCTGCTGATCCGCGGCGGGACCGCGGCACTGGGGCCGCATGGCTGCGCCAACAACTACTACTTCCATCAGCCCGAGCTCGAAGCGGTGCTGCGCGAAGGCCTGGCGCGCTTCCCGCGGGTGGACGTCCGGCTGCGGACCACGCTGAGCGCCATCGAAGCGGACGGGGACGGCGCGACGCTTCACTGCCGGGAGGGCGACAGCCACGGCAATGGCGGCCCGGCGTTCGAGGCCCGCGCGCGCTGGGTGGTCGGCTGCGACGGCGCACGCTCGCCGGTGCGCGAGCACATCGGCAGCCCGATGGTCGACCTCGGCCTGCGCCAGCCCTGGCTGGTGTTCGACGTGGTGCTGAACGAGGCGCTCGACCTGCCGCCGCACACGGTGCAGCACTGCGATCCGCGCCGGCCCATGACCTACTGCAACGTGGTGGGCGATCGCCGCCGCTGGGAGATCATGGTGCTGCCCGACGACGACCGCGAGGCGCTGGTGCAGCCCGACAGTCTCTGGAAGCTGGTGGCCCCCTGGGTCAGCCCTGCGCAGGCGCGGCTGGAGCGCGCGGCCATCTACACCTTCCATTCGGTGATCGCCGACGGCTGGCGCCAGGGCCGGCTGTTCCTGGCGGGCGATGCCTGCCACCAGACGCCGCCCTTCCTGGGCCAGGGCATGTGCGCGGGCATCCGCGATGCCTCCAACCTGGCCTGGAAGCTGGACGCGGTGATCGCCGGACGCGCTCCCGAATCACTGCTCGACACCTACGAATCCGAGCGCAAGCCGCACGTGCGCGCACTGATCGAGCTGGCCGTGCGCCTGGGCGGCATCATCCAGACCACCGACCCGGCCGCCGCGGCGGAACGCGACGCGCGCTTTGCCGAGGGCGAGCCCGAGGTCTTCGAGCTTCCGCCGCAGCTGCTGGGCCAGGGCGCGTTCGATGCACAGCAGCAGGACCTGGCCGGCCGCCCCTTCCCCCAGCCGCGCCTGGACGACGGCCGCTTGCTGGACGAACTGCTCGGCCGGCGCAGCGCCGTCATCGGCCGGCGCGAACTGCTGGCGCGCGCAGCGCCCGCCACCGCCGAGCGCTGGGCCCGCAGCGAGGCGCTCGTCATCGACCGGCCCGACGCCCAACTCGACGCGTGGCTGCGCAGCCACGAGGCGCAGGCCGTGATCCTGCGGCCCGACCGCTACATCGTCGGCGTGGCGCGCACGCAGGCCGAGCTCGACCGCATCTCCCGGCACCTGCCGGTGGCGCCATGACGATCCACGCCGCCGTGATCCGCCCGGTCCGTCTTCCTCGCGTTCGATCCTCTGCGCCGAGCGGGCGTCGACCCTGAAAAAAGTCCGCCTGATCGCAGTGCCTGTGTCGGGCGCCCTGGCCTCCCACCTTCTCAATCCAAAGGAACCACCATGAAACTCATCAGCTACCAGTACAACGGCCGGGACAGCTACGGCGCTGTCGTGGGCGACCGCGTGGTCGACCTGCGCGAAGCCTTCGGCGCGCAGGCGCCGGACCTCAAGGCCTTCATCGCCGCGGGCCTGACCGCCAAGGCGGCGGCGCAGGTCGATGCCGCGCGAGCCACCTTGCCGCTGTCGAAGGTGCGCCTGCTGCCGGTCATTCCCAACCCCGGCAAGATCTTCTGCATCGGCCTGAACTACGGCGAGCACATCCGCGAGACCGGCAAGGAGGTGACCGAGAAGCCCGTGATCTTCCTGCGCGTGGCCGATTCGCAGCTGGCTCATGGCGAGGACATCGTGCGCCCCCGCGTTTCCGAGCGGCTGGACTACGAGGGCGAGATCGCCATCGTCATCGGCAAGGGCGGCCGGCACATCGGCGAGGCGGAATCGTGGTCGCACATCGCTGGCTACAGCTGCTACAACGACGGCAGCGTGCGCGACTGGCAGCTGCACACCTCGCAATGGGCGCCCGGCAAGAACTTCTGGAAGACGGGCGCCTTCGGCCCCTGGATGGTGACGGCCGACGAGATCGCGCCCGACCAGAAGATGACGCTGGTCACACGCCTGAACGGCCAGGAGATGCAGCGCGCCACCACCGACATGATGGTGCACAGCATCCCGCGCCAGATCGCCTACATCTCGGCCTTCGTCCCGCTGGAGCCCGGCGACGTGATCGTCACCGGCACGCCGGGCGGCGTGGGCAACAAGCGCACGCCCCAGGTGTTCATGAAGCCGGGCGACGTGTGCGAGATCGAGGTGGATGCCATCGGCGTGCTGCGCAACGGCATCCGCGACGAATGACGCGCCGCGCCCCATGAGCGCTGCCGACGAGGAACTGCACGCGCTGGAGGCGCGCCGTCGCGACGCCATGCTGGCCGGCGACGTGCTCGCCCTGGGCGAGCTGCTCGCGCCCGAGCTGCGCTATGTGCACTCCACCGGCACGGTCGATTCGCGCGAGAGCCTGCTGCACAAGCTCGCCGCCGGCGCCATCGCCTACCGGGAGCTCGAGCTCGCGCCGCTTACCGTGACCCCGTGCGGTGACGCGCTCATCGTGGCGGGCGAGATGCGGGCACAGGTGCTGCGTGGCGGCGGCGACCTGCGGCAGGTCTGCAGCAGCTATCTGGCCGTCTGGCGGCGCCAGGACCTGCGCTGGCAGCTGGCCGCTTGCCAGGGCACCGCCCTGCCCGCCGGCTGAAACCGCGCAATGGCGTGACGCTTGCCAAGGCCTCGCACGGATCGGCAGCGCGGGGCCTTGCGGCCTGAGCTGTTCTCACTCGACCTTCGCTTCGGTCCATTGCGCCCCGTCGGTCACGCCTTCCCCGAAATCGACGCAGGTCCGACGCGGGTTCCTGTTGACCATGAGGCGCACGACATCGCCGCGCGCGTAGTGGCCCGATGGGTCGTACGCTGCCTTCGCCACCGCGATGTTGGCGAGATCGATGTCGGCGTAGAGCAGGCCTTCCTGATCCTGCGGCATGTGCGGCACCAGGGGCTGTCCGTCGGGCCCGAAGATCATCGAGTAGCCGCCGCCGGGCTTGCAGCCTTCCGCGTTGAGCAGCGCCACGCGCTCGGGCGTGTCGCACAGCGCGTCGAACATGTCCTGTCCGGTGACCGCGCTCGAGTGGAGCACGTAACAGCCCCCCTCCAGTGCATAGATCTGGCTGGCGGCCAGGTTGACCTCGTGCCCGAGCGCATAGGCCTTGCCGCGGTACAGCGTGAACGACGGCCAGGACGCCACGTGCACCTGCTCGTGCATCGCGTACATCGCGTACTTCGAAAGCGGCTGGATGTGCTCCGCGCAGCACAGCGCGCCAAGACGGCCGACGCTGGTGTCGACCACCCGGAAGTCGGAACCGTCGCCTTCGCCGAACAGGGTGCGCTCCACGTGCGTGGGCTTGAGCTTTCGGCGCTTGAACACCATCTCGCCCTTGTCGCTGATGAGGGCCTGGCTGAGGTACAGCGATCCGCCCTCGATCTCGGAAAAGCCGATCACGACGTTGATGTCCGACTTCTTGGCCGCCGCGGCGATCGCCGCGAGCTCCGGCCCGTCGGCCCGCAGGGAGTTGGCGTGGTACCTGGAGACGAACTGCATTCCCCAGGCGGGCGCGCCGAGCCAGAGCCACCAGGGGTAGCCCGGGATGAACACCTCCGGAAACGCCACGAGCTTCGCACCGTTGGCCCCCGCCTCGGCGATCAGGCCGATGGCTTTTTCCGTCGACGCCTTCGCATCGAGGAACACCGGGGCCGCCTGGACGACGGCGACCTTGAAAGCTGTTTCGGACATCTGGATTTCCTTGACTGTGAGTGAATGGGTGAAGAGGAAGGAGCTCAGCGGCGGGGCATGTCGCGCCGCACGCCGAATGGATCGATGGCCCATCGCCGCGTGACGAGGCTCCAGGCGCCGCCGGGTGCGAACACCATGGTGGCGATGGCGAGCGAGCCGAGGCCGATGAAGTACCACGAGCCGTAGGTGGCGAAGGACTCGCGCAGGACGAAGTAGAGGATCGTTCCCAGGATGGGGCCTTCCAGCGTTCCGATGCCGCCGAGCACTGCGATGAAGATGGCCGCGGCGGACCAGTTCAGCGAGAAGGTCGCATCGGGCGTCACCTGCAGCGTGTTCATGTAGGCCACGGCGCCCGCAAGTCCGGTGATGGAGCCCGCGATGACCCACAGTGCGAGCTTGGCCCGCTGGATCGAAACGCCGGATGCGGCCGCCGCGGCCTCCGAGTCCCTCACGCTCATCAGCGCCAAGCCCAGCCTGCCCCTGAGCATCAGGCGCGCGATGACGAGCGCGCCGACGCCGGTGACCAGCGCGGACCAATAGACACCTGCGTTGCGCGTCCAGCGATCGAAGCTCGCGAGCGCCTCCAGCGGCATGCCGCCCCCCGCGCCCAGCCATTCGTTGTTGAGCGTCAGGATCCGCAGCATCTCCGCGAGAACCCATGTTCCCACCGCGAAATGCGCACCGCTGAGGCGGAACATCGGCAGCGCGCTCAGCAACGCGAAGAGCGCGGTCGCCGCCGTCGCGAGCGGCAGCATGATCCACGGGTTGATTCCCAGCCTGTTGGACAGCGCGAAGAGGGCATAGGCCCCCACGCCGACGAACATCTGGTGCCCCACGACCACCAGGCCGCCGTAGCCCGCGAGCAGGTTCCAGGCCAGCGCCATCGCGAAGACGGTGAAGATCTCCACGAGGAGCCGCTGGGTTGCGAAGCTCGTGAACCACGGCGCCACGGCCAGGGCGCCGAGCACGGCGAGCAGGACCACGCCGACTGCCGCCCTGCCCGCCTTGCGCGGCCGGGCCTCTTCCATCAATGCGAGCGAGTTCATCGCGAACCCTTTCCGAAAAGCCCTTGCGGACGCGCCAGCAGCGCGACCAGGAACACCAGGTGTCCGAAGAACGGGCCGAGGCCCGACGACACCTTGGCACCGAGGAGCTGCGCCACGCCGATGATCAAGCCACCGACGAACGTGCCCCACACATTGCCGAGGCCGCCGAGCACGACGGCCTCGAACGAGTACAGCAGGCGCTCGGGCCCCGCCGTGGGCGAGAACGGCGTCCTGATGCCGTACATCACCGACGCCAGCGCGATCACGGCGAGCACGAAGCCGGTGACCAGCGCGAAGAAGTTGCGGTCGTTGACGCCGACCAGCCGCGCGGTGCCGGGGTCGTCCGCCACGGCGCGCGCCTGCCGGCCCAGGTGCGAGTGGCCGATCAGCCAGCTGGTGCCCGCGAAGATCGCCACGCTGATCACCGTCGAGACGAGCGGAAGCAGTCCGATCGACACCCCGCCCAGGTCGAAGCCCTGCAGCGCGAACTCGCCAGCCTGAAGGCTGCGCGTATCGGCCGTGTAGAACTCCTGCAGCACGTTCTGCAGGACGATCGAGAGTCCGAACGTGAGCAGCAGCGGCGAAAGCGCGCCCCTGCCCACCACGCGATTGAGCAACACCCTTTGCAGCCCATAGCCGATGACGAACATCGTGGGGACCACGGCGAGCAGCGAGACGAACGGCCCGATGCCCAGGAGCTGCATCACCGTGCTGCACAGGTAGGCGCCCAGCACGATCAGGTCGCCATGCGCGATGTTGATCATCTTCATCACGCCGAGGCTCAGGCTGAGGCCGAGCCCGAAGAGTGCATAGAGCGCGCCGAGCATCAGTCCGCCCGCGATGGTTTCGATGAGTGCCTGCATGTCAGATTCCAAAGTAGGCGTGGGCAACTTGCGCGTGGTCCGCATGCTCGGAGCTGCCCTCCAGCACCACGCGCCCTTTCTGGATGCAATAGAAGCGGTCGGACTCGGAAAGCGCGCGCTTCACGTTCTGCTCCACCAGCACGACCGCCAGGCCGTCCCTGCGTGCACGGCCGAGGAGTTCATAGACCTCGTTGACCGCGACCGGCGACAGGCCCAGCGAGATCTCGTCGCACAGCAGGTAGTCGGGATTGCAGACGAGCGCACGCGAAAGGGCCACGAGCTGCTGCTGGCCGCCCGACAACGCCGTCGCCGGACGGTGCTGGAACGCTTGCATCACCGGGAACTCCTTCATCAGCCGCTCCACGGTCCATGGCCCCTTGCGGCCGTTGCGCATCGCCAGCTGGAGGTTCTCGCGGACCGTCAGGCTGGGAAACAGCCGCCGGCCTTCGGGCACCAGTGCAATGCCGCGATCGAGCTGCTTGCGCTCCGGCTCGCCGCCCACGGGCCGGCCGTCGAGCAGGACCCCGTCCGCGCGAGTGCGCACCGAGCCGACGATCGATCGAAGCAGGGTCGACTTGCCTGCCCCGTTCGATCCGATCAGGGCGACGGTCTCGCCGGGCCTGACCTCGAACGTGAAACCGAACAGCGCCTGGAACAGGCCGTAGTACGCATCGAGACGGTCAGTGCGCAGCATGGCCGACCTCCTCGCCGATGTCGGAGCCGAGGTAGGTGTCCCTCACGGTCTGGTCGCCCATGACCGACCCGGGGTTGCCGTCGCAGATTACGGTGCCGCTGGCAAGCACCACGAGACGGTCGGCCGCCGACACCAGGGCGTGCACCAGGTGCTCGATCCAGAGGATGGTGACGCCGCTCTGATGGATCGTGACGATCAGCTGCAGCAGCTGCTGCATCTCGCCGTCGGTCAACCCGCCGGCCACCTCGTCGAGCAGCAGCAGGCGCGGCTGCGTGGCGATCGCACGAGCGAGCTCGAGGCGCTTTCGCTGCAGCAGCGTGAGCGTGCCCGCCAGCTTGTCCGCGACGGGCGCGAGGCCGCAGCGCTCGATCGCGTCCACCGCCAGGGCCTGTGCGGCGCTGCGGTTTCCACTGCTGCCGAAGGTCGCCGCGACCAGGGCGTTCTCGTAGGCGGTCATGCCCTCGAACGGCTGCGGAATCTGGAAGGTGCGCCCGATGCCGGCGCGGCAACGCTGCGCCGCATCCAGCGCGGTGACGTCCACGCCGTCGAGGAAGACGCTGCCGCCGTCACAGCGCGTGCTGCCGGAGATGAGCCCGAACATCGTGCTCTTGCCGGCGCCGTTGGGGCCGATCACGCCGATGAAGTCACCCTCCTCGACGCAAAGCGAGAGCTTCGGGATGATGACCATGTCGCCGTAGCGCTTGGTCGTGTCGCGCAGTTCGAGCAGCATGGCCGTTCCTCAGCCCAGCTTCAGCAGTTCGAACTTGCGCTGCACGGGAATCTCCGGCGCCGTCTTGTTGTTCGTGATGAAGAGCTCGGGCTTGCCGGCCGCATTCACCCGCCACTGGCCGCCGACGACACGCATCTTGGAGACGTTCTTGATGCCGCTGGAAGTGAAGTCGAGCCTGCCGATGATGGTGTCGTGCTTCATCACGCGCACGGCGTCGGCCACCTTGACCGGGTCCTTGGGGTTGCCGCTCGCCTTGAGCGCCTGGATGCCCGCTTCGAACAGCGCATGGACGACGCCCATGGGCTGCGTCCACTCGCGCTTCGTGGCGGCGGTGTAGGCATCGGCGAACTGCCTGGCCGTCTGGCCGGTGAGGCTCGACTTGAACGGATAGGCGGGCGTCCACCAGATCTCGGTGGACATGCCGTCGGCGCGCGGGCCGAGCGCTGCGACCCCGCCCGGGAAGAGCAGGGCCTTGGCGACCGTCGCGACCTTCGGCTTGAAGTTCATCTGCGCGGACTGCTTGACGAACGATGCCCACTCGGGCGGGTTGAACAGGCCGGTGACGATCTCGACGTTGTCCTTCTTGAACGCCTGGATGTAGGAGGAGAAATCGTCGGCGCCCACCGGGAACCGGCCGATGTCCACGACCTTGTAGCCCGCCTTGGCGAAGGCGCCGGGCATGCCGAGCTTCATGTCGCCCATGGCGTTGCCCGGCACGTCGTTGCTGAAGACCGAGCCGACCGCCTTGTTCGACGGCACGGCCGACCAGATGTCGAGGTACACGTCGGAGATGTCCTCCAGGCCCCAGAAGAAGTGGAAGACGCTCTTGAAGCCCTTGGCCGGATCGCCCTTGAGCGGGAACATCCACGCCTGCCACGGGCCGACCGTCGAGATGCAGGGCACGCCGTTCAGCTCGCATTGCTGCGATGCGTTGGGGCCGATCGCCACCTGCGCCAGCATCAGGTCGATGTTCTCCTTGTTGATGAGTTCGGCCGCGATGTTGGACTGCCGGTCGGGGCTGCTCTGGTCGTCGCGCGCCAGGATCTCGACCTTGTATTTCTTGCCCTCGACGGTGAGGCCGTCCGCGAGCGACTTGCGCACCTGGTCGAGGATGAAGTCGTCGGCCTCGGCGAAGGGAGAGAACGGCCCCGTCTTCGGGCTGATGTAGCCGATCCTGATGGTGTCCTTGTCGGCTGCCCAGACCCTGCCGGCCTGGCCAAGGGCCGCCACCGCGCCGAGCGCCGCCGCGCCGCGAAGCAGCTGGCGGCGGCCGCCGAGGAGGCCGGTGGAGCCGGCGTTGTGCATGTAAGTGAATGTCTTCAAGGTGCGCTCCGTTGCGGTTACAGCCCTCCGCGAAGGCCTGGCCGAACTTTGCGTTTTTCCGGCACGCGCGACTTTGCTGGCGCGGCCGGAAAAGTTGACTGGAACGGCCCTGCCCAGGGGCCGAAACGCGTGCGCCACCGTGGCGCGACCTAGGGTTTTCTTGGCATCAACCTTGCGTGATTTCGCTCAAACTCCGGGCATCCGGACTCATGCACCGGGCCTGCGCTGCCCGGGCACCGAGCAAGTGCAACGTCAGCCCCAAGGCGGGCCGCCATGTCGACCTCCACCGTCACCTCGACCTCGATCCTCGCTTCCACCGCCGGCCTCCGTCAGCACGACAAGTTCGGCTATTGGCAGGACGTCGTGTGCCGTGCGCTGGTCGATCTGGAGTGTCGGCCGATGAGCGGCATGGCCTTCGAGGCTTCCGTCGAGGGCTCTCGCCTGGAGGGCCTGAGCGTTGCCCGCATCGAAGCTTCGGCGCACCGCGTCGAGCGCCAGCCTTCGGCCATCGCGCGTGCCAGCGAAGAGTCGCTGATCTTCAATTTCGTGCTCTCCGGCGTGGCCATGGCGCAGCAGGACGGAAGAAGCGTGGTGCTGAGGGCGGGAGACGGCGCCGTCTGCGACGCACAGCGGCCCTACTCGCTCAGGTTCGACGACACCTTCAAGATCATCACGATCAAGCTGGCGCGCTCGGCCATCGCGCACCGCGCCGGCAGCATCCATCGCATCACGGCCACGAGCCTCGGCGAATCGAGCCAGATGTGCCCGATCCTTTTCGGGTACCTGGTGAGCTTCAGCAAGCAGGCATCGCTCCTGCCGCCCGCTGCCTCGGAGAAGGTGGTCAGGAACTTCACCGAGCTGCTGGCCGCAGCCCTCGACGAAGTCATCCTGGCCTCACCGCTGCCGCTGTCCGAATACCGCGCAACCGCGTTGATGCGCGTGAGGGACTTCGTGGAGCGCCACCTCGACGTGTGCGAACTCGACACGGCCATGGTGAGCACCGCCTTGAACCTGTCGCCGCGCTACATCAACAAGCTGTTCGAAGCCGAGAACACATCCCTGACGCGGTACATCTGGCGCCGGCGCCTGGAGCGTGCGGCGGCCGACCTGCAGGATCCGGCGCGCGCCGGCCTCGGCATCTCGGCGATCGCGATGGCGCACGGATTCAACGACTTGAGCCACTTCAGCCGGGCATTCCGGCAACGGTTCGACCTCTCGCCCCGCGCGTACCGCGCCAGCGGTATCGCGTCGGGGGCATCGACGGCTTCAGCCGCCTGAAGCCCCGGCCGCCAACCGGCGCGCGGGCAGATCGCGCACCGTGGTGGCACCGAGCAGGGTCATGTTGCGCACCAGCTCGTCGGCCAGGATCTTCAGCACGGCCGCTGCGCCCTGCTGCCCGCCCACCGCCAGGCCGTAGAGCGTGGGCCGACCCACGAACACTGCCGTGGCGCCCAGGGCCAGGGCCTTCGCGACGTCGCCGCCGCGCCGGATTCCGCCGTCCATGAACACGGGGATGCGCCCGGCGACCGCACCTGCGACGCGCGGCAGCGCGGAGATCGCCGAGGGCGACGCATCGTTCTGGCGGCCGCCATGGTTCGACACGATCAGGCCGTCGATGCCGTGGTCGAGCGCCATGCGTGCATCGTCCGGATGGAGCACGCCCTTGAGAAGCAGCGGCCCCTTCCACATTCCACGAAGCCACGCCAGCGATTCCCAGACGAGCGACCGGTCCATCGCGCGCGCCAGCAAGGCCGCCTGCATGCTGGTCGAACCCGCGCCGCTGCCGGAGGGCGTCAGGTTGGCGAAATCCGGCGCGCCGCGAGGTGCCATCCGAAGCGACCACCGGGGGTGGCTCACCAGGTCCCAGGCCAGACGGGGCGTCGGCCGGAATGGCATGCGAAATCCGTTGCGCAGGTCGAGCTCGCGGTTGCCGCTGACGGGAACGTCCACCGTCAGCACCAGCGCCTGGTAGCCGTCCGCCCGGGCCCGCTCGACGATCTGGCCCGCCATCTCGCGGTGCATGACGTAAAGCTGCATCCACTGCACGCCGTCTGGCGCGGCCGCGCGCACATCCTCCAGCCGCATGTTGGAAGCAGTCGACAGTGAAAAGGGAATGCCCGCATCGGCAGCCGCGACCGCCAGCAGCCGGTCGCCCTCCGGCCGGACCAGGCCGTTGAGCCCCGTCGGCGCAATGCCGATGGGCAGCGCCCATTTCCGGCCGAAGACCTCGACGGAGGTGTCGACCTGCGTGGTGTCGCGCAGCACGCGCGGCGTGAGTTCGATGGCCGACAGATCGCCCGCGTTTCGACGCATGCAATGGCCATCGTCGGCAGAGCCCTCGATGTAGTCATGGACGAATCGCGGCAGTACCGCGCGGGCTGCGCGCCGATAGTCTTCGATGTTCAACAGCATGGGAGTCGATCGCGGCGTCAGGCGACGGAGCGTGCTTCTGCGAGGCGAACGAGAGACAGCAGGGTCTCCGTGACAGGCAGCTTGATGTTCAGGGGACCGGCCAGTTCTACGACGGCACCGTTGATGCTCTCCACCTCGGTACGGCGACCGGCCAGCACGTCCTGCAGCATGGAGGGCTTGTGTCCCCTGTGGTGGTCGATGGCGTTCGCCACATTGGCCCGGCATTTGGCGGCGTCGACGTCGATGCCCAGGCGCAGCGCGACGGACAGCACTTCCGTGACGACCTCGTTCGCGAGGCGGCTGCCGTCGGGCAACCTGCCGAGTTCGTCGACCGTGCAGCCGGATACCGCGCAGATGCTGTTCAGCGCGGCGTTGAAGGCGACCTTCTCCCAGATCGCCGCCCACACGGTACCGTCGGAGGTGCAATCGAGCCCGGCCTTCGTGAGCACTTCGGCCACCTGGGACACGAAGCGGCGCTCGACACCGTCGGCCGCCATGAGCCGCACGACGCCCTGGCCGTGGGAGTGCACGTGGCCGGGACCGACCATGTCCGCTGGCCATGTGGTGACGCCGATCAGCACCCGCTCCAGCGGCACGAACTCCGCGATCTTCTCGACATTGCCCAGGCCGTTCTGCAGCGACAGCACATGCACCCGCGGTCCGATCAGGTGCCTTACCCCGGACAGGGCCGCGCCGGTGTGCAGTGTCTTGGTGAACACCAGGAGCAGATCGGGGAAGCCGGTGGCGTCTTCCGGTCGCACGGCCTTCAGCGCCGTGACCTGCCGGTCACCGCCGTCGGTCGCCAGGCGAAGCCCCTGGGTGCGGACCGCATCGATGTGCGCGTCGTTCACGTCGATCAGCGTGACTTCGTTGCCCGACTCAGCGAGCAGGCCGCCGAAAAGGGAGCCCATCGCCCCCGCGCCGACGATCGAGATTTTCATGATGACCTCTTCTGTGAAATGCCTTGCGGCGGCGACACGCCCGGCAGGCTCTGGCCTCGACCGCGTTGCAGCAGCACGTCGCGCCCGGGAATGTGCCGGCGCACGATGAGCAGCGCGACCATGGCGAGGAACATCGCCGAGCCCAGCAGCGCCAGATACGCCGTGGCCCCGCCCGCCGTGATCACGGCGGCCCCTGCGAAGGCGCTCAGGATGGCGCCGAGGCGCCCGAAGGCCAGTGCGGATGCAGTGCCCGTCGCCCTGACGCTGGTCGGGTACATGAATGCGCACAGCGCGTACATGGTGGACTGCACCGCGTTCACGAACATGCCGTGCACGCCGAATCCGAAGATGAGCAGGCTGGTCTCCTTTCCGACGTTCAGCGTCTGCAGGGCGAACGCACTGGCGGCAGCGCCTGCACAGCACAGGACCAGCGGCCAGCGCGATCCGAAGCGGGAGATCGCCACCGCACAGCCCAGCGCGCCGATCACGCCGCCCAGGTTGTAGGCGGTCAGTCCCGAACCGGCGATGCTCATCGAAAGCCCCTCCGAGGCGAGCATCGTCGGCAGCCAGCTGAAGGCGCTGTAGACGGCCGTCAGGCACATGAAGAACGCAGCCCAGGTCGCGAGCGTGTCGCGGGCCAGGCCGTTCGAGAAGAGCGCGCCGAAGCCGGCGCTCTTCTCTGCGTTTTTCTCTGCGCGTTTCTCCACGGCCTGCTCGGCGGCATCGGTATAGCGGACGTCTCGCGCCATGGGGCGACCCATGCGTGCGAGCAGCCTGCCCAGTTCGCCCCAGTGCGCCGGGTGCCGGGCAAGGAAGCGCGGCGACTCCGGCAGCGTGAAGAACAGGAGCACCGCCAGGGCCATCGGGAAGGTGCCGCCGATGAAGAAGAGCGCGCGCCACCCGAAGGCCGGCAGCACCTGTGCGGCGAAGAGGCCCGCCAGCATGCCGCCCAGGGGCACGCACACGATCGTGGCCGTGACGGCGAGCGTCCTTCGGCGCGCCGGGGTGAACTCGGCCGTGACCGTGGTCGAGCTCGGCAACGCACCGCCGATGCCCAGGCCGGCAATGAATCGAAGCACCGCCACGGTCAGCACGTCGGGCGCAAGGCCGATCGCGCAGGTGGCCGCGCCGAACAGGAAGACGCTCGCGATGACGGCCATCCGGCGGCCGAAGCGATCGGCGAACAGCCCCGCACAGGCGCTTCCGATGCCCATGCCGATCAGGCCCGCAGCCACCGCCGGGACGAAGGCTTCGCGCGCGATGCCCCACTCCTTGATCATCGAAGGAATCGCGAACCCGATGAGCTGGCCGTCGAATCCATCCATCACGATGGAGAGGGCGGCCAGGAAGACCACGAGCTTCTGCATGGTCGTGTAGGGGCCGTCGTCCAGCAGCCGGCCGATGTCGGCATTGCCCTTGAAGGCCGCAGCAGTGGCGTTCATGGGCGCCCCCGTGAGCCGGCGGCATTCGCCGAAGGGAAGTGATGGTTCATGTCTTGTCTCCATGTCGGGCGTTCGGCATGGCCTGGCGCCCAGGGGTGGGTCGACTCTTTCTGCTTCCGCTTCTTGGCGAACGGTCGTGCACGGGTCAATGGGCGGGTTCGTCGAACGGCAGGCCGACGTAGTTCTCCGCCAATGCGGTCGACGCGGCGCGCGAGCCGGTGACGTAGTCGAGTTCCGCGATCTGCACCTTGTGCTGGAATTCGTCGGCACCCGGGAAGCGATGCAGCATCGAGGTCATCCACCAGGAGAAGCGCTGCGCCTTCCAGATGCGCCGCAGCGCGATGTCGCTGTAGCGTTCGAGCAGGTCTTCGCGGCCCGACTTGTAGAACGCCCCGAACGCACGAGCGAGAACGCGCACGTCGGCGACCGCCAGGTTCAGGCCTTTCGCGCCGGTCGGGGGCACCACGTGCGCCGCGTCTCCCGCCAGGAACAGGCGGCCGTACTGCATCGGCTCGGTCACGAAGCTGCGCATGCCGACGACGGTCTTGCTGAAGATCTCGCCTTCGATGGGCGCCCAGCCGTCGCGGGTGGCCAGGCGCGCGCGCAGTTCGCTCCAGATGCGGTCGTCCGACCAGTTCTCGATCTTGTCCGTGGGCTCGCACTGAAGGTACATGCGCTGCACTTCGGGCGAACGGGTGCTGACGAGCGCGAACCCGCGCTCGCCCAGCGCGTAGATCAGCTCGTCGGAAGACGGCGGCGCCTTGCAGAGGATGCCGAGCCAGCCGAACGGATAGAGCCGCTCGAAGCCCTTCAACACGCCCCTGGGAATCGAGGGCCGGCTGACGCCCTGCGTGCCATCGCAGCCGGCGATGAAGTCGGCCTCGATGGTTTGCAGCTCGCCGCCGGGCTGCCGAAAGCGAACGCTCGGCGAGGTGGAGTCGAGCCCGTGCAGGCTCACGTCCGACACTTCGAACCGGATGTCGCCGCCCGATGCCAGGCGCACCTCCACCAGATCCTTGATGACCTCGTGCTGCGCGTACACCATCACGGCCTTGCCGCCGGTCAGCTCCGGGAAATCGATGCGGCGGTCGATGCCGTCGAAACGCAGGATCGTTCCTTCATGCCGGAAGCCCTCGCGTTGCATGCGGGCGCCCGCGCCGATCTCCGTCATGAGGTCGATGGTCCCCTGTTCCAGCACGCCGGCGCGGATCGTGGCCTCGATCGCCTCGCGGCTGCGCGTTTCCAGGACGATCGACTCGATGCCCTGGAGGTGGAGAATCTGCGAGAGCATCAGCCCCGCGGGGCCTGCGCCGATGATGGCGACTTGCGTTTTCATGAGGTGGACCTTCAGTCGAGGCGGATCTGGTTCTTGCGGATCAGCGCGCCCCATCGCTCGCGTTCCGCATGCACATAGGAAGTCATCTGCTGCGGCGTGCCGGGCAGTGCTTCGAGCGACAGGGTTTCCAGCCGCGCCTTCACCGGCGTGGAGGCGAGCGCGGCCTGCAGCGTCCTGTTCAGTGCCGCGACGGTTTCGGGCGGAGTTCCCTTGGGAACGACCAGCCCCTGCCAGGCGGATGCATCGAAGCCGCCGAGGCCCTGCTCAGAAAGCGTGGGAACGTCGGGGAAATTCTTCAGGCGTTCCTTGCTGGCCACGCCCAGGGCCTTGAGCTTGCCCGACACCACGTACTGCTGGACCGTGGCGCTGTCCATGAGCGCGAACGGAATCTGGCCTCCCACGAGATCGATGACCGCCGGCGCGCCGCCGCGGTAGGCCACGTGCTGCAGCGCGAGCCCGGTGCGTTCCTTGAACAGTTCCGCGGCCAGGTGCTGGGGACTGCCGGCTCCCGCCGATGCGAAGTTCGCACCGTTGGGGTTGGCCTTGACCCACGCGATGAACTCCTTCAGGTTGTTCGCGGGGTTGCTCGGATGAACGACCAGCAGCAGCGGGAATCTCGCGAGCATGCCCACCGGCACGAAGTCCTTCTCCGCGTCGTATGGCAGCTTGGCGAACAGTGCCGGGTTGGCCGCCAGCGTGGCGAAGTCGGCGGTGAACATGATGTTCCCGTAGTCCTTCGATTTCGCCACGTAGTCGGCGGCGATGTTCGTTGCGGCACCGGGCTTGTTGCTCACGATGATCGTGCGCTTCAACGACTTGCCCATCTCCTCGGCGATCGTTCGCGCCACGGTGTCGGAGCCGCCGCCGGCGGCATAGCCGACGACCCATTCGATCGGCTTTTGATCCTGTGCGAGCGCCACGGCGGGTGCGGCGGCCAGGGTGATCAGGGCGCAGGCGAGTGCCCGGCGGCTCATCGAACCAAACTTCATTTCTCTTGTCTCCGGTTTTAGGAATCGGGGTGCGGCGGTGTCGCTGCCGCATGCTTTCGCTCGTCCACATCGGCGCTTTGCCGACGGTGAGATGACGCCCGGCGATGACGCCGGTGCGTCTGTGCGCTTGTGCGCCTGTGCGTGTCCTAGAAGGGGTATTGGCGCGGCATGGTCTGCACCGTCAGCCAGCGCAGCTCGGTGAACGCCTCCACGCCGGCCTTGCCGCCGAAGCGGCCGATGCCGCTGCCCTTGACGCCGCCGAACGGCATCTGTGCTTCGTCATGGACGGTGGGGCCGTTCACATGGCAGATGCCCGACTCGATGCGCCCCGCCACCTGGATGGCGCGCGCCACGTCGCGGCCGAACACCGCGGCTGCGAGGCCGTACTCGTTGTCGTTGGCGCAGGCAACCGCTGCTTCCACACCGCGGACGCGAACGATGCCCTTCACGGGGCCGAACGCCTCTTCCCGAAAGATGCGCATCTCCGAGGTCACGTGATCGAGCAGCGTCGCGGGCATCAGCGTGTCCTTCGCCTTGCCGCCGATGACGAGCTTGGCGCCCTTGGCAAGCGCATCGTCGATCAGTTCGTTGCAGCGATTGACCGTGCTCAGGTCGACCACCGAACCGAGCACCACGGGCCCCTGCCGCGGATCGCCCAGCGGCAGGCTGGCGGCCCGGGCGCTGAGCTTGGCGACGAACTCGTCGGCGATGCTCTCGTCGACGACGATGCGCTCGGTCGACATGCAGATCTGTCCGGAGTTGGCGAAGGCACCGAACACCGCCGCATTGACGGCTGCATCGACATCGGCGTCGTCCAGGATCACCAGCGGGGCCTTGCCGCCGAGTTCGAGCACGACCGGCTTGAGGTACTTGGCGCAGGTGGCTGCGATGAGCTTGCCGACGTGGGTCGAGCCCGTGAAGTTGACGCGTCGGACCGCGGGGTGCGCCACCATCGCTTCGACGACGGCGGCGGCGTCCGCGGGCGCGTTGGTCACGAAGTTCACCACGCCCTTGGGAAGCCCCGCCTCCTGCAGCGCCTCGATGATCAGCCCGTGCGTGGCGGGGCAGATCTCGCTGCCCTTGAGAACCACCGTGTTGCCGCAGGCCAGCGGCGTCGCGATGGCTCGCACGGCCAGGATCACCGGCGCGTTCCAGGGCGCGATGCCGAGGACCACACCCGCAGGCTGCCGCACGGCCATGGCCATGTTGCCCGGCACGTCCGAGGGGATGACCTCGCCGCTGATCTGGGTGGTGAGCGATGCGGCTTCCAGCAGCATGCCTGCGGCGAGGTGGACATTGAAACCTGCCCAGATGGCCGATGCGCCGGTCTCGGCGGCGACGGCCGCGGCGAAGGCCTCGGCCTTGGCTTCCAGCGCGTGCGAAGCCTTCATGAGCAGCGCCCTGCGTTCGCTGGGGCCGGTGGTCGACCAGGTCCTGAAGGCCTCGGCTGCGGCATCCACCGCGGCAATGGCGTCCTGCGTCGACGCCGCGGGTGCGATCGTCGCCACGCTGCCGTCCAGAGGGTTGCGCCGCTCAAAGGTTGCGCCGTCGCGGGCGTCCGTGCGCTCGCCATTGATCAACATCGAAATCTTCATCGGCTTGTCTCCGTAGGATGGTTTGAAAAAATTCCTCCCGCCTTTGGACGCGGGATCGATCGGCAGGGTCAGGCGACCCGGACCTCCACGACACAGGGCACGTCGCTGGCCAGGGCCTCGTCGAGCGCCGTGCGCAGATCGGCCGGGTCGGTCACGCGCACTGCGGCGCATCCCATTCCCTTGGCGAGCGACGGGAAGTCGAGGTCGGGCAGCTCGGTGCCCTGAACGACGTCGGTGGGCGAGAAGCCGAACACCGGCGCAAAGTCCTGCAGGGCGGCGTACCGCCGGTTGTTCAGGATCACGAAGGTGATCGGCAGCCTGTTCTGCGCAGCGCTCCAGAGCGCCTGGATGGAGTACATGCTCGATCCGTCGCCGATCAGGCAGACGACCCGGCTGCCGGGCTTGCCCAATGCAACGCCCACGGACGCAGGCATGCCGTAGCCGAGGCCGCCGCTGTCCATCGTGTAGAAGGTCTCGCTGCGTGTGAAGGGCAGGTGGGCCTGCATCACGGGGCGTGCGCTCGGCGCCTCTTCGACCACGATGTGTTCCGGCCTTCTTGCCTCCGCGAGCGTCTGCAGCACGTAGGCGACCGACATCAGCGGCGTCGGCTCCGCACGCGCCGCGGCCTTTCTCGCGGGGGGTAGAGGACGCGTCTTCTTCGGCGGCACGGCGAGCAGGTCCAGCAATCCCAGCCGGATGCTGCCGACGGCCGAGATGCCGACGGGCGCCCAGGCCGCGGTGTCCGGGTCCTCGGTCAACTGGCACAGCGCTGCGCCGGCGGGCACATGAGGTCCCGCGCCTTCGACGTGGTAGGCGAAGGCCGGCGCGCCGATGGCGAGGATGAGATCGTGGCCTTCGAGCAGTTCGACGATGCGCTCGCGCATGGCGGGAAGGAAGCCGGCGAACAGGCGATGGTCTTCCGGAAAGCTGCAGCGTCCGGACATCGGCGCGACCCACACGCGGGCGTTGTGGGCTTCCGCCAATGCGACGACTTCGTTCCACGCGCCGTCCCGATCGGCGGCGGCGCCCACCACGAATGCCGGGCGCTCGCTTGCCTCCAGCGCGGCCGAGATCCGGGCGATGAGTTCGGGCTCCGGACGGGTCCGGGTGCTCACGGCCCGGGTCGGAACCAGCTCGGTGTGCTGGTCCCAGTCGTCCACGGGCACCGACACCAGCACCGGACCGCAAGGCGGCATCATGGCCAGGTAGTAGGCCCTGGCGATCGCGAGCGGCACGTCCTGCGCGCGGGCCGGTTCGATGCTCCATTTGACGTAGGGCTTCGGCAGCTCGGTGGCCTGGGCCGACGACAGGAACGGGTCGAACGGAAGGATCGAACGCGCCTGCTGCCCGGCGGTGATCACCATCGGCGTGCGATTCTTGAAGGCGGTGAAGATGTTGCCCATGGCGTTGCCGACGCCGGCCGCCGAATGGAGATTCACGAACGACGCGTTCCGGGTCGCCTGCGCGTAGCCGTCCGCCATGCCCACGACGCAGGCCTCCTGCAGGCCGAGGATGTAGCGGAAATCGCTCGGGAAGTCGCGGAACATCGGCAGCTCGGTCGACCCCGGATTCGCGAACACGGAGGTCATTCCGAAGCGGCGCATCAGGTCGAACACGGCCTCGCGAACGGTGATGCTGCCCGCGGCGGTGGCGGGGTGTGCGGGCGTCGCGGCAGCGGCGTGCGGTGCGGATCCGGTCATTGCGTGTTTCTTCCTGCTGTGCACCGCGAACTCGCAATGCTGTCTCGATGGCGGGAGTGTGGAATCGCGCTCCCATCTTGAAAATTGCCTTTTCGAGAAAAAGTCATTACCGTTTGGCATGACTTTCGATCTACAGCAACTCGTCGCCTTCAACGCCATCGTTTCGTCGGGAAGCCTCGGGCGAGCGGCCGACGCGCTCAACATCACCCAGCCCGCACTGAGCCGCACGATCCGCAGGCTGGAAGAACAGGCCGGGGCGCCGCTGTTCGAGCGCCACTCGAAGGGGATGCAGCTCACCGACGTGGGCCGCGCGCTGCAGCCGCATGCGCTGCTGCTGCAGCGCGAATCGGAGCACGCGAGCGAGAACATCAAGGCCATGCTCGGGCTGGCGAAGGGCACGATCCGCGTCGGCGCGGTCGGCAGCATCGCCTGCCTCGTGCTGCCTTCGGCCATCGGCCGGACCTGCAGCAAGTGGCCCAACCTTCAGGTCCAGATCATCGAAGGCGTCTGGGACCGGCTGGCGGACGCGCTCGTCTCGCACGAGATCGACCTGGCTCTCGGGGTCGACACGGAGGACACGGCCGAGATCGTTGCCGTGAAGGACTGCAGATGGGAGGACACCAGCTACGTCGTGGCCGGCCGCCACCACCCGCTGCGCAAGAAGCGCAAGCTCAAGCTGTCAGACACCCTGGGCGAGCGCTGGGCGATCCTTCCGAAGGGAACGGGGCCGTTCGAGCACATGAAGAGCGTGTTCGCACGGCAGAACCTGGCGCTGCCCAACGTGGTCGTCGAGACGCGCTCGGTCATGGCGCTCAAGAGCCTGATCGGGCATTCGGGCTTTCTGGGGTGGATGCCGGCGCCGATGTACGACGCCGAGCGAAAGGCCGGGCTGATCGATGCGCTCGACATTCCGGGCGCGAGCGACAGGAGAATGCTGACCGCCTTTCGCAGGCGCTCCGGCATGCTGCCGGGACCCTCCGTCAAGCTGCTCGAGGAGCTTCGCGCGCTGACGGCAGCCTGAGGGAACAGTAGGCAACACGCGTCGCGCCTCGAGCAAGGACGCTCACACCACCATGTGCTGCTCGATCCGCTCGCGGCCCAGGGCGGCGAAGCTGCCCTGCAGGACGACCTCGCCGTGGTCCAGCACCAGCACCGAGTCGGCAAAGGCCGCCACGAACTCCAGGTTCTGCTCGACGATGATGAATGAATCGCCGGCGGCCTTCCTGCGATTGACCATCGCGGCCATCCGGTCGATGTTCTCCGGCTGGACGCCCTCGGTGGGTTCGTCGAGCATCGAGAGCCTGGCCTGCAGTCCCATGGTCCGTGCGAAGGACAGCAGCTTGCGCTCGCCGCCGCTGAGCGAGCCCGCCCGCTGGGCGAGCCGGCGCTGAAGCAGCGGGAAGTGCTGGAAGACCTCTTCGTACCGCTCGGCCTTACGGTCGTCGAGGTGCAGCCACAGGTTGTCCGCCACCGTCAGCTCGCCGAACACGACGTTCTCTTGCGGCGCGAATGCGATTCCCAGGCCGAGGCGCGCGTGCAGCGGCCGGTCGCCGAGGGCCTGGCCGTTCCAGTCGATATCGCCGCTCGTGAGCGGCAACTGGCCAGCCAGGGCCTTCATCAGCGTGCTCTTGCCGACGCCGTTTCTTCCCACGATGGCGAGCGCATGACCGGGCCGGACTTCTCCGGACACTCCGCGGACCACGACGGTGTCGCCGTAGCCGCATACCAATTCCTTGAAGACCAGAGTCATTTGCGACCTCCCGCATACACCGCCCGCACCGTTGCGCTGGCCTGGATGTCCGCGAGCGATCCCTTGTCGAGAAGACGCCCCTGGTGCAGCACATACACGTCGCCGCCCATGGCATCCACCGCCGTGATGTCGTGCTCGATCAGCAGCGCAGCCGCACCGATCCGGCTCACCAGGGCCTTGATGGCATCGATCATCTGATGGGTCTCGCCGGGCGACAGGCCCGCGCAGGGCTCGTCCAGCAACACCAGCTTCGGCTCGGGAAGTAGCGTCATCGCCAGTTCCAGCGCTTGTCGATGCCCTTGTGCCAGGGTCCCGGCCGGTGCGTCGAGTTGCGACGCGAGGGCGGGAAACTCCTGCAGGATCTCGGCGAGAAGGCTGGTGTGCCACCCCAGCGTGGCCCGCCTCAGCGTGTCGACGGCGGATGCCCGTCCGGCCCACACGGCCAGGCCCAGGTTCTCGCGCACCGTGAGGTCGGGAAAGACCGATGGCACCTGCATCTTGCGTCCGATGCCCTTGCGCGCCACGCGCCATGCAGACAACCCGCCGATATCGTGGCCGTTGAGCGTGACGCCTCCGCCCAGAAGCGGAAGTCGCCCCGTGATGACGTTGAACGAGGAAGTCTTGCCCGCGCCATTGGGACCGATGACGCAGCGGATGCCGGGCCCGCTGAGGGCCAGGGAAAGCCCGTCGAGGATCGTCACGCCCGACTGGGCCGTCTTCACCCCATCGAGGGTCAGGGAGACGGGCGCCGTGGACGTGGCCGTCTCCTGCGCGGCGGGGGCCGGCGAGTCTGCACCGCGGCGCGGATCGGCGCGGCGCTTCAGCAGGCCGGCGACCCCGTTCGGCAGGAACAGCACCACGACGATGAAGAGGGCCGCCACGGCGACTTCCCAGTAGAGGAACTGCTCACGAAGCTCGGCGGACGCGTAGCCGACCACGGTGGCGCCGAGCAACGGCCCCAGCGAACTCCCCTTCCCTCCGACGGCGGCCCAGATCACGAACTCGGTCGAGAGGATGAAGCTCATCGCCTGCGGGGTCACGATGCCCTGGTGGGCGGAGAACAACGCACCTGCCGCCGCAGCGAGCAAGGCGGAGAACGCGTAGGCGTTCGCCTTGACCCGGTCCGTTGCGTATCCGAGCAGCTGAAGCCGCTCCTCGTTCTGCGCCACCGCCTGCCAGACCACCCCGATGGGCCGGGCCGCCAACATCGCGAGAACGAGCGTCGAGATGGCCGCGACCGCCGCCACGAGCCAGTACAAGGTCTCGTAGCGGGCCGTGCCGGGAATGTCGGGAATGTCCGTCATGCCGTTGAAGCCGCCGGTGAGGCCGCTCCACTGCTGCGCCGCCAGGAAGCCCAGCATCGTCAGCGCAAGCGTGATGAGCGAGAAGTAGGGGCCGCTGCGCGAGCTTCTGGCGAAGACCAGGCGCGCGATGACGTAGGCGAGCAAGGCCGGCGCCACCACGGCGAGCGGCAATGCCAGATACAAGGCGGGGTTCGACTCCGCGCCCTTGAGCATTCCGCCGAACAGGTAGGCACCCAGCCCGAAGAAGAGCGCGTGCCCCAGGGGCAGGAATCCGAGGCGCCCCCAGCAGAGGGCCACGCCCTGCGCAGCGATCCCGTAGATCAGGAACAGGGCGATCTGGTACGCCACGAACTCGCTGGACGCGAACGGCAGCGCAACCAGGACCGCGGCCAGGAAGGCCGCCGATTTAGCGTCGCGAAAAAAGGCCATTGGGCTTGAGCCACAGAAAGAGGATTGAGAGCATCAGCACGACCGCGTAGCCGCTGGTCTGCCCTGCCACGCTGCTGACGATGGCCTGCGAGCCGCCGATGATTCCGACGCCGCCGAACATGCCGCCCAAGGTCCCGAGCCCGCCGACGACAAGCACGAAGAAGGCGTCCAGCAGGTAGTCGACGCCGATGCCCGGTTCGATGCGGATCAGCGGCGCAAGCAGCACGCCGGAAAGGCCGGCGAACACGACCCCGATGACGAAGGCCTGCGAAGCGAGCCGCCGGGTATTGATGCCCAGCGCCTGCGCAAGAACGGGATTCGCCGTCATGGCGCGCACTCGAAGCCCGGCCGCACTGCGCCGATACCAGAGGAAGAGCCCCGCCATCACGACCACTGCCAGAGCGATCAGCGCGAGGCGATAGGCCGGGTACTGCGAACCGAAGACCATCATCGGTTCGGTCAGCGACGATTCGACGTTCCGGTACTCCCTGCCGAAGACCGCTTCGACCAGCTTTCTCAGGAGCATGGCCAGCGCCCAGGTCGCGAGCAGCGTGTCGAAGGGCCGCGAATAGAGCGGCCGTATGAGCCAGCGCTCCACCACGTACCCGAGCGTGCCGCACACCACCACCGCCAGGGGAACCGCGGCCACCAGCGGCAGCCCCAGCTTCTGCACCGTCACCACCGAATAGGCCCCGAGCATCACGAACTCCCCGTGCGCCATGTTCATGACGCCGAGCAGGCCGAAGACGATCGCCAGGCCCAGCGTCGTGAGTGCGAGCGTGGCCAGTTCGTAGGCCAGGTTCAGGCCGTGCAGCAGGATGTTGCCATCGAGCATGTTCAGACCTTGCACGTCTGGCCCGCGCCGACCTTCGGGAAGGTCTTCACCACGCGGAAGCCCTTGTCCGTGACGTCGGCCACGTAGATGTCCTGCTCCACGTGGCGCGCCTTGACGGTCACCGCGCCCCTCGGACCGCTGTAGGTCGTTCCTTCGGAGGCGGCATCGAGCTTCGCCGGCTCCAGGCTGCCTGCCTTCTTCGCGAGCGCTTCGAGCATCAGGAAGCCTTCGTAGGTCGATTCTGCGAGGCCGTTCAACGCCGGCGCGTTCGCGCCGTTGGCCTTGGCATAGTCCGCGGCGAAGGCCTTCGCCGCGGGCGTGTCGATGTTCGCGAAGTAGCCTGAGCTCGAATAGAGATTGCGCGCGTTGGCGAAGCCGATGCCCGCCAGCGTGTTCTCTTCGATCAGCGTGCCCAGGCGAATCGCCTTGTCCGAAAGGCCGAAGCTCGCGAACGACTTGTTGAAGGTCACCGAAGCGCCGCCGACCAGCGACACGAGCACGGCGTCGGCGCCGCTGTCGCGGATGCGCGCGAGGCTCGCATCGAAGTTGTCGACGGTGAAGGGCAGGTACTCGTCCCCGACCACCTTGGCGCCGGTCTTCTCGATGTAGGCCCTGGCGGTGACGTTGGTGTTGCGGCCCCAGATGTAGTCGTTGCCGATCATGTACCACTTGGTGGGCTTGCGTTCGGCCGCCAGCCATGGGATCACGGGCTCGAGCTGCTGCTGCGGCGTCTCGCCCTTGACGTAGGTACCCTTCGCGCACTCCCCGCCTTCGTAGACGGGCGTGTAGAAGTACGGCACCTGGCCCTTGAAGAGGCCCACGAGCGCACCGCGCACTGCGCTGTCGTGCATGCCGATGACGGCACCCGCCTTCTGACCCTTCCAGAGCTTCAGCGCAGCCTGGCCCGCTTCCGCAGGCGCGAGGCCCGCGTCGCCGTAGAGAAGCTCGATCTTGCGGCCCAGCACACCGCCTCGCGCGTTCAGGGCCGTAGCGGCCATCTCGGCGCATGCCTTGCATGACGGACCGAACAAGCCCCCGGGCCCGCTCTGGGGAATCATCACGGCCACCTTGAGCGGGTCGGCCGCGAAGGCCGTGGGCAGTGCGGAAGCTGCCCCTGCGGCCAGCGTTGCTTGCAGGAAATGACGACGATCCATGGAATGCTCCTTCGGGATTTCAGTTGGGCGTTGTGAGTTGAGGGGCAGGCGCAAGCGCGGACTGGACGGCTTCGGCGATCGCCAGAAGCCGGCGGTCGGAATCGATGGGGCCGTCGAGCGCGAGGCCCACCGGCAGGTTGTTCGCAAGTGCCAGCGGGATGGTCGCGCCGGGCAACGAGGCGTTGCTGCCGGGGTCTGTGTTGCGAATGAATGTCCCGAAGGTGGGCTGCTGCGTGCCGTTCAGGTCGACCGTTTCGTCTTCGCCGACGAGGGCAGCCACCCGCGGCGTCGTGGGGAAGACCAGCGCTTCGATCCGGTGCGATTCGAATGCCTGCGCGTAGAGCGCCTGCATCTTCGCCCTCGCCTGGAGCGCGCTCTCGTAAACGTCCTCGGGAATGCCGCCGCCGGTCAGGAGCGTACCGACGGCACCGCGCACGTCAGGACTGCCGACGGCTGCGATCATCTCCTCGAGCGTGACGCCGCGCCCGCGCGCCTCGAGATACTTGCGCATGTCACGCACGAACTCGAAGAACACCACCGGGAAGCTGACACTGGCATTGAGCTCGCTCAGGGCGGACATGTCGACATCCACGAGTTCGACACCGGCCTGCCGCAGCGTATCGAGCGCGGATTCGGAGACCTGTTCCACTGCGGGCTCCAGGTCGTTCCAGAACGGACGCCTCGGGACGCCAAGGCGCAGCCCCTGGAGCGTCAGTTTCATCCGGCCGTCCTTGGCGCCTGTCATCACCTCGTCGAGAAGGGCGCAGTCCGCAATGGTGTAGGCCAGCGGCCCGGCAGTGTCGCGAGTGAGCGAAATTGGTGCGATGCCCAGGGCCGGCACGCGCCCGACCGTCGGCCGGAAGCCGCTGACCCCGCAGAGGGCCGCCGGGACGCGGACCGACCCGCCCGTGTCCGTTCCGATGGAGGCGGGAACGATGCGCGCGCCGACCACTGCACCCGAACCTCCACTGCTGCCGCCGGGGATCCTGGTGCGGTCCCAGGGGTTTCTGACGGCTCCGGTGACCGCGTTGTTGGTGGTGATGCCGAACGCCAGCTCGTGCATGCCCACCTTGCCCGCGATCACGGCTCCTGCGGCCCGAAGGCGCGCGACCAGCTCCGCATCCGCCCGGGGCTGCTTTCCGTTCAATGACGCCGTACCGGCCCCACAGGCCATGCCGGCCGCCTCGATGTTGTCCTTCAGCGCGATGGGAATGCCCAGCAGGGGGAGGCGCTCGCCGGCGGCAAGACGGCGGTCCGCGTCGCGCGCTTCTTTTCGCAACGCCTCGGGGTCGAAGCTGACCCACACGTTGAGGTCGCTAAAGGCTTGAGACCGTGCGATGCAGGCCTCGGCCAGATCCAGGCTTGAAACGGATGCTCCATCAAGGAGCTTGCGAATGGCAGAGAGAGGAAGGTCGATCGCGTGCATGGCTCGTTCAGCGTTTGGTGACGATTCAATGTACGCAGCGGGGTTTTGTCAGGGACCTATAGAAATCGTTAGGGGGCCGCTCGCCGCGCGGAGCCTAGGGTCAGACCCGACTGGCGAAAACCACAGCGCTGCCTAGCATTGGCGCCCCGCGCATGAAGCTTGCTTGGAATCGACCATGCACCTCTCCACCATCCAGACCAGGGCCCTGTCGGACCTCATGCGCCTCGTCGCGAACGCGACCGACGGCGACGAGTTGCGCGAGCGCATGGCGCTGCCGATGCTCGATCTCCTTCGTGCCGATACCTACGTGTCGATGGTGTGGGACGGCGAAAGGCAGCGCTTCGGCCGGACGACCGCGCTCAACATGTCCGAGGAGAACCTGAGGTCCTGGGACGACTACTTCCGCTTCGTGGACCCGCTGACCTACCCCATGATGCAGCGCCGCAAGCCGACCCTGGCAACGCAGGTGCTCTGCCAGACAGACCTGTCGCGTACGGAGTTTTTCAACGACTTCCTTCGTCGCGACCGCATGTACTGGGGAGTGAACGTCTATTTCTACGATCGCGAGCGGTGCGTCGGGGACGTTCGCATCTGGCGTAATCGGGAGCGGGGGAACTTCGATGCGGGCGAGATCGAGATCCTGAACCTCGTCGAGCCGGCCATCACCGCCGCGCTTTCACGGCTGGGCTGGAAGGAGTCCGCACCTGCCATCGAGCAAGGTGAATCCGCAGAGGCAACACTGCAGCGCGAAGGACGCCTGAGCAAGCGCGAGGCCGAGGTGGCGTGGCTGGTCAGTTGCGGCTGTCCCGACAAGGAGATCCAGAGCCGGCTCGGGCTCGAATATCCAACGGTCCGCTTCCATCTGGGCAACGCGTTCAAGAAACTGCGCGTGGCCAATCGATCGGCGCTCGTCGGACGGGTTCGGGCGCTGCTGGCTCACCAGGAGCATGGAGCTGCGGCGGCAGACATGCCGATGCCTGCCGCGCCAGCAGAAGACCTTGCGACCCCTTCCGCATTCGCGACGCAGGTGTTGCGACAGCGCAGCGTCTCGCAGCAGATTCGCCCCAACTGATCTCTAGCGCCTGGTGTGGCGCAGGCCCGCGTGCCAGGTTGTGCATCGGCTTGACGGTGCTGCGTGTCGCTGGGCAGCACTCGTTCGCACGGCGATGCCCGGGGCGCGTGTACGTCGAAGAGGACCGCCAGCAAGCACTGGTGCGAAGGCCGCCGCACTGCACACGCATCACTGTCGGAGCGATCGATATACGAAAGCAGGGATGGTCTCGTTGGCGTGTCATTGCCTGCCGATCGGCTCTGACTGCGTGTTGTGTGGCTCGACCCTCTCCTGAGTGCTTTCCAAGCCCCTGGATCACCTGTTCTCATCTCTGCGGCACTAATAATTAGACTAACGGCGTGCGCAGTTAGTCGAACACCCAAAGACTACCTGCTCATACCAAAACGGCAATCCAAATATCCACCCAATAAACGCCTGCCGTTAGTATGTTTATCCGAAAGATGCCCCCACCCCTATGCCGGCAGGCCTGACCCTCTCCCTTTTCGATGACGCGCCGCCGCCTCGGCACGCGGCCGTGTTCAAGGAAGCCTTCGAGGCCTGGCTGGCAGACCAGCGTGGATCCGGGCTGCTTCGCCGCGAGGGCTCGGTCGCCGTGTACGAGGACATGTGGGAGGCGTTCGCGGCATGGTGCCTTGGCCAGTCGCCGGTGGTCGCCCTGCCCTCGCTCGATCTGGCCGACCTGCAGGCCTTCCAGGCGGCGCGCTTCGGTCGCAAGACCTCCGACCTGTCGCTCACGCCGCGCTATGCGTTGCGCCTGATGCGCCTGATCGACCGGGTCCTGCGCCACCATGCCTCGCGCAACGAAGCCCCACCCAACACGGCAGCAGCGGACTGGATCAAGGCGAACCCCGAGATGCGGTACGCCGATGCCGCGCACGCCGATCCTCTGCCCGACTACCTCTCGGTGGGAGAGGCCCGGCAGCTCATCGCATTCCTGTCTGCAGCGCGGCCGCGGCCAGGAGCGTCGCGAGACGCACTGGCCGCGATGACGTGGCAGGAAGTGCGCAACAGGGCTTCGGTTGCCCTGCAGCTGGGCGCAGGCCTGACGCCAGGGGACGTGCGCGCGCTGACGCTGGAGTCGGTGATCGCGCATGCCGGCCGCGTGAGTGAACGCCCGTGGAAGCTGCTGGTGCCTGGCAACGGCAATTCACCTGCCCGCGAGACCCCCATCGCCCCCTGGGCCGGAGAACTGCTTCAGCACTGGCTCACCGTGCGTGCAGACGCCGGCATCACGGGCCCATTCATCTTCCCTTCCACGCGCACCGGCAAGCAGTGGCAGAAGCCCTCCCAATACGAGTGCGCAAAACGCGTGCTCGAGGAAGCAGGCATGGACTCGCGCGAGGGCGGGTCGTTCCGGCTGCGGCATACCTTCGCGTTGCGGCAGCTGCGGCGGGGCACGTCGCCGCAGCAGGTGGCAGCCTGGCTGGGGATCGAGGCGGCGAAGATGAAGCGCTACGAGCGGGTGCTGCCCGGAGTGATCGACGTCGTTTGAGCGAAGGTCGTCAAGACGCCAGCTGCGCGCCATCTCCCTTGCGCAGCACGAAGATGAGTTCGTCCAGCGCCCCCGCAGCGCCATCCGCATCGCGCGCCCGCAGGCGCTGCACCACCTTGCGCCGAAGCGGAAACACGTCGGGGCGCGGATGCGCCGGAATCACGTGCGTCATGCGTTCGCGCAAGACGGCGGTCATCGTCTGGGCCATGAGGCGCAGTGCCTCGTTGTGCCCCGCCTGTGCGATCGACGAGAAGAAGCTCGCCATCGCATCGATGCGCTGCGGCAGCGCGCCGACGTCCTGGTGCTTCTCGATGCCGTCGACGGCGGCCTCGATCGCATCCACCTCGGCGTCGGTGGCCCGCTCGCACGCCAGGCGCAGCAGCGTGCCGTACAGCGCACGGTAGGCCTCGTCGATGTCGGCGGTGCCGAGCTTGCCGTCGACGACGAGCTTGCGCAGCGACTCGGCCAGCATCATGTAGGCGCCCTTGTAGAACACGAGGGCATGGTCGGAGCAGCCCGGCGTCATGTGCCTGACCTCGCCGATGAAGATCACATGGTCGCCCGCCTCGTGCCGCGCATGCACGCTGCATTCGAAGCTGGCCAGGCAGTCGTCGACGAGCGGCGTGCCCAGCGGGCCCCTGCGCCAGGCCACGCTCTCGAACTTGTCGGCGATCCTGCTCGACGCAAACCGGCCCGAGAGTGCGTCCTGGCTCTGCGACAGGATGTTGATCGCGAAGGCGCCGGATTCCACGAAGGTCGGCAGCAGGCTGCTGGCCTTGCGCAGGCTGAACAGCACCAGGGGCGGCTCCAGCGAGACGGAGCTGAACGAATTGCAGGTCAAGCCCGCAGGGCTGCCATCGGCGTTGCAGGTGGTGACGACGGCCACCCCCGTCGGGAAGCAGCCGAGCAGCTGGCGGAACAACTTGGGGTCGATGGCCTCATCGGCCTGTGGCACGGCGAGGCTCATGGCGTCGGCGTCCCCTGGCGCTTGAAGAGTTGAACGATGTTGCCTTCGGGGTCGCGCAGCGACAGCACGGCGCCGTGGGCGCCCATGTCGCGCGTTCCCAGCACTTCGCCGCCGCTGGCCGCGATGCGCTCGTGCGCGCCGTCGAAGCTGTCCACCTCGAACACCATCACCATGCCCGAGACGGCGGGCGCCGCTTCTTCGCGGCAGGCGAGCGCGACGCTCGTGTTGCCGACGCCGTACTGGATCCACCGATCCTTGTCACGGAACTTCAGCTGCAGTCCCAGCGCGGACTCATAGAAGGAATGGAGTTCGGCCGGCCGCTCGGCCACCACGAACACGTTCTGCAGGCGCTTTGGCGATTCCATGGCTGGGCTCACTGTGCGGGGTTGTTGTAAAGGTTGTGCAACGAGGCCTTGAGGAAGCCGCCATCGGCCACGATGTCCTCGCCGTTGATGTAGCCGGACGCATCGCTGGCGAGGAACGCCACGATGCCGCCGATGTCCTCCGGCCGGCCGATGCGGCGCGCCGGGATCTTCGAGACCCGGCTCTCCAGCATGCCTTCCTGGCTGTAGTGCACCTCAGAGAGGGGCGTGCGGATCATCCCCGGGCTCACCGAGTTGGCCCGGATGCCGCGCGGTCCCCACTCCACCGCCATCTGCTGCGTCAGTGCGCGCAGACCGGCCTTGGTCGCGCCATAGGCGACTGCGCGCGTCGGCGAGCGGGCGGAGATGGATGCCACGTTGACGATGCTGCCGGCCTGCGCCTCGAACATCATCGGCACCAGCGCCTGGGCGCACAGCAGCGCGCCGCGAAGGTTCACCCGGAACACGCGGTCCCACTCGTCGATGGGAAAGTCCTCGAGCGCCGCGGGCGATGCGGTGATGCCGGCGTTGTTGACCAGGACATCGCAGCGACCGAAAGCGGTGCGCACCGTCGAAGCCATGAGGGCGACCGAGGCGGGATCGGCCACGTCGCAGCGCATCGCGAGCATGCCGTTCGCCTCGACCGGCACTTCGGACTCTTCGGGAAAGAGGACGTCCAGCTGCACCACCTGCGCACCCATGGCGCGAAGGTGCTCGCAGATCGAAAGGCCGATCCCCCTGGAGGCGCCCGTGACCACGGCCACGCGGCCGCGCAGCGAAGCGCCGTCGAAAACAGTCATGCTCGACATGTGCGGGTGCGTGCCTCAGGCTGCCACGGCGTTCATCGACTCGACCTCCTTGCGGATCGCCGGGATGATCCTCTCGCCCCACAGCTCGATCTGCCTGAGCATCGTCTTCTGGTCGAAGTCGCCCAGCTGCGTCTGCAGCGCGATGTGCTTCGGGCGCAGGATGCTGATCTCCTCCAGCATCTTGTCGATGACCTCGTTGACCGAGCCCACCGGCAGGTTCTGCCGCAGCTGCTCCATCGTCGGGTCCGTCTCCGAGGGCACCTCCTTGATCATGTAGCCGTCGTCCGACTGCGAACGACGGAACTTCAGGCTTTCGGAGATGCGACGCTGGAAGCGCGCACAGTCCAGGTACGCATCGATCTGCGCCTTGCTGTCCGACGCGTACGCGCAGCGCAGGAAGCCGAACTTCACGTCGCGGTCCAGGTCCTTGCCGTTGTCGCCCGCGACCTTGTCCAGCCTCTGGCGCAGCTCGGCGACAGCGTCGCTGCCCTTGAGCAGCGCGGTCACGAACAGGTTGTGGCCCTCGCGCACCCCGCGCCCCAGCGTGACCGGGTTGCCCGAGGTGATCCACAGCGGCGGCATCGGGTCCTGCAGGCAGCGCACCGCGATCGAGCTCGGCGGCAGCTTCAGGTGCTCGCCGTCGTACGCCACGATCTTCTGCGTCAGGCCCTTGGGCAGGATGTCGAGGAACTCGTTGTAGATGGCGCCCGAGTCCTCGATCTTCACGCCGAAGCGTTCGAACTCGAACTGCTGGTAGCCCGAGCCGATGCCCAGCTCCAGGCGGCCGTCGGACACCGTGTCGACGAAGCCCACTTCCGCAAGAAACCGTGCCGGGTGGTACAGCGGCAGGATGCACACCGCCGTGCCCAGACGGATGCGCTTCGTCTTGGCCGCCATGTGCGCCACCATCATCAGCGGCGAGGGCGACAGCGAGTAGTTGTTGAAGTGGTGCTCGGCATACCAGGCCGTGTTGAAGCCCGCCTGCTCCGCCGCCACCGTCTGCTCTATCGAGTTGTTGATGACCTGCTGCGACGTCTGGTGATAGCCGCGCTGCTGGGCCAGGATGAATACGCCGAATTCCATGTTGTTCCGCTCAAGTAGTGCTATGCGATGAGCAGAATTCTCTGGTTGCGCACGGTGTTGGTGAATATGGAAGGAGCGCGATTCAGTCCTGCAAAAAAGAGAGGGATGCGCTACGCCGGTCCAACGAAAAACGGGGCATGAGCCCCGTTGCCTGTGCCTGCAGAAGACACCCGTCTTCTGCTTCGTCTCTCTCTCCGGCTACTTGTCGCGCAGGTCGGTCACCTTCGCCAGGCCCTGCCAGATGGCGGCGTCCTTCTGGATGGACGCCGCAAACTGCGTGGCGTTGCGGCTGGGCGGCACGATCATGTTCTGGCCTTCGATCTGCGCTCGCACTTCGTCGAGCTTCTGGATCTTGTTGATCTCGGCGTTGAGCCTGTCGATGATCTCCTGCGGCGTCCCGGCCGGCGCGAAGACGCCGTACCAGCCGTCGGCTTCGAACTTGTAGCCCTGCTCCGCCAGCGTCGGCACGTCCTGCGTCGCGGGCCAGCGCTGCGAGCCGGTCTGGCCCAGCGCCACAAGCCGCCCTTGCCGCATGTGCTGCACGGGCGATGCGATGTCGGTGAAGGCCACGCTGATGTTGTTGCCGATCAGGTCCGTGACTTCGCCGACCAGTGTCTTGTACGGCACGTGCGGCATGTCAAGGCCGTAGTGGGCCTTGATGCCTTCCATCGCCAGGTGGCCCGAGGAGCCCGTGCCCCAAGAGCCGTAGGCCAGCTTGCCCGGGTTCTTCCTGGCGTAGGCCACCATGTCCGCCAGGTTCTTGAAGCCGGTGCTCGGGTTGGTCATCAGCAGGATGCCCGCGGCGCCGACCTGCGCGACCGGAACGAGATCCTTCTCGGCGTTGTACGGCAGCTTGGGATGGATCACCGGGTTGATGAGGATCGAGGACGACGGCGCGAAAAGCAGCGTGTAGCCGTCGCCCGCAGCCTTGGCCACCGTGTCGCAGGCGATCAGGCCGTTGGCGCCCGGCTTCGCGTCCACCACCACGGGCTGCTTCAGCGTCTTGGCCAGCGGGTTGGCGATCAGGCGCGCGAAGATGTCGCCGCCCGCACCGGCGGAACCGGCCAGCACGATGCGGATGGGACGCGAGGGCCAGTTGCCCGCGCCGCCGGTGCTGGCGAGGGCCCTGACGCCCGCGCCCATCAGCATGCTGCCCACCATCAGGGTGCGGCGGTTGATCCGTGTAGGGGTCATGTTTGTCTCCGGTTTCGAATATGTAATTGGCTCGGCTGCCCTGGCCGCTTGTCCTGCGGCTGGCAACGCTTAGGTGATCTGATGTGATCGGGAAGGGCCGCGCCTTCCTCGGGTCAGGCAGGAAGGACTCGAGAGGCTTCGGGGTTGCGGCCCAGTTCCTTCTGGATCGCCGGGATGATCCTCTCGCCCCACAGCTCGATCTGCCTGAGCATCGTCTTCTGATCGAAGTCGCCCAGCTGCGTCTGCAGCGCGATGTGCTTCGGGCGCAGGATGCTGATCTCCTCCAGCATCTTGTCGATGACCTCGTTGACCGAGCCCACCGGCAGGTTCTGCCGCAGCTGCTCCATCGTCGGGTCCGTCTCCGAGGGCACCTCCTTGATCATGTAGCCGTCGTCCGACTGCGAACGACGGAACTTCAGGCTTTCGGAGATGCGACGCTGGAAGCGCGCACAGTCCAGGTACGCATCGATCTGCGCCTTGCTGTCCGACGCGTACGCGCAGCGCAGGAAGCCGAACTTCACGTCGCGGTCCAGGTCCTTGCCGTTGTCGCCCGCGACCTTGTCCAGCCTCTGGCGCAGCTCGGCGACAGCGTCGCTGCCCTTGAGCAGCGCGGTCACGAACAGGTTGTGGCCCTCGCGCACCCCGCGCCCCAGCGTGACCGGGTTGCCCGAGGTGATCCACAGCGGCGGCATCGGGTCCTGCAGGCAGCGCACCGCGATCGAGCTCGGCGGCAGCTTCAGGTGCTCGCCGTCGTACGCCACGATCTTCTGCGTCAGGCCCTTGGGCAGGATGTCGAGGAACTCGTTGTAGATGGCGCCCGAGTCCTCGATCTTCACGCCGAAGCGTTCGAACTCGAACTGCTGGTAGCCCGAGCCGATGCCCAGCTCCAGGCGGCCGTCGGACACCGTGTCGACGAAGCCCACTTCCGCAAGAAACCGTGCCGGGTGGTACAGCGGCAGGATGCACACCGCCGTGCCCAGACGGATGCGCTTCGTCTTGGCCGCCATGTGCGCCACCATCATCAGCGGCGAGGGCGACAGCGAGTAGTTGTTGAAGTGGTGCTCGGCATACCAGGCCGTGTTGAAGCCCGCCTGCTCCGCCGCCACCGTCTGCTCTATCGAGTTGTTGATGACCTGCTGCGACGTCTGGTGATAGCCGCGCTGCTGGGCCAGAATGAACACCCCGAATTCCATGTACTGTCTCCGCGAAAATTGCACCCGCCTGGGTTGCCAAAATTCTAGGGAGACGGCTTCCTTTGACTATGGCTGAATCTGCAGCTCAGAACTGCGTAAACAGGAGAAGTAAGTTGACGATCTCCGGCCTCCGGGCCTGTGTTGCGAGCGCCTTCGCGCGGGCAGGCGGCGCCCGTGGATAGATTGCGAGCGATGGAGCTCTTTCTCTCCATCTCGCAGACGCGCAACTTCTCGGAGACGGCACGGCGCTTCGGCATCTCGGCCACCGGTGTGTCGCGCATGATCACCGAGATCGAGGAGGAGCTGAAGGTCAAGCTGCTGCTGCGCTCCACGCGCCAGGTGGCGCTGACCGAGTCGGGGCAGGAATACGCGCGGCAGCTCGAAAGCATCCTGTGGCGCATCAAGGAGCTGCAGACCAACATCACCGCCATCAGTGCGGCACCGCAGGGACTGCTGCGCGTGCACTCGCGCGTGATGTTCGGGCTGGGCGTGCTGCCGCCGCTGATCGCGGCCTTCCGCAAGCTCTACCCTGAGATCCACATCGAGCTCTCGCTCACCGAAGCCGCCGTGGACCTTCGGCGCAACCAGGTCGACATCGACTTCCGCATCTCGCCGCCTGCCGAGGCGGGCGTCAAGCGCCGCATGCTGTTCCAGAGCGAGCGGCACCTGGTGGCGGCTCCCTCCTATCTCAAACGCATGCCCGCCCTGGTCTCGCCCGAGAGCATCCTGGAGCACGACTGCCTGGCCTACCAGCTGCCGGGCGACGAATACGTCTGGACCTTCAAGCAGCAGGACGAGCTGAGCCAGATCGCCTTCAAGCCGCGCCACGTCAGCAACAACGGCATCGCGCTGCTCGAGCTTGCGCGGCTGGGTGAAGGCCTGGTGCTGATGGACGACTACACGGTGCACAACGACGTGCTCCAGGGTCGGCTGGTGCGGGTGCTCGACGGCTATCGCATCAGCAACAAGGGCTTCGACGAGGGCATGTACGCCACCATCCTCGACACGCCCATCATTCCGGCGAAGATCCGCCTGTTCCTCGACTTCGTGGCCGAGCACGTGGCCGGGCCCGAGCTGCGCTTTTCCGCGCATGGCAAGCCGGCGGGACTGGACGTGGCGCCGCTTCGGACCTAGCCGGGCGGAAGCGGCATCCGGCACAGGGGGCGGTCCAGCCCCTTGCAGCCGAGCCCCGTGAGCTTGAGCACTGCGCCATCCAGCGGACCTGATGCGCTGAGCCTGCCGCTGTCGCTGATGGTGGTGACGAACAGATCGTCCATCTGCGGCCCGCCGAAGCACAGCGCACTCGGATGCGTCACGGGCAGCACGATCTTTCGCGTCAGCTGGCCTTGCGCGTCGAAGCGTGCAAGCGTGCCGGTACGCACCAGCGCGGTCCACAGCCCGCCTTCGGCATCGAAGCAGCAGCCGTCAGGACCGGAGCCCTGGTCGTCGGTGCGCACGAACACGCGCCTGTCACCGAGCGTGCCGTCGCCCGCCACGGCGTAGGAATAGATGACGCGCCTTTCGCTGTCGGCCACATGCAGCCGGCCGTCGATCGGGCTCACGCAGGGGCCGTTGCAGATGCCCAACCCGTCGTCGAGCTTGTTCAGCCGCAGGCTGGTGTCGAGCCGGTAGAGGCCGCCCAGCGGCGCTTCGCCCGGCTCGCGGAAGACGTGCATGGTGCCCACCACGAAGCTGCCGTCGGGCATCGAGATGCCGTCGTTCAGCCGCAGGTGCTCGTGGCTCGCGTCGATCCGCGCCAGGGTCTGCAGATGGCCGGTATGCGGGTCGAGCGCGCAGATCTGCTCCTTCAGCGCCAGCACGATGCGGCCATCGGCATTGAAGGCGAAGGAGCCCAGCGGCGGCGGGACTTCATGGCGCGCGGTGACGGCGCCGGTGTCCGCATCCAGCGCAATCACCAGGCCCGCGCGGCAGTCCAGCAGCCACAGCTGCCCATCGTGCCAGACGGGGCATTCGCCCAGAGCGGTTTTGAGGTTTCCTAGGCGCTGAATTTCCATTTTCAATTCAATTGATCCGAAATTGAATTCGAATTCGTCTCTTTATTCAATTGCATCGAGCCACGTCAATCAGCCTCGTCGGGGCCACGCATGCAACACGGCGCCGCCGCATCGTATCCCCCTGTTTCCCGCTGGCGCAGGAGCGACTCCTTCATTTCTTGCAGAACTCTCCTTCAGATTAGTTTGAAATCGATTTTCGAGTTCATTTCTACAATCGATCGAGCATATTGAGAACAGAGACAAGCCGGCGGAAGCACACCGCCCCAGGCCCTTAAATCGGAATTCCCGCGGAATTGAGACCCGGGCTGTTTGTCGACTGGCTTCAATTCAATTCCGATCCGTGCCGCGTCAAGCCGGCTTCTTCGAGAGGTGGTGTATGAGTAATGAATTTGTCCGTCTGGAAGTCTCCGACGGGGTCGCCCTGGTCACGATGGACCGCAAGCCGGTCAATGCGCTGAACCGCGCCATGCGCCGTGAAATGGTGGCGACCTTCGACGCGATCTCCGAGCGCGAAGACATCCGCTGCGCCGTGCTGACCGGCACCGGCAGCGTGTTCTGCGCGGGCGCCGACCTCAAGGACCGCCCCGACGCCGAGATCGCGGGCGACTTCCTCGAACACAACCGCATCACCCGCGAGACCGGCAACGCGATTCGCGAATGCGCCAAGCCGGTGATCGCCGCGATCAATGGCACGGCGCTGGGCGCCGGCTTCGGGCTGGCCGCCGCGTGCGACATCCTCTACGCCTGCGAGAACGCGACCGTGGGCATGCCCGAGATCAACGTCGGCCTGGCCGGCGGCGCTTCGATGCTCAAGACCCTGTTCGGCCGCTCCACCCTGCGCCGCATGTTCTTCACCGGCCAGCGCCTCACGGCGCACGACCTGCTCAAGCGCAACGTGATCGAGGACGTGCTGGCCGAGAAGGACCTGCTGCCCGTCACGATGGAGCTGGCCCGCGAGATCGCGTCCAAGGCGCCGCTGGCGATCGCCTACGCCAAGCGCGCGGCCAACATGGTCGATCTGATGCCGCAGCGCGACGCCTACCGCTTCGAGCAGGAATTCACCGTGGCCCTGTCGAAGACGGAAGACGCGCGTGAAGCCCGCATGGCCTTCCTCGAGAAGCGCGCGCCGGTCTTCAAGGGACGCTGATCCCATGCTGACGCAGGTTCACGCAGTCACCGGCACCGGGCTGGACGCATTCTTCAAGGCACAGGGCGTGGCGGTCGTCGGTGCTTCCGACGACATCACCAAGATCGGCGGCCGCCCCGTGCAGCTGCTGCGCAAGTACGGCTACGCGGGCGCCATCTATCCGATCAATCCCAAGGGCGGAACCATCCAGGGCCTGCAGGCCTACGCCTCCGTCCTGGACACGCCGACCGCACCCGACCTGGCCATCCTTGCGGTGCCGGCGCAGGCGGCGCTGCAGGCCGTGCGCGACTGCGCCGATCGCGGCGTGCGCGGGGTGATCGTGCTGTCGTCCGGCTTCGCGGAAGCCGGCCCCGAGGGCGCCGCGCTGCAGGCCGAGATGGTGCGCGTGGCACGCAGCCACGGCATGCGCCTGCTGGGCCCCAACTGCCTGGGCACCGTGAACGTGGTGGACCGGCTGGTGGGCTCCTTCTCCATCGCGCTGGAACAGAGCCTGCCGCCGGCCGGGCAGGTCGGCATCGTCTCGCAGTCGGGCAACATCGGCAGCTTCACCATGCGCAACATGGCAGAGCGCGGCATGGGCGTGAGCCGCTTCATCGCCACCGGCAACGAGGCCGACGTGGATGTCGCCGACGGCATCGCGGCACTGGCGCAGGACGCGGACACCCGCATCATCCTGTGCTGCATGGAGACCTGCCGGCACGCGGGCCGCCTGGTCGAGGCGCTGGACATGGCGCGCACGAACAACAAGCCGGTCATCGTGCTCAAGATCGGCGCCACCGAGCAGGGCCAGGCCGCGGCGGCATCGCACACCGGTGCGCTCACCGGCTCCGACGCGGTGTTCGATGCCGTGTTCCGGCGCTACGGCGTGCTGCGCGTGCGTTCGTTCGAAGACCTGCTGAACGTGGGGCATGCGGCGGTGCTGCTCGGCACGGGCCGGCTGCCCGCCACCGACGCCGTGACGCTGGTGGCCGCATCGGGCGGCTTCGGCATCATGATGGCCGACGCGATGGTCGAGGCCGGCATGACCCTGCCGCAACTCACCGACAGCACGAAGGCCCTGATCCGCGAGGCCGTGCCCACCGCCGGCACCAACAACCCCGTGGATGCATCGGCCCAGATGTCGGCGCGCCCCGACATCCTGCTGAAGATGCTCACCGCGCTGCAGGAAGACGCCAACGGCAGCACGCTGGTGCTGCTGCTGGCCCTGTCGCTGTACAACCCGCGACTGCGCGGCACTTACATGGAGGCGCTGGCCAGCATCCGCGCGAGCCATCCCGAGCGGCTGATGGTCCTCATCAGCCAGGGCCCTCCCGATGCGGTGGCCGAGATCAACGCGCTGGGCATCCCGGTGTTCCCGAGCATTCCGGCCGCGGCCACCGGCCTCGCCGGCCTGGTGCAGCTCGGCCGGCTTGCCACCCTGCCCGCCGCCCCCGCCTACGGCGGCCCGGTGGACGGCGTGGATGCCGCCGTGTTCCGCAACGAGTTCCATGCCAAGCGCGCGCTTGCAGCGGCCGGCATCAGCGTGCCGCGCGAGGAGGTGGTGGCTTCCGCCGACGAGGCCGTGCGCAGCGCGCGGACCACGGGCTATCCGGTGGTGCTCAAGATCGCCTCGGAAGACATCGCCCACAAGACCGAGATCGGCGGCGTGGCGCTCGACCTGCATGACGACGCCGCGGTGCTCGAAGCGTACGAACGCATCGTGGCCAATGCGAAGAAGCACGCGCCCCATGCCCGCCTGGACGGCGTGCTGGTGGCTCCCATGGTTCGCGGCGGCGTGGAGCTGATCGCCGGCGTCTCGCGCGACCCGGTCTTCGGCCCGGTGGTGATGGTGGGCTTCGGCGGCATCTACGCCGAAGTCCTCAAGGACGTCGCGGTGCAGGTCGCGCCGGTTTCCGAGGACGAGGCCGTGCGGATGATCCGCAGCCTGAAGATGTTCCCGCTGCTCGACGGCGCGCGCGGCCGCGCCAAGGCCGACGTGGCCGCGGCCGCCCGCACGGTGGCCCAGCTCTCCGAGTTCGCCTGCCGGCATGCCCGGGACGTGGCCGAGATCGACATGAACCCCATCCTGGTCAAGCCCGAGGGCGAAGGCGTCCTGGTGCTGGACGCACTGATGGTGCCCACCGCCGCCGGCCACGCCACTTCTCATTGAAGCCACTTCCCATGCACATGCCAAAGAACCCGGCCATTCCCGACGCGTCTGCCGGCCCCGCCGTCTATCGCGAGTACGCGCGCCAGTGGCTCGGCGCCAACCTGCCCGAGCACATGCGCGCGGACAGCCTGAACTACCGCACCCCCACGCTCGACGAGTGCCGCGACTGGGAAGCCTCGATGTACGAAGCCGGCCTGGCCGGCATGACCTGGCCCAAGGCCTACGGCGGACTCGGCCTCAGCTTGCGCGAGCACCTGGTGGTCAACAAGGAAGTGGGCGCGCTGCCCATGCCCGAGAGCGTGAGCTCCATCGGCAAGGAGCTGGCCGGCCCCATCATCCAGACGGTCGGCACCGAGGAGCAGAAGCAGCTCTTCCTGCCGAACATCCTGGCCATGCGCAACTACTGGTGCCAGGGCTTCTCCGAGCCCGATGCCGGCTCCGACCTGGCCCGGCTGCGGACCAAGGCCGTGCAGGAAGGCGACTGCTGGCGAATCAACGGCCAGAAGATCTGGACCAGCGGCGCGGCCAAGGCGCACTACTGCCTGCTGCTGACCCGCACCGGCACGGTGGCCGACAAGCACCGCGGCCTGCTGATGTTCGCGGTGCCGATGAACACGCCGGGCATCCGCGTGTCGACCATCAAGTCGATCGATGGCAAGGACTCCTTCGCCGAAGTCTTCTTCGACAACGTGGTGGTCCCCGACAGCGCCCGCCTGGGCGCGCCCGACGAAGGCTGGAACGCCGCGATCCGCGTGCTGTCGATCGAACGCGCCACCAACCGCATGTACCGCGCGTGGCGCTTCGAATGCGAGCTGCGCCAGCTGATCGCCGCGTGCAAGTCCGACCCGCAGCTGGCCACGCTGCTGGACGACGGCCACGTGCAGCGCCGCATCGGCGACGTCGTGGGCGAGATCGATGCGCTCAAGGGCCTGGTCGAGCGCACGGTGGACCAGATGATGGCCGGCGACAGGATCGGCGCGCGCGGCTCGCTCACCAAGCTCTTCTGGTCCGAGGCCCACCAGGCCTTCATGGGGCTGGCGCTGTCGCTGGTGTCGCAGGTGAACCCGCGCTCCAGTGCGCTCGCACAGCGTGCCCGCAAGCACTTCACCACCGCCTACCTCTATTCCCGCGCCGAGACCATCTACGCCGGCACCACCGAAGTGCAGCTGGACATCATCGCGCAACGCATCATGGATCTGCCCAAGGACCTCTGAGATGAGCACCACAGACAACGATCTCAAGCCCGACGAATTCGGCCAGGCCGCCGCGGCAGCCATCACCGACGCGCAGGCGCGCGGCTTCCGCGACGCGGCCCAGGTGCTGGCAGGCGCAGGCCTGTGCGGCGTGTGCGCGTCCGAAGAGGCGGGTGGCCTCGCGCTGGGCATCGAATTCGCGCTGCCCATCGTGGCGGAAGCGGGCAAGCTCAGGCTGCAGTGGCCGCTGCTGGAAACCATCCTCGTGGCCAAGGCGCTGGGCCAGTCACCACTCGCCGCCCAACTTGCGGCGGGCGAGCGCGTGGCTACCTGGGCGCTGCAGGGCAGCCTGAAGGAAGGCTTCGCGGGCCAGGCCCGCCACGCCAGTCACTGCGACTGGGCCCTGGTGGCCGACGGCCAGGGCGGCGCGGCGCTGGTCGACCTCGGCTCGGTCACGATCCAGGACGATGCCGCACTCGACCCCGAGCACCCCCAAGCCTGGCTGGTGCTGGACAAGGCCGAAGTGCTCGCCACCGTGGATGCCGCAACCTTCTCGGCACTTCAGCGCGACAGCCACATCCTGATCGCGGGCCTGGTCAACGGCGCCGCCGAAGGCGCGCTCGCCACCACCGCGGAGTACATGTCGACGCGCGTGCAGTTCGGCCGGCCCCTCTCGGCCAAGCAGGCGGTGCGCCACCTGCTGGCGCGGATGCGACTGCTGCAGGAGGCCTCCAGCGCGGGCATCCAGCGCCTGCTTCGTACCGATGAGTTCGGCGGCGCACGCGCCACCTCGCCCGTGCTGGCCAATGCACTGGCCAGCTCTGCCTTCGTGCTGGAGAAGTCCATCCATCTGCACGGCGGGATGGGCTTCACCTGGGAAGTGCCGCTGCACTACGCGCTGCGCGAGGTGCGCAAGTTCGATGCCGCCTTCGGCTCGGGCGTGCTGGCCCGGCAGGTGGGCCGCGACTTCATCCAGTCTGTCTGAACAAGGATCTGAAATGAACCAGGATTTGCTTGGCCGCGTGGCCCTCATCACCGGCGCGGGCGCCGGCATCGGCCGCGAGACCGCCCGCCAGATGGGCGAGCGCGGCGCCATCGTCTGCGTGAACGACCTGAAGGAAGAGCTGGTCGCGCCGGTGGTGGACGAGATCAGGGCCCGTGGCGGGCAGGCCTTCGCGATCGTGCAGAACATCGCCAGCCGCGAAGGCATTCGCGAAGCCATCCAGCGATCGTTCGACCTCGGCGGCAGGCGTTTCGACATCCTCGTCAACAACGCGGCCTGGGTGCGCTACCAGTCCATTCCCGAGATCGCCCCGGAAACGGTGGACCGCATGCTCGACGTGGGCTTCAAGTCCGTCATCTGGAGCCTGCAGGAAGCCGTGGCCGTGATGGACCCCGAACGCGGCGGCGCGATCGTGAACGTGGCGTCGGTCGCGGCGCTGCGATCGGCCGCCAATTCGGTCGTGTACTCGGGCATCAAGTCGGGCGTGCTCGGCATCACACGGGCGGCGGCGGCGGAACTCGGCGCGCGCAACATCCGCGTCAACGCCGTATGCCCTTCGGCCGTGCCCACCGAAGGCACGCAGCGCAACCGCAATGCCGAACGCGATGCCAACCGCATCGCACGCACGCCGCTGGGCCGGCTGGGCACGGTGGAGGACATCGCGCAGAGCATCTGCTTCCTGGCCAGCGACCAGGCAGGCTTCATCACCGCGCAGGCGCTCACGGTGGACGGCGGCATCACGCTGACCAACATCTGAGCCCATGCCCACGGCCCTGATCACCGGTGCCGCATCCGGCATCGGACGCGACACCGCGAGACTGTTCGCAAGCGCCGGCTGGCAATGCGTGCTGGTCGATCGCAACGCGCAGGCCCTGCACCAGCTGGCGCAAGAGCTGCCCGCCGAGGGCGCGCATGTGCCGCGCACGATCGACCTGACGGACCCGAAGCAGATCGCCTCGCTGGCCGAAGGTACGCCTGCGCTGGACGCCCTCATCAACAACGCGGGCATGTCCGATGCCTCGAACACGCCGCTGGTACAGCAGAGCCCCCAACAGGCCGGCCGGCTGCTGGCGCTCAACCTCGCTGCGCCTGCAGCAATGGTGGATGCGTGCAGCCAGCTGCTCAAGCCGGGTGCGCGCATCGTGAACGTGTCGTCGGGCGCGGGCCTGAGCGCCATTCCGTTTCGCGGCCTGTACAGCCCGAGCAAGGCGGGGCTCATCGCGCAGACACGCGCCCTGGCGAACGCACGGCCGGACCTGTGCGTGACAGTGCTGTGCCCCGGCTTCGTGCGAACCGAGCTCGTCGCCGGGCTGATCGAAGCGGGGCGCATCGACCCCGAGCGCGCGGTGGCAAAGACACCGCTGGGACGCATGGCGACACCCGACGAGATGGCCCGGGCGCTGTTCTTCCTGGCAAGCACCGGTGCCGCGCCGCTCAGCGGGCAGGTCCTGCCGGTGAATGGCGGATCGTCGATCTATGGCGGCAGCCAGGGCTTTGCGCCCGCCACGCTGGATGTGCTGCCGCTGGACCTGCCGCTGCAGCTCGAGGTGCTCGGCGGACCGGCGCAACCCTGGCAGGCCGTATCCGCAACGGCCGGCGCCGGGCCGCACTACCCGGCATGCATCGATCTCTCCGCGCTGCATCGCAAGAGCGGCCTGCTGCAGGCGGTGCACGAGGCCGCCATCCGCTTCGCGTCCGGTCATTCGCAGCAGGCCAGCCTCACGGTGCTGCTGCCGCCGGACACACCGGAGCGCAGCACCCGCTGGCAGGACGCCGGCGACGGCGCCGCTGCACGCATGCTCATCTCGACGCTGGCCTGCGAATGGGGCAGCCGCGCCTTGCGCATCAACGCGCTGGAGGTGCCGCCGGAGGTGGAGCCCCGGTCGCTGTACGCGCTACTGCGCTACGTCTGCGGACCTGCCGCGCAGTATGTGACGGGCCAGACGCTCGTGTGCCACCGGAACGCACCGAAGGACGCCACACCATGAACACGCCGGAAACCCGCATCGACAAGGAACGCGCGCGGATCAAGGACTTCTTCATCGCCGAGCGCGGCTACTGGCGACCGTGGACCGAGACCATGCTCGACGCATGCCCCGGATTCGTGGAGCAGTACGCACGCTATGCCGGTCATCCCGCGCGCACCGGGCCGCTCACGCCGCGCATGGTGGAGCTCATCTACGTGGCGCTGGACAGCTCCTCGTCCCATCTTTTCGAGTCCGGCCTTCAGACGCACATGAAGCGGGCTTTGGAGGTGGGCGCAACGCAGGCTGACATCGTCGACGTGCTGCACCTGGTGGCCGTGCAGGGCCTGGCCAGCGTCGGCCAGGCGACCGCCATCCTCGCGGAGCTCGCCGGGCCGCAGGACTCGCGAGGTTCGCAGGCCGTCAGCACGGCGCTCCAGGCCCGCATCGACCGGCTCGGGCACGCTCACGCACTGCGGCTGAACGAACTGGCACGGCTGGACGCCGGCTATGTGGAGGTGCTGCTCGACTTCATCGAAAAAGGCCGACCCGGCGCGGGCCTGGCCGATGCCGAGCGCAGCCTCGTCCAGCTCGCGCTGCATGCCTGCTTCACCGCCTTCAATCCCGATGCCGTGCGACAGATCGTCGCCACGGGCCTGGGGCAGGGCCTCGCGCCAGCCGAGCTGCTGCAGGCCATCCAGCTCGGCGCCCATCTGGCAGTGCATGGCAGCGCACTGGGTGCAAAGGTGCTGCAGGCTTGCCAGGCGCCGCCGACCCGGGAACAGGGCGAGTAGACGATGCGGACCCTTTCCCGACGACTGCTGTGCGCCGCGCTGGCCGTCGCGAGCACGACGACGGCGCTGCATGCGCAACCCGTGTTTCCGGCCCGCCCTGTGACCATCGTGGTGCCCTACAGCGCCGGTGGCGTCACCGACTACTTCGCGCGCCAGCTCGGCAGCAAGCTGTCGCGGATGTGGGGCCAGCCCGTGGTGGTGGACAACCGCGCGGGCGGCGGAACCATCATCGGCACACAGCTGGTCGGCAAGGCCCCGGCAGACGGCCACACCCTGCTCTTCACGAGCTACGGCTTCACCGCCAACCAGGTGCTGCGCAAGAGCCTGCCGTATGCGAAGACATCCTTCCGGCCCGTCGCGCTGCTCGGTTCCAGCCACAACGTGCTGCTGGTCACCAACCGGCTCAAGGGCAAGCCGCTGGAGGCGATCATTGCCGACGCCAAGGCCACGCCGGGCAGCCTCAAGCTCGCATCTTCAGGCCTGGCTTCCAGCCCGCACATCGGCGCCGAGTTCTTCGCCAGGAAGACCGGCATCACCTTCACGCACGTCCCCTACAAGGGCCAGGGGCCGTCGATGTCCGACCTGATCGCGGGCGTGGTCGACGGCATGTTCGACGGCATGTCATCGTACGCACAGGTCAAGGCCGGACGAGTGGCCGCCGTCGCCATCGCCGCGGCGCAGCGTCACCCGGCCGCGCCTGAGATACCGACGTTCAGGGAACTGGGCGTCGACCTGGTCACGGGTACATGGTTCGGCATGCTTGCACCCGCCGCGACGCCCGATGCGATCGTCGACAAGATCAACGCGGACATCCGCCTGGCCCTGCAGGACGAGGAACTCATGGCGCAGATCGCCAGGACGGGCGTGAGCGTGTCCGCTTCATCGCCGGAGGCATTCGGCCGGTTCCTTGGCCAGGAAGCGGACAAGCTGCAGGCGCTGGTCGATCAGGGGGTGCAGATCCATCTGGACTGAGCACGCGACATGCGAGGACCCGGCGCCGCTGGCCCCTGCAAGCTTTGCATCGACGATGCGCGCTCCACTGGATGGAGCGCGGGCACCGTGAACCACGACTGCTCCCTCACGCTGACCGTCACGCGCTGAAGCGATTTCCTACCACTTCACGCGCACGCCGATCGATCCGTTGATGCCGCTCCTGACCCTGGCATCGCCGCCCGACGACCACAGTTTGCCGATTTCGCCGTAGAGGCTGGTCGAGGAGCCCAAGGCAAGCGTGAAGCCGCCCGCAAGCTCGGTGCTCGTGCCGCCGGTCGGCGCTGCGATGTCGGTCGTGGTCGCACCGTTCACGAAACGGGCGATGTCCGCGCCGCTCGATGTCCGGTAGACGTTGAAGCGCCCATACGGCTGCAGCGTGCCGAGCCCCGTGGCGACCTCGCCCTTGACCCGCACGCCCGCGCGCGCGATCCAGCCGCTGTCGGCCTGCGGCTGGACGATGGCGCCCGCGATCGCGGAGTTGCCCAGGTCCATGTGCTGGTGGATCAGCTGCAGCTGCGGCTCGATGCGCCAGCCGCTGCCGCCCAGCGCGAAGGACTGCCCCACCTCGATGGAGCCCAGCAGGCTGTTGCCCTTGCCGCCCACGCCCAGGCTGGCCAGCGGCTCGACGGTGTAGCGATGGCGGCCCGACTGCACCACGGCATCGGCGTAGAAGCCGCTGTCGGTGGTGTAGGTGCCGTACACGCCCACGTACTGGCTGCGCAGGTCGTTGCGACCCACGCCGAGGTTCTGGATGCCGCTGGCGAAGCCGCGCACGCTCGCGTCGCCGTCGAGCTGGCCGACGTAGATGCCTGCGCGCCAGTTCGGCGTGACCAGCAGGTCGGTGCCGGCCTGGAAGCCGGTGAGGCGGCCCTTGCTCGACGGCGATACCGTGCCGCCCTGCTGGATGTCGATGTCGGTGGAGAGCACGCGGGCCCAGGCGCGGCGATCGGAGCCGGCAGGGTTGGTCGAGGTGCTCGGGGTGCCCTTCACGTCATCGTCGCCTACGCGCTTGCGCAGGTCGCCGAGCATCGCGAGGTTGCCCTGGCGCAGTTGGCCGGGGAGCGCGGCGTAGAGCGAGGCTTCCGGCCGGTACGTGATCACAGGAGCCGGTGCCGGGATGCCGGGGGTGGCTGGAGTGCCCGGCGCTACCGCATTGGTGCTGGAGCGCAGGTACCAGTTCTCGCCCGCGCCGTTGGCATCGGCCGCGTACAGCCGGTACTCGTAGGCGCCGGCGTCGACGTGGCCGCCGGCCAGCGAGAAGGCATCCTTCGTCGTCTGCGCGGTGGTGGTGGCCCCGTTGATCGCGCTGACGACCTCGATGCCGTTGCCGGTGGTCAGCGCGCCCAGGCCGCCGAGGTTGGCGATCTGCACGCTGGTCTTGCCGCTGGCGGCGGCGGTCGCGCCGCTGAGCACGAGCCTGTCGCTCGCGCTGCTGCTGTCGCCGAGAGCCGTGCCCAGGCGCAGCGTGCCGCCATTGCCGACCCAGAGGCCGGTGACGGTCAGCGTGGTGCTGGGCGTAGCGCCGGCGAGGCTCACCGTGCCGCTGTTGTTCACGGATGCCAGGGTCTGGCTGTGGCCCGCGAGGTCGAGCATCGCGCCGCTGGCAACGACGGTTGCGCTCTTCGAGCTGAAGGTGTTCACGGCACCGGCGCGCAGGGTGCCTTGCGTCACGGAAGTGGTGCCGCCGTAGCTGTTGGCGCCGGAGAGCGTGAGCACACCCGCGCCAGCCTTGACGACGCCGCCTGTGCCGGTGACGGCGCCGGCGTAGGTGCTGTCACCGGCCTGATCGGCGGTGAGGGTCTGGGCGTTCAGCGCCACGGTACCACCGGTGCCGGAAAGGCTGGACGTGCTGAGGTCCCAGCTGCCCAGGTCCAGCGTGCCGCCATTGACCGTGTAGGCGGTGTTCTGCACGAAGGCACCCGCGCTGCCGGCCAGCAGCCGGCCGGACTGCACGACGGTACCGCCCGTGTAGGTGTTGGTTCCGGTCAGCGTCGTGGTCCCCGTGCCCAGTTGCCGGACCACGCCGCCGCCGCTGATGTTGCCGGCGAAGCCGAAGGCATTGGAATGGTTGATGGCCAGCGTGGCGTTGTTGACGACATTGCCGGTGATCGAGCCGGTGGTGCCCCCGTTGCCCAGCTGCAGCGTGCCTGCAGTGATGGTGGTGCCGCCGCTGTAGCTGTTGGCTCCCGTCAGCGCGGTCGTGCCGCTACCGGTCTGGTTGACGACGACATTTCCGCCGACTGGCACCGCGAACTCGTAGTTGCCCGCGTTGTGATTGAAGTTGATCGTCGATTTGCCGTTGCTGGAGGTGATGTCTTTTGCCGTCACGACCCCGGGCGCGACAGGCGCGCTTCCCACGGGGGAGCCAATGTTCAATGTCGCCACACCCGTCGCCGAATTGGCCAAGGAGAGCGTGTTGGTTCCGCTAGCGCCCGACGTCAGCCTGGCCCCGTCGGCCACCGTGACCGTGGCAGTCCCTGCCCCGCCGAAGCTCAGGTTGTTGTTGACGCTGCCGAAAACGGACCCCGGGCCCGTCACCGTCGCGGTGAACACGTCGCCCGCCCTGAAGCCCACCTGGACCGTGTTGGCCCCGACGAAGCCGCCGGCGGAGACCTCCAGCGTGCCGGCATGGTGGTAGTAGCCGCTGGCCCCCGTGAACTGCAGGGCAGAGCCGGTGCCGCTCACCACGACGTCCGTGATGCCTCCGTTCGGCAAGCCGTTGCCGCCACCCAGGTTGGCATTGGTGCCGAGCGTGATCTTTCCGCCACCCGTCACGTTGATCGCAGTCTGGCCCGTGCCCGTGTTCAGGTTGCCTGCGGACACCTGTGCGCCCATCCCTACATTGATGGTGGCCAAGCCCGCGCCGGTGTTCAGGTTGGCAACGGACAGCGTGGTACCGCTGCCCTGGGCAACCACGGTCCCGGTCGTGTTGGCGGCGGAACCCACCTGGATGGCGGCGGTGGCTTGATAGGTCGCACCCGTCTGGAGGTCCAGCGTGGCCCCCGCAGCCGATCCGATGGTCGTAATAAACGTGCCGGCATTGACTGTCACTTTCGACGAGACCTGAGGCAGTGACGTCGTGACCGTGATGGCCTTGGAGACGGTGATGGTGGAGCTCAGGTCCGGGCTGGCGTTGGCATCGTTGATCGCTGTGATCAGTTCTGCCTCGCTGGCGGCAGTGAAGGTCGCAGCCTGTACGGCTCCACCGGCGGCCAACGCGGCCAGTGCCACGGCCGCACTGGCAGTGGCGGTACGGCGGGCCCCCTGCGCTCTTCCCCCGCGCGTGGCGCGCACGTTCTCAGCCGCTGCCACGCAGGCGCCCAGCGCCGAATTCCACACCGTCCTGTAACACAAATTCATCCGATGATCCTTGTTGTAAAACCAATGACTCCCCAATGAAGAGCGCTTGGCTGCCGCTCATTTCTATTCAAATTCATATTACGTATGAAACAAGATGTATAGGGATTGGTACGGCAGTTCCCGAAGTGGGAACGGGTCTTTGGCTTGACGCAAAGACGGACGCAGTTGCTCCTGCAAGCACCCGGATAGAGGCGCGATCGAAAAGGCGAAGTCAAGAAAAGAAAAAAGAGGAAAAGGGCCGCAGCCCTTGCCGCGCAACATGTCCTCCCGGATCGTGTTGAACGTGCGCCAAACATCCTCATCGTCTCGGCCATGTGCCGGCGCTCCAGCAACTGCGCAGGCTGAACCGGCGGCCCGACCTGAACGGGGCAGCGCAGCGACATGGCCCTTGCCTCGCAAGGGACTCCTCCACTGGCACATGTCGTGCTTGACAGTTTTTTCGTCCCTTTCTCCATTCCACCCCCACGGAGTTCCATGTGAAGCGTGCTGCCCCCGCCCTGTTGCTGAAACCCCTGGCCGCCTGTGCGGCGCTCGCCACCCTGGTGCTCGCCGCGCCCCAAGCGATGGCGCAGGAGAAGACGCTGCGCATCGCCATGACGGCGGCCGACATTCCGCGCACGCTGGGCCAGCCCGACCAGGGCTTCGAGGGCAACCGCTTCACCGGCATTCCGATCTACGACTCACTCACGCAGTGGGACCTGTCCAAGGCCGACGCGCCCAGCGTGCTGATTCCCGGGCTCGCCGCCTCGTGGGCGGTCGACGCCAAGGACAAGACCAAGTGGGTCTTCAAATTGCGCCCCGGCGTGAAGTTCCACGACGGCTCGCCCTTCAACGCCGACGCCGTGGTGTGGAACGTGCAGAAGGTGCTCGACAAGGACGCCGTGCAGTTCGATCCCAGCCAGGTCGGCGTGACGGCCTCGCGCATGCCCACGCTCAAGTCGGCGCGCAAGATCGACGACACGACGGTAGAGCTCACCACCAGCGAGCCCGATGCCTTCCTGCCGATCAACCTCACGAACCTGTTCATGGCCTCGCCCGCGCACTGGCAGAAGAAGTTCGATGCCGCAGCGGGCGCCACGCCCGCCGACAAGGCCAAGGCCGCCTGGACCGCCTTCGCCGCCGACCCGTCGGGCTCGGGCCCGTTCAAGGTCACGCGCTTCGTGGCGCGCGAGCGGCTCGAGCTGGCCGCCAACAAGGGCTACTGGGACGCCAAGCGCGTGCCGAAGATCGACAAGGTCGTGCTGCTGCCGATGCCCGAGGCCAACGCGCGCACCGCCGCGCTGCTGGGCGGCCAGGTCGACTGGATCGAGGCGCCCGCGCCTGACGCGATGGCGCAGATCACGCAGCGCGGCTTCAAGATCTATTCGAACGCGCAGCCGCACGTGTGGCCCTGGCAGCTCTCGTTCGCCGAAGGCTCGCCCTGGCTCGACAAGCGCGTGCGCCAGGCCGCCAACCTGTGCATCGACCGCGCCGGCATGAAGCAGCTGCTGGGCGGCATGATGGCCGAGCCCAAGGGCACCGTGCCACCGGGCCACCCCTGGTTCGGCAAGCCCACCTTCGACATTCGCTACGACGTGAAGGCCGCACAGGCGCTGATGACGCAGGCCGGCTACTCGGCCGCCAAGCCGATCAAGGTGAAGGTGCAGATCTCGGCCTCGGGCTCGGGCCAGATGCAGCCGCTGCCGATGAACGAGTTCGCGCAGCAGTCGCTCAAGCAGTGCTACTTCGACGTGCAGTTCGACGTGATCGAATGGAACACGCTGTTCACCAACTGGCGCAAGGGTGCCAAGGACCCGTCGGCCAACGGCGCCAACGCGGTCAACATCAGCTTCGCGGCCATGGACCCGTTCTTCGCGATGGTGCGCTTCGTGAGCACCAAGACCGTCCCGCCGGTGTCCAACAACTGGGGCTACTACGGCAACGCCGAGGTCGACAAGCTGGTGGCCGACGCGCGCACCAGCTTCGACGACAAGGCGCGCGACGCTGCGCTCGCGAAGCTGCACACCTACATCGTGGACGACGCGCCCTTCGTGTGGATCGCGCACGACGTGGGCCCGCGCGCCATCTCCGCCAAGGTGAAGAACGTGGTGCAGCCCAAGAGCTGGTTCATCGACATCGCCACGATGTCGATGGACTGACGCGCTCCCGATGCTCGCCTACCTCCTGCGCCGCGTGCTCTACGCCGTGCCGATCATGATCGGCGTGGCCCTCGTGTGCTTCCTGCTCGTGCACATCGCACCCGGCGATCCGCTGGTGTCGATACTGCCGCCTGACGCCTCCGCCGAGCTGCAGGCGCAGCTGCGCGAGCTGTACGGCTTCAACCGTTCGCTGCCCGAGCAGTTCGCGATGTGGCTGTGGCGCGCGCTGCACGGCGACCTGGGGGTGTCGATCGCGAGCAACCGCGCAGTCGCCTCGGAAGTGTTCACCGCAGTGGGCAACACGCTGCGTCTCGCGGTGGTAGCCACCTTCATCGGCTTCGTGCTGGGCAGCCTGTTCGGCTTCGTCGCGGGCTACTTCCGCGGCTCCTGGCCCGACCGGCTGGCCTCGATGTTCTCGGTGCTCGGCGTGAGCGTGCCGCACTACTGGCTGGGCATGGTGATGGTGATCGTGTTCTCGTCGCAGCTCATGTGGCTGCCGGCCACCGGCGCGGGCCCCAGCGGCTCGGACGACTGGGCGTGGGACTGGGCGCACCTGCAGTTCCTGCTGCTGCCCGCGATCACGATGTCGGTGATTCCGATGGGCATCATCGCGCGCACGGTGCGCGCGCTGGTGGCCGAGATCCTGGAGCAGGAGTTCATCGTCGGCCTGCGCGCCAAGGGGCTCACGCACTTCGGCGTGTTCCGCCACATGGTGAAGAACGCGGCGCCCACGGCGCTGGCCGTGATGGGGCTGCAACTGGGCTACCTGCTCGGCGGCTCGATCCTCATCGAGACGGTGTTCTCCTGGCCGGGCACGGGCTTCCTGCTGAACTCGGCCATCTTCCAGCGCGACCTGCCGCTGCTGCAGGGCACGATCCTGGTGCTGGCGCTGTTCTTCGTCGTGCTCAACCTGCTGGTCGACGTGCTGCAGACCTTGCTCGACCCGCGCATCGCCCGAGCCTGAAGTAACGACCATCGAGAACGACCATGTCCTCCGTGCTCGCCCCCTCCTCCGTCGCCGCAGCGGTCGAGCCGCTGCCGGCCCAGCGCTCGCGCGGCTACTGGGCCTCGGTCTGGCTGCGCTTCCGCCGCGACCCCGTGGCCGTCGGCGCGGCCGTGGTCGTGCTGCTGCTGATCGCGCTCGCCATCTTCGGGCCGTGGCTCGCGCCGGCCGATCCCTACCAGTCGTCGATGCTCAAGCGGCTCAAGCCCATCGGCACCGAGGGCCTGCCGCTGGGCAGCGACGAACTGGGCCGCGACATGCTCTCGCGCCTCATCGTGGGCGCGCGGCTGTCGCTCTTCATCGGCATCACGCCGGTGCTGTGCGCCTTCGTGCTGGGCACGGTCATCGGCATCGTCGCGGGCTACGCGGGCGGGCTGACCAACACGCTCATCATGCGCACCATCGACGTGTTCTACGCCTTCCCGTCGGTGCTGCTGGCCATCGCGCTGTCGGGCGCACTGGGCGCGGGCGTGGTCAATTCGCTGATCTCGCTGACCATCGTCTTCATCCCGCAGATCGCGCGCGTGGCCGAGAGCGTGACCACCCAGGTGCGCAACCGCGACTACGTGGAGGCGGCGCGCGCCTCGGGTGCGGGGCCCTTCACCATCGTGCGCGTGCACGTGCTGGGCAACGTGCTCGGGCCGATCTTCGTGTACGCCACCAGCCTGATCGCGGTGTCGATGATCCTGGCCTCGGGCCTGTCGTTCCTGGGCCTGGGCGTGAAGCCGCCGGAGCCCGAGTGGGGGCTGATGCTCAACATGCTGCGCACCGCGATCTACGTGCAGCCGTGGGTCGCGGCGCTGCCGGGGGTGATGATCTTCGTCACATCGATCTCCTTCAACATCCTGTCCGACGGGCTGCGCACCGCCATGGACAACAAGGGCTGAGGCATGCCAATGGACGCACTGGAGGACATCGGCGGGCCGGCCCAGCCGCTGCTGACGATCACGGGCCTGGTCAAGCATTTCCCGCTGAAGAAAGACCCGCTCGGCCGTGGCGGCGGCGTGGTGCGCGCGGTCGATGGTGTGGACTTCGAGGTGCTCAAGGGCGAGACGCTGGGCGCGGTCGGCGAGTCGGGCTGCGGCAAGTCGACCACAGCGCGCCTGCTGATGCAGCTGATCGAGCCCACGCGCGGCGAAGTGGTGTTCGACGGCCGAGAGGTCGGGGGCCGCGACCTGCCGCTGAAGGAGTTCCGCCGCCAGGTGCAGATGGTGTTCCAGGACAGCTATGCCTCGCTGAACCCGCGCCTGACCATCGAGGACTCCATCGCCTTCGGCCCTCAGGTGCACGGCGTGCCGCGCCGCGAATCCGTGGCGCGGGCGCGCGATCTGCTCGGACGCGTGGGCCTGTCGCCCCAGCGCTTTGCCGAACGCTATCCGCACGAGCTCTCGGGCGGCCAGCGGCAGCGCGTGAACATCGCCCGGGCGCTGGCGCTGCAGCCGCGCATGGTGATCCTCGACGAGGCCGTCTCCGCGCTCGACAAGTCGGTGGAGGCGCAGGTCATCAACCTGCTGCTCGACCTGAAGGCCGAGTTCGGCCTGACCTACGTCTTCATCAGCCACGACCTCAACGTGGTGCGCTACGTCAGCGACCGCGTCATGGTGATGTACCTCGGCCAGGTGGCGGAGATCGGCCCGGCCGACGCGCTGTACGACCAGCCTGCGCACCCCTACACGCGGGCGCTGCTGTCATCCATGCCCTCGATGGACCCCGACCACCGCACCGAGGAGGCGGCGCTCGCGGGCGATCCGCCGAACCCGATCAATCCGCCCTCGGGCTGCCGCTTTCATCCGCGCTGCGCGCTGGCCGCACCGGTGTGCGGCAAGGTGGTGCCCGAGCGCATCGCCACCGGTTCGCAGCATGCGGTGAGCTGCCTGATCCACGAGCCCGGCAGCGGACATCCGATGGCGGCCGAGGCAAGGAGGAAAGCGGCATGACGACGCCCATGAACGACGACGAGCCCATGGTCCGTCTGCGCGACCTCAGCGTCACCTTCGGCGGCGGCCGCAAGCCGGTGCATGCCGTCAGCGGCGTGAGCCTCGAGGTGAAGCGCGGCGAGGTCGTCGCGCTGATCGGCGAGTCGGGCTCGGGCAAGAGCGTCACCATGCGCACCCTGCTGCGCCTGCACCCAGAGCGCCGCACCCGCATGGGCGGCACGGTGCAGGTGGCGGGCCGCGACGTGCTCGCGATGACGCAGCGCGAGCTGTCCGACTTCCGCGGCAAGGTCGCCTCGATGATCTTCCAGGAGCCGCTGCTGGCGCTCGACCCGGTGTACTCGGTGGGCGCGCAGATCGTCGAGTCGATCCGCCGGCATGAGTCCGTCACGCAGGCCGAGGCCCAGCAGCGTGCGCTGGCGCTGTTCGAGCGCGTGCGCATCCCGAGCCCCGAGCGTCGCCTGCAGGCCTATCCGCACGAGATGTCGGGCGGCATGCGACAGCGCGCCATGATCGCGCTCGCGCTCGCATGCAAGCCCCAGCTGCTGCTGGCCGACGAGCCCACCACCGCGCTCGACGCCACGGTGCAGATCCAGATCCTGCTGCTGCTGCGCGAGCTGCAGCGCGACCTGGGGCTCTCGGTGATCTTCGTCACGCACGACATCGGCGCCGCGGTGGAGGTGGCCGACCGCATCGCCGTGATGTATGCGGGGCGCATCGTCGAGGAAGGCTCGGCGCGCGAGCTGATCCGCTCGCCGCGCCATCCGTACACCATCGCACTGCTCAAGAGTCGCGCGCACGGCGCACTGGCGCGCGGCACGCGGCTCGAGACCATCGGCGGCGCACCGCCTGACCTGTCGGCGCTGCCGCCCGGCTGCGCTTTTGCCGAACGCTGCGCGCTCGCGGCCGATACCTGCCGTGCGGCGCAGCCGCCGGTCGTCGAGCTGGCGCCGGACCACCGCGCGCGCTGCATCCACACCGACGCGGCCGCAGCCATCGCGCCGGTGCTCGTCGCCTGACAACCTCCGAAGATCCGTCGCCCACCGCCATGCCCCTGCACGACCCCGCCCGCGCCTTCGTTCCATACCCCGACGCGCCGGTGCCGCGCGCTGCGACCGGCCCGCTGGCCGACCTGAGCTTCGCGGCGAAGGACCTGTTCGACGTGGCAGGCTACCCCACGGGCGGTGGCAACCCGATCGTGCTGGCGATGTCGGGCATCAAGACGCGCACCGCGCCGACCGTACAGAAGCTGCTCGATGCGGGGGCGCGCTTCGTCGGAAAGACCGTGACCGACGAGCTCGCGTTCTCGATGAACGGCAACAACGCGCACTTCGGCGCGCCCATCAACGGCGCCGCCAGAGACCGCATCACCGGCGGCAGCTCGTCGGGCTCGGCCTCGGCCGTATCGTCGAACCTGTGCGACTTCGCACTGGGCACCGACACCGGCGGCTCGGTACGCGCGCCGGCCAACCACTGCGGCCTGTACGGCCTGCGCCCCACGCATGGCCGCGTGAGCCTCGAAGGCGCACTCGACCTCGCGCCCAGCTTCGACACCTGCGGCTGGTTCGCGCGCGACATCGGCACCTTTGCGCGCGTGGCCGACGTGCTGCTGGGCCCCGATGCAGCGCCGCTACCAGAACGCGTGCGGCTCTTGCGGCCCGACGACGTCTGGGCGCAGCCCGCGCCGGCGGCGGTCGATGCGCTGAAGGGTGCGGCCGACCGCGTGCAAGGCGTGCTCGGACCCGCCAAGGGCATCGAGGTAGTGTTGGAGTCCTTCGACGCGATGTACTGGAACTTCCGCTACCTGCAATCGCGCGAGGCCTGGCTCACCGACGGTCCGCTGATCGAACGCTACGCCCCGCCGCTGGGCCCGGGCGTGGCCGAACGCTTCGCCTGGTCGCGGGAGGTGACCGATGCGCAAGTAAACGCGGCGCACGTCTTCCGCACCGCGTTCCGCGCACAACTTGCTTCGCTGCTGGGCAACGATGGCGTGCTGCTGATGCCGACCATGCCTGACATCGCGCCGCTGCGCAGCGACAGCGAGGCGGCGCTGGAGGACTATCGCAACCGCGCGATCCGCATGCTGTGCATCGCGGGGCTGGCGGGTTTTCCGCAGCTGTCGATGCCGCTGGCCTCGCGCGAGGGCGCGCCGCTGGGCATCTCGCTGCTCGGACCGGCGGGGTCGGACCGGTCGCTGGTCGCGCTGGCGCAGCGCATCGCCAACTGAGGACAGGGCCTCAGAGTCGGACGCTGCCCGGCTGTCGAAGACGGCAGACTTCGCAGTCGACAGCGCTGCCCGCGCGCTCGATCACCACGAAGTCGCCAGCATCCACCGCCATCAGCGCGTGATGCCAGGTACCGGGCGCGAGCACCACGCCCTGGCGCCCGTCGGTGACGAAGGCCGCCAGCTGGTCTGCTGACGTCGGTGCCTCGCCCGCACGGGCGACCACGATCACGAAGCGCCTGTCGCCCAGCGGCACGAAAGTCTGGCTGCCCAGCGCGTGGCGTTCCATCTCCGCCACTTCATGAGGGAAGCGCCGCGCTTGCGCGCGAAACAGCGCCAACATCGGCCGGCCCCCTTCGGCGTCAAGCCGCATGTCGTCGAGCAGGTCGAAGCGCGTCGCATTGCCGTCATTGATGGGGCGGCCCTTGCCGGCGGGCGCCACGATCACCGTGCCGTAAGGCGCGAAGGCCTGGGAGGTCAGCGGCTGTGCTACGAGTGCTGTGGCGGCGGTGAGGGGAGCGTTGATCATCTGGCGATTGGAGCAAGACTCCTGCCAATGCTGCTTGGGGGATGCGGACGAGAACTTGGACTTCGAGGGGGTAGTTCATGTATTCCTGCGAAGCTCGCATTCGAGCCGTAGAGCTCCGCATCAGGCTGGGGCAGCAGCAAGGCGTACCGTCAGGCAGATGGGTTGCCCGAACAAGAATGCATTGAAAGGATGGCACACGCAGCACCGAGAAACAGGAATGGCCAAGAAGCTGCTGCCAGTAAACACGAGCGGGCTCGGTCGAGAAGGCGGTATGACAGGCTACAGTCGGCCAGAACCGTACGTACACCCACAGGACCCAGCATGAGCACTGAGCCGCAGACTTGGCCATTCGATAGTCCGCCCAACGTGGCCTGCTTCACGGTCCGGTCCATCGTTGACGGTGTGAAGCCGGTCCTGATGGCATCGCGAGATGCGGACGATGGAGCGTGGCAATTCCTCACCGGCGATGCATTCAACAAGGCAGAAGCGATGCTGGTCTCTTTGAAAAGCATGGTTGCGCGGGACTCGACCCTGCTCCAGCTCGCAGACCTTCAGCCAGGTTGGATGGCTTGGCGGGAGAGGCCTGATGCCCCCTGGAGCCGCCAGGCCGAAGCGCAACAGACGGAGGAGTGAGGCGGCGGGCAGAATGCGGTCAACTGCGATCGTTCAACGGCGCAGCACAATCGTGTCCAAAGCGGACACCCGCTGCATGCGGCAAACGAGGAGGAATCTTGGGAGTCAGCCTATTTGTCGAGCGGCCCGGCCGCGCCAATGCCATTTCCTTGGAGGAATGGTGGAAGCTGGTCGCCGACGAGCCTGACCTGCGGCTTCGCGCTGAGCCGTATTCCGCCATCAACCCTAAGACCGGTGATCAGGTTCTTCTTCCCGTTGGGCTGCAGACTCAGAGATGCACAGCGGAATGCAATGGCATCCGTTTCTCCGCTTTGCTCGAGGCAAGTTGGTCATGGAGTATCAGCCCGGATTTGCGAATCCGGACAATGAGCTTCGGCTACGGATCGCCTCGATTTCAAGGGCACTCGGCGCTCAGATCACAACTGACGTTGACGATGAGCCCCTAAACTGGTCGCAAAGCAAATAGGTCGGGACGCGGCCAAGAGCAGTCTGTCACCTATGTCAGCGTACGGTGAGGTCTTTGCCCGCTTTCGGCTAGGGAACGCGTCGTGAAGGCGGCGCTGCCGATGCAAAACCGGCGCCATCATGCACGGCTTAGGTGGCAGAAGCGACGTGCAATCGCAGGCCTACGGGGTTGCCTCACCGGGCCTCCAGTCCGGACTGAAGCCACCAAGCGTGGGGTGATACATCTCGTCGCCGGTATGCTGCGTGAACTCAACGTTGAGCCGATCCTCCCGCAGACCCAGCAGATCGATGCAGTGGGCGCACAGCGTCTTAGCGAGTTGCATACGCAGTTCGGGAGGCCGGCCGTGTCGGATGTCGAGCATCATTAGGGCGACCGGGACCGGCTCGCCTTCGGGATCCGGCATGCGCCACACGCCGCCCTCCCCCAATTCGCGGATGGCGACGCTGATTCGCCGAATGTCCACGGACATCATCTCGGCATAGGTGCGGCACATGCGTTCGGCAAGGCGCTGTTTCAGGGCTGCGGGGTAGTGGTCGTTGACGTCGAGTTGAAGATACGGCATGACTGCCTCCGAGGTTGATTGACGGATGCTGGCCCTTGGCCCTTAGCGTTTCGCAGCGTTCAGCGTCCTCACAAGCGCATTGCCGGATTCGGGTGCGTACATCGACTGTCGTCCGGTGAAGCGTTCGCGGTAGAACACGACGTTGCGCTGCCACCTCAACTGTAAGCAACGTCGAAAGACGCGAATGACGAAGAAACTGCTGCCATTAAATGCGAACGGGGTTCGCCCAGTCGCCGATACCACAGGCTACAGTCGGCCAGTAGCCGACCTTCACCGCCTCGGTCTACCTTCCAATCCAACTCGCAAATCACAGGAACATGACAGCCACAATGTCACCGCTGTGGGTGAAGCATCCTGACATCCCGTGGGGTAGCGTCGGGTGGCGCATGGGCTGGGGTGAGGCGTACTGGGGTCAATGGAGGATTTTCTTCCTGGCCTTGAAGGAAGAAGAGCGCCAGCGCTACCGAGAGACCTGGCCGGAACCTGAGTCATGGCAGGGGCTGTATGCATTTGTTGAGTCGGGTGAACTCCCACCCTGTGCAATCGAACACAGGAGAAAACTGGCTGGCCCCTATCCCCTGCCGAGTGCCGAAGAGTTCAACATCTGTGAGCACTACCGGGTTGTATGGTTGATCAGGTGCCACATGAGCAAGTTGGGCGTCTACGAAGTACCTGCGAGATTTCCATCGCCGGATCTTGGACAAGCACTGGACGAGAGCGATGTAACGTTCTATGCGGAGCCGAACGGCGCCTGGTGGCGTTTGTCGATGCCAAAAGGTGGCGGGCTTATCCTGGACCGACTGACGCAACCAGACGCCCCTGACACGTTGTTGTTCCGCAAGGCATAGCGGCCGTCGGCCAGAGCCAGACATTGAAGGACAGACTGTGCGCACTCTAGATGAGTTATTGGATCTGGAAAATCCCGCTCTTCCCATTCTTGAGCAATGGGCGAAGGATGCGGAGGTGCCGGTTGAGTTATTGCCGCCCTCGCCGAATTGTGATGCGGCGTTGCTGGACCTTCAGGTGACGACACACTCGATTCTCGGCGCCATTGTTCATGGAACCGGAGGCATCCTCGTTGATCGAGGGTGGCTCAGAATGCTCGGCTGCGGTCACGAGAGACTATCTCGCACCGTGTCAACTTGGAACGAAGGCCGCTCTGCGGGTTTTCTCCTAGTCGCGGACGACGTAGTCGGCGGCTTTTTTGCGATTAACGGTGGTGCTCTCGGCGACAACATCGGGACGATCTACTACCTAGCCCCCGATACGCTGGAATGGGAGTCGCTCGGCGTCCAACACTCTTCTTTTGTGCAGTGGGCTTTCACGCGCCGCGTGCGAGACTTCTACAACGAACTGCGCTGGAATGGATGGGAGGAGGATGTGTGCTCGTTGCATGGCGACCGCTGCTTTAGCTTTTATCCCTTCCTGAACACCGCCCAGGGTTCAACGCGCATCAGTTCGCGTAAACCCGTCCCGGTGGCTGAGCAGTACGCGCTCAATACCGAGGCGCGAGCCCCAGGAGCATGATCATCTGCGTTCGGCCAGAACCGGACCTTCAATCGACCATCTCAATTGGCTCGCGCATGGCACACGTCAAGGACATCGAAAGCTTCTACAACTTCATCGGTTATGTCCTGCTAACCGCTCCTGACCGCTTCCCCCGCCGAGACTATCTTCGGGACGACGAGCAGATGACCTTGGACAAGGCATTCGCGGAGCTTCGCGTTGGAATCCAATTGGTCAAATCGCAGTCTCCGGACCTTCCTAACTTTGACAAGCTGTCGCTCGTCTTGGACGACGCATTTGCGCTCTACCGCGCAGGAGAAGAGGTCCGAGGTGCCCACCGGCTCAACGACCTTGAGTCGATGATCTTCAAGAACTGAGCGTAGCCGGCCAGAACCAGACCTTCGCGCCAACTCCCACGTCTTCGCATGACTTGATCTTCATGCGCTTCTTTCTTTTGGCGATAGCGGCATTTGCGAGCGCGTGCGGCACAAACCCTCCGTTGAACTCACCGAAAGATGTCCTGAACACAGCCAGTTCCGGAGCGCGGCTCGTCCATCAGCCGAGTGCATATCACGTATCGATGGCTCAACTGATTGCCAACCCGCATCAATCTGACCGCAAACGCGTGGTCGTCTCAGGATTTCTCAAGCGAGTTCAGACGTGGGCCGGCGAGCTTCTTGCTTGACCTGATTGCAGCAGCCGGTCGCGTTGCGCAGGAGGATCTCCATGCCGAACTTTTACTTGCCGCTCTCCGGCAATGTGCGCCAGGACATCAACCCCTGGACTTGGTGGACCCGGATTTCCAATGGGCAGCTTGGGTTCATCAACATCAACATGGGCAAGTCGTCAGACCCCGCTCTCGAGCAGCAGATCCTGGACGACGTGGGAAGTTACGGACGCCAGATTGGCCAACTCAGCGATGCGCTGGAAGCTGTTCTTGCGCACATGAAGACGGACACCTGGAATTCCGACGCCAAGGAGGCGGTGGAAGCCTTCAAATTCCAGCTGGCCGAGATTCGCCGGCTGAAGCGAAGCCGGGCTGACAGCAAGACCTGAGATTTCCCGGTGAGCTCCCGGCGGCCTCGGCATCGTGCCGTGCTGACGGCGAGCGCCATCGCGGCCCAGGTGGGATAGACCGGCCAGCCATCGAGAACAGTGAGTTGGACGACGCCCACCATCGGCAGCAACCCTGCGGCTGCGAATCAGGTCCCCAGGCCCGGTATCAGCAGAATGGGCAGGACGATTTCGGCACTGCCCACAAGGAAGGCGGTCGCGACGTTGTGCTCGAAACCCGATACATCGAGAACAAAGCTGTGTTCGGTGGAGGTAAGTCAAGCCCGGGTGCGCGTGAACTCGGCCATTGGGCGCAACCGTTTACGACAGAGATGAAAAGCCAATCGAGCTGCGGAAGCTGACGGTTGCCGCAAGCTTCTAGCAATGTCCGCCTTGACCCAAGAGTTCAGAAGACTGCGACAGGCTACAGTCGGGGCCAATTGCGGATATTCAAAGGAGCTTCATGTTCAGCTTACTGACGGACTTCGTCGTTGGAATCTTCGAGATCGTCCTTGACGTGGTGCTCTTCAGAAGGCAGCGCCGCAAGCGCGGTTACAGCGACCGCGCATTCTCCGAGGACGCGAACGAGATCGCACGCCTTGACCTCATCACATTGACCTACATTGGTCTCGCATCGGTCGCATTGATGCTTTCTCTGAGCTTCATCGCTGGTGTTCCGGTAGGCTGGAGCATCGCAGTCGGTATCGCCGTGGGCGTGGTTTGGGGTATTTGGCGATATATGCAGCTGGTCAATAGACCATGAGCGCAGGACAGTCGGCGGCAGGACAACGGACTTCGGGCACAACCAGTCAGTCGCACCGTAACCGAAAATTCGGCCAGCAGCAGCCCTTGGCGTTGCACTGGACCGGCTTGGCCCGCCAATAAACTTTTTTGTTTAGCGTGCGATGTTGTCAATAACCTATGACGCAGTCTCAGAAAACACTTCAAGCGCTTCTGTCTTTTCTCCTGATAGCCGGGTGCACCGACAACATTGAGAAATTGAAACTAAGCAAAGAAGATAGGGAGCGAATTCTCCTCTTGCAAAATCCCTTTGGAGGCAATCTCGTCCGAATAAATGCGACTGGGAAAGGCGAGCCTATTTTGATAGGTCTGAAAGATTGCAAGGTCTACCGTGCCGAGACTGAGCAAGGCGTAGTTACCGAGTGGGTTCATGTACCGGAAGTCGCTGAGTTCTACCCTCTCCCGTCGGCGTGCAGCCGCGAGAATGTGGAATATGACGGTGAATACGTAAAGATAGAGTTCTGCAAAACGCCAATTGCTGCAGGTGGAGGGTGCGCGGGTGGAATTAGTCCTCACCGAAGTAGAAACGGCAAAGATTGGGAGGTCCGCACCGAAAAAGGCAACTGGAAACCGATAGACAAGCTGCCTTAGGGAAGGTCTCATATGGGCGCCTCCAGGATCGCAAGAACTCGCGTGAGCGAAGATTCGGGAGACAGGACTGCAGTCGCCCGAGCGTGGTAGCGGATGGTTCGATGAACGTCCGTTTTCGTGAGACAGCAATTTCCGCCGCCCTAGGCGGAAGTTCAGCTCACATCGAAAGCAGCCCTCCAGCAACTGCTCATCTCGGCATCCGCGCGAGGGGCATTCTCGACCTGGTCAGCTCCAGGAAGAGCTTGAGGTCAACGACCTCCAGCTGCCGCAGGAAGAACACGCCTCCCCCGCCGTCATCACTGCTTCTCGATCTTGGCCGATTCGGCGACTTGCCCCCAAAGCCGCGAATTCTCTCGCAGCAGCTTGGTGAACTCATCGCCGCTCAGAACGTTCGGGACCGAGCCGATGCTCTCAGCGAATTCCTGGACGTCCTTGCTCGCCATTGCCGCCACGATCTCTTTCTGAAGCTTGGCGACGACTGGCGCAGGCGTGCCCTTCGGGGTCCATAGGCCCGTGAAGTTCACGACGCTGTAGCCTTTGAATCCGGCCTCGGCGAAGGTCGGCACGTCGGGCAGTGCATTCAGGCGTTTGGCGCCGCTGATCGCCAGGAGGCGGACCTTGCCTCCTTTGACCTGGCTGATGACGCCTGCCGTCGAAGCCAACTGGAAGTCGATCTGGTTTCCCAGCAGCGCCATCGTGGCTTCACCGTTGCCCTTGAAAGGGACGTGCGTCGCCTCGAAGCCCGCCGCACGCTTCAACGCCTCGGTTCCGAAGTGCGGCATGGTTCCGGAGCCACCGGTGCCGTAGTTCAGTTTGCCGGGGTTGGCCTTCGCATACGCGACGAGGTCAGCCAGCGTCTTGAACTTCGAATCGCTTGCCACGACCACAGCCACCGGGGCGAAGTTGAATGCTGCGATGGGAACCAGGTCGTGGTCATGGTCCCACGGCAGTTTCTTGAATACGTACGGCAGGATGGAATAGGTCAGATCGTTCGCCACCAGGGTGTAGCCATCCGGTGCCGACCGCACGACTTGACCGATGCCGATGGTGCCGGTTCCTCCCGCCTTGTTGTCGATGAAAAAGCTCTGTCCGGTTTGCTCGGTGAGCTTCTGCGCGACGCGGCGTGTGACCTGGTCCACCGCGCCACCGGGAGGATAGGGAACGACGACCTTGACCGCCTTGTTCGGATAGGTGTCGGCGGCGTGAGCCGAGACGTTGACGGCCAGGGCGGCCACAAGGGCAAGCCCCAGAATCGGCGCCAGTGAGGGTGCTTTCGACATGTATCTCTCCACTCTGTGCGCTACGAATCAATCGACCTTGATGTTGCCGGCCTTGATGACGCCAGCCCACTTGGTGGTCTCCGACTTCACGAATGCCGCAAAGTCCTTGGAACTTGAGCCCACGCCTTGAACCCCCATCTCGGCGAAGCGACTCGCCACCGCCTTGTCTGCAATGACGGCGCGAGTCTCGGTTTCGAGGCGATCGAGGATGGGACGGGGCGTGCCCGCCGGCGCGAACAGGCCGTTCCATTCGTTCACTTCGAAACCCTTGAGGCCGCTCTCCCCGACAGTCGGAACCTGGGGCCAGCCTTCCTGCCGCTTGGACGACGTGATGGCCAGCGGCTTGAGCTTGCCGCCCTTCACGAACGCTCCGCTCGCCGTGGTCGCGCTGAACATCAGGTCGACCTGTCCGCCGATCAGGTCCGTCAGTGCCGGCGCCCCACCCTTGTACGGAATGTGCGTCATCGAGATCTTCTCGTTCTGGGAGAACAACTCCGCTGCCAGGTGCTGGGCGCCGCCGCTGCCGGCGGACGCATAAGTGAGCTTTCCAGGAGTGGCCTTCGCTGCTTTCACTACATCCGCAACCGAGGCATACGGGGAGTTGGCGGGCACGACCATGAGCAGTGGAACCTGCATGATGAGCGAGACCGGGGCGAGTTCCTTCGCGGGGTCATAGTTGAGCTTGGGGAAGAGGCTCGGATTCACCGTGTAAGAGGTCGCGTCCAGGAGCAGGGTGTAGCCATCGGCAGGTGCCTTTGCCACATACGAGGCGCCGATCGTCCCGCTCGCCCCGGGGCGGTTGTCGACGATGATTTGCTGCTTGAGCCGCTCGCCGAGGTACTGCGCCAGGATACGCGCCGTGTTGTCTGCTGCGCCGCCTGCCGGGTAGGGCACGACCAGCTTGATGGGCTTGTCGGGCCATTGCGCATGCGCCGCGCCGACCAGGCCAAGCGCAATTGCGGCTGCGGTCAGAGCGGGCTTCATCCATTGCTTCATTTTTGTCTCCAGTAAAAAGGGTATTGGTCAGAGGCAGCGACTTCCCACGCGGCCCCTCGGTCCGCGATGCCGTCTGTACGAGCGTGCGGGTTACACGGTCGCGATAGGGGTCGCAGGGGACCCTACGGCTCCCGGCAGGCGCAAGGGAGGTGCTGTCAGCAGGAAGCGAGAGCGTCCATGCGCTCGAAGCCATTTCGCCAACGGCGTGAGATGCCACAACTCCCCAAGATGAATGCCGTTCTTGAACAGGCAGTGCTCATGCAGCGGCAGCCGTGGACCCCGAATGGGCGTGGGCTGCGTCAGGCGGGGCACCACCAGTTCCACCGCGGGGTTGTCGGCCAGGAGGCATGCAAGACGCACATCGACGATCCAGTTCAGCAGCCTGGCGTCGTTGCCATCCAGTCCGCTGCCCGTCTCGTGAAGCTTCTTGAGATCCGGTTGGTGATTCATCGCAAGCAGCGTGTCGGCGAATCCGGTGTGGATGCACACCATGTCCCCAGCCTCGATCTCGACGCGGTCTTGCTCGAGGATGCGCATGAGTCGCTCGTAGCCGACGGCTTCGCGGCGACGCCCGACGTGGTGTTCCAGGTCGACCATGACGCCGCGCCCTTGAACGCCGTGTTCGGCCAGGTTCTCGATGCCCAATGCCTCTGCGCGAGGCGCCGGAAATCGCATCCAGTCGACAGGCGCCTCCTTGTCCTCCTTGGAGGAGCGAATTTCCACGCCGGCGCGGAAGCCGTTGTAGAAGACGGCTTCGGGCTGGCCGTCGCCGTCCGCATCGAAGCGACTGCCCATGTGCGCGAGGCTGTCCCATTGGGTCGAATACTGCGTATTCATGACCAGCACTTCGTCGCAGACCACATCGGTCAGCGTCGTGTCCTCGTCGAGGTACGACCAGCAGAACCCCTGTGCGCCGGCGCTCTTGCCATCGCGCAGGGTCGCGAAGGTTTGCGCCGGCATCCGCCGGGGATTCATCGTCATTCCGCCGGGCACGTCCAGAGGCAGCGACAGACAGAAGGTCTTCCCGAGCTTCACTTCGGCCACGCCCTGAAGAACCTTCGAGCGGTCGACCAGGTTCATCCGGCCTCGCTGGTCGTCGGCTCCGAATTCGCCCCAGGTGCTGCCTTCGGGCGCGTGCTTCCATCGCTGCATGGAACGCTCCTCAGGCCGCTTCAGCCTGCCTGGCGAGCACGGCGAGCGCGTTCCTGGCAGCCGATTCGCCCATGTTGATGTACGCGTCCGACGTCACCGAACCGACGTGGGGGCTCAACACGAAGCCGCGTTGGGACTGGAATGGATGGCCGGGCGCCATGGGCTCCACGGCGAAGCTGTCCAGGCCCGCTGCGCGGACGTGTCCGCAGCGCACGGAATCCAGAAGCGCCGCCTCGTCGATCAGCGCGCCGCGTGCCGTGTTCACGATGATGACTCCAGGCTTGCAACGGGCGAGCGTGTTCGCGTTGAGCAGCCCCTGGTTGTCTTCCGTCAGGGGGCAGTGCAGCGAGATGACGTCGGACCGGGCGAACAACTCTTCCATGTCGACCAGCGTCACATGCTCGGGCACATCCTTGGCGAACGGGTCGAACGCGACGATCTTCATTCCAAAGCCCTCGGCCATCCGAGCGAAACGACGGCCGATGGCTCCCAGACCCACGATGCCCACCGTACGACCGGAGAGTTCGAGGCTGGAGTGAGAGGCTTTCTCCCAGTGACCGGCGTGCATCCGGGCATCGACGGCTGGAATCGACTTGGCACAGGCCAGAAGCAAGGCGAATGCATGTTCGGCGACTGCGTTGGCGTTGGCCCCCACGGCTGCGACCACCTCGATACCGCGTTCCTTGGCCGCTGCCTTGTCGATGTTGTCGGTGCCCGACCCATGCTTGGAAATGACGCGCAGAGCGGGAGCCGCATCCATCGCAGCCGCGCCGACCTTGCCGTATCGCACGATCATCGCCGCCGGGTTGTGCTGCCTGCACAGGGCGACGATGTCTTCCGGCGTGGGCGTCTTGCCGGTGTAGACGAGCTCATGGCCTTGCAGCAGTGCGACGGCGCTGGGCGCAATCGCTTCGGCCGTGATGACGATGGTGCTCACAGCACTTCCCCTTCCTTGAGCACACCCGCGGCGCGCAGTGCGGACACCAACCACTTGGCGTTCGTGTCGCCGCCCTTGATGGCCTCGATGCGAGCCGCCTCGTCCTTGACTTTCTTGGCAGCGCTGGGCAGCAGCCCTTCAATCTTCTCGCGCTCCACGACCACCACCCCGTCGGCGTCGCCGATGACGAAGTCTCCGGGGTTCACGATGACGCCGCCGACCGACACGGGGTGGCCGATACGGCCGGGCACCATCTTGGTCGGACCGTTGGGGTTGGTTCCCACGGAGAAGACGGGGAAGTCCATTTCCTCGATTTCCAGGCTGTCGCGGGCGGCGCCATCGATGACCACGCCGGCAATGCCGAGCTTCTTGCAGGCGGTCATCATGATGGTTCCCATCAGCGCCGCCGTCTGGTCTCCCTTGCCGTCGATGACGAGCACGTCACCCGGCTTTGCCATGGCCATGGCTGCATGAATCATGAGGTTGTCGCCGGGACGAACCTCCACCGTGAAGGCGGTGCCAGCGACTTTCATGTTCGGACGCAAGGCCTTGATGCGTCCATGCATCGCGCCGCGCCGTCCGGCGACGTCCGCCAGGATGGCGGGCTGAAAGGTCGATGCCTCCTTCACGACGTTCGCGGGCACGCGGTCGAAGTCACGGATGATGTCGGGTACGTTGCTCATGGTTCGGATTCCAAAAAAAGAAGGGTGAGATTGGCCCCGACCCTGCACGCGCAGAGCCGTCTCCGGAGAAAAGATGAAAAGGGAAAGGAAGAGAGAAGAAGGTCAGTCGACCTTCGCGCCGGATTCCTTGACGACCTTGGCCCAGCGGACCGTCTCGTCCCGCACCAGGGCGGCAAACTGTTCGGAGGGACCGCCCAGTACGTCGGCACCTTGCTCGGTGAGCTTCTTCCTGACGTCGGGAGTCTCGAGTGCCTTGTTGAAGGCGGCGTTGAGCTTGGCGACAGCGTCCTTGGACACGCCGGCAGGCGCGGCGATGCCGAACCAGGTCACAGCCTCGAAGCCCTTGTACCCAGCCTCCGCGACCGTCGGGACGTTCGGCAGGTCGACAGAACGCTTGGCAGAGGTCACGGCGAGGGCGCGCATCTTCCCGTTCCTGATGTGGCCGCTCAGCGTGACCACCGACGAGATGTACATCTGGATCTGGCCTCCGATCAGGTCCGTGACGCCCTGCGCCGCGCCCTTGTAGGGGACGTGCGTCAGCTTGACGTTGGCGATGCGCTGGAGTTGTTCCGTCGCCAGGTGAGCGACCGTGCCGCTTCCCGAGCTCGCGTAGTTGATGCCATCCGGGTTCGCCTTGGCGGCATTCATGAGGTCCGCGAGCGTCTTGTAGGGCGAGTTGCTGGCCACCGCGATGACCAAGGGGGCGCTGGCGACCAGCCCCACCGGGGTCAGGTCCTTCTGCGGGTTGTAGGGCAGCTTGGCATACAGCGATGGATTGATGGCCATGTTGGACGTCTGCCCCATCACGAGCGTGTAGCCGTCGGGTGCCGCCTTGGCGGCTGCGTCCATGCCGATGTTCCCGCCCGAGCCGGGCTTGTTGTCGATGATGATGGTCCAGCCCTGCTGCGTTGTGACCGTCGTTGCGACTTCCCGCGCAATCAGGTCGGGACCTCCGCCAGGAGGAAACGGCACGATGAGCTTGATGGGACGGGCAGGATACGTCTCTGCCGCGATGGCGCCAGAAGCGCACGCAAGGGCCAGCATGCCGGCGGTGAAGGCGAATGCGCGAAGAGCGCGGACGTTGTGCAACGAGTTCACTTGATGTCTCCAGTGTTGTGTGCGTCAGGCGCACCTCTATGGAACTGGAGTATTCGCCGCCCCCTTCATTCGGTCCAATCGAACTTTTCTTGGAATCGATAAATCTGACTTTGCCTATTCGGCCGCAGGCAGCCGGGCGTGCCTGGCCAGCAGTGCAATCAGCCGCTGGGCAGCCGGCGAGACGTAGCCGCTTTCCCGGAAGGTCACCACCATTCGACGCCGCATCGTGGTGCCGCGCAGCTTCACCTCGCGCAACCTCGCCCCCGAACTGCCCTCCTGCAGATGCAGGCGAGAGATGAAGCTCAGCAGGCCCGTCTCGCCGATCAACGCGGGCAACATCAGAAGCATGGTGCTTTCCACCTGGACGACGGGACGCGGCAGGTGATGCCGGTCGAAGGTCTGGTCGAGCCAGTCACGGATAGGCGCCCCCTGCGGCTGCAATACCCACTTGTAGTTCGCGAGGTCGCGCAGCGTGACCTTGGTCTTCGAGAACAACTCGTGGTTCGCGATCGCGGCCACGACGATCTGGTCCTCGGCCAACAGGCGCGTGGTGAAGCCCGGTTCGCTCGGGCCTTCCGTGCCGACGAGGAGGTCGATGTCGCCGCTGCGCAGAAGCGGGGCAAGGACGTCGCCCAGCGCCACCGTCGTTCGCACGGTCACGCCAGGCGCCTCCTTCAGCAGGTCCCGCGCAGCAGGAGGCAACAGGAACTGCGCTGCGGTGGGCACGATGCCAAGCTTGACCTGGCCGGAGAGCCCCTGACCGATGTCGCCGATCTCGCGGCGAGCACTTTCGACGTCGAATCGGGTGCGCTGGGCCCACCTCAGCAGCGCTCGTCCCGCCGTGGTCAACCGGATGCCGCGTCCGGTCTTTTCGAACAGCGTCGCGCCATACGCCTCCTCCAGCCGACGCACGCAGCTCGTGAGGGCCGGTTGGGTCTTGTGCAGGCGCTCGGCCGCACGCCCCATGTGCTCGAGCTCGGCGATGACTTCGAAGTACCTCAAATCCCGCAGGTCCACGGGTTCCCTTTCAGTTGGCTTTGACATCCGAGGGCAAGCCGCACTCGAGGCGCGCACGATGGCCATGCGCCAGGCGGCCGGCCGCCTGCACCGCGCGAAAGTCTAGCCGCGACGCGGCATTTCCCGGCGCCGCTTCTTGCGGTCCGGCGCCTGTGTTCGAGCGCCACGCCGAGCCGGCGCAAGATCCGCTCATGGCCGCTTCAAGTCGGATCGGCACGCGGCCGAGCATTCCGAAATTTCTCCCGCAGGATGCCGCGGGCTTCCTCGGCCGCCTCGAAATTCCGCCGAAGGGACAGATTTCGCGGCCTCCGCGTTTTGCACTCGCCACATGCTCGCTCTGGATCGGCGTCCCTGGAGCGAGCGCAGCGTCCCACGCTCAATACCGGCGGGGATAGGAGCCGAGCAGCCGGAATTCCCTGTGCTGCGCCAGCAGCCCGGCGATGGCCGGCTGCGACGCATGGCCTACGATGTCGATGACATACCGGTGGCCGTCGAGCGACTTCCGCCCCGGGCGCTCGTAGATGGCGAGCACACGGGCCGCACCCGTGAGCGCCTGCAGCGAACGCTGGAACCCAGCCTCGTCGACGCTCAGCAGCAAGCTGGTCTTGTCGCGACCGCTGGGCGCAGGCATCGCGCGGCCCAGTACCCACCAGCGCGTGGTGTTATGCGGCCCCTGCTCGATCCCGTCCGCGACCGACGCCAGCGCGTGGATGCGTGCCGCGCTCGGTGGCCCCATCGCCGCCATGTCCGAGCGGCTCGCCTGGGCCACCAGCTTTGCGGCCGCTCCCGCGCTGGCCGCGGGCCGGCGCTCGACGTGCGGCATCTCCCGGTCCAGCCAGGGCTTGACCTCCTCGAGTGCCACGGGGTGCGCGACGATCGTGCTGATGTCCTCGCGGCGGGTGCCGGGTTTCGCGAGCAGGCTGTACCCGAGCACCTTCGGGTACTCCGCCACCACCTGCACACCCGCGATCGCATCGAGCGCGAGCACGTCGTCGAGATACGGCGTGGCGCCGACCACCGAGGTCGTCACGGGCACGCATGCGCGCTCGATGGTCCCGGCGCGCAAGGCCTCGAAGAGCGTCTCGCGCTCGAGCGCGACGAGTTCCTCCTCCGCGAAGAGTTCCAGGCACGCCTGATGGGTCCAGCTGCCGGCCGGTCCCAGGTAGCCCGTGCGGGCAGCGGCCGCGGTGCAGATGCTCATGGACAGCATGGTAATGACGGCGGCGCAGCGGGGAGGAATCTTCATGGTCGAAGGGGCGAGAAAAGCGAGGACGGGACGGCGCGATGATCCGGGCGCGCGGCGCCACCTGCAACGCTTGCATCTCAGGCACCGCAGCGCAGCGCAGCACCGTGGGCCCGTCGCGCCGAGCGCAAGGCCCGCTGGCGTTGCACGACGCGCAATCGACGGCCAGCCCGGTCCGATGCGCGCGCCGATGCGGGGGTCGAGCGCTCGCGATGCGTATCACACGGCTCCCGGCACCGCAACAACCAGCTCCCACCCGCGTCGCCGGCAACCGTCGCCACTGCTGCGTATTCCAGTGGATCTGAGCACCCGTTCTGGGCACCTGGTCACCGCTCCTGCTTCCGAGCGGCACTCGGGTACATGGTTAGTTGACGGACTTCGCTGCCATTACGCTGGTACGGTTCGGAGGGGCAGGTCAGTAATTCAAGTTTTCGTCCGCCCCCTCATAACACAGCGCGCAGGGACGCCGAAGGCGCGCGGCACGCGCCTAGCACGCGAAGCGCGCGCAGAGCCTTGAATGCGAGAGCGAGGAGGTGAGCCTCTGGGCTCACAAGCAAGCCCTTCTCCCCAAACGTCCACATGATCGCCGGCGCACCGGTGCACGGTTCGACTGGCCGCCGCGCGGCGCTTGCCCTCCTTGCAACACAGATCCATCACCGAACAGGAACATGTCCACGCTCCCGCATCGGGCGCCTTTTTGCCAGTGCAGAAGCTGCCCTCCTTTCAGAACGGACAGGGCTTTAGCCCCGGGGCTGTAAGGTCACGAGCGCTTTCGCGTTCGCTTGATGGCTACAGGCTGTCCAGGAATCGGCCGACCACAGTTACGCAGTGGTCGAAGGCCGGCGTGTAGTCCAGTGCAGCGATGGCGTCGAACGCGACGAGCAACCCGGGATGCGGCTGCCGGATCTGGGACAGGAACGCCTCTCGGTGACGCAACAGGAACGGCGTCGCCGCCAGGAGCTGTTGAGGCTCGCGCTCGACCACGAGCGCCAGATCGAACAGATCGCGCGCCGTGGCACGGTCGCCGCGGTGGTACATCTTCTTGGCGATAATTTCGACTGCCGTCTCCACTCTCACCGTGCGACCGCCGATGTCCCAGGTCTCCCAGGCATCGGCCAGCAGGTTCGGGGATGCCACGAAATCGACCTCGCCGTCCTCGAACTGCAGTTTGACGAACGCGCCGGGCTGCTCGGTGTAGTCCTGCGTCAGGTCCGCCGCCGTGTCGCTCAATCGCGGCGTAACGAAACCGAGGTACTGGGGATCGGGAACGAAGATATCGATGTCCTTGCTCAGGCGGTGGCGGTAACGGAACATCAGCACGGTCCCGCCGCCAAAGGTCCAGAATGGATCGGCGACCCCGCCATAACGGGTGATCTCATCAATCAACGCCAGCGCGCGCGGAAGGAGCTTCTCCCAAGCACCGGCGGGCAGCGGTCCTGGCTTCATGCCCACAACGCTCGCCGATGCACAGACAACGCGTCGGCCAGCTTTGCCACGTTCCGCCAGATCCGCCTCGGTGGCAGGTGCGCACGCGAGGCCGTTTCCTCCACAGCCATCACCACGATGGGCACCGGCGCTTCGTCGAGCAGGTGGATCAGATGCGGGACAAAGGAGGCCGTGACTTCGCCGCTTGCGAGAACCTCTTCGAGCGCCTCGGGCCCCAGTTCACGCGCATAGCTGACGCTGGCCGTCTTGGCCGCCATCCACAGCCCGCGCTTCTTGCGCCGCACCAGCGTATCGGGCTTGGGAGTGTCCAGGCCCAGCACGGCCATCACCTGCCCCACACGGTTGACGCCCAGATCGCTCAGCGTGCCGTTCTCCAAGCCGACGAGGGTCTGACGAGACAGGCCGCTCAAGTGCGCCAACTGCGCCTGCGACATACCCAGTTCAACGCGACGCGCTCGTACAGCATCACCGATGTCGTGGAGGTTCATGGCAGCCCGCGATCAGATATGTCTAAAATATTGGACATATTACGCCTTTATCTTCCTGCATGCAAAGATGGGCAATCCGACCGAGGGATGGATGGGGACATCCCGCTTCAATCTCCACGCTTCTATGGCCACGCGACCAGAGAGAGCGCCGCAGGGCAAAGGAAACGCAAAGAAGATCCCTCTCCGTCGGGAAATCAATTCCGGTGCGCAAGCCGATTTGTTCCACATCGCTGGCCCATCGCGGTGTGGGGAAGCCGAAGCCCCTCAATGCTGAGGAACCATCGGTGTATAGGTTTCAGCGCCGAAGAAAATCCAGCAGCCGCGCCGCGAGTTCCACAGGCTTCTCCTCAGCCATGTGATGTCCGCAGTCGAGCGCGCCGCCTTGCAGGTCGCCCGCCCAGCGCGCCCACACGCCGAGCACATCGCCGTACAGCGCTTCCAGGTCGTCCTGCTTCGATCACATGCACAGCATCGGACACCGGACCTTCCGGCCGTGCCGGCGGTCTTCTTCGTCGTGCATGCGATCGATGCCCAGGCCCGCACGGTAGTCTTCGACAATCGCATGCACGGAGTCCGGGTCATGGATGGCTTGCCGAAAGTCTTCGAACGCTTCGGCGCCCATGTGCTTCGGCGATCCGCCATACCAGGCCTCGGGGTCGGCAAGGATCGCGCGCTCGGGCTTGTCGGACTGCGCATAGAAGAACCAGTGCCACCACCACTGCGCAAAGCGGGCGTTGCAGCGCTCCAGCGCCTCGACGATGGGGACCGCGTCCAGCACCACGAGGCGGCTGACCGCTTCCGGATGGTCCATGGCAGCCCGGAAGGCCACATAGGCACCGCGATCGTGGCCCACCATCGCGAAGCGCGAATGCCCGAGCCGCTGCATCAGCTGGACACAGTCGGCCGCCTTCGCGCGCTTGGACGCCCCCCCGTGGTCCAAGGTGTCCACCGGCTTGGACGATCTGCCGAAACCGCGCAGGTCGGGATAGACCACGGTGAAGTGCCTCGCCAGCAGCGGCGCCACCTGCGCCCAGGTGGCGTGCGTGCGCGGATGCCCATGCAGCAACAGCACGGGCGGACCGCTGCCGCCGTGGCGCACATGCAGCGTCGCGTCTTTCAGTGCCAGATCGGCTTCAGCGAATCCCTCGAACATGGTTCCAGGCTGGGGCCCCTCAGGCAGCCGGCGGGTCGTTCTCGCGTCCGAAATGCCTGTGCTGCCCCATGGCCGCAATGAACGCCTCGATAGCCTCCTCGGCGTCGACGGCATCGGCCAGGATGAGACCGGGATCTTCCGCACCATCGGGCAAGGTCATCGGGATCTGCGCTTGCGCCACCAGCGCGTCGGAGGCGCCCAGCGCCAGGATGGTCTTGCAGTGCCAGTACTGGTCGCGCAGGAACTCGAGCGTGTGGGCGTCGGCGTCCAGCGCCTCCACAGCGGCTGCACCGTCGGGCAGCACCAGGGCGTCGAACAGGAAACCGGGCGAGTTCTCCAGCGTCGCATCGACGGCGAACCGTTCTCCTGCCGCACCGATGCAGGTTCCGAGCCGCGCTCCGACGAGCCGTGGCACCGCGCCGGCCGCCACGAGCGACGAGACCACCTTGCCCAGCGATGCACCCTCGACGCCGTTGGCGACCAGGACCGCCACCTTGCGCGTGCGAATGCCGCCGTCACCCGGCCTCGCCATCAGCGACAGCGCAGGCGACTGATCGACCTCGGGCGTCGCAGGCGTCTCCAGGGCCTTGGGCAGCGGCGCCGGCAGTTCCATGCCCAGGTCCTGCGCAAGGCGCTGCGCGAGCTCGGGCGCCGCGTTCAGCAGGCTGGCCACGACACGCTCACGAACGGCCGGCACCGTGACCTTGGAGAGCTCGAAGCGGAAGGCGTTGCCGATGTGCGCCTGTTCGACGGGCGTCTGGCTTTCGAAGAAGAGGCGGGCCTGGGTGTAGTGGTCGGCGAACTTCTCGGGCTTGATGCGCACCTTGTCCGCGCTTTCCTTGGCATCGAGGCGGCGCGCGATGCTCGTGAATCCTTGCGCCGCGCCTGCCTGGAACGGACAACCGCCGGCCAGCGAGTTGGGCTCGTAGGCGACGCGCCCGCGATGGATCGCCTGTCGATGCATGCCGTCGCGCTGGTTGTTGTGCACCTGCGCGATCGGCGCATTGATCGGCAGCTCGTGGAAGTTGGGTCCGCCCAGGCGGCTGATCTGGGTGTCGACGTAGGAGTGAATGCGGCCGGCCAGCAGCGGATCGTTCGTGAAGTCGATGCCCGGCACGACGTGGGCCGTGCAGAAGGCCACCTGCTCCGTCTCCGCGAAGAAGTTGTCGGGATTGCGGTTGAGCACCATGCGCCCGACGATGCGCACCGGCACCAGCTCTTCCGGAACGATCTTGGTGGCGTCGAGGATGTCGAAGCTGAATTTCTCGGCCTGCTCCTCGGTGAAGATCTGCAGCCCCAGCTCCCACTCGGGATACTCACCGGCATCGATGGCTTCCCACAGGTCGCGGCGGTGGAAGTCGGGATCGGCGCCGGAGATCTTCACCGCCTCTTCCCACACGAGCGAATGCGTGCCCAGCTTCGGTTGCCAGTGGAACTTCACGAGAAAGGCCTCACCCTCCTCGTTGACGAGCCGGAAAGTGTGCACGCCGAAGCCCTGCATCATGCGATAGCTGCGCGGAATGGCGCGATCCGACATCTGCCACATCAGCATGTGGGTGGATTCGGGCATGAGCGATACGAAGTCCCAGAACGTGTCGTGCGCGCTGGCCGCCTGCGGCATCTGGTGGTGCGGCTCGGGCTTCACCGCATGCACCAGGTCCGGAAACTTCATCGCATCCTGGATGAAGAACACGGGCATGTTGTTGCCCACCAGGTCCCAGTTGCCTTCGTCCGTGTAGAACTTGACGGCGAAGCCGCGCACATCGCGAGCAGTGTCCTTCGAGCCGCGCTCGCCCGCCACGGTCGAGAAGCGAACGAACACCGGCGTCACCTTGCCGGCCTCCTTGAAGGGCGCCGCCTTGGTGAACTCGGTGAGCGGCTCGTAGCACTCGAAGAAGCCGTGCGCCCCCGAGCCGCGCGCGTGCACGATGCGTTCCGGGATGCGCTCGTGATCGAAGTGGGTGATCTTCTCGCGCAGGATGAAGTCTTCGAGCAGCACCGGACCGCGGGCGCCGGCCTTGAGCGAATTCTGGTTGTCCGCAATGGCCACGCCCTGGTTCGTCGTGAGCACCTGCCCACTCGAATCGACGCGCACGCGGTCAAGCGTGCCGATCGTCGCGTTGACGCCCTCGGGCGCCACAGTGCCCGTCTTGTCGGAATCGTTTTGTTCTGACAGGGTGCTCGCACCCGGCAGGCGTGACGGCGGCGCGACGGTGGCGCCGGCCGGCGTGGCCTGGGCGTTGGCTTCGCCGTGCTCGAGCGGCTTGTTGGGGTTGGAAGGCATTCCAGCGGCCAGCGCCTGCGTGTCGATGGCCTTCTGCGTGGGTGCATCGCCTCGGCCTGCCGCTTCGGGAGGGGGGCTGGCAGGGCCGCTGTCGGTATTGCGCGCGGCGGCGCGGGCCGCATCGATCTCGGCAGGGCTTGCGGCCGACCTGGCCGCGGGAGAAGAAGCTGGAGAAAGGGAGGTGGGGTTTTTCTTGGCCATGTCGCTCTCGTGAAGTGGGAGCGCGACGCTAGGAGCCCTGCAGGCACGGCGCTGTAGGAACGCACCGCGCGCAGGCCGCTGATAAACGGGCCGCGACGCGTTCGGCCCCGGGGCGGCAGGGCCTCCAGCAAGAGTGCCCGCCTCCCAGTGCGAACGAACACCGGCGCCGTTGCGGTGCGATGGGCCACCTGCACCCCAGCCTACAAATGCACCGCGTGCGTGCTGACGCGGCCCGGGTTGCTGCCCATTCAGTCTCGGAAGCATCCATCCCGCCCAGCGCATGCAACCGGAAAGAGAAACACGAATGATCGGAATCGCCGTCCCTGCGCACAACGAAGAAGCCTGCATCCGTGCCTGCCTGCGCGCCCTGGGCGATGCGGCCCGGCATCCTGGGCTGAACGGCGAAGCCGTCGAGATCGTCGTGGTCCTCGATGAATGCAGCGATGCCACGGGCATCCATGCCCACGCGTTCGGAGCCAGCACCGTGAGCATCCGGGCGCGCAACGTCGGCATGGCCCGCGCGGTGGGGGCCCAGGCGCTCCTGGAGCGCGGGGCCCGCTGGCTCGCCTTCACCGATGCCGACACGATGGTGTCAGCCTCGTGGCTCGTCGACCAACTCTCCCTGCGCTGCGATGCGGTGTGCGGCACCGTGGGCGTGGCCGACTGGACGCCCCACGGCGAGAACGCGCCGCTCCTGGCCGAGCACTTCCGGCGGACCTACACGGACGACGAAGACCATCCGCACGTGCACGGGGCCAACATGGGCGTGTCCGCGGCCGCCTACCGGCGAGCGGGCGGCTTCAGGCACCTGGCGTGCAGCGAAGACGTCGCGTTGGTGGATGCGCTCATCGCATCGGGCGCTCACGTCGCGCGCAGCGCGAAGCCGCGCGTGGTCACGAGCGCACGCAGGGAGGCGCGGGCTGCCGGCGGCTTCGCGGATGCGCTGATCCACGCCGTCGTCCAGCACCTGGAGGCGGTCTCGCAGCCCCTGGGCGTCTCGATGCGCGTTCCCGCGACCCCGTAGAACACCCTTTCAAGGAGCCCGCATGAAGCAAGACCCGAAATCCAGGCCCATGTCGCCTGTCAACATCGATCAGAACAGAGCCATCGGCCAGGACAGCCCCACCGAAGGCAGCCACATGGGCAAGGAAGCGCACAAGACGCAAGGCGCTCCTGGACAGGACGACCCGTCCGAGCGGACCGATGCAACGGACACCGGCCGCGAAGAAGCCATCCGCAAGGCGGCCTACGAGGCCTACCTGCGACGAGGCGACGCCCCTGGCAGCGCAACCGACGACTGGCTCGAAGCCGAAGCGCAGGTGGACAGGCAGCGCAGCAAACAGTAGCGCGACGGGCGAGTCGTCGGTTCCGGCATTGACCATCCGGCGACGCGCGCGGCAGATCCGGACTCGCCGTTGTCGCGTCACTTGCAGAGTGCTCGCGCGGCATGTCGACGAGCCGCCGCGTGAAAGATCGGAGAGCGCCTACTTCGAAGGCTCCGTCTTGAGCAGGCCCCTGATGTTGAGCGCGGCCAGGCAGACCTGCAGCGCAATCAGCGCAAAGGCGGAGCTGTGCCAGCCCCACGCCGTCCACAGCACGTTGCTCAGCAGGAACACCCAGAACCCCCAGTTCCGGCGCCGCCGCGTCTCGGATGCGACCAGCCAGGCCGCAGCAAGTGATGCCAGAAAGGCCGGCCACTGAATCAGATCGAGCATGTCGTCCATGAGCTTGTTCTCGTCGCGAATCCGGTTCGAACGCCAACGACGCCGGTCATCGGATGCCCTCGCGCTCGGCCACCGAGCGACCGTCGCGTCCCCAGACCTGCAGCACGAAGTCGTCCTCCTCGTGGAACACCAGGCGCGGCAGACCGAGCGCGGCCAGTGCCGCGTGGACTTCGTCCGTGGAAAGGCGCCGTTCGTCGAAATCCGGGCGCCAGTCACAGGCCACCAGCGTGCCATCGGCTTCGAGCGAGGCTTGGCAGCACTCGGCCACGCGACGCATCTCCTCCCGATCGAGGAAGTACCCCACCTCGCTCAGGACGATCAGGTCGAAGCGACCCGCGTCGCGCGGCCATTGCGCCGGAAGGATGTGCTGCACCACCTGCACGTTGGTCAGTGCACGGGTGCTCCTGCATGCGATCTCCACCGCCTGCGGCGAGAAATCGCTCGAGAGCAGGTGATCGCAGCGCTGCGAAAGCGCCTGCGTCAGCTCGCCGGTGCCGCAGCCGGGCTCGTAGGCACGCCGATACCGGGGCTGCGGCAAGGCCGCCAGCAGCAGCGCGCGCTTGCGGATCTCGTACCAGCGCTGTCGCACCGCGTAGGGATCCTCGCTGGCCGCATACATGCCGTCGAAATAAGGCCGCAACACGCCGCTCACAGGAACATCACCTCGTAGGCGCGCTGCGCGCGGGCAATGGTAGTGGCCCTCAGCACAGGTCCGGCACCCGTCGAGGCATCACTCCACATCTGGCTGGCAAACGCCTGCACCGCGGCGCGCTTGCGCCGCACCGCGTCTTCATCCAGGTCGAGGCGAACGGCGTGCTGCCATGGCATGCGCGCATCGCCAGGACGCGCCCAGTGCCATCCCCACACGGGCACTTCCACCAGCCGCGCGCCCGCGCTCGCGGCGGCCAGCGCGCAGGCCTGCCCTGTCGCTTCATGGTCCGGATGGCCATCGCCTCGCCAGGTCGTGAACACCACGTCGCGCGGCCGAAGCAACGAGACGAGGCGCGCCGCCAACGTGCCGCGCAAGGGGGCCAGGCCACCGTCGGGCAAGCCCAGCCGCACGGGTTCGATCGACAGGCCCAGACGCCGCAGCGCCAGCCGGCTTTCGCGTGGACGCTGCATGGCGAGCCGCTCGACGGGCCACTCGGTCGATCCAGGATGACTGGCCGTGCCGTCGGTCACGGCAATCACCGCGACCCGCGCGTCGCCATCGCCCTCATCGTTCAATTGCGCGAGCAGGCCACCGACCGAGAGCACCTCGTCGTCGGGGTGCGGGGCCACCACGACGGCGCGCGCACCGCGCGGCACCAGCGTGCGCGCGTCGATACGGGGCAGCTGCGCCAGGCCAGGCCAGCCGTTCCACTCGGCTTCGGTGGTGCCTTCTCCTCGAATGCGCGGACGGGCTAGAGCTTCCACGAATCCGGCCCCTCCCCGTCGTCTGGCGCAGCGAGCGAGCCGAGTGCGGCAAGATCGCGCTCTGCGTGGCTTTGCCGCAGGAACACGGGCAGGTCGGCCATGGCCCGTGCGAAGGTGGGGTCGCGACACAGCGGCCCCGCACCCAGCGCCCTGCCCGCATGGCTCATGACCTCGTTGGCCGCCTGCTCCACGGCCAGGCGCGCGCGCAAAGCCACCTGGCTCGCATCGTCGCGCGGATGGCAGTCGATCCACGCGGCCGTCTCCCGCAGCAGTGCGGCCGCAGGCGTCAATGCCGCGTCGATGGCGCCGAGGTGTGCCAGCCGATGGGCATCGGGGGCCCTGCCCATGAGGCCGCGGACCTTTCGCGCGATGCCCCATGCGCCGCCGAACCAGCACGCGGCGATGCCCGCACCGCCTTGCCAGAACCCGGGGCGCTGCGTGTAGTCGCCGGGCTGTCCGAGCCAGCGGGCCCGTGCGCGGTCGAACCGGACATTCACGCTGGCCGAGGCAGCCATGCCCACGGCGTGCCATCCCTCGCCCGTCACCAGAACACCGGGCTGATCCATCTCAACCATGGCAAGGCAAGGCTTGCCGTCCCGGTTCCAGCAACTCACGACCGCGTGCGTGACGGCGGCGGCGCCGGAGCACCACGCCTTGGTGCCGCTCAGCCGGATGTCTTCACCGCCACCCTCCTCGTCTTCGGCCATCACGCGGGCATCCGGCGGCTCGGCGCACCATGTCGCCCAGCGCGCGCCTGCAGGGGCGATAGAGGCGCCACCCAGTTCGGCCTGGATCGCGAGCGCGTCCGCGTGCCCCTCGAAGAGCTTGACCAGCGAAAGATCATGGGCCGCCACTTCCGCCAGCACGCGCCACCGCGCCAGGGTGCGGCCGCCGCCCGGCATGGGAAGGACGTCCAGTTCCGCCTCCACGAGATGCCGCAGCGCCAGATCGCCGCCGAGCCGGAGCTGCAAGTGCCGCAGGTCGGTGTCGCTGGAGTGGTCGTACATGGATGATCGATGGAGACGGGAAGGACTTCGGGACAAGGTAGACAGGCGCCGCGCCGCCACCCGTCGGCGGGCCGCCCTCGCCTTTGTAGGAAGAACCGCGAGGCCCGGGCCCGTCTCTCCACGGTTGATCAGCGGCATGTCGGGCCGCCGGGTCTGCTGGCAGCTCCGAGGCAAACGCCGGCCGCAGTCCGTTGTCGGGACACCCTTCGAGACCCGCCGCTCAAGCCCGCGCTGTTCAGGCCGGGCTTTTTTGCTCCAACCACCTGGACGCGATGGTCATGCAGCGCAGGCATTCGCCCCGCGTCGCAGCTCGTGGTCCTCTGAATGCGCTCGCGCCTCTCAGGCCATCGGCCCGGGGGCCTTGAGATAGCGCTCGCGAATCGCCTTCGCCGACCAGTAGGTCAGCGCCGCCACCAGCCCGGTCGGGTTGTAGCCCAGGCCTTGCGGGAAGGCCGAGGCGCCCGGCACGAAGACGTTGTGCACGTCCCAGCTCTGCAGGTAGCGGTTGACCGCGCTGGTGCCCGGGTCGACGCCCATGATCGCGCCGCCGTTGAGGTGGGTCGTCTGGTAGCCCACGACGTCGAAGTGCTCGCCGAAGTTCTTGACGAGAACACGCAGGGACTTCGGGCCCATGGCCTCGGCGATGCGCTGCATCTTCTGCGCCATGAAGCGCGTCATGCGGATGTCGTTGTCCTTCCAGTCGAAGGTCATGCGCAGCAGCGGCAGGCCCCACGCGTCCTTGTAGGTCGGGTCCAGGCTCAGGTAGTTGTCGCGATAGCTCATGTGCGCGCCGTGCGCGTCCATCGAGATGGTGTGGTTGTAGTTGTCGGCCACGGCCTTCTTCCAGCCGCTGCCCCAGGCCGGCGCGCCGTCGGGCAGCGAGATGCCGCTGATGGGCTTGGCGCCGGCCTGGTTGACCCACATCGGCGAGCCGCCGACGAAGCCGGCCGGGCCGTGATCGAAGTTGTCGGCGTTGAAGTCGTCGATCGCGACGCCGTTGCCGCCCGCGCCGATGAAGGGATTGGCGTGCACGTCCTTGTCGAAGTAGGCCTTGATGGTCGCCATGTTCTGGTAGGCGAAGTTGCGCCCCACCGTGCCCTGGCCGGTGGCCGGGTCGTACGGCGTGCCGATGCCGGACAGCAGCATCAGCCGCACGTTGTGGAACTGGAAGGCCGCGATGACGACGATGTCGGCCGGCTGCTCGACCTCGCTGCCCTGCGCGTCGAGATAGGTCACGCCGGTCGCGCTGCGGCGGTCGCCCGAGAGGTTCACCCTGAGCACGTGGGCGTTGGTGCGCAGTTCGAAGTTCGGCGCCAGCCGCAGTGCCGGCAGCACGTTGACGTTGGGCGAGGCTTTCGAATAGTTGTAGCAGACGTAGCCGCTGCAGTAGCCGCAGAAGTTGCACGGCCCCATCTGGCAGCCGTAGGGGTTGGTGTAGGGTCCGGAGGCGTTGGCCGAGGGCAGGTCGTAGGGATGGTGGCCGAGCTTTCGCGCCGCCTCGCCGAAGCGCTGCGCCGACACCGTGCGCTTCTGCGGCGGCAGCGGGAAGTCGCTCGAGCGGTCCGGTGCGAACGGGTTGCCGCCCTCGCCCACCCGCTTGCCCGCCACCGTCCATGCCGCGCCCGAAGTGCCGAAGACCTTCTCCGCGAAGTCGAAATGCGGCTCCAGCTCCTCGTAGCTGACGCCGAAGTCCTGGATGGTCATGCCCTCGGGAATGAACTTGCGGCCATAGCGTTCCTCGTAGTGGCTGCGCAGCCGCAGCTCGACGGGGTCCACCCGGAAGTGCACGCCCGACCAGTGCAGCCCCGCCCCACCCACGCCCGTGCCCGGCAGGAAGGCGCCCAGCTGGCGATAGGGCAGCGCCGTGTCGTTCACACCGTGTCGCACGGTGACTGTTTCGCGCGAGACGTCCTGGAAGAGCTTGCGGCGGATGCTGTAGGCCAGCTCGTCCAGCACCTTGGGATAGATGCCGTCGGTGGCGGTGTCGCGCATCGGCCCCCGCTCGAGCGCGACCACGTTCAGGCCGGCCTCGGTCAGCTCCTTGGCCATGATCGCCCCGGTCCAGCCGAAGCCGACGATCACCACGTCGGCCTTCTTCATCGTGCGCGCCGCCATCTCAGCCTCGCCTCCCGCTCAGGTCCACCGGCGGCAAGGGGTACGGAACGTCGCGCTCGACCCAGTCCATGAAGTCGGCGCGCACGCCGGGAAAGCCGATCAGCTTCCATCCGGCCAGGCCGCGGTTGCCGCCATGCACGGGATCGGCAAAGAAGCCTTCGCGCACGTTCTGCAGCAGCAGCGAAAAGAAGAGCCCGGCCGGCACGGTGTCGAACTGCGCCTGCCCTGCTTCGATGGCGTGCAAGGCCGCGTCCTGTGCATCCGCCGCGAGCTGGGCAAAGGGCTTGCCATGCGCCTTGCGCACATGGCCATCGGCGGCGGCGAGGCCCAGCCGATAGATCTGCTGCGGCGTGAGCTGCGACTGGTAGCCCAGCGTGGCCGGCGCATCGGCCTGGAATGGGCCCTGCATGTACCACAGTGCCCCCGCGGCCCAGGGCGTGTCCATCTGCCGGTCGATGAACTCCGGCACGCCTGCCTCGATCGCCCCAGGCCCCAGCGCGTCGCTCGGAATCAGCCGCCCGCTCGCTGCGCGGACGAAGGCCCATTCGTCCGCCGTGAAAAAGCGTGGCGTGTAGGGCTGCGTTTCCGGGGCCGCGCCCGCGCTGCCGGGCGTTGCCGTCGCCGGCCGGCTGTCGCAGGCGGGCAGCGCCACGGCGGCGAAGGTCGCTGCGCCCAGGCCCTTGAATAGCCTGCGCCTGGAAGAGGAATCGGGGGAAGAATCGGGTGAGTTCGGTGCGGTCACGGGGATGCTCCTGTGTGTGGCGTCCAAGGCCTATCGGGCGGCAGGCGCCTGCGCGGCCATTTCCTTCTCGACAGCCTTGCGAATGGGGCCCACGCGCGCCGCGTCCACCGCCGGCGCCTGGTTGCCCCAGCTCTGGCGCACGAAGCTCGCGAGCTGCGCGACCTCATCGTCCGACAGGCGCCAGCCGAAGCCGGGCATGGCCAGCTCGGAAGGCGCCGTGCCCGTGGCGGGCAACTTGCTGCCATGCAGGATCAGCCGGATGACCGAGCTCGGATCGGCGCTCAACACGGTCGAGTTGCCGGCGATGCCGGGAAAGACCTGCGCGTAGCCCTTGCCGTCGCTGCGATGGCAGCCTGCGCAGTTGTCCGCGTAGAGCTCGGCGCCGCGTGTCGCGTTGACGCCCTGCCCCAGGGCCGTGGCGGTGGCGGGATCCGCCTTGAATGTCGACACCGAATCGGCGCTCGGCCCCAACGTCTTCAGATAGGCGGCCACGGCGTTCAGGTCCTCGTCGCTCAGGTGCTGCGTGCTGTGCACGATGGCGTCGTTCATCGGACCGCCGACCACCGCGTGGGACGCGTTGCGTGCCGCGCGCAGGGTGGCGACGATGTCGGCCGCCGACCAGGCGCCCAGGCCGTCCGCAGGATTGCCGCGCAGGTTCACCGCGACCCATCCGTCGATGACGGGACCGCCCGCCAGGTAGGCCGGCCCCGACTCGTCCAGCGCCTTCTCCTGCATCGTCAGCGACCGCGGCGTATGGCAGCTGCCGCAATGGCCCAGGCCCTGCACGAGGTACGCGCCGCGCGCCACCGACATGTCCGCGTAGCGGTGGGCATCGAAGGCGATGGCATCGGGCTGTGGCGCAAAGGCCTTGCGCCACAGCGCCAGCGGCCAGCGGATCGACAAGGGCCAGACCAGGCCGCGCGGATGCGGTGTCGCAGGTGCCGGCGCCACGCCATGCATGAAGAAGGCATACAGCGCGCGCACGTCGTCGTCCGTCATGCGCGCATAGGAGGGAAAGGGCATCGCCGGATACAGCGAGTCGCCATCGGCCCGGATGCCATGGCGCACCGCGCGATCGAAGTCGTCCAGCGAGTACCTGCCGATGCCGCTGTCGCGATCGGGCGTGATGTTGGTGCTGTAGATCGCGCCGATCGGCGAAGCCAGCGGCAGCCCGCCCGCGAAGGGCGCGCCGCCTGGCGCGGTGTGGCAGGCGATGCAGTCGCCTGCCTGTGCGAGGTACTTGCCCTTGGCCACCAGGCCCGGCGAACCGCTGTCCGCGCCGGCGGCGATGGTCCTCGTGGACGTCGGCCACAGCGCCAGCGCCAACAGGACAACGAGGACGAGTGCCGCAAGGCCGAGCACAGCCCATAGGTACTTTTTCAGCATCGATGCGCTCCTCTCGGGGGCGGTCCGTTCAAGGTGGGAGAGATGTCGACGAGCATTTCCGGCACCAGCAGCCGAGGCCGAACAAAGACCGCGCTTCGAACAGTTTGCAGCAAGGCCGGATTTCTTGCATCGACGTCGTCGGCGCCGCTGCGCTCGAAGAAGCGCTGCCGGCCCCTTCGCGCTGGCGAAGGCATGACCGTGACGCAGTATTCGCAGCTGCGGGATACCAGTCCATAGCGCGGACCGACGTCGGTCCCGCTCACACCCCCGCCTGCTGTGGCCAAGAGTCGGGGGCCGGCCTCCTTAGAAGACGTACCAAGGCAGGGGGCCAGCATTTCACAGACTGGATCCTTCGCGGATGCGGCGCGAAGAGCGCCCCGCCACACGTCAATCGCGGCCAGCCGACCACGTCAATGGGCCACCGTCTTGCTCGGGTGAGACCTCCGCCGACTTGAGGGCGACTTCCCCGTTGCGTAGCTCAATCAGAAGAGCCGTCTCGAGTGCCTGCATCGTCCAACCGGCGCGGCGGCACTCAGTGGTCCAGCATCGCATGCGGCCAGGACCCCGCATCCACGCGCTCCTGCACCACGGCGCGCAAGATGTCGATGAGCACTTCGGTCGCGCGCGATGGCGGCCGGTCGGAGGCGCGAGCCAGCACGCGCCGCAGCCGCAAACCCTCGATGGGAACCGCGACCAGGCGCCCGGCCTCGATCTGGTCCTGCACGACCGCGGCGAAGTGAACCGTGAGGCCCAGGCCTTCTTCCACCAGGCGGGCCGCCACGCTCAAGGTTTCGACCTCGACCACCGGGTTCAGCAACACGCCAGCGCGCGCCGCCGCCGCTTCCAACTCAAGCCGCACGCCCGACTTGGACACGCCCGTCATCACCAACGGCAGGCCTGCCAGTCGGGGCAGTTTGATCTTCCTCATCTGCATCAGCCGCGCGTCATCGGTACGGCCGATGAGGCAGAGCGCTTCGGTCATAAGGGGCGTGGCCAGCACGTTGGTCAACTGCATCGGGCCATTGAGGATCGCGATGTCGACCGCCCCCTGCTCCAGCATGCCCAGCAGTGATTGCGAGAAGCCTTCGACGATGCGCAGCCGCACATCCGGAAACTGCTCGCGCACCGCTCGTGCCAAAGGCACCGCGAGCAGCAACGCGAGAGCGGGCGACAAGCCGATGGCCGCCGGGCCGCTCGGATCGCGCTGACGCGCCGTCATGTCCTGCTTCATCTGCTCGGCATAGCGCAGCAGGAACGATGCGCGTTCCATGAGGAACACGGCCTCTTCGGTCGGTGTCGCGCCGCGCGCATGCCGTTCGAAGAGGCGCACGCCCAGTTCTTCCTCGAGCAGGCGGATCTGCCGGCTCAAGGCCGGCTGCGCGACGTGCAGCACGGCGGAGGCGCGGCCGTAGTGCTGCTGCGTGGCGAGCACCACGAAGTACCGAAGCTGTCTGAGGTCCATGCAGGGGGGTCCGGATCGTTGCGCCAAGAGCGGGCGATGGGCACCGCACTCTTCATACCGAAATGTTATCGAATCGCTCGAAAAATGGTAATGGACGCATGAATGGCTGTTGCCTACAGTGAACCTCGCAGAACGTAAACCGCTGCTTTTTCGACGAATCCGAACCTCATCGCATCAAGGAATAGACATGGACCCCACCCTCCAGGAAATGGAATCCACCCGCATCGCCCGCTGGGGCAAGGTCAAGCCCTACGGCGAGACCTTCATCGAGAGCCGGCTGCCGGGCATGAAGAAGAACATCTACAAGATCATAAACCGCGGCGTCCTGGAGAACAAAGGCGTCCAGCCGGCAATTCCAGGCAACCACCGCTTCGGCGTGACCTTCATCGAGATCCCGGTCGGCCAGGGTGCCAGCCTCCACGCACACAAGACCGAGGAAGTCTTCTGTCCGCTGAACGGCCAGATGGAGGTCATCTGGGGCGAGAAGGGCCAGTACTCCGTGATGCTCAACCAGTGGGACGTGATCTCATGCCCCATCGGCGTGATGCGCGGCTTCCGCAATCCGAACGATCACGCGCTGGTGGTGTATTCGATCGTCGGTGGAACCGACGAAGAATGCGGGCGCATCGCCTGGCACGAGGATGTCGTCAGGGCTGCGGAAGCCACCGGCTTGGTCTACGGAACCGACGGCTACATCAAGGAGACGGCACCAGCAGGAAGGTAGCCGCAGCGCCGACCGCCCGAGCAGCCCAAGGCCCACAGGCCCCCGAGGAGACAAGAAATGACGACTGCCCACGACTTCCAGGCCGCCCGCCGCATGCCGACACGCGGCGTGGCACACGGCATCAACCGGCGACACGCCCTCTCCGCGACGCTCGCGGCGCTTAGCGCCGGCCTTGTCCGCGCGCAGCCGGCCTGGAGCGCCAGAGGCCCTGTGCGCATCGTCGTCCCTTTCGCAGCTGGCGGCACCTCGGACATCGTCGCGCGCATCGTGGCCGTGCGGCTCGCTGAAGCACTGGGCCAGCCGGTGATCGTCGACAACCGCGTGGGCGCCGGCGGCAACATCGGGATCGCCGCGGTGGCGCGCGCCGCGCCCGATGGCCGGACGCTGCTGCTGGTCTCGTCCGCCTTCGTGACCAACCCCGCCCTGTTCGCGGACAAGCCCCCTTACGACCCGCTGCGCCAGTTCGCGCCGGTGTCGCTCGCCGTCAGCTCGCCCGAGGTGATCGTGGTGCCGGCGACGAGCCCGTTCACCAGCCTCCCGGTCTTGATTGCCTCTGCCAAACGCCGACCAGGCGCACTCACCTACTCGACCCCCGGCAAGGGCAACAGCGTGCACCTGGGCGGCGAGTTGCTCTGGCAGCGCGCCGGGATCGAACTGCTGCACGTGCCCTACAACGGCGCAGCCCCGGCGGTGCAGGCGGTGCTCGGCGGACAGGTCGACTGCGCGCTGACCGCACTGCCGGCTGCCAAGGCGCACATCGCGGCGGGCACGTTGCGGGTGCTGGCCGTCGGCAGCCGCGCGCGCTGGACCGATCTGCCGCAGGTGCCGACGGTGGCGGAGTCCGGCTTTGCCGGCTACCGCTCCGAGACGATGCAGGCGCTGTTCGCTCCGGCGGGTACGCCCATCGCCGCCATCGAGCGGCTGCACACCGAAGTGCGGCGCATCCTGGCGCTCGACGACGTGCGGCGCCAGACGCGCGAGCTTGGCTTCGAGACGGTCGCGAGCCTGCCCGCCGACCTCGCTGCGCGCGTCGCCGAAGACGTGCCGCGCTGGACCGCCGTGGCCGCCCGCGCGCGCATCCGCGCCGACTAGCGGCCCCTCGCCCTTCAACCCCCACGGTGCGCCATGCGCGCCGGGCCCCGCCGTGGCGATTTCGTTTTCTTCACTCTCCAGGACTTCCCATGATTTCTGATGCCGACACCTCTATGGATACCAGGCCGCTGCCCGCCCGGCGCTCGATTCCCGCCACCCCCCAGGCACTGCTGCAGGCCGTGCTGGACGCCAATCAGGGCACGGGGGACGCGCGCACCCGCACCGTGCTCGACGCGATGATCCGCCACCTGCACGCCTTCGCTTCGGAAGTGACGCTGACCTACGAAGAGCTCTTCAAGGGCCTGGACTTCATGGTGCGCATCGGCCAGGCCACCGGCCCGCGCAAGCACGAAGGCATCCTGCTTGCCGACATCCTCGGCCTCGCTACGCTGGTGCTGCTCATGGACGCAAAGGCCGTGCTCGCGGCCGGCGGCACCGAGCCGGCGCTCATCGGCCCCTTCTGGCGCGCGAACCAGCCAGTGCGGCCCAACGGCGTGCGCATTGCGACCGACGACACCGCCGGCGAGACGCTGCATGTGCGCGGCCGCGTGCTGTCGCTGGACGGCACGCCTTTGGCCGGTGCCCGCATCGAAACCTGGCAGGCCGCGCCCAGCGGGCTGTACGAGAACCAGGACCCTGAGCAGGCAGACATGAACTTGCGCGCCGTCTTCGAGACCGATGCCGACGGCCGCTTCTGGTTCGACAGCGTGCGGCCCTCGGGCTACGGCGTGCCCACCGACGGACCTTGTGGCGAGTTGCTGGCGCTGCAGAACCGCGGCCACATGCGCCCGGCGCACCTGCACTTCATCGCCATCGCGCCCGGCCACAAGGTGCTGACAACGCAGATCTTCGATGCGCGAGATCCGTACGCCTACAGCGACGCGGCCTTCGGCGCGGTGGGCTCGTTGCTGCGCGACTTCGAACCCGACAGCGCAGGCCACTTCCAGCTCGACTTCGAATTGCGGCTGGAGCCCGGCGAAACGCACCTGCCCACGCCGCCGCTGCCCTGAACGCACACCCACACATTTCCTTCACTTTGCACCGCGAGACACAGCCCCATGAGCACACCACCGCGCGCCCTTCGCCTCAGCGCCAAGGCCCCGAGCGCCGATGCACTGAACCCCGACCTGGTCGACATGGCACGGCCCGAGATACCGGCCGGATGCGCCATCGTCGAAGTCCTCGCCGCGGCGATCAACCCCAGTGACGTCAAGGCGGCGCTGGGCCTGATGCCGTATGCCATCTGGCCTCGTACGCCGGGCCGCGACTACGCCGGACGCGTCGTCGCCGGGCCGTCGGAATGGATGGGCCGCGCCGTGTGGGGCACCGGCGGCGACCTCGGCATCACGCGCGACGGCACGCATGCGCGTTACCTCGTGCTGCCCGTGGCGGCGCTCGTCCCCAAGCCCGAACGCATCGCGATGGCTTCGGCCGCCACGGTGGGCGTGCCCTTCGTGACAGCCTATGAAGGACTGCGCCGCGCCGACCTCGCGGGGCCCGGGCAGACCGTGCTGGTGCTCGGCTCGAACGGCAAGGTCGGGCAGGCCGCCGTGCAGTTGGCCACGCGTGCCCGCGCGCGCGTGATCGGCGTCGAACGCGGCGCCACCCGGTACACGGGCCACGCGAGCGCACAGGTCGAGGTGATCGACGGCACGCGCGACGACATCGCACAGGCAGTTCTGTCGATGACCGATGGTAGGGGCGTGGACGTCGCCTACAACACCGTCGGCTCGCCGTACTTCGCCGCTGCGCTCGCATCGCTCAAGGTGGGCGGCACGCAGATCCTGATCTCCACGCCCGAGCGCAACGTGCCCTTCGACATCATGGCCTTCTACCGCCGCGACCTGCGCATGCTTGGCGTGGACAGCCTGAAGCTCACGGCCAGCCAGTGCGCGGACGTGTTCCGCACGCTGCTGCCGGGCTTCGAGGACGGCAGCCTGCAGGGCTTCGACGTGAACGACGGCTCGGTGCTGCCGCTGGACCGCGCGCGCCAGGCCTACCTGAAGGTGCTTGAAGGCTCGATGGAGCGGCTGGTTTTGGCGCCCTGAGCGTTCCCGGGGCACTCTGCCCCGCGCATCCCCCCTGGGCCTGCCCGCCGGGCCGGCCCTTCCCCACGCATCACAAGGAGACAACGATGGACACCCATCGCAGGACATTGCTTCGCCTCACGGCAGCCGCAGGCGGCATCGCCAGCCTTCCTACCATGCTCTTCGCCCAGCCCGCCTACCCCAGTCAGCCGGTGAAGCTGGTCATTCCCTTCACCGCCGGATCGACCACCGACGTGGTAGGCCGCATCGTCGGCGAACGCCTGCAACAGCATCTCGGCCAGCCTTGCGTAGTCGACAACCGGCCCGGCGCGGGCGGCACGCTTGGCGCCAGCGCGGTGGTCAACGCCCCGGCCGACGGTCACACGGTGCTGATCCACTCGACCGGCCACGTCGCCAACGCCGCGCTCTACCCCGGGCTCAAGTACGACACCCTGAACGACTTCACGCCAGTCACCATGCTGGCGTCAATGCCCAATGTGCTGGTGGTGCCGCCCGACCGCGGCTTCACTTCGCTGAAGGACTTCGTGCACAAGGTGAAGGCAGGTCCGCAGAAGTTCGTCTACGGCTCGTCGGGCAACGGCAGCGCCTCGCACATCGCGGGCGAGAAGTTCCGCATCGCCACCGGCATCGAGGCCGCGCACATCCCCTACCGGGGCACGCCGCAGGCGCTCACCGACCTCATGGGCGGGCGGCTTGACTGGTTCCTGGCGCCGCTGGCGCTCGCCGCCCCGCTGGTGCAAGGCGGCAAGCTCGCCGCGCTGGCCATCGGCGCGCCGCGGCGTTCGCCACTGCTGCCGCAGGTGCCGACCACGGTGGAAGGTGGATTCGGAAATGCGGACCACCTGTTCTGGGTCGGCATGTTCGTGGCCGCAAGGACACCGGAGCGCACCGTGGCGCAGCTGCATGCCGAGACCGTGCGCGCTTTGGGGAGCGGCGAGGTGCGCGCGCGTCTGGACAAGCTCGGCGCCGACGCCGCACCGATGCCGCAGCAGGTCTTTGCGCAACAGGTGCGCGAAGAGGTCCTGTCGACCACTGCGCTCATCCGGCACGCCGGCATCCGCATCGACAGCTAATCACCCCTCGACCAATGCGCTTCGAATGAAAAACATGAGACAACAACACAAACTTCTGCTCGCCCTTGCGGCCGCGGGCGCGCTCGGCGCCGCCCACGGCCAATCGTCCGTCACGGTGTTCGGCAGCATCGACCTGAACTTCACCTACTCGAAGGCGGGCAGCGCCTCGACCAGGGCCATGGACCAGGGCGGCTACCTGCTGCCCAGCCGGCTTGGCTTTCGCGGCGTGGAAGACCTTGGCGGCGGACTCGCGGCCGGCTTCTGGCTCGAGAGCGCCGTGCTGCCCGACACCGGCATGGCGCAAGGCGGCTTCGGCCGGCGCTCCACCATGAGCTTGATGGCCAGAGACCTCGGCGAGCTGCGGCTGGGCCGCGACTACACCCCCACATTTTGGAACGTGTCGAGCTTTTCGCCCTTCGGCACGGTCGGCGTGGGCGGCAGCAGCAACATCGTCGAAGGCTGGCCGCTCGGCCTGGGCCGTGCACGCACACAGGCCCGCGCGAGCAACTCGGCCGGCTACTTCCTGCCGCGCGGCCTCGGCGGCTTTTACGGGCAGTTCATGCTCGCGGCGGCCGAAGGCACGCAGGGCGCCGGCTACCGCGGCGGCCGGCTGGGCTACGAATCGGGCTCGCTCAACGTAGCGGCCGCCTATGGGCAGACCGCCGTGGGCGCCCAAGACTACCGCACCGTGACCATCGGCGGTAGTTATGACTTCGGCGTGGTCAAGGCCTACCTCAACTACCTGCGCCATCGACTGGGACGCGAGCGGCAGACGAACGTGCTGATCGGTGCGTCGGTTCCCGTCGGCGCGGGGCAGATCCGGATATCGCTTGCGGGCTCCAACCGCTCCGGCCCAGACCTCGGTACCGACGGCACCGCCCGCCAGTTCGCCATCGGCTACGCACACAACCTGAGCAGACGTACCACGCTGTACAGCGCCTACTCGCGCATCAGCAACCGCGGCAATGCCGCCTACGTGGTGGCCGACTCGTCGCCGGCCGCTGTGGCGGGGCGGAGCTCCTCAGGCCTGCAGCTCGGTGTGAATCACACTTTCTGAACGAAGCACACGGCCCGCCCGATACAGAGACGGCAACGATAGCAAGACTACGCCCGCCTGGAGCCGGATGCGCAGTCCTGCGACAGGACTCAATCAGAAAGGTTCTCCGCTTGAGCGGGTCATGAGCCTCATGCGTGACCTGTGTGGCTCGGCCTGAGTGAACACCTCGGAGGGATCATGACGCTTCGCCTTAAACGATCGGGAGGTGATCTTGAAAGGTCTCCTCACAATCCCTGTATGGATCACTCCAGTCGACTTGGAGTGATCCTGATCCTGCACACGGGCATCTACAGCGCACACTCGAGCACGCTGATGTAGAGCCCCTGCAGGTTGGCGACCAGACCCTCGCTGTCCAGCCTCACTTCCTTCATGCCGACCGAATCCGATTCGTTGCCGCCGATCGTGCGCAGATAGCGGCCATGGTTGTCTGTCCCCACCTCCATCACGATGGCTGAATGCGACACGTACCCGGAGTGCTGCGACGCGTAGGCGAAGTCGAAACGATTGCCGGCACGGTTGTTCTGAAGGATGTCGCCCAGTTTCGGCGGATACTCCGATACGGCATGCCCGCGAAACGCCGCGTTCGGCTGATCGGCGTTCTTGATGGCTTCATAAACGAAAGCGCTGTGGCGCGCCGAGAACTTGAACTGCGCGGACGTTGCACCCGCCTGCTTCACGCACCACGAGACGAACACGGCCGACCAGGGAGGCTCGACGCCCTCGAAGGCATGCCCTGTCTCAGTCCAGTACCTCTCGATCTGCTCCAGAAGCGGCGATTGGTTCTCGCGCAGGAAGCGGTAGGAGGCGTACTGCTCCTGTGCAATGGTGGCGAGCTTGCGTTGAAATGGCGTGGACATCGGAATCTCCTTGGCAATGTCTGCTGCAAGTGAAGGAATGAAGGACTGACTCGTCGGACGCAGACTAGTACTCGGGTGCATGCGACGCGTCCTCTGTCCATGGGAGGCGGCATCGCCAGCGATGCGCTATACCTGCCTGGAGGGATCACATGAAAGAGGGAGGCGTGGAAGAAGCACCGCGTCCTAGCATTCGTTCCACCGTTCGAACGAGGTCAATGCGCCATGCGAGTCGCCTTCACTTCCTGCTTCAGCGCCCAAAGCTTCAAGCAGCAGCCCGTCTGGGATCAGATCGGCGCGGCCAACCCCGAGCACCTCCTCCTGCTGGGGGATTCGGCGTATTACGACGCCGACGGATCGAGCATCAGCATGGTCAAGGCCATGGACCCCGATCCCTTTGCGAGGCATGCCATGAGGCGTCTTCGAGATCAATTGAACCAGCCACAGTTCGCGAAGCTGGTTCGCCGCAAGGGTCTGCACATTCACCCGATTTGGGACGACCACGACTTCCTCTGGAATGGCGCCTGCGGCGCACAGGTATTCGAGGAGAGATCGCACGCGCATCTCATTCCCCCGACCCGGGCGGCGTTCCAGGCGTATCGAGATGCTCTGGACGCCCATGAGCCTGCAACCTTTCCCCAGCCATCGGATCCGTGGCGCTCGGATATCAAGGAGCCGGGCTACCGAATGATCGACATCGGGAATGCAGCCAATCCGGTACGGCTGCACCTCACCGACGGCAGGAGCTACAAGACCGCCAGCGGCAAGGATGCGGTGCTCGGCGAGGCACAGATGAATGCGTTGGCATCGGCCATCGCCACTTCATCGGAAGACACGGTGCACCTCGTCGCCAGCGGATTGGTCTTCGAGGCAAACCATGGAGAGACCTGGATGACATGCGAGGCCGAACACGCCAAGATGCTCGAGCTGGCCCGGAACCGGCGCATCCTCATCCTGAGCGGCGACGTCCACGAGAACCGCTTCGCCGTACCACAGCCCGCGGGCAAATGGAGCTTGTTCGAGGCGACGTCATCGGGTGCGGCCCTGCGCACCGGGGTCACCATCGGAGCGCTCCAATGCAACTGGGGCCTCTTGGAACTCACGCCGGAGAACGTGGTGATCGAGCTCTCGCAATTGCACATGCCGCCGCGCAAACGCGTGATCGATCGAAGGACCTGGAAACTCATTCCCGGTCCTTGAGCGACGCCGCTCCCGGACGGAATGGGAGGGCGCCCTTCGACCGACGCCTCAGCTCTTGAAGAACGCCAGCAGATCCGGATTGAGAACGTCTGCGTTGACGGTGAGCATGCCGTGGGAATAGCCCTTGTACACCTTGAGCGTGCCGTTCTTCAGCAGCTTGATCGACTTCAGCGCGGCGTCGGCGATCGGAACGATCTGATCGTCGTCGCCATGCATGACCAGGGTCGGAATGGTGATCGCCTGGAGGTCCGCCGTCTGGTCGGTCTCCGAGAAGGCCTTGATGCCGTCATAGTGGGCCTTGGCGCTGCCCATCATGCCCTGCCGCCACCAGTTCTGGATCACCCCCTGGGAGACCTTCGCGCCCTCGCGGTTGAAGCCGTAGAACGGGCCGGTCGCGACGTCGAGGAACAGCTGTGCCCGGTTGTCGGCGACACCCTTGCGGAAGCCGTCGAACACTTCGACCGGCAAGCCTTCCGGATTGCTCGCTGTCTTGAGCATCAAGGGGGGGACTGCGCTAACGAGCACGGCCTTCGCGGCACGGCCGCTGGGCTGGCCGAACTTCGCGACGTAGCGCGCAACCTCGCCGCCGCCGGTCGAGTGTCCGACGTGGAAGACCTTGGTCAGGTTCAGCGCCTCGACGACGGCGAAGGCATCGGCAGCATAGTGGTCCATGTCGTGGCCCTCGCTGACCTGCGCCGATCGCCCATGGCCGCGACGGTCATGCGCGATCACGCGGTAGCCGCGCTGCACGAAGAAGAGCATCTGGGCATCCCAGTCGTCGCTCGAAAGAGGCCAGCCATGATGGAACATGATGGGCTGGCCGTCCTTGGGTCCCCAGTCCTTGTAGAAGATCTCTACGCCGTCCTTGGTGGTGATCGTGTTCATGAGGTGATGCCCTTTCTGAGAGTGCGCTGTTGCGCGGTGCTTGGTGGAGGGAGTTGCATTCCCCGCCATCGGGAGACCGGCGATCGCCAGGGTCCCCGCGCCGGCGAGAAGAAGCTTGCGCCTGTCGCTGTCGAAAACGGTGTGAAGATCGAGCTGTTTCATGTGTGACCTCGGCAGATTCAGGCTTGCGCTTCAAAGGCAGCGACTGAACGGACTGCCTCGAGAACGACATCGGCTTCCACCTTCTGTTCGGACACCAAGGCCAAGTGAACCAGCAGGACGGGGATCATGGGATCGGTGGGAATATTCATGGGTTTCCTGAAAGAAATCAACGGGCTCGGATCGTGCAAGCCCGCTGTTTGAAGACAGCGGCGATCCATCGAGCCTCACTATGAGGCGCAGCGCGCCTCGCGTATTGCACATTCGGCGCCCGGATTGAACGCTTGTTTTTCCTCCGCGTCCGAGGCGCCGCATCGGCTTGCGCGACAACCTCGCGACCGCGACCGCCTTGGCCTCCCGCTCGACTATTGATTTTCAGGAACAAGTTTTTTGCCGCTGGCGGGGTTTTCCGGCAAGGGGGCCGAACGCACACTCGGCGCCGATCGCGCACTGCTTCGCCTCGCTCGCGACCAGCCACCGCTCGGCCGTCGCGGCACTTCACATCTACACTGACGGCTGGCACGCAATGTGCAAAAGGAAGAACGAGTTCGATCGACTGCGTGAGGACCATCTTCAAGGAGGCGCGCAAAATCTCCATCCATCGTTCGTCGCAGCGCCGCCAATCGGATACCCCGTCACTTCAACTTCCGCCCTCCCAGTTCATGCGCGCCGAAATCACTCTCAACGAGGGGAGAGGTCAACCGCTCCCCGCAGGGCAAGGGCTCGCGCCACAAGACCTGCTCGGGTGCACGATCGACCATCTGCAGAGAAATCAGGAACTTTCGGCTGACGGCGTTCGCATCTATCGCAAGACCGTGAACGCCCATGAGCGTCACCATGTCGAGACGGCCGCCAGCGGGCGCGGCGTCCTGCTCGGCATCTCGTTGCGCGACGGTCATCGCCGACGAATCCTTCATGAACACCATGCGTCTTGCCATGACTTCGGCAAAGGCTCGATCTATGTCCGCGATTTCTGCGACCGCTATCGCGCGGACATGCAAAGCGGCTTCGACTTCGTGCTGCTTGAGATCTCCCACCCGGCCCTGCAGCGCGCCATCGACGAAAGACCGGGGCCGCGCGTTGGCGGCCTGGTCGATGTCGCGGGCGTCAGGGACGAGGTGCTCGCCCATCTCGCAAGCGCGCTGATCCCTGCGCTCGAACGTCCTGCCGAGGTCAGCCTGCTGTTCATCGATCAGCTCAGCGTCGCGATGACGAGCTACCTGGTCGACAACTACGGTCGCGCCGCGCCTGCCACCGAGCCGCGGCCGAACCGGCTGCTTTCGCGTTCGCACGAGGCGCGCGTCAAGGAGATGTTGCGCAGCAAGATGGACGGCAGCATTTCGATCGCCGAGATCGCCGACGCCTGCAACCTGTCGCGCAGCTACTTCATCCGCGCCTTTCGCGAGACCACCGGCCAGACGCCGCACCAATGGCTGACCGCACAGCGGCTGGAACGCGCGCGCGCGTTGCTGGAGGACGCCGAGCGGCCTCTGGCGGACGTGGCCGCAGCCTGCGGCTTTGCGGACCAGAGTCACTTCACGCGCGTCTTCTCCCAGCACACCGGCATGCCGCCGGGCGGCTGGCGCAAAAAGATGCAGCTTGAAAAATGAGGATGGCCGAACGCGGGTGCCGATACGAAACCCCGAGTTCTGAAGTCCTTCGTGCTCGCCACCCCCCACACCTGCTCGATCGACTGCGTGACGCCATGGAGCGTGCATTGCGAGAACCGCCCGCACCCTGGCCGCATGCCGCGGCCTGCGGCTAGATGCCGAGCTGCGCTGCGATCGCCTGCCCCAGCACAGCGTCGACCAGCCGGAAGTGCTCGATCTGCCGTCGCTGGATGGTCTCGGGCACGCCTGCCATCGCCGCTGCGACGTTGGCGGCCAGACGCTCCCGCTCCGCGCTGCCCATCCGGCGGTACAGCGCCGTGGCCTGCACATAGTCCCCAAGGCCCTGACGATCGTCGAAGCGCGCCGCGTCGCCGCTCAGCGGTAGCGCAGGCTCCGCGTGCTGTCGATCAGGACGCGGTCCGCCGAAGGAGTTGGGCTCGTAGTAGGCGTCGGTGCGAGGCGGCACGTCCAGCCGCATCGCACCGTCGGCGTGGTAGGTGTGCACCGGCGCGCGCGGTCGGTTCACCGGCAGCGCCGCGTGGTGCGTGCCGACGCGGTAGCGCTGCGCGTCGGCATACGCCAGCAGGCGTCCTTGCAGCAGCCTGTCGGGCGAGATGCAAAGGCCCGGCACCATGTGCGCCGGGTTGAAGGTCGCCTGTTCCACCTGCGCGAAATAGTTGTCGGGGTTGGCGTCGAGCGTGAGCTCGCCCAGTTCGACGAGCGGGAATTCGTCTTGCGGCCAGACCTTGGTGGGGTCGAAGGCATCGAAAGACAGCGCCTCGGCCTGCTGCTGGCTCATGAGCTGCACATGCAGCGACCAGCGCGGGTGCTCGCCACGCTCGATGGCCTCGAACAGGTCGCGCTGAGCGCTCTCGCGGTCCTCGGCGATGGTGGCGCGGGCCTGTGCATCGGTGAGGCAGCGAATGCCCTGCCGCGTCTTGAAATGGAACTTGACCCAGCAGCGCTCGTTGGCGTCGTTGATGAGCCCGAACCCATGTGCGCCGTAGCCGTGCATGTGGCGGTAGCTGCTGGGCAGGCCGCGATCGGAGAACAGCATCACGATCTGGTGAATGCTCTCCGGCGAGAGCGACCAGAAGTCCCACATGGCGGTGGGCGAACGCAGGTGGCTCACCGGATGGCGCTTGAGCGCGCGCACCAGGTCGGGAAACTTCTGCGGATCGCGAATGCACGCCACCGGCAGGTGGCTGCCGACCAGGTCCCAGTTGCCTTCTTCCGTATAGGCCTTGACGGCGAAGCCGCGCATGTCGCGCTCGGCATCCGCGCAGCCGCGTTCGCCCGTGAGCCCCGAGAAGCGCACCAGCACCGGCGTGACCCGGCCCGGCTGCAGGAAGTGCGCGCGGGTGTGGCGTGCAATGTCGCCCGTGATGCGCAGCTTGCCCAACGCGGCCGCGCCCTTGGCGTGCAGCACCCGCTCCGGAATACGTTCGCGCGCCAGGTAGGCGAGCTTTTCGGCCATCTGGTAGTCCTGCAGGAGGATCGGTCCGCGCGGTCCCGCGGTGATCGAGTGCTGGCTGTCCGCCACGGGTGCGCCGCCTGCGGTGGTCAAGGTCGGCGGCCTTGGGTTTGTCGTCATGGCGATGTCCCTGATCGAGTCTCGCAGCATGGTGAGCCGCAGGAACGCGCGTGTCTTGAACAGGAGTCGTCTGTTTTGAACGACGGCAGGCTGCAAGCCCCCATGCTGCGACGCAACAGCACCCGAATCTGCAAGGCCGCACCCAACCCGACAAGACGACGCCGCGCGCAGGGTGCACCATGGAGCCCCACCCACGACCGGCCCCTGCCATGAAACCCACCCTGCCCCAGCTCATGAGCCTCAACGGCGGCTTCGTCGACACCGCAGGCTTCCTGGCGCTTCACGGCCTGTTCACCGCGCACGTGACGGGCAATTTCGTGACCATCGGCGCGGCACTGGTACACGGCACCTCGGGCGCACTCACCAAGCTGCTGGCGCTGCCTGTGTTCTGCGCGGTGGTGATGCTTGCCCGCCTGCTGAGCTACAGCCTGCCCGGCCTGGGCCTGCCGGTGATGCGGACCATGCTGGTGCTCAAGGCGGTGCTGCTGCTGGCGGGTGGCGTGCTGGCCATCCTTTTCGGCCCCTTCGCCGACGGCGACAGCGCAACGGCGATGCTCGCGGGCCTGGTGCTGGTCTCGGCCATGGCCCTCCAGAACGCGGTGCACCGCATCCACCTGGGCAGCGCGCCACCCACCACGCTGATGACAGGCACGACCACGCAGGTCATGGTCGACCTGGCCGACCTGATGCGCGGCGGCCAGGCACCTCAAGACAAGGCCGCAGCGCATGCCCGCATACGGCGCATGTCGGCCGCGGTGGCGTGGTTTGCCGCCGGCTGCGCGGCGGCGGCGCTCATCTACGCGCGCTGGGACGTGTGGTGCTTTGCCGTGCCGCCCGTGCTGGCGGCGCTGGCGGTGGTGCTGCAGGGCAGCACGCACGAAGGCGACGCCGTCGCGCGGTAGCACCGCGATCCCTGGCTCCGGTGCCGGGGTCACTTGTAGAGCCAGCGCGCCATCAGGCGCGTATACCTCGGCATGATCAGGTACACCATCAGCCCCACGACGGCGGCTGAAGCAATCAGGTGCTCCACCGCATGGAAGGACAGCACGGGCACCGGCGCGAGCAACCAGTGCAGCACCGCGGGCACGAGCATGGTCAGGGGGTAGATCACCGACAGCGTCAGCAGGAACTGCTTGTAGCGTTTGGCCGGCGGCTGCCCCGCGGGCGGATGGAACCAGAACTCCAGGCCGCTGCGTGTCTCGACCTTCTCTTCCATCTCCAGTAGCGGCTGCGCCTCTTCGATCAACCGGCGGCGAGCCTCCGAGTCGAACCAGTCCTGGGCATGCGCGAGCGAGTCGAAGCGGATGGTGATGGTGTACTGCAAGCTCCCCGCCGCCGGGTGAATCACATTGACGCCGCGGTGCCCCGGAAAGCGGGACGCAATGGGCACCACCTTCTTCAGCCACCGCTCATAGTCTTCCACCCTGTCGCGCCGAACGGTCTGCTGGATCACGGCCGTGACGGTTTCGGCCCCGGGCGGCGCGCGCCCGGCGATCTCGTCCAGCGTGGCGGTGCGCAAGGCGGGTTGTCGGTCGTCGGCGGTCATGTTCGGTGGTCTGTTCAAAGGTCTCAGAGGCCGATCATCTTGCGACCCTCGTCGGTCAGCAGGTCGTGCGTTTCGGGGTGCGCGCGCATGTAGCCATTGAATACCGGGCACTGCGGAACCACGCGCAGCCCGCGCTCGCGTGCCGAGGCGAGGCCGGCGAGCACGAGCTGCTTCGCGATGCCCTGCCCCTGCAGGGCTTCGGGCACGAGCGTGTGAATGAACGTGATGACGTTGCCTTCGAGCGAATAGACGGCGACCGCGTGATGGCCTTGCGACACGTATTCGAAGCGGTGCTTCGCCGTGTTGTCCTGAACCAGGGAAGAGGCAGGAGCGGAAGGAGAGGGCGAAGAAGCAGTGGTCATGGAAAGCTCGCGACAGGGACGGTTGGATTCAATGCAGGTGCCGCAGGTGCAACGGCCGGCGTGGCGCTGCGGCGGTGACTCCGTCATTCTTCCCGAACCGGCGCACCAGGTGGGCGCAGATGGTCAGTGCCAGGTGTTGCTGCACGAGCGAGCCGGCGCGTTGCGGCCGCTCGAACAGGGCCAGCACGGCCGCACCCAGGCTGCACATCACCGGGTCGACCACGCCGGGGGCACACACCAGGCTGCTCACATGCACCATGCCCGACGCGCGCGCCACGGCGCGCACCAGCGCGTGCGGCACGTAGAACTGCAACGCATCCAGCGGGTTGCCCAGGTAGCTCGCGACCTCGTCGCGCAGATCGACGATGCCGAGGGCACCCGGCTCATAGCCGCGCACCACCGAGGGCCGCCCGCGCACCCAGGTTTCGTGATGGCGCATGCCGAGCAGGTGCAGCGTGACAAGGAAGGCATCTTCGGGAGGGATCTCCCGCTTCATGCCCAACTGGTCGGGCAGGCAGGTGATGCGCGTGACGACGAAGGGCGCCATCAAGGACTCCGCGCCAGCTGCCGGCGCGTTGGGCGCCGGCAGCATGACGAGCGAGGGCGCGGATGGCAACTCGAAGTACCGGCCCAGCAGGTCGCCGTAGGCGCCTTCGCGCGTCACGGAAAGCATCGGCCCTTGGTGAACGCCGGCGGACCGGCATTCACCACCGAGTCCCGTTCCTTGCAGGAACGCTCACTGCCATCACGCAAGGCAAGAGTGGCCCCAGCGGGGGCAAAAACGGGGGGGGGCTCAGCCCTGGCGCACCGACTCGAACAGGAACCACGTGCGGCGCTCGGCCTCATCGATCCAGTTCTCCAGCACGCTGGCCGTGGCCACGTCGCCGTACTCGTCGCACACCGCGTGCGCGGCTCGCATGAAGCCGGCCAGGCGCTGGTTGTCCTCGCGCAGTTCGGCCAGCATGCCGATGGGGGTCACGAAGTCGGCGTCGTTGTCGGTCAGGCGCTGCAGGCGCACGGCATGGCCGGTGGAACGCAGCGTGGTGCCGCCCACCTTGCGTACGCGCTCGGCAATGGGGTCGACCGTGGCGAAGATCTGGTCGGCCTGCTCGTCCAGCAGCAGGTGGTAGTCGCGAAACGACGGACCCGACATGTGCCAATGGAAGTTCTTCGTCTTGAAGTACAGCGCGAACACGTCGGCCAGCAGCACGTTCAGTGCGGCGGAAATGTCGCGCGTGGCGTCGGCGCCCAGGTCGCTCGGCGTGTGCAGCGACGCCACGCGGCGCGCCTTGGTTCTGTCGGCCAGGGCCTTGACGGCTTTGGCGGTGTTTGCGGTCTTTGCAGGCTTGGTGGACTTGGATGTGGCCATGGGTCTTCCTTGGAAAGTGCCGTGGGTTGGCGAAATGCCGTCTGCCGTCAGCGAGACAGATGGCAAAGACGAAAAAGCGGGGATCGGTCCTTGGAGCGCATCCTCGTGGCAACGAAGGTGCGCGTCTTGTCGATTAATGAGGCCGTTTGGATATTTGCCGTCGCGGTGCCCAGGGCGCGGGCAATTCGTTCGTTCGCGGGTGACCAACGAAATCGAACTTGCAGTGGCGCGCGACGTGCCGGCGCTCATCATCTGCACACCGCCGGCCAGATCATCGAGCCCGTGCTCATCGACTCCTCGTGCTGAAGCGCGCCGTACAGCACGGAAGTAAAGCTCTCCATGGCGCGGTTCGGATATCGCCACGTCCGTCTGGTTCATGGCACAGGCACCTTCCTACTTCGGCTGCTGCTGACGACAGATGTTCGTTCCTACGGTCGTCAGCTGGAGCGATCCGCCCAGCCATTCGAGCCAAGCCAATGAGACCAGATCGTCGATCACCGCCTCGTCGATCTCGCCTGCACGCCGGCGATGCAGCAAGTCAGCCACGTGGGGCAGATCGGCGCGAAGCGCTTCCCGCCGAGAAAGGGAGAGAAACGCTGGAGTCATGCGAGGTCCTTCATGCAGATGCATGCGAACCAGCCTAACACCCGAAGGCCGCCTGCGCACATGAAAAGAAAAACCACACCGCGCTGAAACCACCTACACTAGACGCATCGACTGCGGCTTGCTCGTTGCCTCAGTCCTTGATTGACACCTCGCGGCAACCGCTGACCGCCAAGGCCTCACCTCCCCGACAAGCTGACCCATTCCCGTCGGCCCTTTCGGAGCGTCATTCTCCTCAGCGAGTTCCATCGTCGGTCCGTTCAACGCATTCTGCGGACCGCTCCCGTTTCCCCCTCAGATCAACTTCGTGTGCCTGACCAGCCCAGTGCTGGCACGCATGCTCGGCGCGCGCCTCGAAGGCAACCGCCCGCTTCATCACATGCAGATTCCACAGGCCCACGAGGTGGGCAGATACATCGTCACCCCCATGACCAAGCTCACCGAGAGCGGGCAGTACGCCGCCTCGGTCTCCGTCCGCCGCGGCATGCATGACCGGGTCTTCCGGCTCATCCCGCGCTTCGAGAGCGCCGCCCGTGCGGCGCACTACGCATTGGCGCAGGGCCGCCACTTCGTGCTGAACAACCAACTGGCCTGAGCATCCGGCCGATCATTGAAGGAGCTTCGTGGGTAAGGAAGAACTGATTGAAATGCAGGGTCGAGTACAGGAAGTACTGCCCGATTCGCGTTTTCGCGTCACCCTGGACAACGGACACAGCCTGATCTGCTACTCGGGCGGCAAGATGCGCAAGCACCGCATCCGGGTGCTGGCAGGCGACAAGGTCTCGCTGGAGATGTCGCCCTACGACCTCAACAAGGGACGCATCACTTTCCGCCATCTCGAACCCCGCTCCCAGAGCGGCTCTCCACCCGTGCGGCGCCCTGCCCGATAGGCTCGCCTGCCGATGCGTCCTGCATCGGACTCAACCCCGTTTTTCGACCACTCAAGAAAGCAATCATGGACAACAAGCTCTACGTCGGCAATCTCTCATACACGACTCGCGAGGACGCGCTTCAACAACAGTTCGCGCCATTTGGTCACGTCGCCTCGGCGAAGGTCATGACGGAGCGCGATTCCGGCCGCTCCAAGGGCTTCGGTTTCGTCGAGATGGGCTCGCCTGCGGAAGCGCAGGCCGCCATCAAGGGGCTCCACGGCAAGGAGATCGATGGCCGGGCCCTGACCGTCAACCTCGCGCGTCCGATGGAGCCGCGCACCGGTGGCTTCGGCGGCAACCGCAGCTACTGAACCATCATCGATCGTGATGCCCTCTTCCGCTCGGCATGCGGCGGGGGCAGACAACGCCGCGGCAGTTGCGCATGTTGCATTGCTCCGGCGCATCGAGCACGCGATCTTTCCGCTGGCCATCGTCAGGCCCGAGTTGGCCCTGCTCCCGAAGGGTATCGGCCGACCTTGCCATGGAGCCAAGCCTGCATCTGCAGCGCGAGCGTGAGGCGGCTGCAGGCGGCGGAAGCGCGCCAGCGTGCACACTGTGGGCAAAGGAGTGATCGCCATGCTTCCCATGCCCCATTTCTCCAAGCAGGTGTGCGCCGCCCTGGCCCTGAGTTTCTCGGCCTGCGCGATGGCGGCCGATCCGCCGCTCGACGCGGCTGCGAGCGATCCCGCCCGGCTCGGCTGGATGGTGGGGACGCCCCCGCCGCCCGAGCGTCGTCTGCGCTTCGACGACGGCAGCTATTTCCGCTTTCCGGCCTTGCGCTGGAGCGTTGCGCATTTCCGCGAACTCATGCCCACCGCCAATGTCTCGCGCGGCCTGGGTGCACCCGCGCCGCTGCCGCGCGCGCTGCGCGCCGACATTGACGATCTGCGCTTCACGCCGCTGGGTGCCAAGGAGTCGATGAGCTGGGCCGAATCGCTGGCCGCCAATTACACCGACGGCATCGTGGTGCTGCACCGGGGGCGCGTGGTGTACGAGCGCTACTTCGGGGCCCTGACGGAGCAGGGCCAGCACGGCGCCATGTCGATCACCAAGTCGTTCACCGGCACCCTGGGCGCCATGCTGGTGGCCGAGGGCACGCTCGACCCCTCCAGGCGCGTGGCCGACTACGTGCCGGAGCTTGCGGCGTCGGCCTTCGGCAGCGCGACCGTGCGCCAGGTGCTCGACATGACCACGGGCCTGCGGTTCAGCGAGGATTACGCCGATCCCAATGCGGAGGTCTGGGCCCATGCCCAGGCGGGCAGTCCGCTGCCCAAACCCCAAGACTATGCCGGCCCGCGCAGCTACTACGAATACCTGCAGACCGTGCAGCCGGAAGGCCGGCACGGCGGTGCGTTCGCCTACAAGACCGTGAACTCCGACGCGCTGGGCTGGATCATCGCGCGGGTCACGGGGCGCTCTGTCGCCGCGTTGCTGTCCGAGCGCATCTGGAGCCGCCTGGGCGCCGAGCAGGACGCCTACATGACGGTGGACTCTACCGGCACGCCGTTCGCGGGCGGCGGGCTCAACACGGGCCTGCGTGACCTCGCTCGCTTCGGGGAGATGCTGCGCAACGGCGGCCGCCACAACGGCCAGCAGATCGTGCCCCGCGCGGTAGTGGACGACATTCGCCGCGGCGGCGACCGCGAGGCCTTTGCTCGTGCCGACTACACGCTGCTGCAGGGCTGGAGCTACCGCAATATGTGGTGGGTCACGCATGGTGCCGATGGCGCGTTCATGGCGCGCGGCGTGCACGGCCAGCGGCTCTATGTGAATCCCGGCGCGGGCGTGGTGATTGCGCGCTATGCATCGCACCCCGTGGCGAGCAACGCGTCGAACGATCCGACCACGCTCCCCGCATTCGACGCGCTGGCGCGCCACCTCGCGGCTCCACCGCGGTGATTCGCTGCCGCTCACTCGGCAGAAGGGAATCAGTGGAGCGTGACAACGGGGCCCGGTCCTTTTGGTCCGAGAACCCGTTGGGCTATTGCTCGGGGTTTTCACCGTTCAGACCATGGCGTGGCGTGGGCTTTCTCTCAGAACTCCAGGGCGTTTTGCTGAAGAATGGCTAAAATGGCTAATCACTCTTCCTTGAGTCCAGTCATGCAAGTCAGTGCCACCGATGCCAAGAACCGCTTCGGCTACTACCTAAGTCAGGCTGAGCGCGAGCCCGTGCAGGTCATGAAGAACGACCGCGTCGCGGTCGTGATGGTCTCGGCTGCCCGTTACGCCGAACTCGAGGCGCTCGAACGGACAAAGACGCTCGGCCAGCGCAAGCGCGAATTCAACGAGACCTATGCAGAGTGGATTGCTGCCCAGAACGGGCTTGTCGAGCGCGTGGGTGTTTTCGGCGAGGACTACCGTCCCTGGTGATCGCAGGATGACCCAGTTCGACGTCTACGCCAACCCGTCCAAGACCCAGCGCGGCGAGATTCCCTGGATGGTGGACATCCAGAGCGAGATTCTCGATAAGCTCCCGACTCGTCTCGTGATGCCATTGGCGCTGCGTGCCAACATGCCGGCGGCCATGCCGCGGTCGCTCTGTCCGACCATCGGCTGGAACGGAGCGACGCTGGTGGCTTTACCGCATCTGGCCGCACCCTTTCGTGTCAAGGATCTGGGGGCTGTCCAGGGCAACCTCCGATCTCAGGCCAGCGATTTCGTGGCCGCGCTAGATGCAGTGATCAGCGGAATCTGAATCGAGCGTTCAGTACGTCGCGCTCTACCGGCGGTGTGGCTGCAAAGAACGAAGGTATCCAACAATCCCTCGCAGATGGCATGTGCGATGCGTTGGGCCCGCCGCGGCTGCGGTAGTGAACGCTCGACCCATACGGATGCGCAGTCCGGAGGCGTCTGCAGGGCAAGAAGCAAGCTTCCAGCTCGGGCGGGAAACGGATCTGCCCACCCACACACAGCTTTTGAAGACCCTGTGTGCCAATTTGACGGCCGTCCAGACCCGGCTGACGAGCGTCCCCGACGCGCAACACGCGGCACCGCCGGCATGCCGCCATCCTGCGTTCCTGTGCCATGATGAAGTTAACAAATCCACTCCCCATACCCGGGCGCTGACCCCGCCCCCTGTAGCACCGCTTCACCTTGGCCTACCTTGTCGCACTTCTGATGTTCGTCGCATCGCTGTGCCATGCGCAGACGGCGCCAGTGCAGCGCCTGCGCATCGTCGGAGGACTCGCCGGGGTCACGCAGTTCACGGGGCAGGAGGAGCAGTTCTGGACGCGCGACCTCGCGGCGCTGTCCGGAGGGCGCTACACCGCCAGCATCGTGCCCTTCGACCGCGCGGGCGTGCCGGGCCAGGAGATGCTGAACCTGATGCAACTGGGCGTCGTGCCCTTCGGGACGGCGCTGCTGAGCCAGATTTCCACGCAGTTCCCGGAGTTCAGCGCGGCCGACATGGCAGGCCTGAACCCGGACGTTGCCACGCTGCGGCGCGTGGTGGGCGCATTCCGTCCCTACCTGTCGCAGACCTTGCGCGAGCGCTATGACGTGGAACTGCTGGCGGTCTACATCTATCCGGCGCAGGTGGTGTTCTGCAACAAGCCGATGCAGCAGCTCAGCGACCTCGCGGGCCGGCGCACCCGCGTCTCCAGCTCCATGCAGGCCGACTTCGTCTCGGCGCTGGGCGGCACGCCCGTTTACACCGAGTTCTCGCAGATCATGGCGAACATGAAATCGGGCAACACCGAGTGCGCCATCACCGGCACCATGCCCGGATACACACTGGGCCTGCACCAGGTGACCAGCGCGCTCTATGCCATGCCCTTGAACTGGGGGGTGGCGGTCTTCGCCGCCAACCGCGAGAGCTTCCAGGCACTGCCGCCCGATCTGCAGGCGCTGCTGCGCAAGGAGCTGCCGCGGCTGGAAGCCGCGGTATGGGCCCAGTCGGAGCGCGAGACCGAGGAAGGCATCGCCTGCAACACCGGTGCGGCAGGTTGCAGCAAGCCGGCCAGGGGACGCATGACGGCCGTACGGCCCTCCCCGCAGGACGAGGCCCGCCGGCGCGAGATCTTCGCGAACCGCGTGCTGCCCGGCTGGGTGCAGCGCTGCGGGCCGGTGTGCGCCACGGTGTGGAACCAGACGATCGCGCCGGTGGTCGGCATCCAGGCCAGGACAACGACACAGTGACGCCGCGATTTCCCCGTCGCATCACCGCCGTCATCTATGGCGTGGCGCTGTCCTTGCTCGCCACCGCGGGAACGGTGGCCGCCGTCATCGTCTGGGAGGCCAGGCAGAAGGCCATCGTCGATCACGAGAACCAGACGATCCGCTTCGTGGCCGGTTCCGAAGCGGCACTCAATCGCGCGCTGCTGAGCGTCGACATGCTGCTCGCAGGCGCCAACGAGATTCTGCGCGGCTCGACAGCCGCCAGCGCCGCGGGGGAAGCGAGCAGCCCTGGCCCGCACCAGCTGCTCGAGAACCTGGTGCGGCAGAACCTGCTCGTGCGCCACATCGCCTTCGTCGATGCGCGCGGCACGGTGGTGGCGTCCTCGGACCGCCGCGGCGACAGCCTGCCGCTCGCCCTGCCCGCAGGCTTCGTGGACAGCGTGCTGGCCAAGCCCGTGTCCACGCTGGCGATCAGCGTGCCGGCCGTGAGCATGGTGACCTCGCAGAAGGTGCTGTACCTCGCCCGTGCCGTGACGCTGGCGGACGGCTCGCGCATGCTGTCTGTGGCGGAGGTGCAGCTGTCGCTGCTCGCGACGATCATGACGCAGGGCGCCGGCCTGCGCGGTCTGGAGGTCACGCTGGAACATGACGCCGGTCCGCTCTTGGCGAGCCTGCCGCCGCGCGACGACCTCGGCGGCCGGCCCATCGAGCCGGCCATGCACGAGCAGACCAGCGACGGCAAGCCGAAGCGCATGGCCGCGCGCCTGAGCGGCGAACCGGCCATCGTGGTGGCTCGTCCCACGCTGCACCGCAATCTGCTGATCGTGGCGAGCTTGCCGTTGAGCGCGGCGCTGCAGGACTGGCGCCGCGAACGGGACATGGTCGCATGGACCGGTGCGCTCATCGCGCTGATGAGCGTGGCCGTGGCGCGCTTCGCGCACGTCCAGCTGCGCCGTCAATGGCACTCCCGCATGGAGCTGGTGCGTTCCAAGGCCACGCTGGACCAGGCGCTGGAATCCATGGCCGAGGGCTTCATCCTCCTGGACGCCGAGCACCGCGTGCTCAACTGGAACCACAGCTTCGTCGCGATGTTCCCGTGGACGGCATCGATGATCGCGCCACAGCTGCCCTTTCAGCGCATCATGGACGAAACCGCAAAGCACGTGGTGCACGGGCGAGGACCCGCCGGCTGGTCGGCCCTGAATGCGCCGCAGCTCGCACAGGCGCACTCCGAACAGGAGGCGCTGCTGCAGAACGGCCAGGTGATCCGCGCGACGCGCAGCCGGACGCCGGACGGCGGCCTGGTCTGCGTCTACCACGACATCACCGAGAAGCGTCGCCACACCGCCGCCATCATCGAGAGCAAGGCGCAGCTGCAGGCGACGCTCGACGCCCTGCCCGACCTGTTGCTCGAGGTCGGGCTCGATGGCCGCTGTCATGGCCATCACGCGCCGCGCGTGCCATTTCACGTCGCAGGATTCGAAAGCCCCGTGGGGCGTACCCTGCAGGAACTGCTACCGTCCGATGCTGCCTCGCAGGTGATGGCGGCGCTGCGCGAGGCCCACGCCAGCGGCTACTCGGCGGGGCGCCAGTTCGAGCGGCGCGACAAGGGCGAACGCACCTGGTTCGAGATCTCGGCGTCGCGCAAGGCGGTTGACGAGGCGGTCGATGAGACGGTCCATGGACCGATCGACGACGACGCCAGCAGGACCGATGCGCCTGGCGCGCGCTTCATCGTGATCCTGCGCGACATCACGCAGAGCAAGCGCGCCGCGCGCGAGATCGAACACCTCGCCTTCTACGACACGCTCACGGGCCTGCCCAACCGGCGGCGGCTGCTCGACCGCCTGCACCAGACCCTCGGCAGCGCCGCGCAGCGCCCGGGGCTGTGCGCGCTGCTCTTTCTCGATCTGGACAACTTCAAGACGCTGAACGACGCGCTCGGCCACGACGTGGGCGACGTGCTCCTCCAGCAGGTGGCGCAACGGCTCAAGAGCTGCCTGCGCGACGGCGACACCGTGGCACGCCTGGGCGGCGACGAGTTCGTGGTGATCCTGGACGACCTGGACGACGAGATCGCGGTCGCAGTCTCGCAGACCGAGACTGTCGGCGCAGCCATCCTCGCGCACCTGAACCAGCCCTATACGCTGGGCACGCAGCACCATCACAGCACCTGCAGCATCGGCGCCTCGCTGTTCGATGCCCGTACCGCCTCGATCGAGGAAGTCCTCAAGCAGGCCGACATCGCCATGTACCGCGCCAAGACGGACGGCGGCAACGCGCTGCGCTTCTTCGAGTCGGACATGCAGACCCGCATCACCGCGCGTGCCGCACTGGAGAACGAGCTGCATGCCGCCATCGCGGCACAGCAGTTCGTGCTGCACTACCAGAGCCAGGTGACCAGCGAAAACCGCGTGGTGGGCGCGGAGGTGCTGGTGCGCTGGCACCATCCGGTGCGCGGGCTGCTGCTGCCGGGCCAGTTCATCGATGTGGCGGAGGACACCGGGCTCATCATCCCGATGGGCCTGTGGGTGCTGGAGACGGCCTGCAGGCAGCTCACGGCGTGGCAAGGCGACCCGCGCCGGCGACACCTCAAGCTGTCGGTCAACGTCAGTGCCCGGCAGTTCCGCGAGGGTGACTTCGTCGATCAGGTGAGCCGCGTGCTGACGCGCACCGGTGCCGATCCGGGCAAGCTCGAACTGGAGCTCACCGAGAGCCTGCTGCACGAGAAGGTGGCCGACGCGATCGGCAAGATGGAGGCACTCGCCGCGCTGGGCATCCAGTTCTCCATGGACGATTTCGGCACCGGCTTCTCTTCGCTGTCCTACATGACGCAGTTGCCGCTGAGCCAGGTGAAGATCGACAAGTTCTTCGTGCACCGCATCGGGCTGGACCCGAAGGTGGAGTCGATCATCCAGGCCATCATCGGCATGGCGCGCAGCATGGAACTGGAACTCGTGGCCGAAGGCGTGGAGACGCCTGCGCAGCGCGAGTTCCTGCTGCGCCATGGCTGCGAACTGTGCCAGGGCTACCTTTTCGGCGTGCCGCAGCCGCTGGAAATCTACGAACGCGAGCTCGACGGAGAGCTTCCTGCCTCGAATCTCGCCTTCGTGCCGCAATAGGCGCACACGTTCCACGATGAAGGGCGACAGGGCCGAGACCGCAGACCTGGGCCGAGGTGGTCGAGGCGCGCGGCATTCAACCTTCGCAATGACAGCTGCAGCGCCACTCCCGCTGGAGTCACCCCCCGCTCATTCGCGCGCGCTCGCCGTTTCGAGGCCTGGGAATCTCGGCATGAAGCCCAGTTCCTCGCGGATGCGGCGGCCGTCCATGAGCGCATCGAAGGCACGTGCGAACTCGGCGTTGGAGCCATCGGGCGGCGGAGCGCCCACCGATGCGAAGAGCGCGCCAAGGGTGGGGGCTTCGTCGCCGACCACGTTGTAGATGCGGTGCGCAGGCGACGGGGCATCGAGCAGCAGAGTGACGGCCTGCGCGACGTCGACGTGGTGGGCGATCAACATGCGTTGCGCCGCGGGGAAGCCGCGCATCACCGGAACCACCTCCTCGATGTGCGGATCGCCGTCACCGTATACGAACGGCAGGCGAAGCACACGCACGTCCAGGCCCTGGAGTTCCAGGAGAAAACGCTCGGCCGCCAGCTTGCTCACCGGATAGGCCACCGTCGGCGCACAGGGGTCGTCCTCCCGAGCGAGCTGTCCACCGTTGGCGCCGTAGACAAGACCGGTACTGGTGAAGAGGAAACGCCGCACCGAGGCGTCGCGCGCGGCGTGCGCCAGGCGCTGCGTACCGAGATCATTGACCGCGCGCGCCTGCTCGGGCGTCGCACCGCGGAAGAAGGCGGCACAGTGGACCACGGCCTCGATGCCGTGCACTGCAGCGGCCAGCGAGTCCGCGTCCTGCAGGTCGCCCTGGATGATCTCGACACCCGCGTCTTGCAAAGGGGCAGCGCGCGCTGGATCGCGCACAAGGGCTCGCACGTGGTCACCCCGCAGGGCAAGTCGCTTGGCGAGTCGGCTTCCGACCTTTCCGGTCGCTCCAGTGATCAGGATTTTCATGACCTGCAGCGTGGCGGCGCGCCCGCGACGCGAATTGGAAGAAACGGACATGAAGGGGGCGGAATCCCATGAGCTCGCCAAGCGGTTAAATAATGGGGCCATGCGCGCGCACCACATTCACCAAGGTCACCTGGCGCAGGGAACTTCGGCCGCGTCCTCCGTGGCCGCTCTCTCCCTGCACATGATCGACCGCGATGCGCGGGGCACCCTGGTGCCCCGCCTGGAAACCCAGATCGTCGTTCGCTTCGGATCGATGGCACGGGACGGACTCGATGCACATGTGCTCGGGGCGCGTCAGCAGGTGCATCGCAAGCTGGTTCGCGGCGGCCAGCGGATCGTGGTGGCGCGTCTTCGCCTGGGCGTGCACGAAGCGGTTCTCGGCGCGCCCGCTTCCGCCATCGCCGGGCACACTGTCGCACTCGAGGATCTGTGGGACGACAGCGCGCAGCTGTTCGATCGGCTCGCCGGCGCGCGCAGCATGACCGAGGCGGCCGCGGCGCTGGAAGGCGCCATCTCCGAGCGCCTCGGCACCGCGCAGGGAGGCGGTGTCCAGCCGCGTTTCGCGCTCGAAGCCGCCAGGAGGCTGGAGAGCGCGAGCGTGGACGTTGTCGCCGCAGACCTTGGCGTGAGCGCCCGGCACCTGCGCCGTGTGTTTCGCGAGGCCCTGGGCATCAGCCCCAAGGCATTCGCCAGGCTCACGCGCTTCCATCGCGCGTTGCGCGACGCCCGCCATGACAGCCGCATGGGCTGGGCCGGCATCGCCGCTGCCGCGGGTTACTACGACCAGGCGCACCTCATCGCCGAGTTCCGCGCGATTGCCGGCGTGACGCCGCGCGCACTCGTCGACGAACTTCGTGCGGGGCCGGGGATCGACTGAAGTCGGGCCACCGCGCAGGCGCACGCAGCGAAACGGACAAGGCCATCGAAGCCGAATTGGGGCGGCACCTCGTCGCGGTGCTCACCCAACGCCGGCGGACTGCCCCGGTCGGACGGACCCAACGCGGCGGTGATGACCCTGCCCCAACATCGATCCACCGTCGACGGCGTCGAGCCGCAGGCTGAACAATCCCCGCGTTACTTGAGTGGCTGCGGATGCAGGGCTGCGACGGAGGCCGGCGCAAGCAGGGTATGTCTCAGGCTCCAGATACAGGCAGCGAGTCGAAGCAGCCGTTCCACGTTCCGGTCGTGATTCACGTCCTGAGGGTCTTCCTCATCAATCAGATCGCAGATGCAGTCCAGCCCTGCTGCAGGCGTGAAGCCCAGGCCGGCGCGCGCCATCTCGATCGTCGCCGCCAGAACGTCCGTCTTTTCCATGTCGAGCTCCGTGAAGTCATGAGGCGCTGCCGCCGGGGTACTGCCGGACCGCGATGCCGATGAAGGAGCCGCTGCAAAACAGCACTGCAGTGGAACACAAAAACATGGGCAGCGGTGGGTTCACTCGGGCGAGTTCCGGCGTCGTGTGCATCTCCCGTGCGTCACGAGCAGCAACCCGCTCTGTCGCGTCGTTGCGCTGATCCCCCCGTTCCGGTGTGCCCCGGCGCGTATTGACAGGCTCCAGACCGGCTCAGGCGCCGCGGAGACGGGGTGGCTTGCGATGCTGGGTTGCCTGCTCGTAGTCGTGCGCCAGCGCGAGCAGCACCGCTTCGCTCCACAGCGGACCGACGAACAGCAGACCAAAGGGCGCACCCGACGCGTAGTAGCCTGCCGGCACGGTCACCGCCGGAAGGCCCGCGATGTTGAGTTCGCCCACCGTGGTTTCCTGAATGGTGCCGGTCTTCACGGCAGGCAACTCCTCGCGCATCTGAGGAAACACCAGTGCATCGAGTCGCTCGCGCCCGAACACCTCGTCCACGATTCGCAGATAGGCTTCCTTCAGTGCGATGAAATCCGAAAGGTCCGGTGGCACGGTGGGCGACTTCAGGGCGGCTGCGAACTGCGGCAGATTGTGCAGATAGCTCAACACCCCCTTCGGTCCGAAGGCGGACTCGCTCTGGGTCGCTGCGGCGAACTCGGCGAAGGACGTGAGCGCCGCATCGGGGCCCAGGCGCTCGAGGTACTTCTGCAGGTCATAGGGCACGGATTCCATCCCGCGGGCATCGAAGTTCGCCAGTGGCGGCGTCGGCTGGCGCAGGTCTGCGAAGCCGGTGCCTGCAAACGGGTCATCGATCAGCACGGCACCTCGCGCCTTTAGTTCATCAGCCGCACGCAGATAGAGCGCGTTCGCCTCGCCAGAGAGCGGCTGTGTGCGCCAGCCGGGCCCATACAAGCCGATGCGTGCCCCTTCCAGGGTGCGGCTGCCGAACTTCGAGGTGTAGCCCCCCACCGGCTTCTTGCCGACGCCGGCCAGCGTCTTCGGGTCTTCTGCGGAGTAGCCCGCCAGCACGTCCAGGCAGAGCGCCGCATCCTTCACGGTACGTGCGATCGGTCCGACGACGTCCCGGTTGCCAGACAGCGGCATGACGCCGGCGTTGGGCACCAGGCCGATGGTCGGCTTGATGCCCACCAGATCCTGAGCCGAAGCCGGATTCTGGATGGAGCCTCCCGTTTCCTCAGCGAGTCCCAATACCGCCATGCTGGCGCCCACCGCCGTTGCCGTACCGGCGCTGCTTCCTCCAGGCACGCGATCCGGCACGACAACGTTGAGCGTGGGACCCGCCCAGCTGTCGTCCGCGTGCGTTCCGGTGTGGCTCAGGATCGGCACGTTGGTCTTGCCGAGGATGATGGCACCGGCGGCGCGCATGCGCGCCACGACAGGAGCATCGGTCGCAGGCATCAGGTCGACGCCGCCGGTCTTGCTGTGCAACAGCGCCCAGCCGGCGGTCGTCGGAAAGCCGACCATGTCCATCGGATCCTTGACCACGACGGGCACGCCTGCGAGCGGGCCCAGCGCTTCGCCGGCCTGGCGTCGACGATCAATGGCACGCGCGTCGTCGACGGCTTCGTCGTTGAGGAAGATGACGGCGTTGTAGCGCGCGTTCCAGGTCTCGATCTGAGCAAGGCAGGCTCGTGCAAGCGACTCTGCATTGAAACGGCCGCTTCGGAAACCCTCCTGGACGCTGTCGATGGTCAGGGTCGTGAGGTCGATGTCAGGGGTGATCTGGTTCATGGCGTTGAAGCTCGCTTGGATCTCGTGAAGAAGATGGATGGAAGTAAAGGCGGGGCGGCGCCCCGTTCAGAAGGTCATGTGGAGATCGACGATCTCGTCGCTCAGCATCTCGATGGGACCGCTCGCGACGATCGATCCCTTCTCGAGCATCGCGAAGCTGCTGGCGACACGGCGCACGAAATCGATGTTCTGCTCCACCAGCACCATCGTGAGCCCCAGTTCGCGATTCATGCGCGAGATCGCAGCCTCGATCTCCTGCACGACCGATGGCTGGATGCCCTCGTTGGGCTCGTCGAGCAGCATCACGCTCGGATGGATCGCCAAGGCGCGCGCCAGGGCGAGCTGCTGCTGCTGGCCACCGGACAGCACACCGCCTGGGCGCTCCAGATTCGCTGCAAGATACGGAAACAGTTCGAGCGCCAGTGCGGGGATCGTGCGCGGACCCCGCCCGGCGAAGGCGCCCATCAGAATGTTCTGACGGACGCTGAAGTCGGGAATGATCTCGCGCCCCTGCGGTACATAGGCAATGCCCGCACGAGCGCGCAGGTGCGTGGGCAGCGCGTCGACGCGCTGCCCATCGAGCTCGATGCGGCCGGTCGAGTTCACCATGGTGCCCATCAGCGCGCGCAGCAGCGTCGTCTTGCCCATGCCGTTGCGCCCGAGAATGGCAGTGATCTTTCCTCGGGGAATGACCAGGCTGACGTCGTGCAGCGCATGGCTGCGGCCGTAGTAGCTGTCGAGATTCGTGAGTGTCAACATGGCGATGCGATTCCGTGGGATCCGAGATAGGCCTGCCGCACGCGGGGATCCCGCTCGATCTCGGCGACGTTGCCTTCGGCCAGCACGCGCCCCAGATGCAGCACGGTGATGCGCTCGGCAATGTCGCGTACGAAGGCCATGTCGTGCTCGACCACCAGGATGGTGTGGCGTCCGCGCAGGCTCTTGAGAATCTGGGCGGTCTTGCGCGTTTCGGCGGCCGTCATGCCGGCGGTGGGTTCGTCGAGCAGGATCACCTTGGGGTCCTGCGCGATCAGCAGCCCCAGTTCCAGCCACTGCGTCTGCCCGTGGCTGAGGTCACCGCCAAGTCGGTGCTGCTCGGCTTCCAGGCCGATGAGGTTCAGGATCTCATCCACCCGAGCATCGATCCCGCGCCCGAAGCCCCAGCGCAGATTGCGCAGGATGGAAGGCTCCCGGCTCGCAGCCACGCACAGGTTGTGTCGCACCGAGAGTTCGCGGAAAACACTGGGGATCTGGAACTTGCGGCCGATGCCCGCGCGGGCGATCCGGTATTCGGGCCGATTCGTCAGGTCGCGTCCGTAAAGCAGGACACGGCCCGTCGTACTCGCCGTCTTGCCCGAGATCAGATCCATCAAGGTGGTCTTCCCTGCCCCATTGGCACCCAGCAGCACGCGCAACTCGCCGTCGGCCACGCGCAGCGAGACGCCATCCACGGCCTTGAAGCCGCCAAAACTCACGCCCAGCGACTGGAGTTCGAGCGCGGTCATGACCTCCCCCCGGCCGCGCGGGCGCGCGTGCGGTGGTCGAAGCGCGCGATCAGGTCGTGGGCCCAGCCACCGATGCCTTTGGGCAGGTAGAGCACCACCAGCACGAAGGTCAAGCCCACGATGACACGCCAGGCTTCGACCAGCGACTGCGTCTCGCTCGCGGTCGCCTCCAGAATGTTGATCAGGATCGCGCCGATGCACGCACCCAGCAGCGAGCCCCGGCCACCCACCGCAGCCCAGACCACCATCGTGATCGAGAAGCTCAGGTCCATGAAAGTGGGCGAAGCGAACTCGGCCACCACCACATAGAGCATGCCGGCCACGGCGGCGATGGCCGCGGACAACGCGAAGAAGAAGGTCTGATAGTGCGCCACGTCGAATCCCAGGTAGCGCGCGCGCTGCGGATCGCCCGAAGTCGCGCGCAGGATCACGCCGGCGCGCGTGGCGAGCAAGACTCGCGCGCCGATCAGCACGAATGCGAGCGTGAGCGCGACCAGGTAGTACGTCGATGTGCCGTAAGGGTCGAACTCGTGCGCGCCAACGCGCAGCCATGCGAGGTCGGACAGCCCGTTGAACCCGTTGGTCAGCGGCTGCGCGTCCACCAGCAGGAGGCGCACCAGCAACACCAGCGCGAGCGTGACGATCGAGACGAACACCCCCGCGATGCGCTTTCGGAACAACACGCCCCCCAAAACGAAGGCCACCAGCACCGGCAACACCACGCCCATGAAGATGCCGAAGCCCTGGGATTGGAAAGGCAGCCAGAGGAACGAGCCCTGGTTGATGCAGCACAGATCCACTGTCGCGCCGGGCTCGGCGTTGGACAGCATGAAATCGGGCACGGGATTCGCGCCCCCATGCTGCAGGCTGGTGGGGCTCGCCATCTTCAGCGACATGGCGAGCATGTAGGCGCCCAAGCCGAAGAAAAGGCCTTGCCCGAGGTTGAGGATGCCTGCGTAGCCCCAGCACATGGCAACGGCAATGCCGAGCATACCGAACACCAGATACTTGGCGAGCCGATTGAGTCCGAAGCCGTCGAGCACGAGCGGAGCCAGAAAGATCAGCCCCAGGAACAGTGCATACGCAGCCACGGTCAGACGCTTGTCCAGAGAGGTTCCCATGGCCATCACCGCCCCTTGAACGAGAAGAGCCCCTGCGGGCGCACGATGATCAGAAGAATCACCAGGCCGAACACCACCGCACGCGCGAGGATGTCGTTGCTGAATGCCGCCACCACGCCGGTGACTTCTCCGAGCCCGATCGAGGTGACGATCGCGCCAAGCAGGCTGCCGACACCGCCCGACACCACCACCAGGAAGCTGTCGACGACCAGGGCCGTTCCCATGTCGGGGGATACCGTCTTGAAGCCCGCCACGAGCACGCCGGTGATGCCGGCCAGGCCGGCACCAAAGGCAAAGGTCCATGCATTGACCCGTTGCACATCGATGCCGCAGGCCGCGGCCATGCGTGGATTTCGAATGATGGCGCGCACCTGCATGCCGATGCGCGTGCGATACAGGAGCAGCCAGGTCGCGAATGTGAGCACCACGGTGCTGGCCACGATGAACGCGCGATAGGCATTGATCGGCGTCTGGCCGATCATCACCGCGCCTTGCAGCATCTGCGGAATGGGCATGTTCTGCAGCCCCGGCCCCAGCCCCTCGATATGGATGCCGAAGAAGGCCAGGCCACCTTCGAGCCGCACCGCCTGCTGGATCAGGATGGCAACCCCCCAGGTCGCAAGCAGTGTGTCGCCAAGCCGGCCGTAAAGGCGCCTCACCACACATCGCTCAATCAGCAGGCCCAGTGCGCCCGAGACGACGAACGCGATCGGGATCGCAGCGAACAGGCCAAGGCCCAGCCATATCTGCGCCATCACGGCGGCATAGGCACCAACCATGATCATCTCGCCATGGGCCATGTTCACCACGCCCATCGCGCCATAGATGATGACCAGCCCCAGCGCGGCCAGCAGAAGTATCGAGCCCATGCTGAGCCCGATCAGTATTACATCCAGCATCGGAAGTCTTTCTCTCGAAGAGGCTCGACCTGCAAGGCGCGCCTTGCAGGTCTTGGGCGTCTCAGGCCTTGACCGGAGCGGCGCCCGTGCGCTTGCAGATCAGGTTGGCATCGGTCTCGCCGTAGGCGAAGTAAGGCAGCGGGCGAACGGGCTGGGGACTGGCATCGACCACCTTGCTCTGGCCGTCGGCCTGCCACTGGCCGATACGCGGCGTGACCCATGCATGCAGGCTCTCCGGATCGATGCGAACCTTGCCGCCGGGTGCGTCGTAGCTCTGACCACCGATGTTGGCGCGGATCGCATCGGCCGTCGTGGCCTTGCCCGCCTCCACCGCCTGCTTCCAGAGGAAGACTTGAAAGTAAGCAGCTTCGAGCGAGTGATAGGTCACCGCCTTCGGGTCGTTGACAAACTTGCGGTAGCGCTCGATGAAGGACTTGTTGGCCGGCGTGTCGATGGACATGAAGTAGGGCACCGAGGTGTAGCTGCCGGCCGCGTATTCGCCCCCCATTGCTGCAATCTCGATCTCGCTGATCACCGTGGCGCAGATCGGCACCGCAGCCTGGGACATCCCCTGGTTCTTGTATTCCCGGTAGAAGGCCACCAGCGAGTCACCGACCACATGCGAGAGCACCACGTCGGCGCCCGACTCCTTGATCTTGCGCACCACCGAGGCCCATTCGGAATGACCGAGCTCGAGGTACTCGTCCGCCACCCACTTGGCACCGGCCTGCTCGATCAGCTTCTTGCTGACCTTGGACATCTCTCGCGGATAGACGTAGTTCGAGCCGACGATGAAGAACTTCTTCTTGCCCAGCTTCTCGACGATCCAGGGAATGTAGTTGGCCAGCTGCTGGTTGGCGACCGCGCCGCTGTAGACGACATTCTTCGAGCACTCGAAGCCTTCGTAGTGGGTCTGATAGAACAGCATCGCGTTGCGCCGCTCGAAGACGGGCAATACCGCCTTGCGGCTCGCCGAGGTGTGGCAGCCGAACACGGTCTCGATGCGATCACGCGTGATCAGCTTGGAGGCCTTCTCGTTGAAAGTCTTCGGGTCAGAAGCGCCGTCCTCGAGCACCACTTCGACCTTGCGCCCCATGACACCGCCTGCGGCATTGATCTCGGCGACGGCCATGCGCACGCCGTTGGCGAGCATCTTCTCGACGATCGAGAGTCCGCCGGTCTGCGAATAGAGCGCGCCGACCCTGATGGCGTCGGCTGCGTACGCGGGCCGCATGAGGACCGGCGATGCGAGCGCGGTCGCAGAAGCAGCCGAGGAAAGAAGGAAGTGGCGACGGTTGGTTTTCAACATAGGGGACCTCAGGACGTGACGCAGCGAACCATGCGCTGCCGATGGTTGATGAGCTCGACTAACAGGACCAGCCGACAACACTGTCGGTTTCAGGCGAAAAAAAACCCACAACGCGGTTTGCACCGCGGTGTGGGCTTCATTGCCAGGTGGCCCGGAGAACACACATGGTTCCCGGAGCCGGTCGCATCGGCGCCTGAATATCAAGGGGATGCAACCACCGAATCGGCATGCCGACTCGATGCGTTCATGCTAACGAGTTAGGGCGGCGGTTGCAACAGGGTTTCCATGTTGATGATCGAACTCGCAATCTGTTCCATCGACAAGCGCTTGGCCATCGCCTGTGCCCGGATCGCCTGGTAGGCGTCCACCTCGCTGATTCCCTTGGAGGCCATGAGGATCGTCTTGGCGCGACTCATGGCCTGGTCGCTGGTGATCTTACGGCGCAGCTTGCGGTTTTCCTTGAGCATGGCCTGACGCTCGGCCCATAGGCTTCGCGCCGTCACGAGGTGCGCCAGCAGACCGAATGGCTTGATGGGTTTTTGCACCACTGCAAATGCGGCGCTCTCGAGCACCAGCTGCAAGGTCGTGGGATCCTCGTAGTTCACGATGGCGATCACCGTCGGCTCGGGTCGGGGCAGCGTCTTGAGCAACGCCTCGGTCGCGTGGCGCGCCTCCCCCTCCACCAGCAGGAAGAGGACATCGACATTGGGCGGCACGCTGGCGGGCATCGGCCAGGCCGTGGTGACCATGCAGCCGACGCGCCGCAAGTGGCTTACCAGTGCGTCCCCCTCCTCGTCAGGCGGATGGACGACGACGATCTTGAGTTCGGGCAGCTCTCTCAGCAGCGATATGGTCATGGCGCCCTGCCTCCTTCACGCCGGGCGCCCCGCCAGCGGGTCGAAGCGACTCTCGTACATATACGGGTCGGGTTTGACCCGCAGACCGGGGTCGTCAACGACCTGGAACACCCCTTGTGCATCCACGCGCGCGACGCGCGGCCACAGATAGGTATGGTGGTTTTCCTGGTCGATCCGCACCTTCCCCTGAGGCGCATCAAATTCATGTTCGTGCAGGTGGGGCAGCATCGCTTCAAGCCGATCACTGCCCGCGCGCTCCAGGGTCTGCGCGTAGAGCATCACCTGGAAGTAGGCCGACTCGGCACACGCGGTGATCGGCAAACCTGTGCCAAAGCGCTTGCGCCAGGCCGCGACGAACTTAAGGTTCTCCGGTGTCTGCAGTGTCGAGAAATACGGCGCCGCCGTGATGCTGCCCGCGGCAGCCCGTGGCGACATCTGGGCGATCTCCGCCTCCTGGGTCGACTGACTGGCGATCGGATGCGTATTCGGGTCGAAGCCCGCAGCACGGTAGGCCTCGTAGAAGCGCGCAATGCCATCGCCCACGACCGTCGAATAGACGACGTCGGGCTTCGCAGCCTCGATCCGCCGGATGACCTTGGCCATATCGATGTCCGCCACCCGCAGCGGGATGTACATCTCGTCGAGCACCTCACCGCCGGCTTGCCTGAACAAGTCCGCGATGATCCGGTTGGACTCGTAGGGATACACGTAGTCCGAACCGATCAGGAACAGTCTCTTGCCGAAGTGGCTAGCCATGTAGCGCACCAGCTGGACCGAGTTCTGATTCGGTGCAGCGCCGGTGTAGACGCAGTTCGGCGAGTACTCGAAGCCTTCATACAGCGTCGGGTAGAACAGCAGCGCGCGGTGAGCCTCGACCACGGGAAGCACCGCCTTTCGTGTGCTCGACATGTAGCAGCCGAATATCACCGGCACGCCCGCTTCGTCGCACAGCTGCTTGGCCAGCTCGCGGTATCGCGGAGGGCGTGAGGCCGGATCGTGGACCAGCGGCTCGACCGGCCTGCCGAGGACCCCGCCCGCCGCGTTCACTTCCTCGATCGCCAGCAGGGTGGCGGCCTGCTGGGTTCGCTCCACCGCCGCGGTGACGCCCGTGGAAGAGAAGAGCACTCCGACACGCCAAGGCTGCGCTGTGGATCTGGTCATTTCCGAACTCCAAAAGAAAAAAGCTCCCAGCAGCCATCGCGGCCGCCGGGAGCTTCACTGCTCCATGTCAATGTCGAGGCTTCGCGGCCTCGTCCGCGCTACTGTAGCAGCCTCGTGGGAAAACCACGAAGGGCCGCGGACAAATCGAAAAGCAGTTCCTGCCCTGGAGATCATCGGCGGGAACGCGGTCACGAGACCCAACACGGCCGGGCTCAGGGAGCTGAAAAGGACGAAGGTCCGCGATCGGCGGCATCGAACAACGCCTCGTCTCTTCTCCGTGCAATCGCCTCAGTCGCGCAACAGGCCGCCAGTCGAAACGGCCGGGTTGCCCCCTCCGAGGATCGGCCCCGTCTCCGGCGCATTCTCGGTCATCATCCGGCTCAGCAGGGTTGCCAGCGCGTCGCGCTGAGACGCGTCGAACATTCGCAGGAGATGCAATTCTGCGGCCGCATGTCGTGGCATCGCTTCGTCGGCCAAGCGAATTCCCTTGGCCGTGAGCTTGACCAATACGCCCCGCCCATCGTTCGGATCGATGGAGCGCTTGATCCATCCTTCCTTCTCGAGCCGCTTCAGCAGGTTCGACAAGCCGCCCGAAGTGAACAGCAGCGTGCTTTGCAAGCGGGAGGGCGAGAGCTTGTAGGGGGCACCGGCAACGCGCAACGTCGCGAGCACGGCGTACTCCTGGTATTTCAGGCCGAAGGGCTCCAGCACCTGGTTCAGCGTGCGCAGCACCACTTCCTCCAGCCTGAGCAGGCGGCCAACCACGGCCTTGCCGCTGCTGTCGATGTCAGGACGCTCGCGTTGCCATTGCCGTATGCCCCGCTCCACCAGGTCGGCATCTGCATTTGCCTGTGACTCCTGGTCCACGAAGGCAGTTTCGGCAGCTCCCACGGCACCGCGCTGGTGCCGCGCATCGGCTTGGGGCGAACGTCGGATCGATGCTTCCTTCTTGTGCGGCATGACGTCTTTCTCTCCTGGTTGATGCCATCGCACCGCCATTCTGGTGCAGCGAAACGGCTCGGGTTGGCACCTATCTTAAATGCCTTGCATTTATCTTTCGCGAAAGATAAAGTGAATTCCGACGCGGCCATCAGGTCCTCGCCTCACAGGAGCTCTTCATGAAAAGCACGTTCTCGCGTTGTGTCGTCTCCGGCTTCGTGGCCACCGTTCTCGCGGGTGCGGCACACGCCGAAGAGCTCGTGGTCGGCATCTTCGGCGGCTCGTTCGCCGAAGACTCCAAGACCTGCCACATCAGTTCGTTCGAAAAGAAAACCGGCGCGAAGGTCTCGCTCAAGCTTGGCAGCTCGTCGCAGTTCGCGGCCTCGATCCGTGCGACGGGCGGCAAGTCCGACTTCGACGTGGTCTACATCGACAACTCGCTCGCGGCGCAGCTCAAGAACGAGAAGCTCCTGGAGACCATCGACAAAGGCAAGCTCGCCAACGTCGCCGAGATCTCCCCGCGTGCGCTCGACAAGGACGGGCAATACGTGGTGTTCATGACGGGTGCGACCGTCATCGTCTACGACACCAAGCAGATCAAGACGCCTCCCAGCTCATGGGCCGATCTCGCCAAGCCGGAGTACGACGGGCGACTCGCCATCGGTGACATCAGCGGCACCTCGGGCTCGCAGTTCCTGATGGCGCTCAATCGCATGAAGGGCGGCACGCTTGCGAACATGGACGCGGGCTTCGCGGCCGTCAAGCCGATCGCGAAGTCCTCGGTCACGCTCTACACGCAGGCGGACCAGATCGTCTCGCTCTTCGAGCGCCAGGAGATCGCCGCGGCCGTCTGGTATCCCGACCGCGCAGGCTCCGCCATCGACAAGGGCCTGCCGCTGGCCATCGTCTACCCGAAGGAAGGTGCGGTGGGCATCCTGCCTGCGCTGGTGATCCCGAAGGGCGCGAAGTCGCCCGCACTCGCGCTCAAGTACATCGACGAGGTGCTGTCCAAGGAAGGACAGACCTGCTTCGCCGAACGCAAGTACGCGGGTCCGGTCAACACACAGGTCAAGCTCAGCGACAAGGCCGCCAGGATCGTTCCGTACAAGGAGACCTTCGACAACCTGTGGCTGCCCGACCCGGAGGCCGTGGCCAAGTCGCTTCCCGACTGGACCAAGCGCTGGCAGCGCGAGGTTGCCCGCTGAAGCCTTTGCGACGCCTCGCCCACCCACTCCTGGACCGACCGACATGCCTGCGCTCACGCTCGATCGACTCGAGAAACACTACCCGGGCCCTCCCTCCCATACCGCCGCCAAGTCGGTCTCCCTCAACGTGCACGATGGCGAGTTCATCTCGCTGCTCGGTCCCTCGGGCTGTGGCAAGACGACCGTGCTGCGCATGGTGGCCGGCCTGATCGAGCCCACCGGCGGGCGCATCCTGGTCGACGGCCGCGACATCACGGCGCTGCCCACCAACAAGCGCAACATCGGGCTGGTCTTCCAGTCGTACGCGCTGTTCCCGCACATGAGCGTGTTCGAGAACGTCGCCTTCGGCCTGCGACGCCAGGGCGTGCAGGGCCCAGAACTGAAGCGGCGCGTGGACCAGGCGCTGGCGGATGTACGCCTGTCCGCGCTCGGCGCGCGGATGCCGCGGCAACTCTCCGGCGGCCAGCAGCAGCGGGTGGCGGTGGCGCGTTCGATCGCGCCGCGGCCGAGCATCCTTCTCTTCGACGAACCGCTGTCCAATCTCGATGCCTCGCTGCGCGACGAGATGCAGATCGAACTCAAGCGCCTGCAGCGCGACGTCGGCATCACGACGCTGTTCGTCACGCACGACCAGGGCGAGGCGATGTCGATGTCCGACCGCGTGTGCGTCCTGGCGCACGGTGTCGTGCAGCAGTTCGACACGCCCGAGGCCATCTACCACCGTCCTGCCACAGGCTTCGTTGCAAGCTTCATCGGCCGCCCGAATCGCCTCGCGGGCCGGGTCGCGCGAACGCCGTCCGGCGGCGCCGGCGTGCAGATCGACGACGGTCCCGTGCTCGCGGCGTCCGGCGCGGACGGCATGGCGCTCGGCAGCCCGGTGGACATCGTGATCCGCCAGGAGGACATCAGCTTCGGCGAAACGCCTCCATCCCACGCGCATGCCCTGTCGGTCCGCGTCGCCATGCGCTCCTTCATCGGCGCCCGCGTGCAATACCTGCTTTCCTTCGGCGGCATCGAACTCCTCGCCGAAACCGCCACCAACGGACCGCATGCCGGGTTGGCGGTCGACGCGCCTACGCGCGTGAGCATCGACCCGCAACATGTCTACGTGACGCCCGCCGCGACCGCGGAAGTGCGTACCGAGCCATGACGACGCGCAAGACGAACGGCGCGCTGCTGGCGTCGCCGCTGCTGCTGCTCCTGCTGCTGGTTTTCGTCGCGCCAGTGCTGCTGATGGTGCCGCTGAGCCTGCATCCGTACGAGCCGGGCACCGGCATCTCCTCGGGCTGGACGCTTGCCAACTACACCAGCATCGTCACCGACGAGTACTACCGAGAGGTCGTCGTGCGCACGCTGGTGCTGGGCTTTGGCGTGACGCTGATCTGCCTGCTGATGGACTATCCGCTGGCCTGCTACATCGCCAACGCGGGACCGAAGATACGGCTCGCGCTCACCATGCTCGTCATCTTTCCGATGCTGCTGAACCTCGTGGTTCGCTCCTTCGGGTGGATCGCCCTGCTGGCCAATCGGGGCCTGGTGAACAACCTGCTGATCGACATGGGCCTGATCGAGCGGCCCATCAAAATGATGTTCAACCTGTTCGGCCTGCTCGTGGGCATGTCGCACATCTTCCTGCCCTTCATGGTGCTGATGCTGGTGCCAGCCATCCAGGCAGTCTCCAAGGACGTGCAAGCTGCGGCGTACACGCTGGCAGCGAGCCGGCTGCGGGTGTTCTGGTCGGTCACGCTGCCGATGAGCGCGCCCGGCATCCTGTCGGGCTCGATCCTGGTGTTCGTCCTGACCATCAGCGCGCTGGTCACGCCGCGCATGCTGGGTGGCCCGACCTACAAGGTGATGGCCACCCTGATCTACGACGACTTCCTGCAGACTCTCGATTGGCCGGCAGGCGCCGCGATGTCATTCACCCTGACCTTGCTGACGCTCGTGGTCATCGGCCTGTCGAGCCGCATGCTCAGGCGCTGGGGAGGTCATGCATGAACCTCGAGAACAGGAAGATGCCGCTGCTCGCGGCTGCCGCCATCGCGGTGGTGGTGTTCCTGCAGGTGCCGGTGCTGGTCGTGATGCTCGCGGCCTTCAGCAAGACCGCCTACCTCACGATTCCGCCCAGGGGCCTGACGTTCCACTGGTTCGATGTGGTGCTGCGCGATCCGGAATATCTCAGCGCCGCGTGGACCAGCGTGTGGCTGGCTGGTGCCTCGACCGCCGCTGCCCTCGTCCTGGGGCTCATCGCGGCCTATGCGATCCACCGCCGCATGCTGCCCGGTGCCACGGCGCTCACCTCACTGTTCATGGCGCCCCTGATCCTGCCATCGGTGGTGCTGGGCGTCGCACTGCTGCAGTACTACACGCTGACCGGCCTGCGTGGAAGCCCCTTCGGGCTCTGGATCGCGCACGTGGTCATCACGGTGCCCTATGTGGTGCGCGCCAGCCTCAGCAGCCTTGCGGCGGTCGACGAGTCGCTGGAAGATGCCGCCCGCGTGCTGGGTGCCGACGGCCTCACGAGCTTTCGCCTCGTCACGCTGCCACTGGTGAAGCCCGGTCTCGTCGCGGGCGGTCTTTTCGCGTTCATCACCTCGCTCGACAACGTGCCGGTCTCGGTGTTCCTGCTGTCGGCGAGCCAGACCACGCTGCCCGTGAAGATATTCACCTCCGTCGAACAAGGAGTGGACCCGAGCGTGGCTGCGGTCTCCACCCTGCTGATTGTGGCGACCGGCATCGCGCTGCTGCTGGCCGAACGGTGGACCGGTTTCCACAAGCACGTCTGAGGCGCCCGGACACCTCCCAGCCTCGTCGATCCACCCCATCCTCACGTCGTTCACCTCGACATCCGCCAAGGAGTTTTCTGATGCCGACCACGAGCAAAGGCTTCCCGCTCATGCTGACCTTCGATCTCGACGCGGAGACCATGTGGACCGGACGCGATCCGGCCAACGCCAAGCGGCCCATCCTGATGTCGCAGGGCGCCTACGGCTGGAAGGTGGGCATGCCGCGCATCCTCGCACTGCTGGCGCGCTACGGCATTTCCGCTACTTTCTTCATCCCCGGCGAGGTGGCCGACAAGCATCCCGACCTGGTACGCGAGGTGGTCGACAGGGGCCATGAGGTGGCCCATCACAGCTACAGCCACCGCTGGATCGTCAGCCTCAGCCCGGAAGAAGAGCGCGAGGAGATGGAACGCGGCATGGAGACGCTCACGCGCCTGACAGGCGCCCGCCCGCGCGGCTGGCGCTCTCCGGCTGCGGAGTTCAGCAGCATCACGCTCGATCTCCTCAAGGAATACGGCTTCGACTATTCCTCGAACTTCTTCGACGACGATTCGCCCTACCTGCTGGAGATCGGGGGCGAGCGCACCGACATCGTGGAACTGCCCTTTCGCTGGGTGCTCGACGACGCACCCTTCTTCCAATACTCGATCACGCTGCCTGGCCGCACGCTGCAGGCGCCCTCCGCCGCGCTGGAGGCGTGGAAGAGCGAGTTCGACATGCTCTACGCCGAGGACCGCATGATGATGGTCGGCATGCACCCACAGATCATCGGCCAGCCGTCCCGGCTGAAGGTGCTCGAAGGATTGATCGAGCATGCGCTGGCGCACTCACAGGTGTGGATCGATCGCTGCGACCGCATCTCCGAAGACATGCGCCCGCGCCTGAAGGCGGCCGCCCGGGCCGTACCGGCATGAACACCGCAGCCTCCACCCCCCGGCGCTTCATCGTGAGCGGGGGCGCCAGCGGCATCGGGCTCGCGGTGGCTCGCCTGGCCGTGGAAAGGGGCGCCCGGGTCGTGCTGCTCGACCATGATGCGTCCCGCGTGCAGGCCAGCGCCGAAGCCCTGGGCGACGCCGCGTTGCCACTGGTGTGCGACGTCACCGACTCGGAGGCCGTGATGGCCGCGATGAACCATGCCGTCGACTGGCTGGGCGGCCTCGATGCACTGGTGAACTCAGCCGGTATCGATTCGCTCAAGCCGCTGGAGCAGACCGGCGACGACGAATGGGCCCGCACGCTGGCTGTCAATCTGACCGGCCCGATGCTGACGTGCCGAGCCGCCATGCTGCACCTTCGCGCGGCCGGAGGCGGCAGCATCGTCAACATCGCTTCCGGCGCGGGGCTGCGGCCTTTGCCGAACCGCACGGCGTACTGCGCGACGAAGGCGGCCGTCATTATGTTCGGCAAGGCGCTGTCCATCGAGGCGGCGGCCGACGGCATCCGCGTCAACGCGGTGTGCCCCGGCGCCATCGACACGCCGCTGTTTCGCAGCAGCTACGAACGCAGCGAGGATCCAGAGGGCGCACTCGAGGAGATCCGGCAGCGCTACGCGCTCGGCCGCGTGGCAGCGCCGGAGGAAGTGGCCGAGGCCGTGCTCTACCTGAGCGGTCCCGGCGCCAGCTACATCACCGGCACCGCGCTGGCCGTCGATGGCGGCCGCACCTTCCACTGAGGCGGCAGGCATGGGCTTCGACCAACGCATCGCCGTCGTCACCGGCGGCGGCCAGGGCATCGGCGCAGCCACTGCGCTCGACTTCCTCGACAAGGGCGCTCGCGTCGCCGTACTGGACCTCGACTGCGCACCGCTCAGCCGGAAATTGGCTGCGCACCCGGACATGGCGGCGCGCTGCCTGCGTATGACAGGGGACTGCACCGACGCCACAGTGGTTTCTGCCTTTTTCGGCCAGGTCGAGAAAGACATGGGGCCGGTGGACATCCTCTTCAACAACGTCGGCCAGAGCGCGCGCGATCGCGGCAGCCTGTTCGCCGAATCCGAAGAGGCCACCTGGCGGTTCGTCCTGGAGGTCTCGTTGCTGACGACGATGCGCGCCTCGCGCTGCACCGCGCCGGGCATGAAGGCCCGCGGCTTCGGGCGCATCGTCAACATGAGCACCGACGCCGCCTTCGCTGGCGACGTGGGCCTTGCCGACTACGCCGCCGCGAAGATGGGCGTGATCGGTTTCACGCGCTCGCTGGCACGCGAGCTCGCCCCGCACGGTGTCACGGTGAATGCCGTGAGCCCCGGTGCCATACGCACACGTGCACATGACAAGCTCAAGCCCGAAGTCCTGAAGAGGATCGTCGCCGACACCCCGGCGGGCTTCGTCGGTTCGCCCCAGGACGTGGCCGCTGCGGTGCGCTTCCTGGCCAGTGAAGAAGCACGCTTCATCACCGGCCAGACGCTGCTGATCGACGGCGGCCGCTGGATGCTCTGAGCCTTCCATACCTGCTGTTCCAAGGATACGAACATGGACCTGATGGACCACAACGCGCGTGATCTCGCCGTGCTGATCCGCAACAAGAAGGCCTCTCCCGTGGAGGCCGTGCGCTCGGCACTGGATCGCATCGAGGGGCGGCGCGAACTCAATGCCTTCATCACCGTTACGGGCGAGCAGGCCCTCGAAGCCGCACGTCAGGCGGAGGCGGCGGTCATGAAGGGCGAGATGCTCGGGCCGCTGCATGGTGTGCCCTACTCCGTCAAGGACCTCACGCTGACCGCGGGCGTGCGCACGACGATGGGGTCGGCCATCTACGAAGACTTCGTCCCGAAGGAGGATGCCGTGGCCGTGGCACGCGCCAAGGCGGCTGGCGCCATCCTCATCGGCAAGACAACCACGCCGGAGTTCGGCCACAAGCAGGTGGCCGCCGCGCCGATCTTCGGACGAACGCTCAACCCGATCGATCCGCGCTATACCCCTGGCGCCTCGAGCAGCGGCGCGGCCGTGGCCGTCGCCGCAGGCATGGGCTCGCTCGCGCTGGGCACCGACGGCGGCGGGTCGATCCGCATTCCCGCTTCATGCTGCGGCATCGTCGGGCTCAAGGCCACGCTCGGCGTGGTGCCGAACCTGCAGGCGCCCGATCTGTTTTCCGCGAACTCCTTCACCGGTCCGATGGCGCGAGACGTCGCCGACACGCAGTTGCTGTTCGACGTGATCAAGGGCTTCGATCTGCGCGACCCTTATGGCTTGGGAGGACCCATGCCGCGGCGTGCAGCGCCAGCTTCGCTGCGAGGCCTACGCGTGGCGTGGCTCCCCACGGCGGGTAACCGGGTCGATCCCGAGGTCGAAGCCGTGACTACCGCCGCCGTGCGGGCCATGGAACGCGAAGGAGCGATCGTGGAGGACGTGCCGCTGAACTTTGTCTCGCTCGAGCGCCATTTCCTGGTGGTGCTGCAGTCGATGCTGGCCGCACGCGTGGGTGCCAACCTCGAGCGCTTCGGAGCACGGCTCGATCCCACGTTGATCGACGCGGTGCAGAAGGGGCGCCGCCACAGCGCGGTAGACCTGCACGACGCGACCTTCGCCAAGACCCGGTGCTTTGGCGAGTTGCAGGCGCTGCTCGACCGCTTCGACGTGCTGGTTTCTCCAACGGTGTCTGCGCCCCCGCTTCCCATCGACATGGACGTAAGCGGCGAGATCGAGATTGCAGGCCGACCCGCCGGCACCGTCCGTGGCGCGTGGTATCCGTACACCTACCCGATGAACCTCACCGGGCATCCGGCGTTGTCGATGCCTTGCGGGAGAAGCTCGAACGGCCTGCCGATCGGACTGCAGCTCGCGGGACGCTGGTACGACGACGACTACTTGCTCGCCATCGCAGGTCTGATCGAGCGCGTGATCGACCAGGCATCTGCATAGCTTCCACCTCGCGCGTCCGTCTTCCTCGCGCTGTCTAGAGCCAACCATGCCCAGGCGCAATCCTGTGTCGTAGTTCCTTTCCCCAGGGCCACTTGCGCATCGCTTGCCACAGAAGCGGCCACGGGTCAGTTGTCGACGCGGATGAGCACCTTGCCGCAGGCATGTCCGGTGGCTACCTTTTCCAGCGCTGATCGGGCCTCCTCCAACGGAAAGACGGAGTCCGTGATGACCTGCAGGTGCCCCACCTGGAACATGTGGGTGGCTCGCGGGAGAAAAGGCGACGCGCTTGCGAAGAAGATGAACTCGCCGTGGTGTCCATTGGTCGACTTGATCTCGAACTCCACGAGCGTTGCGATGCGCCCGCCTGCGCGCAGCACGGACCAGGACTTCGCCAGTGTGTCTCCCCCGACGGTGTCCAGCACGAGGTCGATGTCGCGCGTTGTCGCAAAGTCCTGCGTCCGGTAGTCGATGACTTCGTCCGCACCGAGGCTCTTGACGAGATCCGTGTTCCTTGCCGACGCGGTGGCGACAACGTAGGCGCCCGCCTGGCGAGCCAGCTGGACGGCCATGCTGCCCACGCCTCCCGCCGCCGCATGAATCAACACGCGCTGCCCGCGCTTCAGTTGACCGAAATCGAACAGGGCTTGCTGAGCGGTGCCGAAGGCGGTTGGAAGGGCCGCCGCCTGTTCGGCACTCATGTCCGCCGGGATGATGCACACATCATCGACGGCAACCACCACCGTCTGAGCAAAGGCGCCGCCGGCGTTCGGAGTCGTGCGTCCGACGACGCGGTCGCCAGGCTTGACGGCGGTGACCTCGGCGCCAACGGACTCGATGACCCCGCTGAAGTCCGTTCCCGGCACATAGGGAAGCTTCACGGGGAAGACCTGCTGCATGTGGCCGGCGATCATCTTCACGTCCAGCGGGTTCACGCTCGCAGCCTGCACACGCACGAGGACTTCGCCGGGGTTGGTTGCGCGCACAGGGCGCTGCCCGATCACCACGGCGTCGGGGCTGCCGAAGGCATTGATGGATGCAGTTTTCATTTGAATATCTCCAAAGCCGGGCTCAGGCTTGCGGTGGGAACTGGCCGAGCTGGAGGAACAGACCGAACCAGTCCTCCATGTGCCAGGTCGCCGTCAGACGCCCGTCGACGAGTGTGTGGAATTCATGGAGGCGAAAGCCGACGCTCTTGCCCGTCGGAGCAATGCCGAACAGTTCGCCCTCGTGCGTGCCGCTGATCTCCGCGCGGACGCCGATACGGCCGGGCTCCTGGACCATGTCGTGGACGGTGATCCTGACATCGGGAAATGCCTGAACGACGCTGCGGATGATGGGCTTGATGCCCTCTGGCCCGGGCCCCTGGCCTGGAGCAAGCGGAATGTCGTCCCAGTTGGGCGCGAGAACCTCATCGACGAGGTCGGGGTTCTTGTTGGAGAAGGCACGGTAGAAGGTTTCCACCGCCTGGCGCTCGATGCGAAGGCGCTCGGTGTGTTCGGTAGGGAGGGTGCTCATGGCTGGGCTTCGCCAGTTGTTGAAGATGGCGCGATTCTGGGCACCGACCTAGAATCCGTCCAACAAATATCCGATATATCTTTCTATTCGTCGCATGGATTTTCATGGCATCGACCTGAACCTTCTGGTGGCCTTCGACGCGCTGATGAACGAGCAGAGCGTCACGCGCGCCGCGACGCAAGTTGGCGTGAGCCAACCCGCAATGAGTGCAGCCCTTTCGAGGTTGCGAAAACTATTCGGTGACCCGTTGTTCATGCGCAGCGCCGAGGGCTTGACGCCCACGGCACGCGCAAGGGAGTTGGCCGAGCCGATTGCGCGGGCCTTGCAACAGCTCGAGTCGACACTGGTGAAGAAGCCCGAGTTCGTGCCCGGGAAGGCGTCGTTCACTTTCAAGCTGGGGCTGTCCGACTATCCAGCGTTCGCGCTGCTTCCTTCACTGCTGCAGGCGCTTGGGAAGACTGCGCCCGGCGTGTCGTTGAACGTGCAGGCGTTCAACGACCGGGATCAGGCCGTCGACCTGCTGGACGCGGGCCTCATCGACGCCGCCATCGGTGTGCCGCCCACCCATGCAGACGCTCGGATACTGATGCGCCCTGTATTGCAGGATGAATTCGTCACCATCGTCGCGCACGGCAACCCGGCAGCCAGGCGCGGGATGAACATGAAGAACTACCTGGAGCTCCCGCACGTACTCGTGTCTCCCGAAGGCGAGCTCCACGGCATCGTGGACCAGGCACTCGCACAGCAGGGGAAGAGGCGCACGCTTGCGCTGACCCTGCCACAAATGTTCGCCGTGCCAGCCATCGTGGCCAAGACGGACATGACGGCCACCGTCTTGAAACGCGTTGCCCTTCACGCGCAAGCCGGCCGGAAGCTCGTCCTTTTTCCGCCTCCAGTCTCGCTGCCGAAAGTGGAATTCGACCTGATCTGGCATCGACGCAGTGACTCGCATCCTGCACAGGTATGGTTCAGGAAGTTCATCGGGGAGCATGCGGCGTTGTTGTGACCGGATGCGCGGCAGAAAGCCACCCCTGAGTTGATGCGCACTTCGGATGCAGTCAGCGCCATCGACGCGGCGGTAGCCGGAGGCTCGCAGTGGCTTGCAGCGCCAACTCGCCATCTCCATCAGCAAAAAGACGCCCTTAATTGTCGGCATTGCGTCTCCATTCTTGCCCTTGCACAATATGACCGGTCATCTTAATATCGACCGCGCTCGTCTCTGGCAGCAATCGCTGCCGGCCGGACGTGCAATCAATGGAGCATTCATGGAAACATTCAAGGCCGTGCGCGTCACGCAGGAAGAAGGAAAGCTGGCAGCCACGGTGGCGAACCTGAGCGACGCAGATCTGGATTCGGGCGACGTCACCGTCGCCGTGGAGTACTCGACCGTCAACTACAAGGACGGCTTGGCCATCACCGGCCTCGGTGGCTTCATCAAGCGCTTTCCGATGGTGCCGGGGATCGATCTGGCCGGCACCGTGCTGGCGTCGTCCAACCCGAAATTCCAGGCGGGCGACAAGGTGGTCCTCAACGGCTATGAGGCCGGCGTGACTCACCACGGCGGCTTCGCCCAACGCGCGCGTGTGCGAGGGGACTGGCTGGTGAAGCTACCACCGGGGCTCTCGACCCGGCAGGCGGCCGCGATCGGAACCGCCGGCTTCGCGGCGATGCTGAGTGTTCTTGCACTGGAGCACGGAGGCGTTCGAGACGGCGAGGTGCTCGTCACGGGTGCCGCCGGTGGCGTCGGCTCGGTGGCCATCGCCATCCTCGCGAAGCTGGGATACCGCGTACTGGCATCCACGGGGCGCTCCTCGGAGGAGGCGTACCTGCGCCATCTGGGTGCCGCCGAGATCATCGACCGGGCGAGTCTTTCCGCTGCAGCGCAGCGGCCTCTTGGCGCAGAACGCTGGAGCGGCGCCGTCGACACGGTCGGCAGCCACACGCTGGTCAATGTCCTGGCCCAGACCCGCTACGGCGGCACGGTCTCGGCCTGCGGGCTGGCGCAAGGCATGGATCTTCCTGGCAGCATGGCCCCGTTCATCCTGCGCGGCGTGACGCTCGCGGGCATCGACACCGTCAATGCGCCCATGCATGTGCGCGAGCGTGCCTGGGCCAGGCTCGCCTCCGACCTGGACCCGGGCCTGCTGGAAGGCATGGTTTCGACGGTGGGACTGGGCGAAGCTGCCGCCCGTGCCGTCCAGGTGCTCAAGGGCACCGTGCGCGGTCGGACCCTGGTCGACGTGAACCTGTGAGGCGACCTGAAGTGCGATCGACGATGGCGGCTCTGCAGGTGTCGCTGAGCCGGGGCGTCATGAAGACCTTTTCCAGAATGCTGGCGACATGTGTTGCGGCTGCTGCGCTGGCGCCCTTCCATGCCGCCGTCGCCCAATCGCAGGCACCTGCGACGAATCCGGGCTCCACCATCACCATCGAGACGGTGACGCCGAAGATCCGCAAGGTCATCTTCTCCAATCCACCCGCCAATTTGATTGTTCCGGAAACGGTGGCCGGCCTGCGCGAGGTCGTCATCGCCCTGAGTGCAGATCCTGACGTTCAGGTCGTCATCTTCACCAGCAGCACGCCTCGCTTCTTCTACAACCACTTCGACCTGCGTCAGGCCGCGAAATTTCCGAGCGTCCCCGGCGACCCGTCGTCTCCCGCTTGGGTCGACCTGGTCATCCGGCTGTCGAAGGCGCCGTTCGTCAGCATTGCCTTGGTGCGTGGGCGAACGCGAGGCGGCGGCAACGAGCTGGCCCTGGCGATGGACCTGCGCTACGCGAGCAAGGAGCAGGCGTTCTTTTCCCAGCCGGAGGTCGGCACCGGCATCCTGCCCGGTGGAGGCGGTTCGGAGCGATTGCCGCGCCTGATCGGACGCGACCGCGCGCTCGAGGCCATCCTGAGCAGCCAGGACTATGACGCCGAATCGGCCCGGCAATTGGGCTGGGTGACACGCGCCGTTCCCGATGCGCAGCTGGATCACCTCGTCGATACGATGGCCGCGCGTCTCGCGTCCTTCGACAAGGCAGCATTGATGATGGCCAAGGAGCAGGTCAATCGCGCGTCGTTGCCGCCGGATGCGGATCTGCGGGCCGCCTACGGCGAATACACGCGCTCGCTGGGCTGGGCAGGGTATCGCGAACGCGTGCCCAGGCTCGGCAAGTTCGTGGCGGACAAGGGACTCGACGTCGAACTCCAGTTGGGCGAATACCTGGGCAAGGTCGGGCCATGACCGCATCCGCAAACACCGCATTTTTTTAGAAGACACAACCATGTCCCCTTCTGACAAGACGGCGCTCGTCACCGGCGCCTCCTCGGGCATCGGCGCCGTTTATGCCGAGCACTTGGCCGCGCGCGGCTACCACCTGATCCTGGTGGCCCGCCGGGCTGATCGCCTCGAAGCCCTGGCGCAGACGCTGTCGCAAGCCCATGGCGTGCGGATCCGTTCCGTTGTTGCGGACCTGGAGAATGATGCCGACGTCGGCCGGATCGAAGCCGTGCTGGCCGAGGACGATGGCATCAGGATGCTCGTCAACAACGCTGGCGTTGCCCGCCTCACGCCGTTCGCGAAGGCTTCCGGCCACGACTCGCAATCGCAGATCTCGCTCAACGTCGTCGCGCTGACGCGCTTGACCCGGGCCGCGCTGCCTGGCTTCCTTGCGAGAAACGACGGGGCCATCGTCAACGTCGCCTCGGTGCTGGCGATCGAGTCATTGCCGATCAGCGCGGTCTACAGCGGGACCAAGGCCTATGTCATGGCCTTCACGAGGAGCTTGCAGAGCGAGCTCGCCGGCACTGGCGTGAGGGTGCAGCTGGTCCTCCCCGGCGTGACTGCGACCGACCTCTGGAGCGAAGATGTGTCCGGCGTGCCGCTTGCGGTGCTCGACAAGGACAGCGTGATGTCGACACGGGACCTCGTGGACGCCGCCCTGAGAGGACTGGACGACGGCGAATCGGTGACCTGGCCTTCGGTGGAAGACGTGCAATTGTGGAATGACTTCGACCAGGCCCGAGCCCGCTTGTTCGGCGCCACCCAAAGGGGGCTCCCCGCGTCCCGGTATCGAAAGAACTGACCCCTGCACAGCGTCAGCCGCCCGCCACACCGTACGGGATAATGGCGCTTTCTTTGTCAGGTGCAGCATGGGACGACCCAGCGTTCGAGAGCAACTTGTGGCGGCATCCCTGGGGGTCTTCCAGGCGCACGGATTCAATGGCTCCAGCGTGCAGGACCTGACCGATGCTGCAGGTGTTCCCAAGGGATCGTTCTACAACCACTTCAAGAGCAAGGAAGACCTGGCTCTGGAGGCACTGAAGCTGTATCTGGAATGCAGCGGCGCGGAGATTCTGCGCGATGAGCGGCTCGAGCCGCTCGACCGGCTGAAGCGCCATTTCCGCGCGAACTGGAAAACCGCCAAGGACCGCGGCTATACGGCAGGCTGCTTCCTGGGCACGATGGCTTCCGAGATCGCCGACACGCACGAAAAATCGCGTGCCGCCTTCCTGAACGTATTCCAGGTATGGAGCGTGCTCATCGAGCGGGCCATCAAAGAAGCGCAGGAACGCGGTGAGGTTGCGAAAGACCGCGACCCGGCGCTCCTTTCCCGCTTCGTGTTGAACGCATGGCAGGGAACGCTCGTACGGATGAAGGTCGTCAAGGGAGAGGGGCCCCTCAAGGATTTCATCTCGATGGTCTTCGATGTCCTCTTGAAATAGGAGAGGACTCATCCGCCGGACGACAGCGCCCCAGGCGGATCACAGCAGGTCTTCTGGCACGAACAGGAACTGAAGCCAGAGCTTGAACCGCTGGATCACACTGACTTCGGGCTCGTCGACGAGCACCTGTTCTCCTTGGGGATCGTGTCCGCTCCACTGCACTCCGCCACCGTCGGGCTTGAGCTGTACCTGGTACACGCCGGAGAAGTTGTCGGCACGATAGGCATCCAGGATGAGCTTCGCAAGCTCCGGGCTGTCGATCCCCACCCCGATCTCGGTGTTGCTGTAGGCGGAGCGGAGGTCGACGTTCATCGATCCCACCATGACGATGCGCCGATCGACGAACGCCATCTTGGCATGCAGTCTCCCCCGCGAACCACCGAGCGCTTGCATGAGCGCCGGGTCGGTCGCCGAGCGTGTTGCACTGAGCTCGTAGAGCTGCACGCCCATGCGAAGCAGCTGCTCTCGATATCGCTGGTATCCCATATTGACGATGGGCTCGTCGCTGGTGCTCATGGCGTTCGTGACGACGCGCACCTCCACACCCCGATCCCGGGCCTCGCGCAGGTACTCGACGCCCTTGCGTCCCGGCACGAAGTAGGGAGAGAAGATCACGATCTCGGACTGCGCACGGCGCAGGGTGTCGATGTAGCGGTGCGTGACCGTGTCCTCGAACGCCGGCGCGGGGTGGTGGTCGCGCGTATCGGCCTTGGATGGAAGGTCCGCCACGGCGATCGCCCTGGCTGGCACGAACGGCTGCCGGCCCTGCCGCAGGGCTCGACTCAACGGTGGCTGCCCCATGGCGTCCGGCTCTTCGGGAGCCGAAATGACGGGGTTCGGGCCGGGATCTTCCACACGGTGCGCAAAGGCCCGTTGAAGATCCGACGCTGCGCCCGGTGCCGCATCCACCGCATGCAACGGAAAGACCTGATCGCTGTTCCAGTATCGGTCGAAGATCGAAGAGAGCTCCGGAACCAGTTGACCGCCGACCAGGACGTCCATATCGAGAAAATTGGCGTCCTTGCTGCGCAGGAAATACTCATCGGCAAGATTGCGCCCACCTACCACCGCCAGGGCACCGTCCGCGATGAACGTCTTGTTGTGCATCCGATGGTTCAGTCGTCGGAAATCGCCGACGAAGTTGAGCAGGCGACCACTGGCCGACTGGCGCCCAAAGGTGAACGGATTGAAAAGTCGAATCTCGACGTTCGCAAAGGTCTGCAACGCCAGCAGGTCCGATTCGATGTCCTGGGTGTACAGGTCATCGAGAAGCAAGCGCACGCGGACACCACGCATGGCCGCATTGCGCAACTCACGCATCACCGCACGGCCAACACCGTCGTTTCCAAGCAAGTAGTACTGCAAGTCCAAGGAATGGGTGGCCTCCCGCAGCAGAGTCAGGCGCGCGTCCAGTGCATAGGCCCCCTGCGGGATCGGCCAGAAGCCCGACTGCCCGGAAGGAATGCCGGATGATTCGACGAGCGCCACCAGGGGCGATCCTGACGCCGGCGGCAGCGCGCGGGAGGTTTCCCGCGGTGCGTTCGGCAACGGCGTGGCGCACCCGCTCATCACGATGGTGGCGGCCACCCATGCGGCCGAAGCAAAGAACCTGAGGCCCCACAGGCGCCAGCTCGACATGATCACGGTCTTTCCTCAACAGGTCTTTTTTAAGACGACCGGTCATATTATGCAGTGCGCAAACTTCGCCCACAAGCCGTCATAGGCACTGGCCTCGATGGCGCAGGTTCAGTCGACCGTCGAAAGGCCGAAGCCGAAACCGAAGCAGTGACGCACAGCGCCGTCCCACACAGCCCGCCGACTTTCGATCTCTGCCGACAGGGCGATGAGCGCGGGCGCCGCGATATGGCCCGTACCACGGCACTGCACCGAGAAGCTACCTTCATTCGTTGCACGACCGCAGGCCATCGCCCCGGCAGACGGACCTGCCAACCTCAATGAAGCGCCGCGAGCGTCTTTAGTCGCGCCAGCAGCGAACCGACGATGCCGCTGTACGTGCGCCGCTCGGACGGCCCGACCCACTGCGCGAATGCCACCCGGAAGACGGCGATGCCCACCTCCGCCACGAGGCTCGCGTCGGGCTCGCCGATGCCTCTTGCGCGCAGCGCCGCAGCCAGCGCCGCGGAGAGCCTCGCCAGCTTGATGAGCTCCCGCTCGTGCAGTTCGCCATTGGCCGCGATGACCGAGGCGCGCAGGCGAGCGAAGTCGCGGCGGTCCTCGCTGAAGAAATCGGCAGGTGCCTGCAGCGCGAACGCCATCGCATCCATGGCCGTGGCATCCACCGGCGCGCTTCGAAGCGCCGCCACCATCGACGCCTGCAGCACTTCCGAGCCGCTGAAGAGGACTTCGCGCTTGTCGGCGAAATAGCGGAAGAACGTGCGCGAAGTGAGCCCTGCGCGCTCGGCGATGGCGGCGACGGTCGTCTGTTCGTAGCCGACCTCCGCAAACAGTTCCATGGCCGCCATCCGAAGACGGCCCTCGCCGTCCGGCTCCCAACGCCCCATCGTCGCTTCCTCATGGTGTTGACACAAAGTGACATCATAGGCCTACAATGATGTCACCTAATGACATCAAAAGGACATCCATGCGCATCCTCGTGACCGGCGCTTCCGGCTGGATCGGCTCGGCCAGCGTCACCGAGCTCATCGCGGCCGGACACCACGTGATCGGACTTGCACGCAACGACGCGGCCGCCACCAGGATCAAGGCCCTGGGAGCCGAGGTGACGCACGGCTCGCTCGACGACCTGGACAGCCTGCGCGCTGCTGCCGCCCGCGCCGAGGGCGTCGTGCACCTGGGCTACAAGCACGACTTTTCCCAGATGGCCGACGCTGCGCGAACCGATCGCGCGGCGATCGACACCTTCGCCGAGGTGCTGCAGGGCACCCGCGGCCCGCTGCTGATCGCCTCGGGCACGCTGGGCCTGGCGCCGGGACGCATCGGCACCGAAGCAGACGTGCCGGACCCGGCGGTGCATCCGCGCGTCGGCAATGCGGCCTACACGCTGGGCCTGGCCGATCGCGGCATCCGATCCCTGGTGGTGCGTTTTGCGCCGACCGTCCATGGCGCCGGCGGCGACCACGGCTTCGTGGCAACGCTGGCCAAGACTGCGCGCACTCAGGGTGTCTCGGCCTATCTGGGCACCGGCCAGAACCGCTGGTCGGCGGTCCACCGGCTCGATGCCGCGAAGCTGGTGCGGCTTGCCATCGACAAGGCTGCGCCTGGCTCCATACTCCACGCGGTCGCCGAGGAGGCCATCACCGCGCACACGATCGCCACTGCGCTTGGGCAGCAGCTGGCCGTTCCGGTGCAATCGATTCCTTCGGACCTTGCGGCCGCGCATTTCGGCTGGATCGGCATGTTCTTCGGTGCCGACGCACCGGCTTCAAGTGCCCAGACACGCGAACTGCTGGGCTGGAAGCCGCAGCACCCGACATTGCTCGAAGACATCGCGGCGGGCCACTACCCGGGCACCTGAAAGACATCGGGAGCCTCTCCTGAAGCCTCGCACCTGGCTGGCATGTCGCGGCGGGTTGCGGCGCTGCGCGATCTCTCGCCGGTCCTCCTATGAACATGGGATTCCAGACACCGCGCTTTGCGATTCCACTGCATCCACGGTGAGGAAGCCAGCGCATGTCCAAACGAACCATCCACAACGCAACCGTGACCCTGAAGCTACCCTTCGACATTGGAGCCCACGCGGAACTCACCGCGTTGCGGGCGGCCGGCATACCGGTCGACGCCATGGGCAATGCGCAGCATGGCTTTCTGTTCGTGCGGCTGAGCAACGGAAGACGAAGCCAGAACAACATCTTCCGCTGGTTTGCCGGCGAGGTCGGGCAGACGCCTGGCTGACTGCGTCTGCGTGGAGGGCGCCGTTCAGGCGCTGCGCGATTCGCTGTCCAGGCTGGCCATCTGCGCCGCAGCATAGCGCTCGCCGGCGGCGGCGCCCTTGGGCACCGCGCGCTCGATGGCCGCGAAATCGTCAGGTCCCAGCTTCACGGCCCGCGCGCCGAGCGCTTCTTCAAGCCGTGCGCGCTGCCGCGCGCCGATCAGCGGCACGATGTCGTCGCCCTGTGCCGCCACCCAGGCGATGGCAATCTGCGCGACGGTCACGCCCTTCGCGTCGGCGATCCGGCGCAGCGCCTCGACCAGTGCGAGATTGCGTTCCACGTTCTCGCCCTGAAAGCGCGGGCTGTGCGCACGGAAATCCTTCTCGCCCGCGGCGTCCTTCTTCCAGTGCCCGCTGATCAGGCCGCGCGACAGCACGCCATACGCGGTGATGCCGATACCCAGCTCGCGGCAGGTCGCGAGGATGTCGTCCTCGATGCCGCGCGAGATCAGCGAATACTCGATCTGCAGGTCGCTGATCGGATGCACCGCCGCGGCCTTGCGGATGGTGTTCGAGCCCACCTCCGACAGGCCGATGTGGCGCACGTAGCCCGCCTTCACCAGGTCGGCGATGGCGCCCACCGTCTCCTCGATCGGCACATTCGGATCGAGCCGCGCGGGGCGGTAGATGTCGATGTGATCCACGCCCAGGCGCTGCAATGAGTAGGTGGCGAAGTTCTTCACCGCTGCGGGCCGCGCGTCGTAGCCGACCCAGCCGCCGGCCGGATCGCGCATGGCGCCGAACTTCACGCTGAGCAGTGCCGCGTCGCGCTGCGAGGGCTTCAGGCTCTTGAGCGCTTCGCCGATCAGCATCTCGTTGTGGCCGCTGCCGTAGAAGTCGCCGGTGTCGAGCAGCGTGATGCCCGCATCCGTGGCGGCGTGGATGGTGGCGATGCTTTCCGCGCGGTCGGAGGGGCCATACATGCCCGACATGCCCATGCAGCCGAGGCCGATCGCGGAAACCTTGGGGCCGGTGGCACCGAGTTGGAGGGTGTTCATTGGATCTGTCCTTTCAGAGGGGCCGGACGCGATGGCGAGCGGCATGGCGGTAGTCTGGAAGCAAACACCCCGTTCGATAATCCGCCCGAGACTGCACAGGTTGTGCGGAAAAACGCACAATTGCCCGATGACCGAACCCGATCTCTCCGACCTGGGCGCCTTCGTGGCCGTCACGCGCGCGCGCGGTTTCCGGGGCGCGGCCGCCCTGCGCGGCGTGTCGCCCTCCTCGCTCAGCGAGGCCATGCGGCGGCTCGAGGCACAACTCGGCGTGCGCCTGCTGAACCGCACCACACGCAGCGTGACCCCCACCGAAGCGGGCCAGCGGCTGCTCGATCGCATCTCGCCCGCGCTGGACGACATCGCCGGCGCGCTCGATACGCTCAACAGCTTTCGCGACAGCCCCACCGGCACCCTGCGGCTCAACGTACCGACCATCGTGGCGCAGCGCGTGCTGCCGCCGCTGGCCAGCCGCTTCCTGCGCACGCACCCGGGCATCACGCTGGAGATCACGACCAACGACACCTTCATCGACGTGCTCGCAGCGGGCTTCGACGCCGGCGTGCGCTACGACGAGAGCATCGCCCGCGACATGATCGCCGTGCCCCTGGGTCCGCGCACGCAGCGCTTCGTGGCCGCGGTGTCACCGGGCTACCTCGCCGAGCATGGGGTGCCGAAGCACCCGACCGATCTGCTGCAGCACGCCTGCATCGGCCACCGCTTCCCGAGCGGCGTGCTTGCGGCCTGGGGCTTCGTGCGCAAGGGAAAGGCCGTGAAGATCACGCCGAGCGGACCGCTGATCGCGTCGATGCTCGACCTGGAGCTGCATGCCGCCGAGTCGGGCCTGGGCGTGATCTACACCTTCGACGAGTACCTGCGCCCTTCCATCGACAAGGGCACGCTGGTGCCGGTCCTGGAGGACTGGTGGCAGAGCTTCTCGGGGCCCTTTCTCTACTACCCGAGCCGCACGCACATGCCGGCGCCGCTGCGGGCATTCGTCGATTTCCTGAAGGCACAGAGCCTGTCGACCTGAGGCCATATCCTGCGGAGCCATCGCGCTGGCCCGGCGGCTTTCAGCACCCTCGGGCGCCGTGCCTTGCCCCTGGAACGCTACACCTCCCGCGGCCGCATCTCCACGAATGCCTTCCCGGCTGAATGTGCAGGACGCACTGGAGCGACAACGACGGAAACCGGCCATCGACACACTGAGGCTGACCTCGCGCACCGGATCCAACACTGAGCAATGTCCCCGGCCGCAGTGCTGCCCGACGCCCGCTGCCGCCGCCCTCCTACGGGGCGAGTCGCTCGGCTGCGCATCATGCAGCCATGGACCGATTTCAGCGTCACGCGCACCTTGCGGGGAAGGCCAGCGGATGACACCAACGCCTCTCCCGGCAGCCGATGCATCAGGCAGCCCTCGCTCAGTCCGCCTCCTGCCTCTGTGCAGGGAGGCGATCAGCGCGTGGATCGACGATCTGGCGCCCAGCATGGGAGCGGCGATCGCGTACTACACGATGTTCTCGCTGGCGCCGCTGCTGATCATCGTCATTGCGGTGGCGGGCGCGCTGTTCGGCACGGAGGCCGTGCAGGGCCAGATCGCCGCGCAGCTGTCGGGCCTGGTGGGCGAGGAAGGCGCGCTCGCCGTGCAAGGCCTGATCCGAAGTGCCAGCGAGCCCGAACGGGGACTCATCGCCGGCGCGATCAGCATCATCGTGCTTGTCGTGGGAGCAACCACGGTCTTCGCCGAACTGCAGAGCGCGCTTGATCGCATCTGGCATGTGCCGGAGCGCGCTAAACCGCACGGCGTGTGGGGCGTCCTGCGCGCGCGCGTGCTGTCGTTCGGACTGATCCTGGGCCTGGCCTTCATGTTGATGGTTTCCCTCGTGGTGAGTGCCGCCCTGGCCGCTCTCGGCACCTGGAGCACGAACCTCGTACCGGGATGGGAGCTGATGCTGCAGGGCCTCAACCTGCTGGTGTCGCTCACCATCCTGACGGTCCTCTTCGCGATGATCTTCAAGTTCATGCCAAGCGCACCGATCGCCTGGCGGGATGTCTGGACCGGCGCGGCCGTCACGGCGGTGCTGTTCGAGATCGGCAAGGTGCTGATCGGCCTGTACCTCGGCAAGAGCGGCGTCAACGAGTCGTTTGCGGCGGCAGGTTCGCTCGTCGTCCTGCTGGCCTGGGTCTACTACGCGGCGCAGATCTTCCTGCTCGGCGCGGAGTTCACCAAGGTCTACGCCCATGCGCACGGTTCCGTGGCAGCGAGCAAGGCACAAGCCGCCACCCAGGAAACAGCGCGCCAGGCCGAAGCGGGAACGGACGATGTCGAACGAACGCCCCGGAGCCTGCGCGAACCTTCGGAGGTGCACGCGGCTGTGGAGCGCAAGGAGCTGATCGTGGCGATCGCTTCGCGGGTCATCGTGGTGGCGGGTCTCGCGATGCTCCGCTCGCTGCTGAGCGGCAGGCGCCGCACTTCACGCGCGCGGCATCGCCGAGGCCCGACCTGAGCCCGGCGTCGCCATGCTGTCGAGGCCTGGGCTCCAAGGCGACACAGCGCCCGGCCAAGGCACTCAGGCCGGCATGCTTGCTTTGAGCAGGCCGCGCGCCGGAGCGCCACCGGCCAAGAGCGAACCGGCCTCCGTCTCGGGATCGGAGCCCGCCGACTTTCGTGGCACGCGGCGGCGGGTGACGTAGTCCGGGTGGATGCAACGCTGGGTGCCATCTTCGAAAGCCACGGTGATGGATCCCTCCGTCGAGGCGACGACGACGCCCGCCCCGAAACGCCTGACCTTGACCGGATCGCTTTCGGCGAAACGCACCGGCGGTCGGGCGGGCGCCGTCGTCGAAGAGCTCTGCGCCCTGTCCGCAGTCGCCGTTGTCGACTGCGTGCTCACGAGGATCGGCTGCGCCAGCGCGGCCTCGTGGGCTGCGATACGACGGCAGTTGTCGCATGTGCCGCAGCGCTTCGCGCCGGCCGAAGGGTCCAGATCGGCCAGCAGCATCTGCCAGCGGCACTGACCCGACTGCGCGTACGAGAGCATGCGCTCGAGCGTCTCCCGGTCCTGCACCCGGCGCTCCTTGTAGGCGTCCAGCATCTTGCCCAGGTCGGCGCCCGAGACTGCCTCCTTTCGAAGCGACATCTCTCCTCGCCGGCCGATGCGCAGCAGCTTCTCCTGCCGCAGCAGCGCCACGGCGGCCTGCATCCTGCTGCGCGGGCGATCCAGGGCGGCAAGGAGGCTGGTCGAGGTCCAGCTCTCGTGGGCAGGCGGCGCGGCGAGCAGCTGGCGATAGACCGCATCGAGGTCCTCGAGCTGGGGATACTTTCCGGCCAGGAAGAACTGCTGAACCGCCCGGTCCTTGGCGTGGAAGAGCAGAACACAACGTGCTCGCTGTCCATCGCGGCCGGCGCGGCCTGCTTCCTGATAGTAGGCGTGCAGGCTCGACGGCATCTGGGAATGAACAATGAAGCGGATGTCGGGCTTGTCGATGCCCATGCCGAAGGCGTTGGTTGCCACCATCACCCGCGCGGCACCGCTCATGAAACGCTCTTGCGCTTCGTCACGCTCGCGCGCTCCCAACTTGCCGTGATAGAGCGCAACCGACTCGCCGCGCGCACGGAGAGTCTCGAAGGCCTGCTCGGCGGCTTTCACCGTGGCTGCGTAGACGATGCCGCTGCCGCCTTCCTCCTGCACCAGCTCCACGATGCGTCGCTGGCGGTCGTCCTCGTGCTGCATCTGCTCCACCGCGAAGTGCAGGTTGGCGCGATAGGCACCCGTGTCGATCAGCCCGCTGCGCGGAATCCCGAGGTGTTTCATCACGTCGGCGGCAACCTCCGAGCCGGCCGTGGCGGTGAGTGCCAGCACGGTGGGACTGCCCAGCGCCCGGATGGCAGGGCCGATGTCCAGGAAGGCCGGCCGAAAGTCATGGCCCCATTGCGAGATGCAGTGCGCCTCGTCCACCGCCACCAGGGCGACCGGATGGGCCGCGAGTTGCTGCAGGAAGGCGTGGTCGGCGAGCCGCTCGGGCGTTGTCAGCACGATGCGCGCGCTGCCGTCTCGCAGCGCCGTCTCGGCCGCAGCGAGCTCGTCCGCCGAGAGGGCGCTGTTGACCTGGATCGCCTGTACACCCAGGGCCCTGAGCTTGTCGCACTGGTCCTTCATCAGCGCAATTAGTGGCGAGACCACCACCGTGCGCCCTTCCAGCAACATCGCCGGCAACTGATAGCACAGCGACTTTCCCGCACCCGTGGGCATCACGGCGAGCGTGGACAGCCCCTGCATGACCCGCTCGATGACTTCGGCTTGACCGGCGCGCAATCGGGTGTGGCCGAACACGCCGCGCAGGGTTCGATTCAACTGGCTGGAGGATGACCGCCGCCCGGCGGTGGCAGGGGATCGGGTCGAAGGCATCAGCGCTGTCCGCTGCCCTGGTCGTCGGCCTCTTCGCCCTCGCCTTCCGAATCGGCTGCAATCTCGTCGGCCAGGTCCTGCATGCTCAGCGCCTCCGGGTCGTCCACCGAACCCTCGACCTCGGCTGCGGCATCCGGGAGCACGCCCACACGGTCCGGAAGAATGTCGGCATTGGTCGGGGTTTCGAGTCCGCCTTCGGCCGCCGCTTCATTGACGCCTGATGCGTCGCTGCCGCTGTCGCTGGAGTCGCTCGGTCCGAGGCTCTCCGCATCGGTGCCCTTGGGTGTGATCGGCGCGCGCTCGCCGCCGAGGATGCTGCTGGTTGCCATGATCTGCCATGCCTCGATAGAAAGGATGCGCCGAGACTGCGCGCTGCCGGGCGTCGAGAAAGTAGGAGATTTGCGCGTTCCGGCCGCTTCCGAAATCGGTCGAAACTCAGCACGGCATGGCAGATGCTTGCGCGGTGCGTTCGGCCACGTCCGCCCGCCTCCAGCCGGGTGCACAGACATTCGCAGGTCCCGTACGGCATTCCATCTCGGGCATCATCGCGGCTGAATCCTGTGTCCCTGTCACGTTGCGGAGCCGCCCCTTGAATGCCGTTTCGACCACATCGCTTCGCTACTTCGCCGAGGTCGTGCGCACCGGCTCGCTTCGTGCGGCGTCGGAGACCCTCTTCGTGGCCTCCTCGGCCATCAGCCGACAGCTCGCGATGCTGGAGGATGCGCTCGGCGCGCCGGTCCTGGAGCGGCGCCAGGGACGCGGCAAGGTCAAGCTGACCGCCGCAGGCGAAGCGCTCATGCGCTACTACAAGAACGTCGGCAATGAGACGCGGCGGCTGCATTCGGAGATCGAATCGCTCCAGGGCCTCAAGCGCGGGGCCATCAACTTCGGCATGCCCGAGTCGCTGGTGCGCGACCTGATGCCCAGGTTCCTGTCGAAGTTCGCCAGCCGCTATCCCGGCATCTCGTTCAATGTGCATGTGGCCGGAAGCCCCACGCTGGCCAAGCTGGTGCTGGAGGATGAGCTGGATGCCTGCTTCACCTTCGGCGACGTCGCGATGCAGGACCTGTCGATCCTCTATTCGCGTTTGCTGCCGCTGTTCGTGCTCGTGCCCAAGGGGCATCCGCTGGAGCACTACGAGACGCTGCGGCTGAGCGACTGCGCCGAATACAGCATGTCCACGCTCGACACCTCCCTGTGGGCCAAGCAGCAGTACGACGAGATGCTGGCCAAGGCCAAGATCCGGCCACGCGTGGCGCTGGAGACCAACTCCTACGAGCTCATGCGCAACGTGGCGGCCGCAGGCATGTGCCTGACCTTCACCACCCGGCCGCTGGACGACCCCTTCGGCAACCCGAGGGCCGGTTCCTACGTGCCGCTGAAGGACCCGCGCGCTCGTCCGCAGCGCTTCGCGCTGAGCGTGCACAAGGGCCGCAACCTGCCGCTGGCGGTCGAGGCCTTCCTGGGCGAGTTGACGGCCACGCTGGAAGACATCGAGCGGCGAGCCAAGGCCGGACCGCCGCGTGCGGCCGCGACCTGAGCCGGGGAGTCGTCAGGCGGCGGCCGCAGCCAGCTCGGCGGGCGTCTTGTACTTCTGCACCGCCGCGAAACGCTTGACGAGGTATTCGCCGGACTTGATCGGCGCATGCAGCGGCTCGCCAGCCTCGGGCGCGAACTCCGGCAGGCAGGCCACGGGCGTGTCGTAGTCCAGGTTGAAGAAGGTCGGGATCGAATAGCGCTCGCGCCCTGTGCGATTGGCCACGCGGTGCGGGTTGGACACATACACGCCGTTGGTCCAGACCTTGACGAGGTCGCCCAGGTTGATGACCAGCGTGCCCTCGATGAAAGGCGCGGCCACCCATTCGCCGCTGCGGGTGCACAGCTCCAGCCCGCCGATAGGGTCCTGCGCCAGGAGCGTGATCATTCCGTAGTCGGTGTGCGCCGCCGCGCCCAGCTCGAGGTTGGTGAAGGATTCCTGCGGCGGGTAGTGGAACAGGCGCGCCTGCACCATCGGCTTTTGCGCGTACTGCAGGAAGAAGCCTTCGTCCTTTCCGACCGCCACGGCGAACACGCGCAGCAGGTTGCGGCCCAGTGCGATGGTCGCATTGAAGTAATCCATGGCAGCCGATTCCAGCCACGGCTTGTCCTGCGGCCAGCGATTGGGGCCGTGCAGGGGGCGGCCGCTGGCCACGTCGGGGTCGCTCAGGGGCAGGTCCAGGCCCAGTTCGTAGCTTTCCTTCAGGTCCGGCTTGTGGCCAGGGTGCTGCGTCACGCCGATGGGCATGAAGCCGCGACGGAAGCGCTCGTCGATCCTGTCGCGCAGCCGCTCCTCCATGGGCAACGACATGTAGCGGCGCGTCGCCTCGAAGGCCTTGTCGATGGTGGCCTGTGGCACGCCGTGGTTCTTCACGTAGAAGAAGCCGGTGTTGGTGCAGGCCGCCTTGAACTGCGCCACCAGCGGCTCGATGGAGCCGCCGGCCAGCCAGTCGCCCAGGTCGAGGATGGGCATTTCCTCGGCGGAGGCGCGGCGCGGCGCGTCGACTTGGTGTTCTTGGGTGTTCATGGGTTTGGCTCCTTGGTTGGCATGAAGGTGTTCAAGAGCCGCGCGACAGGTCGGTGAACGCGTCGGCCCAGAAGATGGCGCGCCGCGCGATGGTCTTGACCACCGCGTGCAGCACGATCCCGATCAGGGACAGGACGATGAGGATGGCGAACATGCCCGCCGCATCCATCGAGAAGTTGCGCTGCAGGATCAGGTAGCCCAGCCCCGCCTGCGCGCCGACGAACTCGCCCACGATGGCGCCGATGACGGCGAGCACGATGCCGATGTCCAGCCCCGCGAATACGTAGGGAAGGGCGTGCGGCAGCCGGACCATGCGGAACACGTGCCAGCCCGAGGCAGTGAAGGCGCGCATCAGGTCGACCTGGTCGCGCGGTGCCGAGCGCAGCCCCACGATGGTGTTGGCCAGCACCGGGAAGAAGACGATGGTCGCGGTGATCACCACCTTGGAGGTGGTGCCGAAGCCGAACCACAGCACGAACAGGGGCGCCACGGCCACCTTCGGCACCGTCTGGAAGGCCACCACGTACGGGTAGAGCACGGCCTCCAGCACAGCGCTCTGGCCGATCAGCGCGCCCAGCACGAAGCCGGCCAGCGCCCCGGCCGCGAAGCCAGCCAGTATCTCGTAGAGGGTGACGCCCAGGTGCGGCCACAGCTCGCCCGAAGCGAGCACGTCGCGCATCGCGCCGAGAACGCCCGCGGGCCCGGGGAAGATCAGATGCGACACGCCGAAGGCGGACACGATCACATGCCAGAAGGCGATCACCGCGATGAAGAACAACGCGATGAGCGTGCGCCGCCTGGATGGCGCGAGACGGCGCGGCAGGTTCGCGGGGGTGTTGGCGTTGCTGCTCATCAGTCGAGCCCTCCACTGGCGTTCAGGTTGGCCCGGATACCCGACACGTAGGCGCCGAAGCGCTCGGTGTTGATGACATCCAGCGTGCGCGATGGCAGGTCGACCTCGATCACCTGCGTGACGCGACCGGGCCTTGGCGACATGACGATGACGCGGTCGCCCAGGAACACCGCCTCGGGAATGCTGTGCGTGACGAGCATGATCGTGGCGCCCGTGCGCTCGCGCAGCTTGAGCAGCTCCACGTTCATGGTCTCGCGCGTCATGGCGTCCAGCGCACCGAAGGGCTCGTCCATCAGCAGCAGCATCGGATCGTTGACCAGCGCGCGGGCGATTCCCACGCGCTGCTGCATGCCGCCGGAGAGCTCGTTGGGGTACTTGGTCTCGAAGCCGGACAGGCCCACCAGGTTCAGGTAGTGGAGAGCGCGCTCGCGCGACGTCTTCGCGTCCCGGCCCTGGATCTGCGCGGGCACGAGCACGTTGTCGATGATGTTGCGCCAGGGCAGCAGCACGGGCGCCTGGAACACCACCCCGACGTCACGGCTGGGGCCGGTGTGCTCGCGCCCGCCCAGCTCGACGTTGCCGCTGCTCGCACGCTCCAGCCCCGCGAGGATGCGAAGCAGGGTGCTCTTGCCACAGCCGCTGGGGCCCACGACGGTGACGAACTCGCCGCGACGCACGCGGAAGTCCACGTCCTGCAGCGCGACCACATCGCCGCCATCCTTGGAGCGGAATGTCTTGCGCAGCCGGTCGAAACGGAACGCCGTCGCGACCTCTGGTGCGGCCTGGGCTGCTGCGGCAGCGCTCATGGGGTGTCCTGCTTGCAGATACATGGCGTTGCTATTCCTTCGCTTCCAGCTCAGGCCCGACGGCGCGCGCGAGCCAGTCGTCCACCTGTGCGAACGCGGCCAGGCGCTGCTCTTGCGGGATGAAGGCGGCCTCGAAGCTGTTTCGCGCGAGCTGGGCCAGGTCCTGCCGGCTCAGGCCGAAGGCCTGCTGGCAGGCCAGGTAGTTGTCGTTGACGTAGCCGCCGAAGTAAGAGGGATCGTCGGAGTTGACGGTGACGCACAGGCCCGCATCGAGCAGCCGCTTGAGCGGGTGCTCAGCCACCGAGTCGATCACCTGCAGCTTGAGATTCGAGAGCGGGCACATGGTCAGCGGCATGCGGCGCCGTGCCAGATCGCTGACCAGCGCGGCATCGTCCACGCAGGCGTTGCCGTGGTCCACGCGCTGCACCTGCAACAGCTCCACCGATTCGCGCACGTAGGCGGCCGGGCCTTCCTCGCCGGCATGCGCCACCACCTTGAAGCCCAGTGTGCGGCAGCGCTCGAAGAAGCGCGCGAACTTGGCCGGCGGGTTGCCCACCTCGGCGCCGCCCAGCCCGAAGCCCAGCAGGCGTTCGTGCCAGGGCGCCAGTTCGTCGAGCATGGCCAGCGCCTCCTCCTCGCTGCGGTGGCGCTGCGCCACCGCGATGAGGCCGCCGGTGATGCCGTCCTGCGCGCGGGCCTCCTCCATGGCGCCCAGAACGCCATCCATCACGGCGGCGATCGGAACACCACGCGAGGTGTGCCCCTGCGGGCCGAAGAACAGCTCGCAATGCAGCACACTGTCGGCATGCGCGCGGCGCATGTAAGCCCGCGTCACGTCATAGAAGTCCTGCGCCTGCACCAGCACGCGGCAGCCGTCGTAGTACAGGTCCAGGAAGTCCTGCAAGTCGCTGAAACGGTAGGCCGCTCGCAGCTCTTCCTCGGTGCGCCAGCGTATCGCCACGCCATTGCGGCGGGCCAGGCGAAGGAACAGGTCGGGCTCGATGGAGCCCTCCACGTGCATGTGCAACTCGGCCTTCGGCAGGCCGGCCACGAATTGCTCCGGTGTCATCGCGGTCGCCGGCTCACAGGCCCACGCTGCAGGACCGGGCCGCATCGATGACCGCGTTGCGGTCGAAGCGGTTGATGGCTTCCACGAAGCCCGGCTTGAGGTAGAGCATGGATTCGGGCGGCAGCGTGCGCTTGATCAGGCCGTCTTTGAGCATCAGGTCCTGCATGCGGCCGTAGGCGGCCGGGCTCATCGAGCCGATCAGCTTGCCGCCGTTCATCGTCTGCGCGGCGGACATGGTGTCCAGCTGCGTCTGCAGCAGGGCCAGGTCCCACTTGGCCAGGGTGGCCTCGTCCGCCCCTGTGGGCTTGGTGCTGGGGAAGTTCTTCCAATGGATCTTGCGTGCGCATTCGGGATTGGTCTGCGCAAAGAGCGTGGCCTTGGCCGCCCCGCGCGAAATCGCCTCGACCATGGCGGGGTCGGCGTCGATGGTCTTCTGCATGGTCGCGAAGGTGAAGTCCGGCAGCGCGCGCCAGCTGGGGTCGAAGATCACGCGCATCCTGGTACCCGTGTTCTGGAAGCCGGTGAGTGCCGAGCCCCAGAACATCAACGCCTGCACGCGGTCCGACTTGAGGGCTTCGAGCGCCGGTGCGCCTGCACCGGTGGCGATGATCTGCACGTCCTTGTCCGGATCGACCCCGTTGGCGCGCAGGTAGCCCTTGAGCAGCGGCATGCCGCCGGTGCCCAGGCTGAAGATGCCGATCTTCTTGCCCTTGAGGTCGGCCGCCGTCTTGATGCTGCTGTCCTGAGGCACGCCCACACCCCAGTCGATGACGCCCGTGCCCATGAGGCCGCGCACCGCCACGTTGTTCTCGGCGTTGGCCTGGATCAGGCCTGTGGAGTTCACTTGCGCGAAGTCCACGCCGCCGGCCACCATCTGCTGGATGCCTTGCAGCGATCCGCCGGTCGTGACGATCTTGACGTCGTAGCCCTCGTCCTTCCAGTAGCCCAGCGCGATGGGCAGGGTGAGCCATGGATAGGTGACGTTCACCACCTGGGTGCCCAGGGCGATGGTGACGGGCTTCAGGGGCTTGGCGGATGACTGCTGAGCCTGCACCTGCAGAGCCAGCAGGCCGAATGCGGTGACTGCCGCCAATGCCGCGAGGCGATTCCAACGGGTGCGAAGAGAGTGCTTCATCGAGTGGCCTTGAGGGAAAACTTCCGACGAAGGTTATCGATTGGAATGCGCGACTGCAGATCAATATTTAGAAGGAAATGATCGAATAATCAGAGCATTCTTCGGGGTGTTGCCTGTGCAGTTCTGGCGCATTTCGCACCCCGCTCGAACACGTAGAGACGTGGATTTGCATGCAGCGCTGACGCGGCACTTGGTTGGTGCGCCAAGAAAACCACGGACCTTGTGGCCGGCCACCCCAGAGAGACATACGTCACGCTCAAAGACCTGGCATCGATTGCGTGCCGGGCCGCCAGGACAATTCCGACCGCGCCGCTGAAAAATGCCTCCCGTCCGAGCGCTGAGACGAACGAGCCCTCGGCTGCGATGCTGCGGGCCTACCCTTGGAACGGAAATACGTCGGACAGCGCGGCTGCCTCGCGGGCGAACTGCACGACCAGAAAGTCGAGGAACGCTCGAACACGCGGCGTCATGTACCGCGTGCCGTGCCGCAGGGCATAGACACCCGCTTCGTGTGCCACGTAGTCCGGCAGCAGGATTCGAAGCCTGCCTGCGCGCAGATCTTCGGCCGCATCCCAGATCGTCTTGCGCGCGATGCCGCGTCCTGCCAGCGCCCATGCGCGCACCAGCGCACCGTCATTGCTTTCCCATGCGTCGGCCATCGGCACGGTGTACTGCCAGGAACGATCGCCTTTGGCGAAGTGGAACTGGTTGAGCGGTCCGCTGGCCGTGACCAGCACGATGAAGCGGTGCTGCCCCAGGTCCTCCGGCGTGCGCGGCGTTCCATGGCGGGCCAGATAGTCGGGCGAGGCGCACAGCACGCGGCAGTTGGGTCCCAGGCGCCGTGCGATCAGGGCGCTGTTCTCGGGCTGCCCGAAACGGATCGCGATGTCGACCGCATCCTGATGGAGATTGGAGAGCGAGTCGGTCAGTGTCAGCGCGACCCTGACGTCGGGATGCGCGTCGACGAAGGCATCGAGCCATCGGCCGAAGAGCTGGCGACCGAAGTCGGTTGATGCGGAGATCCTCAGCTTTCCCTGGACCGCCCCCCTGCCCGCTCGCAATTCGGCCTGCGCGTCGTCGATGATCTGCAGCGCTGTCGTGCAATGCGCGAGATAGACGCGTCCCTCGTCCGTGAGTTGCAGGTGACGCGAAGTGCGCTCGAACAGTTTCGCCTGCAACGTGGCTTCGAGCTTGGCAAGCCGGGCACTGGCGGCCGCGGGCGACAGGCCCAGTTTGCGTCCTGCCGCAGAGAGGGAGCCTGCGGACGCTGCCTCGGCAAAGAGCCGCATATCACCCAGATGATCCGTCGCCATCTTTCGAGCAGGTTTGAAGATGGTTCAAGTTTGCCATCAATTCTCAAGAATGAGGCAAGTCGCCAGACTCCCCTTTGTCGTCCCCTGGAGGGACCCGATGACAAAAGGAAATGCCGCACATGACTTCACCTTCCGACGCCCAAGCGGTCTCGCTCGATCACCCGATCCCGGAGCAATCAGACAGGCTCCCGTGGGCTGCATTGCTCGCATTGAGCTTGACCAGCTTTCTCGCGACCGCCAACGAGACGGTTCCGGCGGGTCTGCTGCCCCAGATCGCTGAGGGTCTGGCCGTGTCCGAGGGATGGGCGGGCCAATTCGTCACGCTCTGCGCGCTCGGTGCCGGTTTGGCGGCCATTCCACTCACTGCACTCACGCAGGGTTGGCCGCGGCGCAAGGTGTTGCTGTTCGCATTGGGCGCGTTCTGCGTCTGCAACGCCTTAACGGCCTTTTCGTCCCACTTCGGACTGACGCTCTTGGTGCGATTTTTCGTCGGTCTGGCGACCGGCTTGGCATGGAGCGAACTGGCGACCTACGCGCGGCGGCTCGTTCCGGCACGGTTGCAGGGTCGTGCACTGGCGGTGGTGATGATCGGCGTGCCGCTGGCGTTGTCGCTGGGCGTGCCATTGGCCGCGTGGCTCGGCCGCATGGTCGGCTGGCGCTGGATCTTCGGCGGCATGGCGGGAATTGCGCTGGTACTGATGGGATGGGTGTTGACCGCCGTTCCCGATTTCCCGGGTCGAGCCGCCACACAGCGCACCAACCTCCGTCAGATCCCGGCCATCCCGGGAGTGCGCCCCGTGCTGCTCGTCGTGATGCTCTGGATTCTTGCGCACTACCTGTTCTACACGTACATCGCGCCATTCCTCGCTTCCGTCGGCCTGGCGGACCGACTCGATGCGGTGCTGCTGATCTTCGGGCTTTGCACCATGGCGGGCCTGTGGGTGGTCGGATGGCTCATCGATCGATGCCCGCGCGCCCTGCTGCTTTTTTCCCTTTGCATGTTTGCGGCCTCGGGTCTCGTGTTCGGCCTCTGCGGCTCATCGGCTGCGGCAATGCTGGCCGGCGTTGTGCTCTGGGGACTGAGCTTCAGCGGAGCGCCGACGTTGTTGCAGACGGCCCTGGCCGACGCGGCCGGCAAAGACGCGGATGTTGCCCAGTCCATGCTGGTCACGGTCTTCAACCTGTCTTTCGCTGGCAGCGGCCTCCTCGGCGGCGTGCTGCTGGAGACGGTGGGCAGCTTCGTGTTTCCCTGGATGCTCACCACGCTGGCGTTCGCCGGATGGTTCATCGCATGGCGCTGCCGGAGCCGTGGATTTCCATCCGGGCGCCGGCGCGCATCCGAGGGTTGAGGGACGCCTGTGCTTGCGGTTGCGCATCCCTGCGCTCCGAGCAACTACCCAGCGACGCCTCGGTGCGGGTCAGGTGCGCGCCACGGCGCAGGCCACTTCAACGGAGCTTCGATGAACTCAAGCCTGCGCCTTTTGCTTCAGCCAAAGCCCGAAGTCCATCATCACTTTCACGACGGGCTTCAAGCGCTCACCGTCGGCAGTCAGCGCATATTCAACCCTCACAGGTGCGGTGGGATGCACGGTGCGCTTGACCAAGCCGGCCTCCTCGAGCGCGCGAAGGTCAAGGGTGAGAGAGCGCTGCGAAATACCGGGGACGTCTCGCCGCAACTCACTGAAGCGCTTGGGCCCGTCGACGAGATAGGACACGAGAAGGAGCCGCCATCTGCCACCCAGGAGGCGCATGGCTTCCTCCACCGAGCAACCCGTCACGTTTGCCTTCATAGCACGTCTTCCAGAAAAAGGCCGTCGGTATACTTTTTTAACCTACGTGCAGTTTTATTGCCTTCTTCCAATTTTATCCCTGCGCCATAGCATGGCCCGGCGGCGCGCTTCGACGCCTCTCACATTGGAATGAACCTGCATGAAGCTTTACTACATACCCGGGGCCTGCTCGCTTTCGCCACATATCGTCCTCAATGAACTGGGCTTGGAAGCCAACTTGGTCAAAGTGGACTACAAGACTCACAAGACCGAAGACGGCCGCGACTTCCGCGAAATCAGTCCGTTCGGCTATGTCCCACTCCTGGAACTCGACGACGGCACGGCACTGCGCGAAGGCCCTGCCATCGTGCAATACCTGGCCGACTTGAAGCCCGAATCGGGCCTTGCACCGATGAACGGCACCATCGAGCGCTACCGCCTTCAAGAATGGCTGAGCTTCCTGACTTCCGAAATCCACAAGGGCTTCATTCCGCTCCTGTACCCGGTGCTTGCCGGCAAATACGTGGAAGCCGTCAAGCCGAAGCTGGAGAGACGCTTCAGTTGGATTGACGAACAGTTGGCTGGCCGCGACTACCTCATGGGCGACAGATTCACCGTGGCCGACGCCTACCTGTACGCGCTCGCTGGATGGGGCCAGGCACCGTGGCTGGCATCCGTCTACAGCGCCGACATCCATTTCGACGGCCTTGGCAACCTCGAAGCCTGGTATGTCCGCATGCGCGAACGACCTTCCGTCCGCAAAGCGCTGGACACGGAAAGGCTGAAGTAGCTTGCGCAGGATGCCGAGCATGCAGCAACCTTGGGATCAGGAACGACGAGGCAATGCCTACCCGCCAGTCGCAGACATATGGCGGATCAGCTTGACCGGCAAGACGCGTCCTTGAAGCGAGAAGTCGTGTCCCTTGGGCTTTTGCTCCACGGCATGCCCGATGGCTTCATACAGGCGCGCCTCGCTCATCGAGTTGCGCAGCAGCTTTCCGAGATCGACGCCGTTCTCATGCCCGAGGCAGGTATAGAGAGTGCCGTCAGCCGTCACACGGACGCGGTTGCAGTCGCCGCAGAAGTGCGCGGTGAGCGGTGTGATGAAGCCGACGAGGCCGCCGGTTTGCTCGACCCTTGCGTAGCGCGCGGGGCCGCCGCTGCGATCGGCCACGTCGCTCAGAGTCCAGCGCCTGCCGATCTCGCGGCGAAGCGCATCCAGCCCCAGGAACTGCTCCGTGCGGTCGCAGCCGGTCTCGCCCAGGGGCATGGTTTCGATCAGCGTCAGGGTCATGCCGCGACCGTGCGCAAACTCGATCAACTCATGGATCTCCAGGTCGGTGACGCCGCGCAGCGCGACCGCATTGAGCTTGACGGCAATGCCCGCGTGCTGTGCGGCCTCGATGCCGTCCAGCACCTTTTGCAGCGCGCCGCCGCGCGTGATCTGCGCGAAGCGCTGCGGATCCAGGGTGTCGAGCGAAACGTTCACCCGCCGGACGCCCGCCGCCGCGAGGTCCTGCGCGAAGTGCGCCAGCCGCAGGCCGTTGGTCGTCAGTGTCAGCTCGTTCAGGGAGCCGTCCTTCAGGCAGCCGGACAGTGAACGGAACAGCTCGATGACGCCCTTGCGCACCAGGGGTTCGCCGCCGGTGATGCGCAGCTTTCTGACGCCGCGCGCGATGAACAGGCGCGCGACCCGGTCCAGTTCCTCGATGGAGAGCAACTCCGGGCTGGAATGAAATTGCATGTCCTCCGACATGCAGTAGACGCAGCGCAGGTTGCAGCGGTCGGTCACGGACAGGCGCAGATAGCTGATCCGCCGCCCCAGACTGTCGGCCAGCGGCGCCACGGAGGGCACCAACGCAGGCCGGCGCAGCTCCATCAGCATGGAAGCTCCTCGCGCGCCGCCGCGTAAAGATGCTCGAGCGACACGAATTTCTCCCTGGGCTTGCCGAGCCTGGCGCCGCGCGCTATCTCGGCGGCGTTGATGCGTGCCCAGTCCTGAAAGTCGATGTACTTCCCGGCACGGTGCGTGGGCCCGATGATGCCAAGGAGGGGATGTTCGGCCGCCAGCGTCCGATGCGCCAAGGCAGGCAGGTCGGCCAGCACCGCCGCGGCGGTCTCGTGGCTGCAGGCGCGGTTGGTGCCGATGGTGCCTTGCGGCCCGCGCTTGCTCCAGCCGCATACGTAGAGACCGCTCACCAGCCTGCCGCCGTCGACAACGCGGCCATGGAGATTGGCGTGCGTGCCCCGCCCATCGTCGTAGGGCACGCCCTCGAGCGAGCAGGACCGGCGTCCGATGCTGGAGAACACCAGTCCGCATTCGATGCCGACGGACTCCGGCTCCGCCGCCCAGCCGCTCGGCCTGCCGAAACGAATACGCTCGACCGAAGCGGCGCCTTCGATGCCTTGCGGCTCCAGGTGAAAGCGGAACACGCAGCGCTTGTGTTGTTCCCTGGCAGCGCCGACGCATGCCAGGCGTTCCAGCATCGCGATGGCCGCGGCCTTCTCCGCATCCGTTCCGGCGGGCAGCGCAAAGCTTTCGGTGTGGATGTCGGCTGCGTCCACCAGCGCCTCGCATGAAGGAAGCTGGGCGATCTCATGCAGCTCCTTGGGCGAGAACCGGATATCGGCAGGTCCGCGGCGCCCGACGATGTGCACTTCGCGAACTCGGCTGTGAGCCAGGGCCTCGAGCGCGTGCGCCGCGATGTCGGTGCGGCGCAGTTCGTCCACGCTCTTGAGCAGGATGCGCGCGATGTCGAGCGAGACGTTGCCCTGGCCGACGATCACCGCGCGCTCCCCGGACAGGTCGAAGAGCCGGTTTTTCTGGTCCGGATGTCCGTTGTACCAACCGACGAAATCGCTGGCCAGGTGGCTGCCAGGCAGGTCTTCACCCGGAATGCCCATGTGCCGGCCGAGCGGTGCGCCCGTGGCCAGGATGACCGCGTGGTAGCTTGCCAGCAGATCGTCGACCGACACGTCCGGGCCGAGTTCGAGGCCGCCCACGAACCGAAAGCCGGGCATCGCCGCGATGCGGTCGAACACGACGGTCACCTGCTTGAGCTTGGGGTGGTCCGGGGCCACGCCGTAGCGCACGAGGCCGTAGGGCACAGGCAGGCGCTCCAGCAGGTCCACGCGCATCGGCAGCGCCGAACCCAGCAGGCGCTCTGCGGCGTAGAAGCCGCTGGGTCCCGCGCCCACGATGGCCACCCTGAAAGGTGAGGTGCCGGCATCACTCATAGCCCCAACTCCGTTCGTCGCGCTTCAGCAGTGGGCAACGGCGGCAGGCGTTCGGCGATCACTGGCGTCTCGGCCGAGCGAAGCCTGTTGATCTCGATCCACGGCGCCTTGTCGGCAGGAAGAAGGAATGAGGCCTGGATGGCGCCCACCGGACATGCGGTGGCACAGCCGCCGCAGTCGATGCAGTTCTCCGGATCGATGTAGGTCATCCGCTCATCCATGTGGAAGCAGGTGACAGGGCAGACGGTGACGCATTCCGTGTAGCGGCACCCGGTGCAGAGGTCGGTGACAACGTAGGCCATTTGCGTGAAAGAACAAAAGATGGGAAGGAGGCGCCTGCTCAGAGCGCGACGACCTGCACCAGCGCGTCGGAGAAGGTCGGCGCGCTGCCCAGGTCGGCGAAGGCCAGGGGCGTGAGCGCGTGCACCGTAGGGCCGGCGCGGTTCGAGCGGTGCCAATAACCCGAGGGCGCCATCACGAGCCCCGGCGAGACGTCCGCCGAGACCGTGGCCTTGGCCTCGAAGGTGCCCCGATCATTGAAGACCCGGATCGGCGTTCCGGCGGTGATGCCGCGTGCACTCGCGTCGTCTGGATGCAGCACCACCATCTGTTCCTCGCCTGCCTGCGCGCGCTGGGCCGGCAGGTTGCCGTAGTTGGAATTGAGGAAGGCGTGGCTCTTGGGCGAGATCAGGCTCAGGGGATAGCGCTGCGCCAGGGCGGCCGCGGTTGCCGGGCTTTCGTTCGGCGCGATGTAGTGCGGCAGCGGGTCCACCGGCTCACCCGACTGCTGGCCGCCGAAGCCCTGCCTGAAGAGCGGCGCCACGAAGTTTCCGCCCGCTGCTATCGACGACTTGAATTCGCACTTGCCCGAGGGCGTCGGGAAGTTGCCTTCACGGTGCGGCGCCCAGTCGTCGGATGCAGGCATGTTCAGGCGCATGAAGCCCTTGCGCTTCAGCTCCTCCAGGGTGATGCCCTCGAGAACCGGGCTGCTCCAGTCCATGGAGGCCTCGATCATCTCGTCGTCCGACCGGAAGAAGAACGGGTCGTCGATGCCCAACGCCCTGGCCAGGCGCCTGAAGAGCTCGGTGTTGGACACCGCCTCGCCCAGCGGCTCGATGGCCTGGTTGTTGTACGAGAGATAGAGATGGCCCCAGGAGAACATGATGTCCTTCTGCTCGAGCTGCGTCGTGGCCGGCAGCAGGATGTCCGCGTAGCGCGCGGTATCGGTCATGAAGTGCTCGCTGACCACGGTGAAGAGGTCGTCGCGCGCGAGACCCCGTTCTATCCTTTCCTGGTCGCTGACCATGGCCATGGGGTTGGCGTTGTAGACGAACAGCGAGCGGATCGGCGGGTCGAGCGGCATGTCGCCCGTGAGCGCCGGGCCCAGGCGCCAGGAGTTGATCACCCGCATCGATTCGGGCTGGAGATCCGGGCGCATCAGCCCCGGCCAATTCACCGGAAAGGCCCAGATCGGCAGTTGCAGCAAGCCCCCGCCCACATGCTTCCAGGCGCCGATCAGCGCGGGCAGGCAGGCGATGGCACGCACCGTCTGTCCGCCGCCTGCATGGCGCTCCACCGCGACGCCGATGCGCACGACCGCGGGGGGCGTCGCGGCGTATTCGCGGGTCAGCTTGAGGATGTCCTCCACGGGAATGCCGGTTTGCTCCGCGGCGAATTCCGGCGTGTACGTCTCCAAGCGCTCGGCGAGTTCATCGAAACCCAGTGTGTGCCGCTCGATGTAGTCGCGATCGATCAGGTTTTCCTTGATGAGGATGTGCGCCATCGCCAGGGCCAGTGCGCCGTCAGTGCCCGGACGGATGGGAATGTGCCAATCCGCCAGCCGCGCGGTGCGCGTGCGCACCGGATCGATCACCACCAGCTTGGCGCCGTTCTTGCGCGCCTGCTCGATGAACGGCCAGTGATGCGAGTTCGTGCTCAGCGTATTGCAGGCCCACAGCACGATGTACTTCGAATGCACGAAACTCTCGGGGTCCGCGCCTGGCGTGTGGCCGATGGTCATCATGTAGGCGGTGCACGAGCCGGAGTCGCAGAAGGTGCGCTCGCACACCGTGGCGCCCAGCTTGTTGAAAAGGGGGTCCCCCACGTTCAGGCCGTTGAGGATGCCCTGGGTTCCGAGGTAGCTGTAGGGCAGGATGGACTGCGGGCCATCCGAGGCGATGAGCGCCTTCCAGCGGATGGCGATTTCGGATAGCGCCTCGTCCCACGAGATGCGCTCGAACTTGCCGCTGCCCTTGGGTCCGCTGCGGCGCATTGGGTAGAGCGATCGCTGTTCGCTGTAGGTCCGGTCCTGGTAGTTGTTGACCTTCACACAGAGGCGCCCTCGCGTGAAAGGGTGATCCGGATTGCCGCGCACCGCGATAGCCTTGCCCTCTTCGACAGTGGTCAGGATCGAGCAGGTATCGGGGCAATCGTGGGGGCAAGCGCCCACGACAACGTGTCGGGCCATAGCGTGTCCTTTCTCTCCGGTGCTTTGATGCGATTGGCGTTACGCAGCAAGTCTGGCGAGCAAGGGGCCGTGGCGCCTTATCCGATTACGACCTTTACTTTTCCTGGGGTGCGAATGATGATTCGGCACGCTTCTTGCGCCTGCCAACTGCAATCAACCTCTTGAGTCGGCCTCGCACCATGTTCGCGCATTCGTTGGACAAGTACGTCAACAGCACGATGCGCCAGACCTCCAACGCGCAGGGCTGGTCGAACATCCTGGCTGAGCGCTGGAGTCATTCAGCAGGCGAGCTTCCGAGACTGGTGCCACGCGACACCGAGGTGGCCATCCAGTTGAGCGGCCGGTCACTTGTCGATCGTGCGGGCGGTGGCCGGCGCGAGCACACCCATGGCCACCGCGGCACCATTTGGCTTTGCCCCGCAGGCGTCGAGGAGGAGTACATCAATGTGGCTGAGCCCATAGGCGATTGCTTGCATTTGTTCCTGCCCGGGCGGCCGTTCTCCGATATGGTTCAGCGTGAGTTCGACATCGATCCGGCGCGCGCCGGCCTGCGTTACCAGGCGATCGACCACGATCCCTTCGTGAGCATGATCGCGGACCAGATCGTGGGTGAACTGTCCAACGAGACGGGCGTAGGGCGGCTGTTCGTCGAGAGTCTCTCGGTGGCGCTCAGCGCTCACCTTTTGAAGAACTATTCGGAGCTGGGGCTGATCCGGCCGCCAGCGGACAGGACGGCCAAGCCGTTGGACAGCCGGCGTCTGTCGCGTGTGGTCGACTTCATTGACGGAAATCTCGACCAGGACATCACCGTGCTCGATCTCGCAGGCATTGCCTGCATGAGCGTGGGCCACTTCACACGCAGCTTCAGTGCGGCAACGGGGCGGGCGCCACATGCCTTCGTAGCCGAGCGGCGGCTCGTGATGGCGAAGCGCCGTCTGCGCGACGAAAGCTGCTCGATCGAGGAGATCGCGTTTTCGGCGGGCTTCTCGTCTCTGGCCAACTTCTCCAAGGCCTTCCGTCATTCGACCGGCTTGTCGCCCAGCCAGTTCAGGGCCCGCTCCTGAACGCGCAGCGCGCGCAGAGATGGCCCGAGACTGACTTGCATCTCTGTCGCAATCCCGAAATGGAAGCAACTGCTTGACGGTGGACGAGGCGAAGCGTAGCCCCGGCCCCGCTCCCTGGGCTTGGGTGCGGAATCGACCCACCACCTCCTCAATTCCTGGAAGCCCCACAAGCAACCGTCTTATCCTCAATCGCTTTTCGATGAATGTCTCGCCTCACATCTCTCACGGGATGTTGCGGCATTGGAAACTGCATCGACGGCCGAGGGCTCGTTAGCCATCGAGTGGCGCGCGCTTCATGGTCTCGCGGCAGTGGCTCAAGAACTTGAGTGCCACAGGTGTGGGCGATCGGTCCACTGCAAAAACCGCCGACATGTCCCGCCTGACGATCGGTGCGCCGATCCGGCGCGCGTCCAGGTCTGGGAACATGCCCATGCCTGCGATCTGCGAAGGGGCGATGGTGTGCGCCAATCCGATGCGCGCCATCGCCAGCGCTGTGGTCAGCAGGCTGACCTCATGCGAGATCTTCAGAGAGATGCCGGCTTCGCGGGCCGTGTCATCGATCAGCGCGCGTATGCCATAGCCCGGTTGGATCAGCACCAGCGGAAGGTTCTGGATGGATTTCCAGGTCGGCGACGGACCCGCAGGACTTCCAGGAACTCTGCGTGACACGAGGCAAAGCTGGTCGCTCAGCAGCCGGTGCTGGCGCAGGTCCTTCTCTTCGGCTCCAACGTAGCCAAGTCCAAGGTCGGCCTGTCCCGAGACCATCGTCATCACGAAGCGAGACGGCGGAACGTCGAGGATGTCGACCTCCACATCCGGATGGTGCCGAAGGAACTCTTGGAGCAGCCCGGGCAACAACGTCTGGGCGATGGTCGGGGTGACTGCGATGCCAAGCCGCGCAGCGGGGTCGGATCCGCTGCGGAACATGCCCACGGCCAGCCTCGCATCACGCAGCATTCGCTCGGCAATGGGCAACAGGTCCAGTGCGGCCTTCGTCGGCAGCATCGAGCGCGTGGTGCGATCGAACAGTGCGGCACCGATCGAATGTTCCAGTTCCCGCAATGCAATGCTGGCGGCGGATTGCGTCATACCGAGGCTGGCAGCCGCAGCCGCGATCTTCTTTCGTTGAAAGATGCCGACAAAGACCTCGAGCTGGCGAAGCTTGACCCGATTCATGAATTTCATCAATAGCGATATCGAAGTTTTGAACTTTACGCATGCATGGGGCCGGGGCGTAATCGGTCTTTCCCCAGTTCATTGCAGACCACCATGCCGCTGATCGCTCTTGAAGAACACATCACAACGCCCTTGCACAAGACGAACACGTACGACGAAACAAGGCAGAAGTGGTACCGGGACCGAAGTGCTCACATCGGTCACGACATCGAAAAGGAGTTGCTTGACGTCGGCGAGAACAGACTTGCCGCAATGGACCGCAGCGGTATCTCGTTGCAGGTCTTGTCGCTGACGACCCCAGGCACGCAGGCTTTTTCTGGCCCGCTCGCTTTGGAGATCGCAATCGACGCGAACGATCGCATGGCTCGCGCAGTGGCCGAGCATCCTGACCGGTTCCGTGCTTTCGCGGCGCTTCCGACCTCGGATGTGGGTTCGAGCCAGTCAGAGTTCGAGCGAAACCTGGGCCGCGGCTTTGTGGGCGCGCTGATCAGCGGGCATACCGGCGGCCTCTTTCTCGACGACAGGAAGTTCTGGCCCCTGTTCGAGTTGGCCCAGTCCAAGGATGTGCCGATTTACATTCATCCGGGTGCACCACATCCAGGCCTGATGGGAAGCTACTTCAACGGCTACGAAGATCTGGCGCGACCAGCATGGGGATTCGCGATGGACGCCAGCATGCACCTTCTTCGGCTGGTTTTTGCAGGCGTTTTCGACGCCTTTCCTCGACTGAAGATCATTCTGGGTCATCTCGGCGAGGGGCTGCCGTTCGGATTCGATCGCATGGTCGATCACACGCCCTACGTAGCTTCCAGGCGAGGGCTCAAGAGATCGCCTCGCGACTGCTTCCGCGAGAATCTCTACATCACGACAAGTGGTGCGTTCTCGGCCCCTGCGTTTCGTTGCGCCGTGGACATCATGGGTGAGGACAACATCATGTTCTCGGTGGACTGGCCGTATGAGTCCAACCGGGCAGGCGCAGCTTTCTTCGAGAAGCTCGAGCTGTCCGACGCCACGCGGGAAAAAATCGGCTGGTCGAACGCCGCCCGCCTCCTGCGCATCGAGCCTGCAAAGGTGAAGGCGTGAGAAGACGTCACTTCCTTGCCCTTGCAACGTCGCCGCTTGCGGCCGCCCTGCACGGCGCGGCGGCGGCGGCGAAATATCCCGACAAGCCAATCACCATCGTGGTCCCCTTCCCGCCTGGAGGGGCCAACGACCTGATTGCACGATCGCTCGCTCAGGCGATGGGACCACTGCTGCACGGAACCCTGGTTGTCGACAACCGTTCCGGCGGTGCGGCCGGGTCGGTGGGCGCCCAGATGGTCGCCGGTGCAACTCCGGACGGCTACACCCTGCTGCTGGGCAACACCGCTTCTCTGGCCATCAACTCGAGCATCTATCCATCATTGCGATACCAGCCGATGCGAGACTTCGAGCCGATCACCATTCTCGGCCTTTCGTCGCTCGTACTGGTCGTCAACTCCAAAGTCCCGGCACGCAATTTGGCGGACTTCGTCGAATTGCTCAAAGCCGCGCCCGGCACATACACCTACGCATCAGCCGGCGCAGGCAGCCCGCTGCATCTCGCCGGAGAGATCTTCAAGCAGCGGACAGGGACGGAGTGGCTGCATGTGCCGTACCGCGGCACGGCCCCCGCATACTCGGATCTGCTGGGTGGCCGAGTGAGCGCGATGTTCGACAACACCACGACAGCATTGCCTCATGTGCAATCGGGGGCATTGCGGCCCCTGGCCGTGACCGGGCGAAAGCGCAGCGCGCTTTTTCCGGAAGTCCCCACGCTCGCGGAAGCGGGTATCGCGAACCTGGAAATTCCGGTCTGGTTCGGCCTCGTGGCGCCTCGTGCGACGCCTCCTGCCGTGATCGACCAACTCTACCGGGCGGCTATGGGCGCGGTTCGAGCGGAAGAGATGAAACAGCGCTTGAAGGACCTGGATATCGAACCGTTCGCAGCCGGTCCGAAGGAAGCGCGGGACTTCATCGCTTCGGAAAACCGCAAATGGAAGGAGGTGGTCGAGGCGTCCGGCATCAGACTCAATTGACGAGGTCAAGCTCCGAACGCACCATCGATCGTGTGCATCGCTCCGGTGACAAAGCCGGCCTCCGGACCTGCCAGCCAGGCCACCATCCCTGCCACCTCCTCCGGACGTCCATGGCGCTTGATGGCCATGAAGCTGTGCATCAGGTCCTTCATCGGTCCGTCTTCTGGGTTCGCGTCCGTGTCGATCGGGCCGGGCTGCACGATATTGATCGTGATGCCGCGAGGGCCGAAGTCGCGAGCCAATCCCCGCGCCATGCCCTGCAGCGCAGACTTGCTGAGCGCATAGGAAGCCATTCCCGGCACCGGCATGCGGTCGCCGTTCACCGAGCCGATCACGATGATGCGACCGCCCTGCGGCATCTTGCGCGCCGCCTCCACCGCAGCGTGGTAAGGCGATTGGACGTTGATCCGGAACAGACGGTCGACGGCGTCCGGGTCCTGCTCCAGCGCATCGCCGAAGATGGCCACGCCCGCATTCACCACCAGCACATCGAGCGGCCCGCTGTCGCGGACCCGGGCGATCACCGCGTCACGGTCGGAACTGTCGGTCTGAAACGCGATCGCGCCCGTTTCCTCGGCCACGAGCTTCGCTGCATCCGGCGAGCCCGAATAGGTGAAGGTGACTCTGGCACCTTCCGACGCGAAGCGCCGAACGATCGCGGCGCCGATTCCCCGGCTGCCGCCAAGCACCAGGACGGATTTGCCCTTGAACACTGACATGGTCATTCCTTGTGATTAATGTAATCTTGATTACATAATCAACCACCAGGCCTGTCAACAATTTTTGTAATGGTTACTACGAAACAATCTCGCCCAAGGGGTCGGCCGCGCCGCTTCGACCCCGAGGAGGCATTGGCGACTGCCCAACAGCTGTTCCATGCGAAGGGCTACGACGCGTTGAGCGTGGTGGATATCACCACGGCACTCGGCATCAATCCGCCCAGTTTCTACGCGGCCTATGGAAGCAAGGCGGGGTTGTATGCGCGCATCCTGGACCACTATGCCGAGACGGGGGCCATCCCGCTGCAAAGGATCCTGCGGCCGGACAGGCCGTCGGCGGAGTCGCTGGCGGAATTGTTGGTGGAGGCTGCCAAGGCTTACGCCGGCAACCCTGCAACTTCGGGTTGCCTGGTGCTGGAGGGGACACGCAGCAACGATCCGGATGCACGAGCGGCAGCTTGCGTCTTCCACGTCGCGGCGCAAGAGGCGATCCGAGATTTCATCGCCAAGCGCAATCCGCGGGACGCGGACAGGCTCGCGGACTTCGTTTCCACCACCATGGCCGGCATGTCCGCGAGCGCTCGCCATGGACAGTCGTTGGATCGCCTGCTGGCCACCGCACGCATCGCAGCGACGGCGCTTGCACATTGCATCCCGCCTGAATGACCGGGTGCACGGCAGCAGCCGTCCATGCGTCTTCGTTGACCGGCGATGCCTGCCTCCGACGCTCGAAAAAGCTCGGCCCGAACGTCTCAGCGAATGCGTACCTCGATCTCGATCAGGTGTAGACCAGCTCGAGGCATTTCCAGAGCGCGTTGCGTCGATTCACCTTGCAGTGAGAGCACGGGTGCACAGGTTCGCTGCGCCATCGGGTCTGCATCCGTTGGACGAGCGGCTTCTGACTTTCGAGAACGAGCCGCGTCTGCCAATTCCGCGGCACGTGCTTCTGAGAGGCATAGAGGACGAGGCAACGACTGTTCCGCAATCCATGCCCATGCCTCATTCCAGGCACGCTGGCGCTCCCACCCGCCTTCGCTGCCAACGAATTCAGAAGGCCGACTTCTAAGTCGATGAATATTTCCCGTTTGTTGTGACGCGGGGCCTCGCCTCTAATCGCGCCATGCCCAGCGCCACCGTCTCCCATGTATCCGTGGAGCTAGCTGTCGATACCGCCGCAACCAGGAACGCAGGCGCCTGGCGCCGGCGGCACGAGGTCCTGGCGCAGCATCACCCCGCGGCGGCGGTTCCCACTGGGCGCGACGAATGAGGTCCGACATGAACAAACAGCTTCTCACCAAGATTTTCACCTGCCGCGCCGCGGCGATATCACTGGCAGGCCTCGCGGTGCTGACCACATCCGCCGCCGCGGCGGGCTGGCCGACCGACAAACCTATTCGGGTCGTGGTCCCGTACAGCGCGGGCGGCTCCGGCGACGTGGCGTTCCGGACGATCCAGCCCTACCTCGAGAAAGCCTTGGGCACCACCTTCTACGTCGACAACAAGTCCGGCGCATCGGGGAACATCGGTGCGACCGAAGTGGCGCGTGCTCCCGCCGACGGCTATACGCTGCTGCTGGGAGCGACAAACAACTACGTGATGAACCAATTCCTCTTCAGGATGAGTTTCGACCCCCTGAAGGACCTCGCGCCCATCACGATGGTCGTCAACTCGCCCCTGGTTGTCATGGTCAACCCCGCGCTGCCCGTCAAGACATTCGCGGAATTCACTGCGTACGCGAAGCAGAACCCTGACAAGGTGAACTTCGGCTCGCCAGGTCCGGGGACGGCACCGCACCTGGGTGGCGTACTCTTCTCCTCCCGCACCGGCGCACCGCTGACGCATGTGCCGTATCGCGGCGCCTCGCCCGCCGTACAGGGGGTGGTGGCCGGCGACATCCAGGCCATGTTCGTGACGGCCGACTCCACGTCTGGCTACGTGCTCAACGGTCGCCTGCGCGCGTTGGCCATCATGGGCCCGACGCGTTTGGCGCCACTGCCCGACACGCCTTCCGTGACCGAGCTCGGTATGCCGGACCTCAAGGTGGGCAACTGGTGGGGCCTTTCCGCACCGGTGAAAACCGATCCGACGATCATCAAAAAGCTGGCCGCGGCGATCCAGGGCGCGCTGCGCCAGCCGGCGGTCATCGAGCAACTGGCCAAGCTCGGGACGACCACGGTCGGCAACAGCCCTACGGACTTCGCGGCCCAGCTCGCGCGCGAAGCGACGGTCTGGCGCACGGCCATCGAGGCAGCGAAGATCAAGCTGGAGTGAGTGCGACATGCAGAACGACATCGCGGCCCTCACCCTCGACCTCGGCGGCGTCCGAGTGACGCGGGTGGAGGAGGCGTCTGACCCCATACTGCGCCCGGCCGAGATCTTCCCGGACTCGACGCCTGAAATCATCCAGGCAAACCTGGACTGGCTGTCGCCGCGCTTCTACGATGCCGAATCGGACCGGCTGGTCATCACCATCCAGTCGTTCCTACTGCAGTCCGGCGGCCTCAACATCCTGGTGGACACCTGCGTGGGCGACTGCAAGCAGCGATTGCGTCCGGATTTCGACAACAAGCGATGGCAATGGCTCGACCGCCTCGCCGCCGCCGGTGTGCAGCCGCAGGACGTGCACTTCGCGGTATCGACGCACCTGCACGTCGATCATGTCGGATGGCACACGCAGCGTGTGGGGGATGAATGGAAGCGCACGTTCCCCAATGCGCGCTACCTGTTCACGCATCCCGAGTGGGAATACTGGCGAAACAACGAAGGACACCCCGCACTTGTGCGGACTGGCGACTACATCGGCGATTCGGTGTGGCCCCTGTTCCATGCGGGGCAGGCAGACCTGGTCGCCATGGACCACGAGATCGCTCCCGGCATCGCGCTCGTGCCCCTGCCTGGTCACACGCCGGGCCATGTGGGTGTGTCCGTCAGTGGCAGCCATCGTGAAGTGCTGTTGACCGCCGACCTGTTTCATCACCCGCTGCAGTGCTGTTATCCGCACTGGAACACCCGCTTCTGCCTGGACCCGGAGCATTCGCGCGCGACGCGCCTGCGCATGATGGCGCACCTGGCCGAGACGGGATTGCTGGTCCTGCCCGCGCACTTCCCGGCGCCGACTGCCGGTGTGCTGCGGAAGCTGACCCCGGGCGAGGATGCCGTGCATCCGGACCACGTCTACCGCTTCGACTTCCGGTGACAGGTGTCGCGGGCGCGCCTCGGTAAGACCCACTTCACAACCGGCATCTGATTCAGGCCTGGCCGGGGAGGATCGGGGCGTCTCCAACGCGAACGCAGCCACGCGGCGAAGCGTCGCATCGGCTCCCCGCGGCGCTGCCAAGGTGTGCGGTGACGCGATGCACGGGCGAGCGCTTGATGCGTAGGATGGGGCTCGCGCGGCGCGGCGTCAACCTTCCGTCGGCGCCGCCGGGCGGTTGCGGATCAGTGCAAGCAGTGCGTGAGGCTGCAGCGGTTTTCCGAGGTGGGCATCGAAGCCGGCCTCCGTGGCCCTGGCATGGTCCTGCGGCCGCGTGAAGGCAGTGTGCGCCACGCAGAACAGCCGCGGCCTGCCCCGCGTGCGTTCGCGCTGACGCACCTCGCGGATCAGTTCGTAGCCGTCGCGTCCCGGCAGCCCGATGTCGCTGATCAGCACGTCGGGCCACTTCTGCTCGAAGAGGTGCAGCGCTGCGTCGTAGTCGACGCCCAGGCGCACGGTGGCGCCGGCATCGGACAGCACGACCGTCATGATCTCGCTCGCATCGGCGTTGTCCTCGACCAGCAGCACGTCGAGTCCGGCCAGCATGCGGTCGGTGGCCGGCGAGGACGGCTGCACCGCCGATGCGTGGCGTGCATCGTCGGCATCGGTCAGCGCGAGCGGCGCATCGCCTGCAGGCACCACACCGAGCACCACGCGCAACGTGGTCCCGTGCCCTTCGCCCGCACTGTGCGCCGCCACGCTGCCGCCGTGCAGCTCGGCCAGGTTCTTGACGATCGACAGGCCAAGGCCCAACCCGCCGTGGAAGCGGTTGTCGGGCGAATCGCTCTGTGAGAAGCGGTCGAAGAGGTGCGGCAGGAAGTCGGGCCCGATACCGCGTCCGAAGTCCTGCACGGTCAGATCGAGCAGGTCGCCCTCGCGGTGCAGCGCGACGAGGATGTGCCCTTCCTCCGCGGAGAACTTGATGGCGTTCGACAGCAGGTTCCACACGATCTGCTGGAAGCGCGTGGCGTCGAGCCAGGCGGGCGGGTCGGCGTCGCCTTGGTCGAAGACGATGTTCAGCCGCTTCGCCGCAGCCGGCACGGCCAGCGCGTCGATGGCCGCGCTCACCAGGGCGCGCGGCTCGTTCCACTCGCGGTGCAGCCGCAGCTTGCCGGAGCTGATGCGCGATACGTCGAGGATGTCGGCGATGAGACGGGTCTGCGCCTTCACGCTGCGGTCGATGGCGGTCAGGCCCTTTTCCATCTGCTCCGGCGTGCGGTTGCCCACCTTGAGCAGATGCACCCAGCCGCTGATGGCGTTGAGCGGGTTGCGAAGCTCATGTGACAGCACGGCGACGAAATCGTCCTTGGTGCGATTCAGGCGCTCGGCGGCGGCGCGCGCCGCCTGCTCGCGCTCCAGCACCTCGCGCCGACGTGCCTCGAGCTCGAAGCGCTCTGACACGTCGAGCGCGATGCCGACGCGCAGGCCCGGCTCGATGTGCGCCGACATGGTCCATTCGAGCCGTATCCAGGAGCCATCCTGCCGCAGCAGCGGGAACTCGCCCTTCCATGACGACGCCGACGGCTGCGTGCCGGAGGTCTGGCTCCGCACGAAGGCAGTCCATTCGTCGGGGGCGAACGCGCTCACCGACTGGCCGATCAGCGCGTCCCGCGACTGGCCAAGCATGGCCACCATGGCGGGATTCACGTCGGCAAAGCGGCCTTCGGCATCGATCAGCGCGATGCCGGTGGGCGCGTGGTCGTAGATGGCGCGAAAGCGCGCTTCACTGTTGCGCTGCTGTTCCTCGGCCATGCGCGCGCGGATCAGCGCCTGCAGCGTGGCGATGAGCACCGGCGGCTCGACCGGATGGACCAGATAGGCGTCAGCGCCGGCGTTGAGGCCGGCGACCTTGTCCTCATTGCGCACGAAAGCGGCCGACAGGTGCACCACGGGTAGCGTTGCGGTCTCGGGTTTCAGGCGCAGTTCGTGGCACACCTCGAAGCCGCTGAAGTCGGGCAGGTGCACGTCGAGAACGACGGCCGAGACCTGGCGGCCCGCGAGCGCCAGCGCTTCGCCGCCGGTACCGGCCTCCAAGGTCTCGAAGCCCGCCGCGCGGATCACGCGCGCGGTCGTGTAGCGCGTCGTGGGGTTGTCGTCCACGACGAGCACGGTGTGGCGCGACCGGTCGATCGTCGTGCTGATCAGAGGTTCGGGCGGCATGCTCATTCCGGCCCGGCTGCCCCCCGCGGCGGCAGCAGCACGGGCACCGTCACGGAGAACACCGAACCCTTGCCCAGTTCGCTCTCCAGCTCCACGCTCCCGCCCAGCAGCGCAGCGAGCTGGCGGCTCAGCGACAGGCCCAGGCCCGTGCCGCGCAGGCGCTTCTGCACGGGCGAGTCGACCTGCGAGAAGTCGTCGAACACGGCTGCGTGGTGTTCGGGCGCGATGCCGATGCCGGTGTCCGACACCGAAAACCTCACCGCGTGCTCGCCACTGCGAGTGGCGGTCACACGGATCTCGCCATGCGGCGTGAACTTGAGCGCGTTGGAAACGAAATTTCGCAGGATCTGCGACAGCTTGCGGTCGTCCGTGTAGAGCTTGGGCAGCCCTTCGGGCTCCTCGAAGATCAACGTGGTGGACGGGTTGTTCAGCACCGGGCGGAACATGCCGCGCAGCGCAGAGAACAAGTCGACCATCTCGAACCAGGCCGGCGAGATCTCGACGCGACCCGCCTCGATCTTGGCCAGGTCGAGCAGGTCATCGACCATGTCGGCCAGTTCGGCGGCCGTGGTGTCGACGAAGCCGACCTGCTTTTCCTGCTCGGGCGTGAGCGGGCCGTCCACGCGGTCGCTGAGCAGCCGGGCAATGCTGCGGATGGCGCTGATCGGCGTGCGGAATTCGTGGCTCATGTAGGCCAGGAAACGGCTCTTGAGTTCGGTGGCCTTCTTGAGCTGCTCGGCTTGGGCATCGAGTTCGGCATACAGCGCGACCACGCCGCGATTCGTTTCCTCGAGTTCCGCGCGCAGCTCCTCCACCTCGCGACGGCTTGCGGCCAGCGCGTCTTCCCGGTCGGTTGCGGCGACGGGACTGTTCATCGGTTATTCCTTTCGGCGGATCACAACGACGGTCGCGTCGTCGCGGTGCCGCGTATGGTCGCGCAAAAGCACGGCGGCCACCAGCGTGGGATCACGCTGCAGCAGCGGGCGAATGCGGTCGACTGTCCATCGGGTCTCGATGCCGTCGCTGTGCAGCACCACGAGCGCGTGGTCGGGCAGCTCCAGCGAGGCGAGCTCGGGCTTTCGGATCCGCATGCCAGCGGTGCCGTGCTGCGTGACGATCGATTTGTCGAACACGCCCGAGAGCACACGGCCTGCGATGTTGCCGGCCCCGCTGTAGCTGACGCTCGAGTCAGCCGCATCGATGCGCACCGCGCACACCGCCGCGCCGCGCGTGGTCTGCAGTTCGTGGTGCACTCGCTGCACCGTCTCGCACACGTCGCCTGCCGGTGCTCGGGCAAATGCGCCGATGGCGGCTTCCGCGGCCTTGGCCGCTTCGGGCCCATGGCCCAGACCGTCAGCCAGCAACACCGTCGCCTGGTCGCCATCCAGCGCGCAGGCCCAGCCATCTCCGCTCACCGTTTCGTAGGGCGCCGGCAGACAGATCGCGCCAATCGTGAACGCCGAAGCGGGAAGCTCGGCGGCATTCTTCATGCGCACCCGCGCCACCCCGACCGTACCGCCCGGCGTCGACGAATGGAGGTCGAACTCGTCGGCCAGCCGGCTCACCGCACCCAGCCCGGTGCCGGGCGTGCTGCCGGAAGAATGGCCGTCGCGCATGGCCAGTGCCAAGTCGGGAATGCCGGGGCCTGCGTCGATGGCCACCACCTCGACCTCGAGCGACTGCGGCCGGGCGGCGATCAGCAGCTGTCCGCCCTGCGCATGGCGCTGAAGGTTGGTGCCGAGTTCGGTCACCACCAGTGCGAGCCGGCCTGCATCGACCTCGTCCCAGCCCATTTCGGCCGCGGCGCGCGCCGCATGCCGGCGCGCCTCGCCGACGCGGCTGGCGTCATCGATCGCGAAGGCCTTGTGGGTCCAGCCCGTGACGGTGGCTACTTCCACTTGGTGATGCTCACTCGGGTGCCCGCGCCGGGGGCCGACGAAATCTCGAACTCGTTCACGAGCCGCTTGCTGCCCGGCAGGCCCAGGCCCATGCCGCTGCCGCTGGTCCAGCCGTCCGTGAGCGCCAGCGCGATGTCGGCGATGCCGGGGCCCTCGTCCTCGAAGTGCAGCACCAGGCCGCGTCGCCCGTTGCGTTCCGCGAACTCCCAGCGCATGCGCCCGCCGCCGCCGTGGATCAGCGTGTTGCGCGACAGCTCGCTGGCGGCCGTGATCATCTTGGTCTGGTCGACCAGCGACAGCTTGATGTCCTGGCACAGCGCGCGCACCATCTGCCGGCTCGCGACGATGTTCTGCTCGTCCAGCAGTGGCAGCGTGCCTGTCGGTTCAACGGCCAAGGACGTTCTCCTGGCGGGCGCGCCGCAGCAGCTCCATGCCGCGCTCGACATTGAGCGCGGTCTGCACGCCTTCGAGCGAGAGCCCGAGTTCGACCAGCGTGATGGCCACCGCGGGCTGCATGCCCACTACCACCGTGGTGGCCGAGAGGATGCGGGCAATGCCCGAGATGCTGGTGAGCATGCGGCCGACAAAGGAGTCGACGATCTCGAGTGCCGAGATGTCGATCATCACGCCCGAGGCGCCCGTGGTGGCGATCCGGTTGGCCAGGTCGTCCTGCAGCGTGAGAGCGGTCTGGTCCTGCATGTCGACCTGGATGGTCACCAGCAGCGTGTCGCCCATGCGGAGAATGGGAATGCGGTCCATGGCTTGGCTTGCCTTGGCCGTCACTGGCCGTCGCGCGAGATGCGCCAGCCGGTCTGCTGCAGCGCCATAGCAAGCGCATCGGCCAGCGTAGCCTTGGTGCGCACGCCCTGCAGGTCGATGCCCAGGTGCACGATGGTCTGCGCGATCTGCGGGCGGATGCCGCTGATGATGCAGTCGGCGCCCATGAGCCGGATGGCCGTGACCGTCTTCAGCAGGTGCTGCGCCACCAGCGTGTCGACCGTCGGCACACCGGTGATGTCGACGATCGCGAGCGCGGAGCCGGTCTCGACGATCTTCTGCAGCAGGGCTTCCATGACCATCTGAGTGCGACCGCTGTCGAGCACGCCGATCATCGGCACTGCGAGCACGCCGTCCCATAGCTTGACGACCGGAGTGGAAAGCTCGAGCAGTTCTTCCTGCTGGCGGCGGATGATCTCCTCGCGCGCAAGCTGGTAGGTGCCGACCGTGTGCTGCGCCAGCGTGTCGACGGTGGTCGACAGCGCCCACATCGCGCTGCTCATGGCGGCCGGGTCGCTGCCGAGGCGGCGCTGGATCGATTCGAACAACGGTTTCTTCAGTGACAAGACGAACACGCTCGTATCCGCCGCGGATTGGCCCTTGGCCGCTCGGGTGCGCGAGAGATTGGCCATCGTCTCGCGCAGCGAGGCCCATGCCGGCGCGTCGAAACGCGCCGGATCGGCGCCAGCCTGCAGGCCGGCGCCGAGCTGTCGCAGGATGTCGGCTGCCTCGGCCTGCGCGCTGCGACGCGCGGCGGGGTCGCTCACGCGAGCCTCGTCGAGCCAGCTCTCGACAACTCGACCGCTTTCTTCATGCAGCGTGGCCAGCAGCGTCTGATAGTCGTTGCTCATTGGGTTCCTCTTCGGTTTTTGGAGTCGTTCATGTGAAACGACGATCATGTGCGTATGAGCGTGCGGCGCTTACTGTCACGTGCTGTTTCACGCAGAAGATCGTACCTGCGCCAACCCTTGCGCTAACGCACCATGCAAATGCCATACATCGCTTCTTGATGTAGGCCGGCTCCGACAATCAAGTGCCTCTCGCTCCTGCCGCGCAGGTTCTCTCGCACGGCCAGGAAGCCGATCTGCCTTCACAGGTTATCGAGCTGGATTTCCGGGCCGAGAACGGCCGTTTTGATACCTCTTCAGATACCCCAAACCTGTGTCCGATCGAGGCATGTGTCGTCGCCCCATCTGACTGAAGAAGTCTCTTCGAAGCAGAACGCAGAAAGCCGGACACCTTCGGCTGTGCCCGGCTTGGTAGCAGGTCCCCGCCGCCAGGATCCCCAATTGAGATGGGGTTCACTTGGCGGCTTCATCGCACCGACAGCGTCAGTGCGTACGCGTGACCCTGCGGATCATGTTGTTCGAGCGATCCGCGATGTACACGTCGCCCTTGCGGTCGACGGCCACGCCCATCGGCTCGTTGAATCGGGCATCGCTGCCGCTGCCGTCGACATAGGCACCGCTTGCGCTGAGGCCGGCCAGAGTCGTCACGCGACCGGCCGGAGAGATCTTGCGCACGCTGTTGCTGAGCAGTTCCGTCACGTACACGTTGCCGCCCTCGTCCGTCGCAACGCCGATCGGCAGGTTGAATGAAGCCGCCGTGCCCGTGCCGTCGACGGAAGCGGGGGTCCCGCTGCCTGCGAACGTCGACACGTCGCCCGCGGGCGTGATCATGCGAACCACGTTGTTGTTCTGGTCGCCGACGTAGAGGTTGCCGGCGGCATCGATCGCGAGCCCTGTGGGGTAGTGGAACTGCGCGCCGGTGCCGTTGGCGTTCAAGAATCCCGGCGTGCCAGTGCCGGCGAAGGTCGAGACCACGCCAGCGGGGGTGATCTTGCGGATCAGATGGTTGCCCTGGTCCGCGACGAAGAGATTGCCGCTGGCGTCGACCACGATGCCCCAGGGATACTGGAACTGCGCGCCGGCCCCAGTGCCGTCGAGGTTCCCGCCGACGGTGCTGCCCGCAAAGACGCTCACGACGCCCTGGGGCGTGACCTTGCGGATCATGTTGTTCTCGTAGTCCGCCACATAGATCGTGCCGTTGGAGTCGACCACCACGCCCCTGGGATTCTTGAAGCTTGCAGCCGTGCCGGTGCCGTCGTCATGCCCCCCGTTCAGCAGCGAGGAGTCGCCCGCCAGCGTGGAGACGACGCCTTCGGGCGTGATCGCGCGGATCGTGTTGTTGCCGCTGTCCGCGACGAACATCGCGCCGTCGGGACCGAACGCCAGGCCATAAGGACTGTAGAAGCCTGCTGCCAGGCGAGCCCCATCCTGCACGCCGCGCGCGATGCTGCCCGCGAACACGTCGACCTTCGCCGAAGCCGCGACCCAGTCGCCGCACACGATGGCGACAGAAACGACATCCGCGCTCGCGGTGCCCGCCTGGCCGTTGAGCAAACAGACTTCGCCGAACGGGTGGCGCGCAACATCCACGTTGTAGGCAGCGCCGGATGCCAGGTACGTGGCGAACTTGAAGGTTGTGGCGCCGCTGGCCACGGACAGCAGGTCGCCACCGTTGTTCTGCAGCACGAAGCCGTCGGCATCCAGGCCCGAGATGGTCCCGCCGATCGTGAAGCGCGCGGCCGAGCCACTGTTGCTGCTGTCGGTTCCAGAAGGATTGCCGCTGCCGTTGCTGCCGTTCGAAGGAACGCTGCTGTTGCTGTTGGCGCCGGTGTTCCCGCCAGCGCCGACACCCGCGAAGAAGGAGCCTCCCCCATTGCCACCACCGCCGCATGCGGAGAGCAGCAGCAGCGCTGCAGCGCCGACCGCCGCGAGCGGCCTGCAGTAAGTCCGATTGGTCACTTGTCTTTTCCTATATTGGTTGCGAGAGCCCCGCCCGCGGCGGCTGGCACTGCCCATCCACCGATGGGACGGGGCGAAACGGCGGCGCATCCGCGTTGGCGGACGCGTCGATGGACGGCTCGCCGAATGCTGGACGCCCACGTGTTCACATATCGGTCACAAATAGGAAAACTTTAGGATTCAATCGAGACGTGCCTGGCGAGCGCGGCGGTAACCGGCCAGTCACCTCGACCGCCGTCGCAACGTATCGGCAGGTCAACGACCCTCAAGCTGCGCGCGGGCGAACCATGGGTCCATTGCGTCTCGTCCCATAGAGACTTCAAGCGTCTTTGCAGAACGCTGCGCCACGCATGAACGCGGCATGGGAAGCAAGGGGAAACCGCCTCCTAACGGCGGCGATGCGAGTCGCTCAGCCGCGCGATGATGGTCGCGCGGACCTGGTCGATGTGCTGCTCCATCGCCTCGCGCGCCGCCTGCGCATTGCCGGCCGCAAGGGCATCGAGGATGGCCAGGTGCTCGCGCATCACGTCCCGGCGACGCGAGGGCAGTCGGCCGAAGCGGAACATCGACGTGCGGGTGCGCAGGCCCAGGATCATCTCCTCCAGCACCGGGTTGCCGGCAGCATCGGCGATCAGCAAGTGCAGGTCCTCGTCCTGCGCAGCTGCGGGGAGCGGCGCATCCTCGGGCAGTGCCAGCACCGCCTCGGCACGATTGCGCAGGCGAGCGATTTCTTCTGGCGCGATCTGGCCCGCCGCCAGGCGGGCCGCTTCGCTTTCGAGCACCCGGCGCACATCCAGGATGCTGATGTATTCCTCGATAGGCAATGCACGCACCACCAGCATGCCGCTGCGCTGACGCTCCAGCAGCCGGGCGCCTTCCAGGCGCCGGATGGCTTCGCGCAGCGGCGTCCTGGAAATGCCCAACTGCAGCGCGATCTGCCGCTCGGTGATGACTTCGGTGGGTGCGAGTTCGCCGCTGAGGATCATCCCCATCAGGGCGCGGTGGGCCCGTTCGGCCAAAGAGGCCTCTGCATCGGCCTCGACCACTTCCTCATCCACCCCGTCGACGACGGCCTTCTGCGCCCTGGATGCAGCAGCCTTGGCACGCGCGGAGGGCGCACTTGCCTTGGCAGAGCGGGCACCGGCACGTGTCGCGCCCGCACCGGGCTTCTTGGAATGGGTCTTGTCGGCTGTCATTGCCGGGCGAGTATCGCATTGGGTTCGCACCGTTTGAGCACCACTGGTATACCACTTGACGACCAGAAGGCGACACGCCTATGCTTCGCCCCATGACACCTACCAAGACAGTGAATGTGCTGGTCCCGACCGGCGCCCTGGGCGCAGGCATTCAGGAGGCCGACGTTGCCGCAGGCCTGGCAGCCGGCGCCCACGCCATCGCCTGCGACGCGGGCTCCACGGACAGCGGCCCGGCCTATCTGGCGACGGGCCGCTGCAAGTACTCCCGCGCGGCCGTGAAGACCGATCTGGCAGTGCTGATGAAGGCCCGCGAGCGGGCGGGCGTCCCCCTGCTCATCGGCTCGTGCGGAACTTCCGGATGCGACAGCGCGCTCGACTGGACCCGCGACATCGCGCTGGAGATCGCCGCCGAGTGCTGCATGTCCCCGCGCATCGCCGTGCTCTATTCGGAGCAGCGACCTGCTGGGCTGCGCGATGCCGCACGGCAAGGGCGCATTCGGCCGCTGCCGCCGCTGGACGCGGTCGATCCCGAAGCATTCGAGCGCTGCGACCACATCGTTGCCTTGATGGGCCCGGAGCCCTACATCGAAGCCCTGCGCGCGGGCGCCGACATCGTGCTCGGCGGGCGCACCACCGACACCGCCGTGCTCGCCGCCGTTCCGCTCATGCACGGCATGCACGCCGGCGCCGCCTGGCATGCAGGCAAGACCGCCGAGTGCGGTGGCCTGTGCACCGTGAGCACCCGCGACGGCGGCGTGATGATCCGCGTGGGCCGGGACCACTTCGACGTCGAGCCGCTGCGCACCAGCAACCGCTGCACGCCCTACACGGTCTCCGCGCACATGCTCTACGAGAACGCCGACCCCTTCCTGCTGCATGAACCGGGCGGCGTGCTGGACGTGAGGCATGTGCAGTACCAGGCCCTCGACGAGCGCAGCGTGCGCGTCACGGGCTCGCACTTCGAGCGCGGCGCCTACACCATGAAGCTGGAAGGTGCCGCGGCCGCCGCCTTCCAGACGCTGATGCTGGTGGGAATCCGCGATCCCAAGGTTCTCGCCGCCCTGCCCCGTTTCCTCACGCAGATGCAGGCGGCGCTGACCCAGCGCGTGCGCGAGACGATGGGCGCATCGGCGGGGGACTACAGCATTTCCTTGCGCCCCTATGGCTGGAACGCCGTCAACGGCAGTCCCGAGCCGCATGTGCCGGTCGAGGTCGGCCTGATGTTCGTCGCCACCGCCGCCACGCAGGAGCAGGCCACGCAGATCGCGAAGACCTGCAACCCGTTGTTCTTCCACATGCCACTGGAGCGCGAGATGGAGTTGCCCAGCTACGCCTTTCCCTTCTCGCCCGCCGAGGTGGAACGCGGCGCCGTCTACGAGTTCCGCCTGAACCACGTGGTGGAAGTGGACGACCCGCTGGAGCGCGTGCGCATCGCCTACGTGCAGGCACCGGAGGTGCTCCATGCCTAGGCTTGCCGACGTCTGCCGCCACATCCGCTCGAAGAACGCGGGGCCCTTCTGGATCACCGTGGACCTGTTCTTCGCCGATGCGCAGGCCTATGCGCGCTGGGTCGACGCCCCTGCGCTGCAGGCCGACGCGCTGGCGCCGCTCTTCGGCATCGCGTCCGCCGACGTCAAGCGCTTCGCGATCCCAGACCTGTGCGTGCTCAAGCTCTCCTACCCGCGCCAGCAACCGCAGGGCGGCGCGCTGGAGCGCGACATGCACGGCGGGCAGCAGTACGTGCGGCTGCTGGATCTGGTGCTCTGAACAGCGCCACTGCGGTTGACCTGCCGCTTTCTTGAATCATCAGAACGAACCTGGAGACTTGCAGAATGACCCCCACCCTCCTGACGCGGCGCCGGATCATGCGCGACACGCTGGCGATCGCGGCCGCCGGCCTACCCCTAGTGGGCCGCGCGCAGGCCGACTGGCCCGCGCGACCCATCCGCATCCTGATCGGGACGCCGCCCGGTGACTCCAGCGACGCGAGCGCCCGGCAGATCGCGCAGCGCCTGGCCGCGATCCTGGGCCAGCCAGTCTTCGTCGACAACAAACCCGGCGCCCATGGCTTCATCGTCGGCGACCTGGCCAAGTCGGCACCGAAGGACGGCTACACGCTGATGCTGTCGTCGGGCGGGCAGATGGCGATCAATCCTTCGCTGTACAAGAAGATGCCCTACGACCCGGTGAAGGACTTCGTCCCGGTCGCGCAGATCAACAACGGCTTTCTCTATCTGGCCGTCAACAACTCGTTGCCGGTGAGAGACCTGAAGGAGTTCATCGCCTACGTGAAGGCACGACCCGGGAAGCTCAGCTATGGCTCGGGCGGCAACGGCACCACGCAGCACCTCACGATGGAGCTGCTGAAGACACGGGCCGACCTGCAGATCGCCCACATTCCGTACCGCGGCTCGCCGCTGGTCCTGCAGGACCTGCTCGGCGGGCAGATCGCCTGCGCCTTCGATGCCGGCGCGTCCATCCTGCCGCAGGCGCGCCAGGGCAAGGTCCGGCTGCTGGGCATCACCAGCCCGACTCGCGTGGCCTCGACGCCCGACCTGCCGACATTCCAGGAACAGGGCATGGCAGGCTTCGAGGCGCGCGTCTGGTCCGGCCTGTTCGCACCGGCGGGCACGCCGCCACAGGTGGTCCAGCGGCTCAACGCCGCGATGGACCAGGTGCTGCGCGACGAGGAATTCGTCGAGTTCATCCGCAAGAGCGGCGGAGAGCCTGCCGGTGGCAGCAGCGAGGCCTTCGGTCGCTTCCTCTCCAGCGAGATCGCGCGCTGGGCGCCGGTGGTGCGCGAGTCGGGCGCGCAGGTCGATTGATGGCCTCGTCCGAAGCGCGCAGGCGGGATCGGCTGGCTCGGAACGGCACCTCGGCGCTACCCCGGTCCACGCCGGCGGAAGAGCGTCTCTCTGCGGCGGGCATTCTCGGTTTCGTCGATGCCGTCGAGTCGGGCGGCCTTGAACTGCACAGCTTCATGCTGGCCCGCCATGGCCGTGTCGTGGCCGAAGGCTGGTGGCACCCGTACAGCGCCGACCGGGTGCACATGCTGCACTCCGTCACCAAGGCGCTGACGGCCACCGGCGTCGGACTGGCAATCCAGGAGGGGCTGTTCACCCTGGACGATCCGGTACTGGCGTACTTTCCAGAGAAGGCCGCGATTGCGGCGTCTGCGAACCTGCGCGCGATGACGGTGCGCGACCTCCTGACGCAGTGCAGCGGCCATGACCAGGGCACCTCGGGATCGCAATGGCGGAGCATCACGACGAGCTGGATCGACGAGTTCCTGAAGATCCCGGTTCCACACGTGCCCGGCACCCATTTCCAATATTCGAGCGCCACCAGCTTCATGCTGTCAGCGCTGGTGACGCGCACGGCCGGTGTCCCGCTGCACGACTTCCTGGTGCCACGCCTGTTCGCGCCGCTGGGCATCACCTCGGTGCGCTGGGATATCGGCCCCGAGAGCATCAATCCCGGCGGCAACGGAGCCAGCGCCACCACCGAGGACCTGCTCAAGCTCGCCGTGCTACACGCGAACAACGGGATGTGGAATGGCCACCGGATCCTGCCCGAGTCGTGGGTGGAAGCGGTGGGCCAGGGTGCGCCCGGCAGACCCTATGGCCTGCATTGGTGGGCGGTGCCCGGGCGCCCCGGCTTCTATGCATTCGGCGCCTTCGGCCAATACGCGTTCGTGCTGCCGGAGCACGGTCTGTCGCTGGCGATCACCGGAGCGGTGCCCGGGTCCATCAGCCGCCCCGACGTGGGTATCCCGCCGCTGGTGTGGGCGCATCTGCCGAAGATCCTCGCGGGCCCTGATGCCGATCCTGGTCACACCACGGAACTGGCCGATCGCCTCTCGTCCCTGTCGTTGTCGATCGCGCCCCACTCCGTCGCTGCAGGATGCGCAGAAGCGATCCACGGCGTCCGCTTCGAAGCCTCGCCCAACGAGCCCGGCGTGGTCGCGGTCACCGTGCGCTTCGATGGGTCGACACGCTGCCAGCTCGTCCTGGAAACCGCGGCGGGCACGCATGCCATCGACGCCGGCCAGCTCGGGCTCTGTGTCGAAGGCGAGACCACCCTGCCAGGCATGGGCTTGCACCACGGGTATGAACCCGGGCGCCTGGTGACGATGGCCGCCGCGGGTTGGAGCGCCCCGGATACCTTGACCATCAATTGCCAGTACGTGGAGACGGCATTCCGCGATCGGTTTGTCCTGACGTTCGGCAGCGAGCACCTGGTGCTGGAGCGCACCGTCAACGTCAACGGGGGCGCGACGAGCCTGCCAGCGATTCGGCTGCGGAGATGGCCATGATCCACTGCGGCAGCGAATGATGGCGATCGCGCATGCGCTACGCAGTCAACGCGAACAGGGCCTGTCAACACTACAGGACCTCATAGGCCTCCAGAGCGGCAAGTCCCGGGCTAGCCATTGCTCGCCCGGTTGCGGCCGTTGGCTACAGCGTGGGAACCGTGCCGCCGTCGATCCGATATTCAGACCCCGCGATGGAAGCGGATCGCGGGGACGCCAGGAAGACGATCAAATCGGCTACCTCCTGAGGGGCGGCGGGGCGACCCACCGGAATTCCGCCCAGCCAATCCATGACGATCTTCTTGCCGCCCTCGTAGTCCGTCCCGGCCTGTGCAGCCATCCGCTGCGCAAAAGCCACGGAAGCCTCGGTCTCGATCCAGCCGGGTGCAACACTCAGCACTCGAACTCCCTTGGGCGTCACCTCCCTTGCCAGCGACTTGCTGTACGTGGTGAGGGCTCCCTTGGCCGCGGCGTAGGCGGTAGTCGACTCGGGCAGAGGCAGTACGCGCTGGATGGAACTCACGTGGATGATGACACCCGAGCCTTGAGCCAGCATGGCTGGAAGCAGCGCACGATCCAGACGCACGGCAGGCATCAGGTTCAGGTTCAACTCGGCGAACCATTGCTCGTCACTGATCGCAGCGAAGCCGCCGCCAGGAGTCTTTGAGCCGCCGAGCACGTTGATCAAGATGTCGGCGCCGCCCCAATCCTGCAGGATGGCCTGAGCGAAGTGACTGGTGCCTTCTGACGTCGACAGGTCGGCAGCCACGTAAGTGACCCCCTTCAGGGGCTGCGCTGGCACGGTGCGCGCGGACGTCGCCACGCGAGCGCCGGCCTCTGCAAGGGTTTTCACGACTGCAGCGCCCAGGCCCAGCGTGCCGCCGGTGACCACTGCCCGCAGGCCATTCAGGTGAAGGTCGAAGTTCATGCCGTGACCTCCAGCGATGCGATCAGGCCGCGTTCGAGGCGAAAGCGGTAGGACAGGACGATCGGGCTGCCCGCGAAGTTGCCGGTGACGTTGGCGCGCACGAGTTGGAAGCCGTCCTCCCGCTCGATGGCGAACGGCACACTCGTTGCGCCGTACTTGGCCGAGGCCTCGGCCATGAAGGCCTTGATGGCGTTGATGCCCGTGTAGGTGTGACCGTCGTCCTTCATGACGGCTTGCGACGTGAAGCAATGCGCCAGGGCTTCAGGCTTGTGCTCCGCCGCAAAGTACGCGGCGATCGGCTCGGGAAGGGTCAGGGTGTTCACTTTGTTGGCTCCATGAGATCACTGAAGCCCCGAGGATGCGCGCCGGGGAGAATTTAATGAATACCCTAGAATCCGAATGAGCTGTGTAGAAACGAATACATAATGCGCGGATCCGACTTTGCCGAGTTGAAGGCCTTCGTGGCCGTCGTGGAACGCCAGAGCTTCGCGCGTGCCGCAGAGCATCTGGGCCTCTCGCCCTCGGCACTCAGCCAGACCATCCGTCAGCTCGAAGGCCGCATCGGCGCTCGCCTTCTGAACCGCACGACCCGAAGCGTCGCGCCGTCGGCAAGCGGCGAGCTGCTCTACAGGCGCATAGCTCCGCTATTCCGGGACATGGCTGCTGCAGTCGCTGAAGCCGCCGATGCGACAGGACAGATGAGCGGCACGCTGCGCATCAACACGCTCGGGATCGCAGCGAGAACCATCATTGCCCCCCGCCTTTCACGCTTCCATCAAGCACACCCCGACGTGGTTCTCGACATCGTGGTCGACGACGCGCTGGCCGATATCGTTGTTGGCCGCTTCGACGCAGGGATCCGGGTGGGCAACCGGCTCGAGAAGGACATGGTGGCCGTGCGCCTCACACCGGACCTGAACATGGTCGCCGTGGCGTCGCCGGACTACCTCGCGCGTCGAGGAACGCCCAAGTCACCCGCCGAACTGCATGACCATGCATGCATCAACTGGCGCCTCCAGATGGACGGTCGGCACTATCGCTGGGAGTTCAAGAAGCGGGGCCAACGACTCGAAGTCGCGGTGGATGGCCCTGTCGTCACCAACCATGCCGACATCGGCATTGCTGCCGCTCTGAACGGGCTGGGCATTGCCTATCACTTCGAGACAGATGGCGTGGGCGAGCTGCTGGCCCAGGGACGGCTCGTCCAAGTCCTTGCGGACTGGTCGATCTCGCGCCCGGGGCTGTTCCTCTACTATCCGAACAGGCAGCATCGACCAGCCCTCCTCGGCGCATTCATCGACTGCCTGCTGGATCGAAAACCGTTCGATCGGCTCTAGCAGGGGGCCTGTCAGCAAAACCGCCGACGAGCGCTGGTCACTTACCACCCCCACCCGCCCGCGGTCAACTCTGTACACCGAAATCGCTGTCGCCCCGCTTGACCGCGTTCACCGGCTATACGCGGTTGTGTGCGACGAAGCGGTGGCGCAGTTGGCGCATGTGGGACGTTCCCCGTGTGCGCCGACAGATCCGGCCGGTTCGCGATCTCCTAGTCGCTGCGCCCCTTCTGCAACTGCTTCGGGATGTGTATGGCTGCATGGTCGAGATCTCGATGCGCGCCTCACCGCTCTCGCTCGGCATGCGCGCGTGGCGCGACAGCGGTTCCTCCTTCCGGTTAACGCCGACGCCTTTCAGGCAGGAGGCGCTCAGGTTTCCCAAAGTCAATCTGATCCGGCATTCACGCAGCGGAACTGAACCCCGCTGTCATGGTCACCGGCGGCTTGTCACGCGGCTGGCGGGCCACGGGCCACGTCGCCATCGGCCCGACGGGTTCGGCCTGACGGCGCATTCGGGCAAACCTTGACGGCGGCGGACTACAAGCAACCTTGCACAGACCACTAGATTCAACGCGCAACACCACTGAAGGAAACCGATGGCCGAAGAAGCCGACCCCGCTGCTTTCATTGACTGGTTGGCGGCGGAAGCGGCCGCCTACACGGCCATCCACCAGCTTCACCAGCACACTCAGGGCGGACGCCGGAGCATTCCGAATCACCGCATCGAGCAGATTGCCAAGCTGCGCAAGGAGGCGGATCTTCGATTCGCCAGCTTGGCGAGGACGTCGGGCGCGACGTTGCCACAGCCCGCGACGATCGCGCCAGTGCGGCGCACGCACAGGTCACGCCCGGCGCTCGAGCTGCTCTCGCGGGTGCCTGTCGACCGGCCAAGGATCACCCCGGACAGCGTCTGCGCACCTGAAGGCGCGTGATTTCGCGCTGTTCCTCCCGCCATCCCGCCCAGTGCCCGGGGCCTGATGAAGATCGCCACATTCAACGTCAACGGCGTCAACAGTCGCCTTGAGCGCCTGCTCGAATGGCTCGCCGAATCGAAGCCCGACGTCGCATGCCTGCAGGAACTCAAGAGCCCCGATGGCAACCTGCCCATCGATGCGATCCACGGCGCGGGCTACGGCATCGTCGCATTCGGGCAGCGCGCATGGAACGGAGTCGCCATCCTCGCGCGCGGAAAAACACCGATCGAGACCGGACGTGGGCTGCCGGGCATGGAAGCGGACACGCAGAGCCGCTACATCGAGGCGGTGGTCAACGGCGTGCTGATCGGCTGCCTCTACCTTCCGAACGGAAATCCGCAGCCGGGGCCGAAGTTCGACTACAAGCTGAAGTGGTTCGAAGCCTTCAACAGGCATGCGAAGAAACTCTTCGCGAGCGGCATGCCCGTCGTGCTGGCCGGTGACTACAACGTCGTGCCGACCGATGCCGACATCTACAACCCGGCCTCATGGCAAGACGACGCACTGCTGCAGCCCCAAAGCCGGGCGGCGTTCGCAAAGCTTCTCAAGCAAGGCTGGACCGATGCGATCCGCACGTGCCATCCTGAGCGCGTGCCGTTCACCTTCTGGACGTACTGGCGCAACCGCTATCCACGCGACGCCGGACTTCGCATCGACCATTTGCTGCTCAACGCGGAACTCGCGCCGATGCTTCGCAGTGCTGGCGTGGACCGCGACGTGCGCGGGCGCACCGGCGCAAGCGACCATGCGCCGGTGTGGATCGAACTCGACATGCCCAAGGCGTAGACAAACGCGCATGCATCGGCGAGGTTCTCGGCAGCACGTGGATTCCGCGGCGCGAGCGCTGGCCAAACAGGCGACCCCGCCGCTGGACTGAAGGTCCCTCGGCGTCGCCGCGGAAGGCGCGGCGATGAGCCTGCTTACCTCTTGTACCCGAGCCGCTTCATCGCTTCAGCCAGAGGCTGGCGCTTCTTCCAATAGCCCTCCCAGGGATCCACCGTCTGGAAGGAAAGGTACTCGCGCGCGGTTCGGATGTTCCATTGCGAACCGCTCTTGAGCTGTCCCAGTTCGTCCCAGGCCACCGGCATCGACACGCCCAGTCCGGGCCTCGCCCGCGCGGAGAACGCTGCCGCCGTCGTCGCACCATGGCCATTGCGCAGGTAGTCGACGAAGAGCTTGCCGACACGATTGCTCGGCCCGCTCTTGGCCACAAAGCGTGTCGGGATCGTTCGTGCCAAGTGCTGGACGATCGCCTGCGAGAAGCCCTTGACGGTCTCGTAGTCGTAGCGCGGCGCCAGCGGGACGACCACGTGCAGTCCCTTGCCGCCGCTGGTCTTGAGCCACGCCTGAAGGCCCAGGGCATCGAGCAGCGCGCGCACCAGCGTCGCAGCTTCCTGCACATGTTCCCAGCTCGTTCCTTCGCCGGGGTCCAGGTCGAACACCATCCTGTCGGGCCTATCGACGTTCCTCGCAGTGGAATTCCACGTATGGAACTCAATGACGTTCATCTGCGCCGCGCCTGCCAGCGCCTGGGCGCTGCCGATCTCGAGCAGCGCCGCATGGCCGGGCCACAGGCCTTCGGGCAGTTCGGTGATGCCGGGAATGCCGATCTTCTCGCCATGCTTCTGGAAGAAGAGCTCCCCGCCAACCCCTGTGGGCCCGCGCACGAGAGAGCAGGGCCGCCCCTTCAGATGGGGCAGGATGAATTGCGCGATGGACTCGTAGTAGCGCACCAAGTCCAGCTTGGTGGCGCCAGTGGCCGCGTCGATCACGCGCTCGCCATGGCTCACCTTGACGGAGGTGGCAGACGGTCCACCGGCCTTCGTGCCAACCGGGGCGGCGGACGTCCCGAGCTGCCGGGGCCGCTCGCGCACGATGACCTTCGCCGGCTTGTCGTCGCGCAGTCCGATGAAGGACGCGTGCCGGATCTGATCGTCCGGCGTCCACTCGGCAAAGCTCACCTCCGCCAGCAGCCGCGGCTTCACCCAACGCTCGCTGCCCGCCTTGCGCCTGGACCAGCGGCCCGGCCTCGGGTCGCCCTTGTCGAACGGGGATGTGGCCGCGGCAAGCGACAGCAGTCTCTGCTTGAGCTCGCTGGCCTCCTTGCTGCTCCAGCCGGTGCCTACACTTCCCACGGACACCAGCTTGCCGCGGTCATCGTGGATGCCCAGCAGGAGGCTTCCCACCTGGTCGGTGCGGTCCGTCCGGTCGGTGTAGCCGCAGATCACGAACTCCTGCCGCAGCTTGCACTTGAGCTTGAGCCAGGTTTCGCTGCGCCGGGAAACGTACGGCGCATCGGCGCGTTTCGCGATCACGCCCTCCATCTGCATCCGGCACGCGGAGCGCAGCAGCGATGCGGGATCGGCTTCGAAATTGTCGCTGAAGCGCACGTGCTCGGTGGCTTTTTCCGCGAAGAAGTCGCGCAGCAGCTGGCGACGCTGCGACAGGGGCAGCGAGCGCAGGTCGTGCCCCTCGAAGAAGGGCACGTCGAAGACGAAGAACACGATGTGCTCGGCACCCTGGCCGCGGTCGAAGGCGTTTTGCAGCGCGTTGAAGTCTGGTGCGCCGCTGTCCCCGAGCACGACGATCTCTCCATCCAGGAAGCTCGCGTGAAGGCCCAGGCCGGCGAGCTCCTGCGCCAGCGTCGGCATGCGTGCCGACCAGTCGTGCCCGCCGCGGGTGATGAGCGCGACCTTGCGCTTGTCGAACCGCGCCATCAACCGGTAGCCATCGAACTTGATCTCGAACAGCCATTCGCCGCCTGCAGGGACGCCCGCGGCGAGGGTTGCCAGCTGCGGCTTGATCTCGGCGGGAAGCGCCGTCTTGCGCGCCGGCCTGGGTAGGCCGGACGCCTTCCCGGCGCGCTTCGCTGCGGGCGCATCCGCCTCGCGACGGGTCTGCCTGAGGGGCTTGGCGAGGACGCTGTCCGGCAGGGCCGTGATCACGTCGTACTCGGCATGGGCGCGCGCGAAGGCATCCTTCTTCTTGAACAGGATCCAGGGCTCCTGACGCTCGCCGCCCTTGGCGATCTTCACGAGCTCCCACAATCCTTCGAGCTTCTGGCCGTGCAGCCGGAACACCAGCTTCCCGGCGGCCAGGCCCGCGCGGGGGTCGCCCACAGGCTCCCACGTGCCGTTGTCCCAGACGATGACGGTTCCTGCGCCGTACTGCCTGGGCGGGATCGTGCCTTCAAATGAGGAATAGGAGATCGGATGGTCTTCCACATGGATGGCCATCCGCTTTTCCTTCGGGTCGAAGCTCGGCCCCTTGGGCACGGCCCAGGACACCATCACCCCGTCGAGTTCGAGCCGGAAGTCGTAGTGCAGCCGCGAAGCGGCATGCTTTTGCACCACGAAGGTCAGCGCGTGCGGGCTGGGCCGGCCACCATCGGCAGGCTCCGCGGTGACGGCGAAGTTCCGCTTGGCCTTGTACGTGGACAGCGCATCGTTCTTGGCCATCGGGCGTCCCTCTCGGGGCCGGAGCGCGTGTTCAGGCCGCCTTGCGGGTGGGGGCTGCCGCCTTCTTCGAAGCCGTCTTCGAAGCGGTCTTCGAAGCGGTCTTACGCGCGGTGCCGCCCGACTTGCCCGCCGCCTTGGCTCCGCGCTTCCTCGCGGCGGGAGCGTCGGCCCTGGAAGCCTTGCCACCCTTGAGGCTGCGCTGGAGCAGCTCGGTCAGGTCGATCACGTTCGAGCTGTCCTCGGGCGCTTCTTCCTCGGGCTCGATCACGGTCTCGGTATCGCCGGCCTTGACCTTCTTCTGGACGATCTTCATGACGGCACTCTTGAACTCGTCCTTGAAGTCCTCCGGTTTCCACTTGCCGGACATGCTGTCGACCAGCTGCTCGGCCATCTTCATCTCCGCCGCACTCACGTTGGCGCCCTTCACGCCCGCGGCTGGCAGATCGAGGCCTTCCAGCGTCTTGACCTCGTCGCCCCACCGCAGCAGGTTCAGCACCATCGCCCTGCCGGAGGGCACCAGCACCGCCAGATGCTGCTTGGTGGCGATCACCACCTTGGCCAGGCCGACCTTACCGGTCTTCAGGAGCACCTCCCGCAACAGCGCATAGACCTTCTGGCCCTTGTTGATCGGCGCGACGTAGTAGGGCCGCTCCAGATAGAGGAAGGGAAGCTCCTGCGCATCGATGAAGCGCTGGATCTCGATCGTCTGGGTGGTGCGCGGGTAGACAGCTTCGATTTCCTCGGGCGAGATCACCACGTACTTGCCGTCTTCATACTCGAAGCCCTTGACGATGTTGTCCTTGTCGATCTCCCGACCGGTCCTCTTGTTGATCCGCTTGTAGCCGACCGGGTCCATGCTGCGCTTGTCCAGCCAGTCGAAATCGATGCCCTGCTCGATGCTCGCAGTGTGCAGACCCACCGGGATGTGGACGAGTCCGAAAGTGATGGCGCCTTTCCAGAGGGTTCTGCTGCCAGTGGCCATGTCGAGTTCCTTTTCAGCCGCGCAGGGAGATGCAGGGAAGTGAAGAAGCAAAGTGGCGTCGCGAAGCCACTTCGAAACCTCGACTTTTCCGGATCCGGCGCCCGGACCTTGTGGGACATCGGCGGTCCCGCAGGGCAGACAAGTGCCAGCGCCAACCGCATTCACTGCCCCGGCGATCACACGTCTGCCTCGCCCCCCGCAGCCAAGACATCGATCAGCGCCCGTGCTGCACGCGACGCCTGCCGGTGCGGTGCATGGATCACCGAGAACGGCCGGGATCGCCCGCGCGTCTGCGATAGCACCTCGACGGCACGACCCTGGCCGATCAGGTCGAGCGCGATGAAGTCATAGGTCTGACAGATCCCGAACCCGTTCAGGGCGAGCGAGACCACACCCAGGACATCGTCGGAAACCTGCAGGCCCCCTTGCGGCGTCCAGTCCACGTCACGCCCCTCATCGCGCAGGATCCAGGGCGATACGCGGCCGGTGCTCGGCATCACGAACGGCAGGCAAGCATGCGCCGCCAGTTCGCCGATGCTGCGCGGTGCCCCCGCACGCGCAATGTAGGCCGGTGCGGCGAGCAGGCACATCGGCGCATCCTCGAGCTTGCGCGCTACCAGCCCGCTGTCGGGCAACTGGCCCATGCGGATCGCAAGGTCGTAGCCTTCGGCCACCAGGTCCACGTTCCGGTTGGTGATGTTCAGCTCGACGCGCAGTTGCGGATGCCGGGCGGCGAAGCGCAGCAACAGCACCGGCAGCCGGTGATGGGCGTAGGTGGTGGGTGCGCTCAGACGCACGCTGCCCGTGAGTTCGCTGCCATGCCCCTGCATCGCGCGTTCGGCGTCGTCGATCAAGGCGAAGGCCGCGCGCGACTGCTCCAGGTAGTGCCGCCCTTCGTCGGTGAGGCTCAGGCGGCGGGTCGTACGGCGCAGCAATTGCACACCCAGGCGGGTCTCCAGCCGCGTGATCGCCCGGCTGAGCACCGATGGCGTGGTCGCCAGGGCCACGGCAGCAGCCGTCATGGAGCCTTTGTCGACCACCGTCACGAAGGTCTCGACATCTCCCAGGTGATCGAATTTTCGGCTCATCTTGCCTCCTGAAGAACAAGTCATTTCCCTGCAGGGCAGTTTATCTCCAGCAGAGTCACCAATACATTGGATTCCACGGGCACCAGGCCCCTTCCCTCACTTCTTTCCAGGAGCACACGATGATTTCCACCGCCCCCTCCAAGCCGTTCTTCGAGCCGATTCGTCCCGTTCTGATGGTGCTGACCAGCCATGGCATCAAGGGCGCGACCGGCGAAGCGACCGGCTTCTACCTCGGCGAACTGACCCATCCGCTGGCCGAATTCGAAGCGGCAGGCATCCCTTTCGAGCTGGCGTCCATCCAGGGTGGCGAGCCGCCCGTCGACGGACTGGACCTCGATGACGCGGTCAACGCGCGCTACTGGCGCGACGACGCGTTTCGCGAGGCCCTTCGCCACACGCTTCGCCTGGGCGAGGTTGACCCTGCGAGATACAGCGCGATCTTTTTCGCGGGCGGTCACGGCGCGATGTGGGACTTTCCGACGAACGACGACGTGTCCCGCGTCACACGCGAAATTTATGAGTCGGGCGGCGTGGTCGGCGCGGTGTGTCACGGTCCTGCGGCACTGGTGAACGTGACGCTCGGCAACGGTGCCTACCTGGTCGCTGGCAAGAACCTCAGCGCCTTCACTGACGACGAAGAGCGTGCGGTCAAGCTCGACGAGGTCGTGCCGTTCATGCTCGCCTCCACGCTCGTCCTGCGCGGGGCGTATCACCATCCGGCCCCGGACTGGACGGCCAAGGTGGTCGTCGATGGCCGGCTGGTCACCGGCCAGAACCCGCAATCCGCCGCGGGCGTCGGGGCCGCGATGCGCGACCTGCTGCTGCACCCGCCGGCCTAGTGTCCTGTCCCGTTTATTCGACGGCAGAGGCGAGATAGTTTTTCGAGGATTGAGTCGGCGGTGGCCGTCCAGGTGAACGGCTTGCAGTTCTCGTTGTACTGGTTGACGAACATGTCGATCTTGTTCGTCAGCTCCTTGACGCTTTTGAACGAACCGCGTCGGATGGCCTTGTCGGTGATCACGGCGAAGAAGCGTTCGACCTGATTGAGCCAGCTCGAATAGGTCGGCACGAAGTGCATGTGCCAGCGTGGCCGCTGCGCGAGCCAGGCGCGCACCTTCGGATGCT